>FSSH01001753.1_pt3 | contig 20074 bp, 11 predicted proteins | sample 1166101 | NCBI WGS metagenome assembly FSSH01 (sample SAMEA32972668, study PRJEB13176) | freshwater metagenome | biome: Drinking water system; feature: Biomass in drinking water that filtered by 0.45 um membrane; material: drinking water | place: USA | collected 2012-12-20 | depth 0 m | reverse complement strand
CCGTCTTTTGCGCGAGGTCAATTGGTGGAGCGGGTTCGTCTGTCTTGTTCATGTGGTTCCCTTGGTTTCTCTGGTTCACGCAAACAAACTAAATAAACCAGATGAACCAGACCAACCATCCTCCCGTCCCGCTCGTCTCACCTTGTTCCCCAGCAAACAGACCAGCAAGACAAACCCGCTCCGCTCTTACTTTTCACACCCCCTTGCCCCTCGCCACGGGCCCCTAGCCCTCCCCATTAAGGCGGGGTGATTTCCCGCTGGGAAAGGGGTATTCTGCGGCGGCAAAGCCTTTAGCGTGTGGGGTTCTGGTAGATGGCGGGACTCGACAAGAAAGCTCTCACTGAACGCGACATCTGCACGAAATTCATTACACCCGCTGTTCAAGAGGCGGGATGGGAGCTCCTGTCACAAATCCGCGAGCAGGTCTACTTCACGAAAGGGCGAATCATCGTCCGTGGGAAGCTCGTCACACGCGGCAAGGCCAAGTTTGCTGATTACATTCTCTACTACAAGCCGAACATTCCTATCGCCCTCATCGAAGCGAAAGACAACAATCACCCAGTCGGGGGCGGGATGCAGCAGGGGCTCGAATATGCTGCGACGCTGGATATTCCCTTCGTCTTTTCATCGAACGGTGACGGTTTCGTCTTTCACGACCGAACAGGTCAGAGCGAGAAACAAGAAGTCGAGCTGTCGCTGAACGCGTTTCCCACGCCCGAACTCCTCTGGAAGAACTACCGGACGTGGAAAGGTGTAGCCCCGTCCCAGGAAGAGATCATCCTGCAGGACTACCACGACGATGCGAGCGGCAAGGAGCCGCGCTACTACCAGCAAATCGCCATCAACAAGACCGTGGAAGCCATCGCAAAAGGGCAGGACCGTATCCTCCTTGTCATGGCGACCGGTACCGGAAAGACCTACACCGCGTTTCAAATCATTTGGCGTCTCTGGAAAGCCAAACGCAAGAGACGCATTCTTTATCTCGCTGATCGCAATGTCCTGATTGACCAAACGATGGTCAATGACTTCCGCCCCTTTGGGAAGACGATGGCCAAACTCAGCACCGGCGCCAAGACCATCGAGCGCGAGGATGGCACCGCCGTTGATCTGTCCCTTGCTGTGGACAAAAGGCATCGGCGGATCGATACCTCCTATGAGATCTACCTCGGACTGTATCAAGCTATTACCGGGCCGGAGGAAAGCGACAAGCTGTATCGGGAACTCTCGCGGGATTTCTTCGACCTCATCGTGATCGACGAATGCCACCGGGGCAGCGCTGCGGCGGACTCCGCCTGGCGGGAGATTCTTGACCACTTCTCCAGCGCCACCCAGATCGGGCTCACCGCGACGCCGAAGGAGACGGAGTACGTATCGAACATCCATTACTTCGGCAAACCCGTGTACACCTATTCGCTGAGGGAAGGCATCCGCGATGGCTTCCTCGCTCCCTATAAAGTGGTAAAGGTTCATTTGGACGTAGACGTGGAAGGCTACCGTCCGGCCAAGGGGGAGATCGATAAGTACGGGCAGGAGATCGCAGATCGCATCTATAACCAGAAGGACTACGATCGGAATCTGGTGATCGACGAACGGACCAAGCGTGTCGCCCACAAAGTGAGTGAGTTCTTGAAGGAAAGCGGGGACCGCTTTCAAAAAACCATCGTCTTCTGCGTGGATGTTGAACACGCCGCCCGGATGCGCCAGGCCCTGATCAACGAGAACTCCGACCTTGTACAGCAGAACGAGCGATATGTCATGCGCATTACCGGCGATGACGCAGAAGGCATCGCCCAGCTTGGTAACTTTATCGATCCGGAGGCCAAGTACCCCGTGATCGTCACGACATCGCGGCTGCTCTCCACCGGGGTTGATGCACAAACCTGCCGCTTGATTGTGCTTGATCGTGAAGTGGGGTCGATGACGGAGTTCAAGCAGATCGTCGGACGTGGCACCCGCGTCCACGAGGATACCAAGAAGTACTATTTCACGCTCATCGACTTCCGCAAAGCCACCAACCACTTTGCCGACCCGGACTTCGACGGTGAACCGGTGCAGATCTACGAACCAGGCGAGGATGATCCTGTCGCCTTGCCTGACAATGTTATGCCGTCAGCCGACGAGGAAGACCCGATCCCGCCGAAACCGACCGAGGGGGAGACTATCGTGCTCGATCCCGAACGCCCGGACATCACCATCTCGCCCGGGGTGACTCAGCCGCGCAAATACTACATCCATGGCGATGAAGTGAGTGTGATTGCCGAGCGGATCGAGTATCTCGACGAATTCGGCAAGCTTGTTACTGAAACCCTGCGTGATTATTCCAAGAAGACGCTCCGGAAGCGCTATGCCAGCCTCACGGCGTTTCTTAAACAGTGGAACAGTGCCGAGCGCAAGCAGGCCATCATCGAGGAGCTGGAGCAAGAAGGGGTGTTGCTTGAACCACTGGCCGACGAAGTGGGAAAGGATCTCGATCCTTTCGATCTTATCTGCCATGTGGCCTTCGATCAGCCGCCGCTGACGAGGCGAGAACGGGTCGAGAATGTCCGAAAGCGGGATGTCTTTACCAAGTACGGCAAGCAAGCGCGCGACGTGCTGGAAGCCTTGCTTCAGAAGTACCAGGACGAAGGCGTCACCAGTCTGGATGATCCACAGATCCTCAAGATTTCGCCGTTCGATAGCATGGGCACTCCTATCGAACTACTGAAGACGTTCGGTGGACGTCCCGGCTTTGAAAAAGCCGTGCATGAACTTCAATCCGCCCTCTATCAGGGAGCCGCCTAGAAGATCATGGAAACCATTGGGCTGAGCAAGATGTGGTCATTCTTTGACAGTCATCCCAACGCCAAGGATGTCACCTGTACCACTGTACGCAAAGCGGCTGGCCATAGAGTGTCCTCGTTTCTGGAGCTGGCCACAAATGTTGCCGAGCTTCAATTCCGAAATCGCAATCACGTTCTACTCTTCAGGGGGCAAGATAGGGACTATAGAAATAAGGATGGAAATACTTCTCTGAAGCCTACGCTGTTTCGGCCCCCAAAAGGAATGTCGACAAATCCAGGGCAGGACACCCTCGTTTCTCGATTCGTGACGCTCAAAGCCGCAGAAAGTGAATTAGCTACTCTCTATTCAGGAGCCGGCCTGCTTGGCCGTGTAAGATTAAACCGGTATCAAATCCTCCGCTGGTCGATCCTTCAACACTACGACGTATGCCCAACACCGTTACTGGACCTGACGCATTCTCTCAGAATCGCAGCTTCTTTCGCATCGCTAACAGCAGAACACGATGCCTTTGTTTTTGTGCTTGGCGTACCTAATCTAAGTGGAGCCATCACTGCGAGTGCTGAGGCTGGATTGCAAGTTGTCAGGCTTGCAAGTGCGTGCCCACCTTCAGCCGTTCGTCCCCATATTCAGGAGGGGTACTTACTTGGAGAATATCCGGAAATGGCCGATTACGATCAGAAACTCCATTACAAGCACTATGAGATAGATTTCGGCCGTCGGCTTGTCGCCAAATTCAGATTCGATCCAAGGAACTTTTGGAAGCGGGATACGTTCCCCAAAATTAGGAAGGACGCGCTTTATCCACCTCCTGACAAAGACCCACTGTACAAGCTAGCGATCGAGGTAAGACAAACCGTAGAAGGCCAGGACGTTTAATAACTATGACCGTCCGTAACACCGTCAAATCCATTCAAGACATCATGCGCCAGGATAGCGGCGTCGATGGCGACGCCCAGCGTATCTCTCAGCTCTGCTGGATGTTCTTTCTGAAGATCATCGATGACCAGGACCTGGAACTGGAAGCGATGCAGAAGGACTACCGGTCGCCCATCCCGAACAAGTTCCAGTGGCGCACCTGGGCGGCGAACCCTGAAGGCATCACCGGCGAACCGCTCATGGCCTTCGTGAACGATGAGCTGTTCCCTTCGCTGAAAGAGTTAACCGGTAAGGACGGTCGCCGTCGTGTCGTGAGGGATGTCTTCGAAGACGCCTACAACTACATGAAGTCCGGCCAGCTCATGCGGCAGGTGATCAACAAGATCAACAGCATCGACTTTAACAACCTGACCGAGCGCCAACACTTCGGCGATATCTACGAGCAGATACTGAACGATCTCCAGAGTGCCGGCAATGCAGGCGAATATTACACGCCTCGCGCCGTCACGGCTTTCATGGCAGACCGCATCGACCCGCATCCCGGAGAAATTCTTTTCGATCCGGCCTGCGGGACCGGAGGCTTTCTCGCCTGCGCCATTCGCCACATGCGCGAGCGTTACGTGAAGAAACCAGCAGACGAACAGAAGATGCAGCAGGGGTTGCGCGCCTGCGAGAAGAAGCAACTTCCGCACATGCTCTGCGTGACAAATATGCTACTGCATGGCATTGACGATCCCTCTTTCGTCCGCCATGACAATACCCTGGCCCGTCCCTATATCAGCTATGGCCAAGCAGATCGCGTGGATATCGTTCTGACCAATCCGCCCTTTGGCGGCAAGGAAGAAGATGGGATTGAAAGCAACTTTCCCAAGCACTTTCAGACACGCGAGACTGCGGATCTCTTTCTCGCGTTGATTGTGCGACTGCTCAAATCAGGCGGCCGCGCTGCTGTCGTCTTGCCGGACGGCTCGTTGTTCGGCGAAGGGGTCAAGACTCGGCTCAAGGAGCATCTCATGGAGGAATGCAACCTCCATACGATCATCCGACTACCCAATAGCGTCTTCAAGCCCTACGCCAACATCGGTACGAATCTCTTGTTTTTCGAAAAGGGCGAGCCGACCAAGGACATCTGGTTCTACGAGCACCGCATCCCCGATGGGCAGAAGGCCTACTCCATGACTAAGCCTATCCGCGTCGAGCATCTAAAACCCTGCGTGGAGTGGTGGGGCGGTGCGAAACGCAAGGGGCGCAAAGAAACTGAGGTCGCATGGAAGGTCACCACCGACGAGGTGAAAGCCCGTGGCTATAACCTCGACATCAAGAATCCGCACACCGTCGCCTACGACCATGGCGACCCGGAGGAACTGCTGCAAAAACTCGAGGCTGCCGAAAAGGAAACCGCCAGCCTGCGCGATCAGCTCAAGGCCATTCTGGAGAAGGTTCTGCTGCGATAAGAGATATGATAACCATAAAGAATACCAATGCGCTGTCATATCTTGCGGAGCAGGTCGGAGTAGCCGCAGCGGAACTGGCTGGCCGTGTCTTAAACGACATCGGCCGGGACAACCTGACGGGTCGTGAAGAGGCCATAACCCCACAGATCGCACGCGAGCTCACTGGACATCTTTTGGAGGAAATCCGATCGCGGTTGAACGGCCAACACATTTCTGGAGTGTCTTTCAAGGTTCATTGCTACAAACGCAGAGAAGAAAACATCATTGGAGCGGACATCGCCGGAATTATGACCATTCGAAACGGGAGCCGATCAATCTCCAAAGGTTACTTGGCGCAGGCCAAGGTGGCGTCACAGGCATCGAGGCAAAGCTCGCGTGTGGTCAAAATTGTCGCTGGCGACCAGAATTTGGGTCGTCAATGCCACGATATGCTGAAACGAAGTTCAGCATCCTTTGTTTTTGTTTACTCTAAACTGGGTGTTCATGTGGTGCCTGCAAGCACTGTTGCTTTTAAAGGCCAAGGTGGGGTGGATACCGCGACCGATTACTATAAGAATTTTCAGACCTTCTACACAGAGTTCTTCAAGTGCTTTATCGGCGATCTTCACCTCGGGGCCACGTATGACAAGGTTGCCCAGCCTGATGCAGCATTTCGAGAGCTTGGCGTAGCGCACGGATTGGCGATTATCGCCGATTTGGAGCAGCAGTAGAGGATCATAGATCATATGCACCATCTCATCTGCCTGTTCAACCGCATCAGTGATGCGCCCGACGCCATACCGCGCCTGCGCCGATTCATTCTCGACCTCGCGGTAAGGGGAAAACTAGTCGAACAAGATCCGAGGGATGAGCCAGCGTCGGAATTGCTTAAACAGATTCAGGCGGAGAAGGAACGGCTGGTGAAGGCGGGGGAAATCAGGAAGCAGGAACCGGCACCGCAGGTCGCGATTAGGAATCAGCCTTTTGAGCTTCCCAGCAATTGGCAATGGGTGCGATTCGGGGCGATTGCAGATTTTTCAGCTGGACGGACGCCATCACGCCACGATGTCAGTCTTTGGAATACCGGCGATTACCCATGGATCAGTATCGCCGACATGAAAGATGGTGAAGTCGTTACCGTCACTAAGGAGACGGTCAGCATCAAAGCTAAGAATCAGGTCTTTAGTTCGGAGCCAGTCCCTGTTGGCACCATGATCATGAGTTTTAAGCTAACGATTGGGAAGATATCACGACTCGGCGCTCCTGCGTTCCATAATGAGGCGATCATTTCCATTCATCCTTATCTCCAGGCAATGGATGCCTATCTCTTTAAGGTGCTTCCCGAGTTTTCGCGGAAGGGCGATACCAAAGATGCTATCAAAGGGGCGACACTAAACCGGGACTCGATTTCAAACATTTTACTCCCGCTCCCACCCCTCGCCGAACAGCACTGCATCGTCGCTAAGGTGGATGAATTGATGGCGCTCTGTGATCGACTGGAGGCGGCGCAGACAGAGCGCGAGAGCCGACGGGATCGTCTGGCGGCTTCGTCTCTGCATCGTTTCAACAATGGCGAGAACCCCGACGCCTTCCGCGACCACGCCCGTTTCTACTTCAACCACCTCCCTCGCCTCACCACGCGATCAGAACACATTCAGCAACTCCGCCAAACCATCCTCAACCTTGCCGTTCGGGGGAAGCTTGTTTCCCAAGACCCCAATGACGAACCGGCGGAGAAGCTTCTGATAAAGGCTGAGCAGAAAAAAGGAAAATGGGCAGGACCAATCGAAGAACAGGAAGTCCCATTCCAGTTACCTTCTTCGTGGATATGGTTTCGGCTTGGTGACATCGCTACCCTGAAACATGGCTACGCCTTCAGTAGCGCGTATTTCACAAGCGAACCAGCGCCCTTCGTTCTAACTACGCCGGGGAACTTCTATGAGAAGGGTGGCTTTAGAGATCGAGAATCGAAGAGGAAATATTATTCCGGTCCAGTTGATCCGGATTACATTTTGAAGGCTGGCGACTTAATTATTCCAATGACCGAACAAGCAGCGGGCCTTCTGGGAAGTCCCGCCTTCATTCCAGATGACGGCAGGATCTACGTTCACAACCAACGTCTCGGCAAACTCGGTTTCTCGGAATTGGTTGACCCTGAATTCGCATTCTGGTTTTTCAATTCCGAGTTCTTCAGGGGGGAATTGGCGAGAACGTGCACTGGAATGAAAGTAAGGCACACCTCTCCTGACCGAGTTCTCAGGGTTCCATTCCCACTCCCACCCCTCGCAGAACAACACCGTATAGTCGCCAAAGTCGAAGAACTGATGGCCCTGTGTGACCGGCTCGATGCACAACTCACCGTCACCCACACCGAAAGCCACCGCCTCCTCGAAGCTGTTCTCAATGGCACACTAACTTCGATGGCTTGAGTGAGGGAATTTCTCATAGGTTTGTCGGTATAGGCGATTGAAGGAGAGGGGAATGGCTATTCTACAGGAGATCTTGAAGTGGGCTAAAGGTTTACCAGCTTGGCAAAGTGATGCGATTCGGCGTCTATTTAATAGCCAGACGTTGTCGAAAAATGATGTCGACGACTTGTATGCACTCTTGAAAGACGAAAATGGCATTCCAGACAATCAGGGCAGATCTCCTGTACGCCTAAGCGTAGATCAAATCCCGTCCGGTGTCTCAAGTGGTGGACATGTCACGCTATTAGCGATGAAGGATTTGCAGCATGTAAACGCGATAGCTGAGAAGCAACGCCTTACATTTGGAAATAAAGGCATCACTGTCATTTATGGTGATAATGGATCTGGAAAGTCGGGATATTCCCGAGTCCTTAAACGAGCTTGTAGAGCAAGGGATCAGTCTGAGCCAATCCACCCTAATGCGGCTATAGCTGCAACCAAGGGGGCTGCTCCTCAGGCGAAATTTGAGATTTCAATTAATGATGTTGCAAGAGATGTAACATGGATTGATGGGAGGTTGGCCCCAGAAGAGCTTTCATCACTGGCGATTTTCGACTCTCGCTGTGCCAGAGCCTATTTAGATGAAGAAGATGATTTCTCTTTCGTTCCGTATGGTTTAGATATTTTTGAAGGGTTAGCCGCGGCCTGTAAACAATTAGAGGCCTTTATAAAGAATGAACTCTCCCAGACTACTCCTGATACAAATGCATTTGCAGAATTAGGCAATGACAAGACAACAGTAGGCGTTTTGATAAGTAATCTTTCCTATAAGACAAAAGCAGAGGACGTAGAAACGCTGGCAGCTCTTACTGCTGAGCAAATCCACCGTAGAGACGAGCTAGACAAAGGGCTTAGGGCAGAGAATCCTGCAGAAAAGGCCAAGCAACTTCGATTACTCTCAACAAGAGTTGCCAAAATTACAATCGCCGCCACAGAAAAGCTGGCTCTCGTAAACTCTGAGGTCGTCTCTAAACTTCGTGTTCTTACCGGAACATATAGCAAGGCTAAAACAGCTTCCGAGCTAGTGGCTCAACAATTCAAGTCTGATTCTTCCCTCCTTCCAGGTACTGGCGGTGAAGCATGGAAGTGTCTATTTGATGCTGCCAAAACATTCTGTCTGGAAGCACATCATGAGAAACATTTCCAGGCCCTCGGGCCTGGAGCGCAATGCCCCCTGTGTCAGCAGCCCCTAAACGACGGGGCTGAGAGACTGATTCGATTTGAGAAGTTTATTCAGGATGAATCGGAGCAACGCACGAGGGCTAGCAAGAAGTCTTTAGATGAGGCGCTGAAGATCTTCAATGATTCGACCACTGCACTTGGCTTTGACGAAGAACTGTTTGAGGAGATTCAAACGTACGATAAAAGTCTCGCCGTTGATATCAGGGATTTTGAAAGAGCCATCGCGGACCGTTATAAGGGCATTAAACTGGCTTGCGCTACTGACACGTGGGATGGAATACCTATCGAACCCACCTCAGTCGCTACTCGACTGCAAACTTTGTCAACTGCACTTGAGCAGCAAGCAAAGGTGTTTGAAAAAGCAGCGGCAGAAGGTACGCGCACATCACTTGAGACCGAATTTAATGAACTTGATGCTCGTGTGAGGCTTTCAAAAGTTAAACCAGCAGTAATCGGGGCAATTTCAAAATATAATCTTCAGGAGAAGCTGACTAAATGTCTAGGTGCGGTGAAAACCACCAGTATATCGTTAAAAGCTAATGAGCTTACAGATAAGGCTGTTTCAAAAGAGCTAGCAGATGCCTTGAGCGATGAGTTTAAGGCCTTGGGGGCAGAGAATTTGAGTGTTTCTCTGCAAAGTCGCTCTCAAAAGGGGAAACCGCTTCACAAGCTTAAGATCGAACTAGCCCAGGTCAAAAATCCTGGTGATATCTTGAGCGAAGGCGAACAGAGGGCCATCGCAATTGGCTCCTTTTTGGCCGAGGCCAATGTAAGTGGAGGAACCGGTGGGATTGTTTTTGATGATCCCGTATCGTCTCTGGACCACAAACGTCGTGAGAAGGTTGCTATTCGACTTGTGAGTGAGGCCAGTAAGCGACAAGTCATCATATTTACTCATGACATCTACTTCCTTAGCCTCTTGATGGATGAAGCCAGCAGGAATGAGATACCTTGTCTTGCACAAAGTCTGACACGGAGGCCAGAGGGATATGGCGTCGCGGAGCCTGATCTTCCTTTCGATTCTCAAGGAACTAAGGCGCGTGTAGGAGTTTTAAAGGCTCTTCAACAAGAAATTGCCAAGTTGTACAAGGCTGGCGACGACCCGGAGCATAAGAAAAAGACATTTGATGCTTACCGGCTACTCAGGAATGCCTGGGAACGTGCTGTGGAGGAAGTGCTTTTTCGAGGTGTTGTGACCAGGTTTAAGAAAGGCGTTTCAACTCAGCTCTTGGCAGGAGTTCTTGTAGAAGATTCCGACTTTACGACCATAGACGCTGCTATGACGAACTGTTCCAACTACACCCATGACCAAGCCTTATTAGGAGGAACTGCACTCCCAAGTCCAGAGGAATTGCTGGCCGACATTAATGAATTAGAGGAGTGGCGAGGGCGAGTTGATAAGCGAAACAAGGCAACGGAGCAATCACGCAAGTCAGGAAAATCCCAAAAGTCATAATGCGCTTCATCCACGCCTCAGATCTTCACATCGATAGCCCTTTACGCGGCCTCAACCGTTATGAAGGTGCACCTGTCGAGCGGCTGCGGGCTGCCACTCGTCGTTCGCTTGAGCGACTGGTCGACAAGGCGACTAGCGAGCAGGTCGATTTTGTCCTGCTAGCTGGAGATATCTATGATCGTGATTGGCAGGACTTTCACACCGGTCTCTTTTTCCGTGAACAAATGGTTCGTCTGGGGCGGGCGAACATTCGGGTGTTCATCATCCAAGGCAATCATGATGCGCAGGGGGTGATTTCAAAGCAATTGGCTCTGCCGCCGAACGTTACCGTCTTCTCCAGTCGTAGCGCACAGACTATTCGTCTTGATGAACTCTCAGTAGCCATCCATGGTCGGAGTTTTCCTGACCGTGTTGTCGATGAAGACCTCGTTCCCTCCTACCCTGATTCAGTCCCTGGGTTCTTTAATGTCGGCATGTTGCACACCAGTCTCACTGGCCGTCCTGGGCATGATCCCTACGCGCCGACGGACCTCTCCACGTTAATCGCCAAAGGTTACGACTACTGGGCGCTGGGACATGTGCACGCACGGGAAGTGATCTGTGAACAACCGAGGATCGTATTCCCCGGTAATCTTCAGGGACGACATGCAAATGAAACAGGAGCGAAGGGCTGTGAGTTCGTCACGGTGGAGGCTGGCCGGATCGAGGCTGAATTTGTGCCACTGGACGCCGTGCGATGGAACCAAGTGTCTCTCTCTCTTACTGGTGTCGATCAACTGGATGCATTAAACGGGATATTTCATGAGGCGATGGAACCCCTGCTCATTGGGGCAACGGATCGTATGCATGCGGTCCGTATTACGCTGACAGGATCGACGGCTTTACATCAAACAGAGGCGGCCCAGCCTGGCACCCTGGCTGCTGCCCTGCAAGCTGCCGCACAAGACCTGAGTGAGGCAGAGGTCTGGATTGAACAGGTGCGTCTTGAGCTATCCACGCCACTCGACCGTGCGCAAGCTGCCCTACGGCAGGATGCTGTCGGTGAACTGGTGCGTCTTGTGGACGCGATTGCAGCGAACCCGACCGAGTTACTAGGTATGGCTCAAGCCAATCTCGGTGATCTTCTTGGGGCAATGCCTCCAGAGGTTGCTGTCGGTGATGTGCCGAAGCTGGACAATATCGACGAATTGAAAAGCTTGCTCCTGGACGCCGAGGCGACAGTCCTTGCCCGACTCGCTGCATCTGCTGAGGGAATATGAGGCTCCTTCGCCTGTTGCTGCAAGCGTTTGGACCGTTCACCAATAAGGTTGTAGACTTTTCAGCTGGTCCGAACAATCTGCATCTGATCTATGGCCCGAATGAGGCTGGCAAGTCTTCTGCTCTGCGAGCCATGACAGATTTGCGATTCGGGATTCCTGTCCGAAGCTCTGATTCTTTTGTCCACGCAGCTGGAGATCTGCGCATTGGAGCTGTATTTCTCGAGCAAACGGGGCAGCCGATTGGCTTAGTCCGTCGCAAAGGCAGAGGCGCAACGCTGTCCCGTCTCAATCCAGAGACGGAACAGGCAGACCCCGCACTTCCTACAGATAGTACGCTCGAACGGGAATTGACTGGAGGACTTGAACGGACCGAATTTGAGTCCATGTTTGGCCTCAACCATGCCCGACTGCGCGAAGGTGGCCAAAGGCTTCTTGCGGGTGAAGGGGATCTTGGTTCAGCCCTCTTCGAAGCAAGCGCCGGAACCCGTGGCATTACCGCACTTCTGGCAGCTTTGGACGCCGATGCCAAGAAACTCTACAGCCCCCATGGTCGAGCGCAAAACGCCGTGATCAACGAAGCCCGGCGACAGATCGAGGAACAGCGGCAGGTTTTGCGACAGGCATTGACCAAACCAGCAGACTGGCAAGTCCTCAACCGTGCCTATGAAATGGCGAAGACGACCCTGGATGAGATTACACAGGCGCTTGAAACGTTGCGCCGGTACGAGAATGACCTGACCGAATTGCGTACGGTTGAGCCTCTGCTGCGAGAGCATGACCGTCTCGCGACTGAATTGCAGTCGCTGGCGAATATCCCCAATCTTGCTGAGAATGCTCGCCAAGAGCGATTAACAGCACAACAATCGTTAGCCCGCGTACAACAGGACCTTCGAGAAGCAGAACAGGAGCTCAAACGGTGCTCCTCTGCATTGGCAGCCCTAGCCCTTGAACCCTTGGTCCTCCAGCATGCCGACACCATTGAGCGGTGGCTCTCAGAAGTTCCCGTAGTGTCGCGTCACCACATTGAGGTGCAGCAGCAGGCTGTTGCGATTGAGCAGATTGCCAGCCGACTGGCGATTTTAGTTGAGCGAATTGTTCCCGGAATGGGACTCAGCGAGATTCTTCAGGCCATCCCTTCTGATGCAGATCGAAGAATGCTGGATATGCATGTGGCTGAAGAGGGACGACTTAAGGAGCGGTTTCAAGCAAGCCAGCAACAAGCTGTGACGCTCGATCAGGCTCTTCAAGAAGAAGCCGATGCAGTGCCTGTCTCCGTCGCCCCGATTGCTCGACAATCCTTATCTCTCACAATCCGGCATGCGCAATCGCTGGGTGACGTCATCAGAAGAAAAGCGGATCTTGATCGTCAGGTTCGGGATCTTGAGAGTCAGTTCGCGATAGCGCTCTCGGATCTCTCATCGGACTCTGAACAGGCTCTTCGTTCGACCCATCCCATCCTTGATGCGCAGATTACTCTCACGAAGCAGGAGCTATTGGAGGTTCAGGAGCAGCAGAAGGTTGCAGGGGATGAATATCAGAGAGTGGAGCGGGATCTTGATGAGCAGCGGATCAGGTATCGCCAGCTTGCCGCAGAGGGTGAAATCGTCACCTCTGATACCCTGCGCAGTGCCCGGTTGCGACGCGACCAAGGATGGGCGTTGATCCGGCAGGTCTATATTGAACGAACTCAGGATGCAGAGGGCCTTGTTCGCGAATTCGATGCAGAGCGGGCATTGCCGGAAGCCTTCGAAGCAGCAGAGCATGAAGCGGATCGACAGGCGGATTTGTTGCGGGCCGATGCCAAGCGAGCTGCTGGTTTCGAGGAATGCTCCATGAGAATTGAACAGATGGAGACGCGTCGGAGTCAGCTTCAACAGCACATGGATACCCTTGCCGCGCGTCGTTGTCAAATACTCACAGGCTGGGGGCAACAGCTCTGTGCGGCAGGGCTCCCCGATATCGCCCCGGAGCCCCTCCATGAATGGCAACGCCGGAGACATGACGCATTGCAGCTTGCAGAACAAGTGGAGACTTTGCGAGCCGAGAGTGCCAGCCTGATTGAGCAGGCCGGGGAGGCGGCATCACGCATCGTGAACGCACTGCGGACACTTGGACAGTCGGTTGAAGAGAGGGTTATTGGCGATCTCAAAAGCCTGACTGTACTGATTGAACAAGGACTCAATTGGGAAAAGTCCGCCATTCAGATGGAAGCTGAGCAGAGTGCTCGCGCTAAGACGGTGAAACAGCTGCAGGTCGAGCGAGACAAGTTGCATCGCTCTATCGGTGAGATGACAACTGAGTTGGATCGCCACCGGTCTGCACTACAACAGTGGGAAGCACGCCTTGCTCTTCCGGCTCATAGTACACCCGATGCCGTCAAGGCACGACTCAATGAACTGGATGAACTCGCTCGCCTTCATTCGAAGTTGATTGAGGCTCAAGAACGAAAGGCTCTGCTTCAAGCGGAACTAGATGAGCTCACTCAGCAGGGGCGCCAAATTGCGGTGCTCCTTGGTGAGGCTGCACCCGTGGCACTGACCAGCTTTGCGGATGGTTTACGCAAACGCCTTATCGTAGCACGAGAGAGGGAGCAAGAGCGAGAAGTGTTGCTCCGCGACCGCAATCGGGCCCAGGAAAAGAAGCGGATTGCGGAATCGGTGCAGGTTGCCCAGGAGGCAGTTTGTTCACGGTTGTGCACTGCGGCAGAAACGACCACGATCGATCTACTGCCAGAGTTGGAAGACGCAGCAGCGCGGAAGCGAGAGGTGAAGAAGAAGTTGGCATTTGTGCAAGACCAACTTGCGAGGGCGTCCTCTCATTCGGAAGAAGAGTTGCGGAGAAGGCTCGCCGGCCGTGACGCCTTTGCTCTTGATCGTGAGCGTGATCATTGTCGCGCAGAGATTGAACGCCGTGACCAAGAACTTGCTGCTGCGCAACAAACTGAACAGCACGCACGTTTGGCACTCAATGCGGTGGATGCCTCTGATCGTGCAGCTGTGGCACGGGAGGCTATAGAATCAGCAGCAGCGCGGTATCGATCAGCCATCCGACCGTGGGCACGCTTAAAGTTGGCTCATGTGCTGCTCCAGGAAGCGCTGAATCGGTTTCGAGAACGAGCGCAAGCCCCAATGATCACTGCCGCCTCTTCGTATTTTTCTCTGATGACGGGTGGGGCGTACGAACGACTGGTGACGGATGAGTCTGGAGACAGACCAGTCCTGTGCGCTCAACGGGCAGGAGGGACTCGTATCCGGATTGAGGAAATGAGCGAAGGCACCGGAGATCAGCTCTACCTGGCCTTGCGGCTAGCGGCGCTGGAGCTGAGAAGATCCTCGCACCCTCAGATGCCGCTTGTACTCGATGACGTCCTCATCACATCTGACAATGACCGTGCGGCCAACGTCCTGCGCGCACTCTCACAATTTTCCGATGGGGGGCAGGTCATGATCTTTACCCATCACGAGCATCTGATCGAGGTTGCCCGATTGGCCCTAGGCGAACAAGGCTTTACATTACACACACTCTAGGATGCGATACTTGTCGAAGCACCAAGCACCGCTCGCGCTAGTGTCTCTGTCACTCCCGCTGCTTAGACCTCTCCGGCACGCCGTCGCCGGCCTCTGCCTCATGATTCCTCCGTGAACTGTATATTGACTCTCCTCTTTCTGTGAGAGAGCCACCTTCTTTCAAACCAAGGAGGAAACAAGATGGCGAGCTTCACGACCTCGAAAAGAGGTGGCCTGCTGCCCCGAGTACTCGGTGGGCCGCAGGTTACGCCTCCGCCGGTCCTCGCCGAATGTCCTACCACCGCTGGGGTGGCGCGGCCGTCCCCGTCCGGCTGTGCGTCTCCTGTGCTATTCCCTTGAGGCAAGGCCTTCACGCTATTTAGGCTTGCCGCGTGTCTGATGTTTGGCCTGCGTCCTCCGTTTCTCGGTGTTCTTGGGGCGTGCTTTCGGTTTGTTGTCGAGTGTGTTTGCAGGCGGAGAGTCAAGCGATGTCGGTGGGCGGAGCAGGGCAACGAGCGCCTCGTTTTCTTTCTCGATTCTCGCAAGGGAGCGATACACTACCCGCTCATGAGGAGGACGCGTACCCAATAGCTTGCCTTCCATCTCGGCAGCGCGTTCGACGGCTTCGCTTTTGGAAAATGTTTGCACCATATTGACGAGCTGTTCAGGCGCGTGCATCAGATCATGAACCAGCGTGAAGCGTAAGGAATCCAACGCCCGGTTACGCGGATGTCCGGTTCGTAGGCCCTTTTTTACTCGACTCACCGCGGCCCAGAAATCCCGATCGAACCCAGGATCAAGCCGTCGTCGGGTCAAGAGCCATTCCAGATCGTCCAGCACCCATTCGAAGTCTGGGGGCCGCGAAAGGAGACGCGGGCAGGTGAGGATCATCTGGAGGAGAAAGGCGGTCCACTTGGTCGTGGTTGCCCAGAGATCCTCGAGTCCGTATGGACGGAGCCGATTTCGGTAGGCCCCGGCTTCCTCAACCAGCCGAGCTCGCAAGGGGGCTGCTTCGGGCCGATCAAAGATCAAGGCGACCTTCTCGGCTAACTCAAACACCTCGGCATCAAGCGGCCGTATGGTTTTAGGACGTCTCTTCTTCGTCCGTGTTTTCTTCGAAGCCATCACCGAACTGTCACCACCTTCTCTAGTTGTGTCAGTGCCTATGTCCCGTTGATCGCGTAGAGTTGAGGCTACACCCGCGCGAGATCGTGAGCGTTACAAACGGCGCACCAAACACCGGCAGACTACGCCCCCGTAACAGGAGGCGAGCCTATCATGGAAAGGGAAGGAGGAGGCAATGGCAATCTGTCGTTCCTGTCAGAGGAGATTTCAATCGGAACAGGGCGTCAAAGCCCACATGAAATGGTGTGATCAATACGCAATCAAGAAATCCAAAAAGTCAGCTGCCTTAGGGAGGCTGCCTAAGGCAGCGGCCACGACGGCCGCGGCGCTTCCCCTTCAATCGATCCCACCCACCGAGGTACCAGATTTCTCTGCGCCGATACGTGAGCTAGAGAAGGCAATGAGCGAGCTCCCGACGACACAGCATGCCCGACAGACCCCGCAGCAACGGCGACGAGAAATAGTCCAGGCGGCAAAGATGCAGGTCATCGATCGCCATCGGCCCTCGTCTGGGAGCGTGACCGCGTACATGCGCGGATCCGCAAAATTGGCGATCGAGCGAGAACTGGTCTCGATGCCGCTGGAGGAACTCCCGTTCGAAGAAGTCCTTGAGTTCGCTGCCGCGATTCGCGATGGTTGCTATGCCCCTGCGTTTACACGGCAGGCGCGGGAGGCAACGCGTCAACATGTTGAAGAAGAGAGACGTCATAAGAAAGAAGTGGAAACGTTGGGCGCATTGATTCGGGCTAACCGTCGAAAGAAAAGTTTGATTCAGCAGGCGAGCCAGCAAGCCCAGGCGTTTTGCGAGGAGAAGGCGATCACCGGATGGGCGAAACTGAGTGTCCTAGGCGATATCGAATCGCGACTCGAGGTCTTGCTGACCGGGGATGAGCCGATTCTGGAATCCCAGGCAATTGTGCGCTCTGTGCTGGAGGTCCGATTCGCGGAAGCGGAGGCGACACTTGCCGCTGCAAAGGCAAAAGAGGACGCGAAGTGGCGAGAAGACGTGCTCGGCCTTCTCGTGCTCGCTGGTTTGCTGGCGGTTCCAGTATTGTCCTCGAAATACCCCGATCAAGTTGTAACAATCATCAACTGGATCGAGCGCACGTTTGGCCTCAAGCCTGCGGCTGAACCCGAGGCGCAGACCTGTGACGAGTCTGAGGAAACCCCATCGGCTACTAGCGCGGAGTTACGGCCCTCGAGCAGGCGACGGCGAAAAGCACCTGCCTCACCCCTCAGTCCCGAGCCTCGGTGGGGCAATCCCGTTGGCGGAGCGCCTGGACATGCCTAGATGTCAGCCAGCGTCGAGGAGTTTCTCACGAGGGATTGCTCCTGAGCGGGGAGGGTTGAGCCGAAGCACAACGTAGCACACAGATGGGCGGGGAGCGCGCGGCACGCCCGTGTGGCGCGAGGATCCGCGATGACCCGCGGAGGGGGAATCAGCGGCCTGTGTCAGTCATCAGCCGAGGTTGACCCGTGCATTCTGATGTAGAACTGACATTTCGCCGAGTAGACTGTCTCGCCTGCGAAGTCGATGGGGCTGCTGCCTCTCCGGTGGAGAAAGATGGGGACATTCTGGACTTCGAGGTGTACGGCCATCCGGCGGCTTGTTTACCTTCTTGCCCCCACCGTTGAGACCCGAGACCAAGCTACTTAGAAAAGGTAGAATGTCCCGGGGGGCGTCTCTCTACGAGATAGCATCTACGAGTCGCAACCTCGCGCCAGTGTCTCTGTCACTCCCGCTGCTTGCCCTCTCCGGCCCGGCCCCTGCCTCATTATTCTGGAGTGCCTCCCGTGCAATCACCGTCTGGTCGTTGCACATTAGCAGGTCCATTTCCCGGTTCTACAGGCCAGCACTGCGTCTACTTCTGAATTCCCCATTTCTATGGAAAGTGTCATCGGTGCCCTACTTCGCAACTAGGATCTCGGCTAATTTCTTTCTGAAGGCCGGATCTTCCTGAATCAGACGAGGTAATACTTCAAGGACTACGTCTGTCAGTCTTGGCGTAATAACTTTGACCAATTCTTGTCCGAGCTGCGTAGGAATGAGACCCTCGATACGGCTTATTTCGGTTGTTCTCTTTTGCGTTTCGCTGCCAAGTCCTGCTTCGAGGGTCTTAATTCTGTCTTCATGCGATTGGACACGTTTATCAACATTCGCTGCAGTGTAGACCTCAAAGCTGGCAAGTAGATGAGTACTCCCACCCCATGTCTCCCAAAATTTCAGGTCACACTTTTCCTCTTTACAGGTTACTGAAAAGTATTGGCGTTTACCTTCAGCCTGACTTGGTGCCGCCCATACACCTGTGATGGTCACTGCAACGAGTACGATAAGTAGAGCGCGCATACAATTCACCTCCGGGTAGGCTGTAACTAGAAACTACCTTGGAATCACAAGTTGATATTGTCACGCCCATCGTTGGAGTGCAACGTGGAGAATGAACTATGATAGTAATGAGAAGTACGAGAATGTACAGCTGTGATCAGCCGGTTACCACTAGGAGCTTTTGGCCCTACCAATAATCAATCCATATGGAATATATATCGCACTCCTTCATACATACCTCCTACTCCGAGGTGTAGTGCCTGTACGCTCAGCTAGAAGAGGCGTTGGTCACGAGATTTCGGTGATGACCGCATGACTCTAAACAAGGAGAACCCTCAATCATGCCGTTAAATACTCGAGCCCTGGCTAGTGCATTCCTGAGTTCGGTACTTGTTCTGATAAGCAGTCCCTTCTGCGGAGTGGCAAAGGCGCTCTCAGGCGAGGAACCCAAAGCAGTAATTCAGGAACTCCTCGACCTGCCTCCTGGCATTCCCCTCCATACACGCTTACAGATTGTTCAAGCGAGCCGCATGGCCCTAGGGGATGCAACGTTCCGGAAAAAGACCAAAGAACATCTCAAAGAGAAAGAAGTGACAGCTCAGGCGCTCAAAGACAAGGTGTCTCAGGTCCAGAAACAATACCAAACCATTCGAGCAGTTCTCGGGGGGTCTATCCCCAATCCACCATCCATCCGAGATATCGCACTGCCGTCTCCATACAGCCAATTTGAACTGGATGAGTTTGCGCCTATCCAAGCTGCCGTGCAGCAACTCCCTATGGCCAATCCTGTCAGAACACGGCTTGCGGCCATCACCAGGAGTGTCGTCAGCAAAGCCACGATTACGATGTTAAAAGAGACTCTCACCCAGAACCAGAAGAAGGCTTTCGCCGCGCTGAAAATTGATGAATCGAAAGATCCCTTGAAAGATCTCGCGCCCTATCTGAGGGAAGGAGTGATAAAAAGCCAGGATTTTTCCAACCTAAAGGCAGAAACTCAAGTAGACCTGGGTAGACTTCTCCAAGCCGCAGTAAAGCAGAACCTTCAACCGGTACAAGATGACCTCAAGGAGCTACAGGCTCGAACCAAGGACCAAACGGACACGGCAATAAAGACTCTGAAATGGGTTGCAGACAAACAGCATTTGCTGGATGAAGCCGAACAGCGGCTGGTGGACCTTCAAGAGAAGTCATTCGGCGAGCTTCAGAGTCTAAGAAAGATGGTCGAGGACATCAAGATAAATAAGTGGACGGAACTGCCAAAGAACCGAGAGAAGCTTGCCGAAGAAGCTCAGAAGCTTGTCATTAAAAAAACGGGGCTGACGCTCCTTAAAGTCGCACTCTATGGTCCTCTCTCAAGTAACGCCACGGCACGACAGATCGAAGCTGGCTATCTCAGAATCAGTTCGACCATTGATGCGGCAAAGGAAATGAAAGACAAGTTTTCCACGCTCGTCAAGACACAGGGGAATCTGAGAGAGACACTAAACAACTATGCCTCGACCGGTACTGACATCCTTGAGATCGCTAAAAACGTTCCAGGGATTGATAGAGAGGCTATCGAGAGGGGACAAAAGACATTTAAAGATGTCACCACGGCGATCAATTTGTCTGGCCAGCTCGCGTCAGGTAATTTCGTTGCCGCTGTTGGATCGATATCCGGGC
>FSSH01000547.1_pt2 | contig 20082 bp, 20 predicted proteins | sample 1166101 | NCBI WGS metagenome assembly FSSH01 (sample SAMEA32972668, study PRJEB13176) | freshwater metagenome | biome: Drinking water system; feature: Biomass in drinking water that filtered by 0.45 um membrane; material: drinking water | place: USA | collected 2012-12-20 | depth 0 m | reverse complement strand
AGAGCAGGTAGAACATGAACATGCCGATGAACCAGCTATTTACAAAGCCGATCAAGCCCAGGTATTTATGCCCGTCTCTGAATTTGGAATTGGCAATGATAATGGCTGCACCCAGGGACCAGTTGTTGGGGTTGCCGACCTGTTCCTTGAGGATGTCCATGGTGAAGAAGTTGGCTATGGGCGCGATGATATGCAAATGGATTATTTCCACTAGCCCAAAGTCAATGAAACCCAGGAAGATAAAGTTGATGACTTTGACCATGGGAATCCAGAGCATGAGAAGCAGCCAGCGAAAGAGGATTTCTTCCATCAGGCCGGCACGCAAGCTCACCCAGAAGCCATTGCGCAAAAGATACTCGGCATAGATGTTTTCCTCGTCACTGTTGCGGGTCAGTATGCTGACCAGGAAGGTGAGGCCTATGGCCCAGGCTAGAATCGGCCAGGAGGTGGTGCACCAATCGCTGAGGGAGCCTGTGGTGTGCCAGAGTTCAAAATAGGTGAAGGGTATGCTCCAGGGGAAAATGCCCTTCACAATAGCCAGGATGATGGCCAGGTAAACTGCCGCCCAGGCGAAGGCGAACCATTGGGGTAGATGGTTGAACTTTTCCAGTTTCAAAGAAATGCGAGATATTCTTGCTTCGATTTTGCTGCTTTTGAGTTGAGCTGAACCAAGCAGAATGGTTTTAAGTTTGTCTCTTTTCATGGCGTTCCCTTAGGGTAGGGTTAAAAAGACAGGGGCTTGAACAATTGTTCGAGCCCCTGATTTGGGTCTGTGTCGATGCAGTTAGGGAAAGGCTGTCTGCTTGAGCGTTTACCAGAGTTGGCAGCGCTTATCTACAGGCAACATAATGGGGCTTTCATCGCTGACGCCCATGGTGGCAAAGGCTTTTACGAAGGGTGTAAAGTTCGCCAGGGTGCCGTTGGTTCTGAACTGTGCCGGTGGGTGCGGATCAGAGACGGCTTGCATTTCGGCGAATTCCGGCGTGCAGATCAAAGCCCAGATTTGAGCGAAGGCCAGGAAGAAGCGCTGTTCGTCGGTAAAGCCCAGTTCATCGGTGTAGGGCTCGTTGTCTTGCATGGCGATTTTCAGGGCTCGATAGGCCAGACTGAGACCGCCCAGATCTGCTGCTGCTTCTCCTGAAACCAGGTCTCCTTTCAGGCTAATGGTGCCTACCTTGTAGCCACCAAACTGTTTGCGCAAAAGCTCGATGCGCTGCATGAAATCGGCAAAGTCGGCTTCCGTCCACCACAGGCGAACATTACCGGCTTCGTCATATTGCGCTCCGGCATCGTCGAACAAGTGAGTGAATTCATGACCGATGATGACCAGAATGGCGCCGTAGTTGGCGGCGTCGTCGGCCTCGGGGTCGAAGAAGGGCGGTTGCAAGATGGCGGCTGGAAAGACCAGCTCGTTGTTTTGCGGATCAGCGTAGGCGTTGACGGTTTGCGGCGTCATATGCCATTCATTGGGGTCTACCGGGGTGCCTATTTTGGCCAGGTCACGTTTGAAGGCGAGCCTTGTCAAAGAGAAGGCGTTGCTCAGGTAGGATGACCTGTTAATGCTGGCTTCACTGTAGTCGAGCCAGGTTTCCGGGTAGCCGATCTTAAACCTGACTGTGTCCATTTTCTTGAGGGCATTGGTTTTGGTATCTGCCGACATCCAGCTCAGGTTTTCGATGGATTGGCGCAAGACCAGGCTGAGATTGCCGATCATCTCCAGGCAACGTGCTTTGGCGTATGGTGGGAAGTGCTTCGCCACATAGGTTTTGCCCACCGCTTCCCCCAGCAAGCCGTTCACAGTAGTAACAACTCTCTTCCAGCGCGGCAACTGGCTGGTCTTTCCTTGCATAATCTTGCCGAAGAAGGCGAAGTCCTCGTCTACGAAGGCGCTGCCCAACTTGGGCGCTGCCGTGCTGATCAAGTGCCATTTCAAGTAGGCGATGCGTTCCAGCTTGGTCAGCTTGGAGAGCACCCGGGAGAAGGCTTTGAAGAACTGCGGCTGCATGACGTTCAGGCTGGAGAAGGCCGGTGCGCCTATGGTTTGGAAGTAAGTGTCGAAGTCGAACTGCGGCACCACTTCTTTCAGCTCATCCACCGTCATGACATGGTTGATGTTGTTTGGATTGCGCATGTCTTCCTGAGGCATAGAGGCTCTGGCCAGTGTCGTCTCCAAGCGGCAGACGGCGGCAGCAAAGCGTATGGCACGGGGCTTTGATTCGCCCATGAGAACGAACATGTTGACCACGTGTTGTTCGAACTGGCGCATCAGCTCCAGGTTCTTCTTGGTTTTCTTCAGGTAGTAGGAGCGGTCCGGTAGGCTCAAGCCGGCCTGTCCGATGGCGGCAATCTGTTGTTTGCTGTCGGCAAAGGACTGCATGGAGCCGAAGCCGAAGAAGGGTGCCATGCCGACCATGTGCATATGTCCGAGGGCTCGGGCGAAGGTTCTAGGCGTGCCGCTCTTGTCAATCATGCTCATTAGCGGCGCCAGGGCCGTCAGACCTTCCGCCTCTATTTGTTCCAGGTTCATGCCGGAAAGATAGAAATCGCCTATCTGTCTTTGCTCGATGCTGCCCTGTTCACCAAGTTCTGCCGCTTCGGTCATGATGGCTTTAATTGCGGTCTGGGCCTGTTCGTTTACCTCGTCGAACATGCACCAGCGAGCATGGCCTGGCGGAAGTTTAGCGCTATCGATAAAGTTGCCGTTGGCGAAGCGAAAGAAGTCTTCACCGGGCTTTGCATTCAGGTCCAGGAAGTGGTGTTTTATTCCGTGTGGGTTACTCATATTCATTACTCCAAAAAAGGAAGACCCGGCAGCATTAGCGGCCGGGTCTAAGGGTTAAGTGGGTGAGGGCGTTATTTGGTGGTGATCAAAGTTGGGGCAGGTGTCGCCGCCACTATTTTTTGTTCGATGGCACCAAAGATGCTCTGACCGTTTTGGTCGAGCATTTCAATGCGAACCACGTCCGAGAATTTCATGAACGGTGTTACCGGGGCACCGCTCTCGATTTTTTCAATCATGCGTTTTTCCGCCAGGCAGCTCACACCGGTCTTTCTGTCCCGGTTCGATACAGTGCCCGAGCCGATGATGGTACCGGCACTAAGCGCCCTGGTTTTGGCAGCATGGGCAATTAATTCGGCCATGCTGAAGTTCATGTCGCAACCGGCGTTGGGACTGCCGATTAGCTGACCGTTGAGATAGGTAAGCAAAGGCAGGTGCAGTTTTGTGCCTTGCCACTTATCGCCCAGTTCGTCCGGGGTGACAGCCACCGGCGCAAAAGCACTGGAAGGTTTGCCATGGACAAAACCGAATCCCTTTGCCAACTCCGAGGGGATAAGTTCTCTCAAGGACATATCGTTGACAATCATGACCAGTTTGATATGGGCGGCTGCCGCTTCCGCACTTATGCCCATGGGTACATCGTCGACGATTACCGCTACTTCCGCTTCCATGTCGGCGCCGTAGGCTTCCGAGCCAAGAGGAAAGGCTTCCAGGGGAGCGAGGAAGGCATCGCTGCCACCCTGGTACATGAGCGGATCGGTCAGAAATGATTCCGGCATTTCGGCGCCGCGGGCTTTTCTGACCAGCTCTACGTGGTTGAGGTAAGCGCTGCCGTCCAGCCATTGATAGGCCCTTGGCAGAGGGGAAAGGCAGTTGCCCGGTTCAAAATCAATAGCACCGGCGGCTTGGCCGGCTTCGAGGCGCTCGAACTCTTGCTTTGCCTGTTTTTCCAATTGCTGGAAATTATCAAGAAAATATTGCAGAGTGGCTGCAATGTGCGGAATGGGTAGAGCTTTGGTCATGGTCCGGTTTACGAGCACGAGCATGCCGTCTCTGGTGCCGTTTTTCACGGTTGCAAATTTCATTCATTATCCTCCGATCTTGATTCTGGTTATGCTAGCACGCCGGCCGCTAAGCCGTTTAGTGCGGTACCAGTCGGTGCGGCTTGGTGTTGATGACTGTTTGCAGATGCTTTTGCTTCCGCATTTGCTTTGGCAAATGAAGGGCTCTCAAGTTTGCCCTGGATAGACAACGGCCTCTTCCTTCTTCTTTCATGTTTTCGTTCAGGCTTTAGCAGCGTGGGAATGCAGCTCGGCGCGGTGTGCGGCGCTGATCAAAAGGCAATACTAATGTAGCTTCAATCTGAGAGTTCGCTTGGCGTTTAACCTGGTTGAGGTGAAAATGTCTATAACTACATGCTTATCAAGAGGTGGTGTTCCTTTGCAAGAAAATTATTGACTGCTCCGGGCCGCTTTGTGGTTTGGGGTGGAGACTCTTGCTGCTTGACTACTGCGTCCAGATGGATTTTTTCGGCTCCGGGCGAGCATTTAATTCAGAACAAGGGGCGGGCCTGGCGTGGTGGAAAGTATTGTGTGCTTGGGCCGCTTGGGCGGGCCGGGATTGGGACGGCGCGCGATTGCCAAGAGTTTGGAGCTCCCGGTATGCAGTGCTGGCCGGTGTTTTGGCGGCAGGGGCAAATTCGGCTTCGCATTTCACCGCATAACTAAATTTCTCTCAAGCAAGAAGAGTTGATACTACTGGAAGTGCTGCCGCTAGCGCCAGCCGCTGCAAAAACCGCCATTTATGCCGGTTATGTGCGTTTGTCGGGGAGTGTTGAATTTGTTCATGCAGTTTGCATATTGCCATGGCTATTTAAGAAGCTAGGTTATTCCCCGTCTTTCAACATTGAAAAAAGCCTGACCTAAGCTCTTTCGCAACACAAATAACCGTCGTTCCGTGCACCAGCCGTGCACTGAGCCTCAGTGAATACCGTTTCCTTTCACGGGGAAGCTGCGCTGCATTGCGGCGTATGCGGAAGTTAGCGGTGTTTTCTTCCAATCCAAAACGAGAGACCAAAATGATATTCGATTCACACTTCTGGATCTTTTCGCTCTTCGCTTCCTTAGTTGGTGCTGCTTTTACGGCATTTCTTATCTGGAATCCAGAGAAGCTGGGCTGCCGAATTTCCGAACCGCAGACATGGACCCGCAAGAACCTGGCCAGCATCGAGTTTGCAGCCGTTCTTTCCTTTGTGGTCACTTTGCTGGCCGTAAGGACCTTGCTTTACTACGGTATGCCTGTCTTTCAAGGCAGTTTCTTTGGATACTTTGAAGTTCTCTTAGTAGTGCTTCTGTCGTCCAATGCCGTGGCCTGGCTGTTAAGGATGAACCCTGGCAACATCAAATATATGCTTCTGTGCTACTTGGGTTTATTTATCATGCCGGTTAGCATTCACCTGATGACTGCCAACTGGGGTAAGACCAATTCCAAAAGATACGCAGAATTGCCTAACATCAGGCAGGTAGCTGATACTGAGACCCTACCTCCTACCGATCCTTCTCACATGGTTCTGGTCAACCGCGACATCGCGGTTTTTCAAGGAGCCAAGATTCTGCAAGGTGAAATTTCCAGCCGCTACACCATCGATAAAGACAGCTACACGCTGCAATCAATTGCCGGGCACCGTTACTGGGTAGCACCGCTGACCCTTATCAACACTGGTGATACGCTCAACTGGAGCAATCCCGAGAGTCCGGGCTATGTGGTGGTCGATGCTGAGAATCCCGAAGCCGATCCAAAGCTTAAAACGGGTTTTCACATCAAGCTTTTCAATGATCAAAGCTGGGCTCTGTTCGTAAAGCGCCATGCCTATCAACATGGTTTCAGCGATATGACTCTTGGTAAAGCTTTCTTCGAAGTCGATGACGATTGGCAGCCCTATTGGACCTTTGCCTATATCAAGAAACCTTTTGGCGGTATGAACGGTAAGGTGGTCGACAAGATCGTTATGGTAAATGTTGCCGAAGCTGAACCCCAGGTCACCAGCGTCAATCCAAAGGATAAGCCCGATTGGCTGGACCGCGTCATAGATCAGGAACTTGTCTTTGACTATGCAACCGACTGGGGGCTTTATGGTCGTGGTCATTCGAAGGATTACTGGCCCATCTTTTTCAACTGGAATCGGGAAGGTACGTTGCAGCCTGCCGATGTTGAGTTGAACTACACCAGCGATGCCGACAATGTCTGGGTTGTGCCCATGACGGCCACTACCGGTAGCCATGCAGTGCAGGGCGTGCTGGTCTTCGATACCAATCGCAATGACGCCAAATACTATCCCGGTTTGAACAACTTCTATATCGGAGAAAGCGTCAGAAGTACCATGTTCAGTGTTAAGGAAAACGTCATGCGCTACACGGTGCAGAGCGTGCAACTTTACTCTATTTATGGTGAACTGACCTGGGTCGGTATCTATGTGGCACCGCAGGCTGACGGCGGTTCCTTCGCCGGCATTGGTCTTCTGCATGCCCACAGCCAGAATCCGGCCGATGTCATTTTCTCAACCAATAAGACAACTGCCCTTTCGCGCTATGCCAACCAGTTGGCGAACCGTAAGCAAAGCGGGCAGATCGTCAGCACCGCTGCCAAGGCCAGCAAATTTATCACAGCTACGATCGGACGCATCGCCGCCCTTCCCGGCAGCGAAGTGCCGACTTATCTGTTTGTTGTTCCTGGTGACAAAAACACTTATCGGGTTACTCGCGAGACCTTCAGCCGCATTCCGCTCATCAAAGAGGGCGATGTCGTCAAGTTCAGCTACATGGATACAAACGAGGAGGAAGAAGCCGTCGGCTCCTTCTCCTGTGTCAAGTGTGCCGGTCTTGATAGTTCTTTGCCTGCGGAAGTACAAGACTCGAAGATTGAAGCGATTGTCCCGGCTCCGGCTGCTGTGGAAAACCAGCAGTCTGACTGACATTTCAATTGAACGGAGAACTTATGAACAATCCCAATCAAAAACCGAAATTTCCCCTTACACTCGAACAGGAGCGTCTTTGCTCCTGGATGCTAATCTGGCAGGGCGGAGCCTTGCTGGCACTGATTCTTCTGGCTAACTTCCTGCCTGTCAATTTTGGCTGGATCGTAGTCGGTATGGTGCCGGCCATGGTGGATCTCTATCAGTCCGGCGGTCGCTATGCCGTTGCGGCAGTAGGTCTTTCACTGCTTACGGCATTAAGCGTTACCGTGGTGCTGCCGCTCTATACTGGGCTGGTCTTTCTAGGTATCGGACTGGCACTGTCTATACATGCCGATAAGAGATCCGGTAAGAGGTCATGACTTTCGTGCCGGTGAAGACTGCGATGCAAGCTCTTGTTGGAGAAATCGTTAGTAGAATCGAAGCCGAGGAGCAAATCATGGCGGACGCGGTCTTGAGCGACCTCAGTTCGGAGAGGCGCCTCGTTAAGATTTCTCTCTGGGCCTACCTTCTGGAACTGGCGCGGGCTCTTTCCCTTGTGCCGGAAGAGAGAGTAAAGGTGGAGGGCTTTGAGTTGCCTCTCTTCGGACAGATTTGTTCGCCGGCTGTCTGGGGTTTTGTCTTTGCTGAATTGCAAGCAATGGTCAAAAGTCCTCAGAGTGTGGAATTCGAAGTCGATCTGTCCGGACCCAATGTGCTTGAGTTCCGTGGTCTTACTTACACAGAACTGCTTGGTTTGGCTAACCGGCTGGTGGACCGCGAAATTGCTTTGCGTACTGATAAAGGCGAGGCTTACCTGGAACGGGCCGACTGATCGAAGCCACAGTCGCTAGTGCTTTTGCAACTGTGGAAAAGGAGGCCATGGTAGGCCGCCCTGCGAATGCTTCTCTCAAACCGCGCTGGAATGCCGGTTTGAGAGTCAAGAAACCGAATTCATTACATTTCCCGGAGTCCCTTTATGAAAAAAATCCTCTTCTTGCTTGTCCTGATTCTTCTGGCAAGCGTTGCGGTAGTCTTTGCGCCGGAGCTATCCATATTCCGTTTGAGTGGCGCCCTTAAGCATCGGGATGTGCAGAGCTTTGAGAAGTATGCCGATGTTACCTCCATCGCTCAAAACCTTGTGCATGATCAGATCTCAGGCTCTATCACCGGTGCTTTCGGTAGCGACGGTATCGGGGGTTGGCTCAGTAACGGCATCAATAACGCCGTGGGACCGGCTCTGGTCGCCAGCCTGGAAAAGGAAATTCGCGGTGCTGTCTTTGATGGAGCTTTCAACCCTGAGCATCCGGACGACCATTCTCTGGTGACAGCCTATCGTTTCCAGAAAGAGTTAGGCTTCGACCAGTTTTCCTACAACGGCATGAAATACGCCGATCGTCAGGTAATGGGTGAAAAAGCGCAGTTGTCTTTGAGTTATATAAGACCTGCCGACGGCTATGAGCTTGTCGTTAAGGTGGAATTGACTAAAGCGCCAGGAGCAGCTCTCTGGAAAGTGTCAAGGATAGTGAATCCGCAGTTGGTTTTTGAAGAGCTGAGCAAGCATCCGGCACCGCCTTCCACAGCCGCACCGGCTCAGGCCTCTCCGTAAGGTTTTCGGGGCTCTTGCTTCCTTTTCAGGCAGCAAACCGGCCTCTTCAAGGTTGAGTGCCCTTTGGAACTCAGTTGTGGTCATGGGGAGAGAGTCTTTACTGTCTCCTCATGACTGTTTCTGAACCTTCTATAGGCAGTGCAAAACAGTCTTCATGGGGCTTCAGGTAGAACCTTTGCCGGCTGCCTCAGTTTACCTTGAATCTAATTTTTGATAGATGGAATACTAAGCGATATAGTGGGTAACGGTTCAAAAAAATGCTTTCTCTCGTGTAGAGCAGGGAGCGGAGTCAAAGCAATGAGACTCCGCTCCCTGTTTCTTGTGTTGAGTTAGCCGGCGCGGCTCTGCTCTAGCTTGGCTTCGAGTGCAGTCAGCGTTTTGCCTGCATCGCCTGGATGTCGGCAAGCTCGCCTGATGCCGCGTTTTTCAGGATGATGTACCTTGTGGTGGCAATGCCCATGACCAGGGCGCTGAAGACGAGGATGCAGACCACCACGATTCCAACAATCGTGAGGGCATCTTCGCCGTCGCCGCTGAAGGCATCACCGACAGTACCGAAGGCGGAACCGAAGCCTTGAATGGCGTGGTAGGTGTTGTGTACCTGCGCGTAGGTGTTGTACGCAGCCACGCCGTGGTTGAGCACGCCGCCTTCTCGATACGCTCGCGCCCAGGAATCGACCATGATCACAAGACCACTGGCCAGAAGACCGGGAACGATGATGATATAGCCAAGGGCCAGTGCTGCCTTAGCGGCAGTAACACCGATAAGCCCCAGCCCGTAAGCCAGAAAGACTTCGAGAATGAGGAAGCACCAGGTGAAACCCAGGGCCGCCATCAATGCCACCATCCATATGAAGAAGCGCGGAAAGCCGCCACGAGCTTTCGATTCTGCCCAGGCCATGCCGCATCCCCGGGCGTTCAGCCAGGAGATACCGAGGTTTAAACACCAGACCAGAGCTATCAGTAAGAGTTCCATTGCGGAGACCTTTCCTTGTTTTCAACACACCGGCAATTAGTCCCTGCAGATAGGCACAGGGGCATTGCCGCCGGCAGACAACGCTGGAGACACAGAAGTGTTCCTCGCTTATGATTGAATTTTCTAATTTCGGTCCTAGCCCGGACCTGCCGCACGCTCCTTCTGTGAGCGCCCATCCTGCACGGGTTTAGCCTCTGCCTGTCGGCAAGGCTCAAAGCGCAGGTAAGGATTGAATGTCTTGTAAAAGGTAGGAGCAGGAGCGCCTTGCGGCGCTCCTGCCGGTTACGATGATGGTGTGCTGAGGCTACGGACCGAGGTCAAGCACCGACCTCTTCAAGGCGCACGCGCAGGCGACCTTGAACCTCGATGACCTCGCTCACCTTAACGTGCCGGTCTTCACCGACACTTATGGTAGCGAAGCGCGCGGAGCGCTCCTCTTCGGAGTCGCCGACTACACGCGAAACATGCAGGAGTCCCTGCAGGTCATCGGGAAGCGCGATGATGGCAAAGTTATCGCTGACCCTGGCTACCTTGCCCTTGATGATCCGATTGAGATTCATCAGGTCTTCGGCAGCCTGCTTGCGCGCGCGGCGCAAGACAGTCCACTGGCTGACGCGCACGGCCGGAGCGTCGTCGATGGTGGTTTCTGAAACCACATCAACTTCCACTTGCGAGCCGACGGTGAGCGCGTTGAGGGTGCTGGCGCGATCCTCGGGGGTGCGGCCGAGCATGCGGCTGACGTGAAGGAAACCCTTCATGCCGTCTGCAAGCTCAACCAGCACACCGTTCTCCTGAGAGGGGTTAACCTTGGAGAAGGTCTTGCCGATTACCGTAGCCTTGATGTTGATACCGATCATGGTATTACCCTTTTGTTTGCTTCCTGTCCAAGCGGCTTTTAGCTTCGGGATTATCCCGGGTAGATGCTGAGCCGCCTGACAGGTAAGCGGCTCAGCTGTGCGGAAGCTTCCGCACAGGGAAGTCTTGCGAACTTTCGAAGCATTCCCCAGCTAAACATTCAGTTTTGTCCTTGTTCAGCCAGCACCTCGCTTCGATACGAGGCCCCACCGCCAGGAGTCCGGGTGTGGACAAGGGCGGATCGGGGATCTTGATGTGGTAGGAAAGCATTGCTTCTACTCCTTTTTACTTTGTTACTTTTTTACTTTTGTGGCGTTGATCTTGCACTTATGCTTGTCCGAACTTACGAGCAACAGGGCGGGTTCGAGCCCGCCCTGTCGCATCAACTCTCAGGCTGCCCGTTTGCGAGAACGAGCCGTGGACGAGTCTGCCTTGGTTTTGACGGCAGACCCTTTCGACTTGCCCTCGGACTGGCCGGCCCGGGGCGATTTCTTTGCGTCGACGAGCTGGGAAACCAGCTTGCCTAGCAGCAAAACCTGCAACGGTACGGAAGCACCGTAGACAGCCGAAAGCCACCACTTCACTGTATTGGGCTCGAGCCTGTGGGTGAAGTCGTACACGTTCGCAGAACCGCTTGCCACGGCTGCGAAAAGCACAAAGAGAGCTGCCCAGATGATAGGTTTGCCGACCTGCTGGAAGCGGATCAAGACCAGTTCTGCTACAAACAGACCAAAGTCTTGAACCACCGCCTGCATGAGAGCAAGCCACCACGCCATGCCTGTCACGTCCGCCACCGCATTGGTTTGGTGGATGAGCGAGAGCGAAAGCAAGACAAGCTGGATGGTGATCGATAGTTTGATCAACATCTGGTCGTACTTACCATCCGATAGGTACCAGTTGGTAAGGCCCGTGAATAGCTCGGAGAGCTTTTTCATGCAAGAAACCTAGATAAATAGGGTTGTGAGCGGTAGCCGCCCACAGGAGTCGGACTACTCCCCAATCAAACATAACCCTGTCTGATCAGCGTCTCCGTCCGCAGGAGACCCCACCGCCGGGAAGAAGAGGAAGACATGGATAATTGCTCCTTTCGATAGACGGATCGGGGAAGGGGAAGGGGAAGGTTTTCATGCTGTACTTCCTTTATTAGTGTCGTTTATGACTTTCGAACTTGAGGGTGGAGGAGGGGCTGACCCCTCCTCCCTGTTTCTGTTAGTTGTAGATAGCCACTAGTTCCTTGAGCTGTCGCAGCAATTCATCAAGATGCCGGAGGCGAGCAGCCTCCCGCTTCTTTCTGTTCTTCTTGCCGCGGCTGTCCGGATAACTTACCCTACCGGTGAGAATGCGCTCGCGTTGTCCATCTTGGGAGGTAGTCTTTTCGACGTCGTCCCAGGTGATAGAGGCCACTCGGCGTAACCGGGAGTGTAAGTCCTTCCACTGGCGCTTGGACAGATGACTCTTGATGCGAATCGACACACGCTCCTCGCTGAAGGAAAAGGAGGCGATTCGGCTTTCGGAGTTAAGGATGGGACTGTTCTGCGGGTGTTCATGGTACCGGCTCTGGTCCTTGCTTTGCGGAGCACTGCTGAGGGCAGCTTGCGGTTCTTCAGCCAGTCTCACCTCCCTGGGGCTTGCCTGAGCCGGAGCCGGTGCAGTCACCTGCTCTGGCGCGGCAATCGGGGGTGTGGCCAGGGAAGCGGCGGCGGTATCTACCGAAGCCGCTCCCAGTGTCTCTTCCGGCGCCTGTGCAGGCCTGGCTTCGGTAGCTTGTGCTACCTTCCCCCGGGAGATTGACACCACGGCAAAGAACTTTTCGCAGAGGCTACCTTTGTACCAGTTGCGGCCCGCTAGTGCGAACATACCGGTAGTCATGTTGGCCAGAAGGGTAGTTTGCAGCGGCACCAGGGTGCCAAGAAAGATACCCATAGCCCATTTATATGTCCAGGCTTCGCTCAAGCGGGTCATACCCCAGACCGACATCAGCCCGGTTATGGCAGCTGTTAGACCGCCAAAGAGCCAGGCATACCGTCGGGGTAGGGCTTTTTCAAAAAGCCTGTTCATAAGGAACTGGCTATGCAAAAGACCCGTGGCGATGACGATGGCGAAGAGAAGGGAGAGAAACCAACCTTGTCCGCTTACCATCATCAGACCGTCTGCTACGAAACCAATTTGTGTAGCAGTAAGCAGAAAACTTAGCGCGAGGGTGGCCACGGCCAGGTCACCATCGTACTGCCTGCGTGAGGCTGCAGTCTTATAGAGGTTGGACATGGCTTGCTCCAATTCTTCTATAAAGTTTTTCGCGTTGCCTTCCAGAGAGTGAATGCAAGCGGCCATGCTCACGGATACTTCCTGCTCCTTCTATAGGGCAAGGGGAGTCGTGAGTATGGCGGCCGGCACAGAGTTGAACTGGTAAGGTAAATGCTTTAATAACGGCTATCCGGGGCTAGACACTTATGGTCTTGCGAAATTGCTGAAACTTGCGATGGTGGCTGGAATAGCTTGGTTGATTGGGCTTTGCTCTTGGGGGTGACTGAAAACGATACCTGCAATCTGCCCCATCGGCGGTGCCGGAGTCAAGGTGATTGGCGTTTCATTTTTGGCGGTCGGGCAAGATTTTATTTTGCGAGCGTACCTTGGTATGGAACCGTCGAGCAAACTGGCTGCCGGAGCCCTGTGTGGGCTGGCGTAGCTTTGCGTGGTTGGCGCGGCTGGCGCTAGAAGTGGTACTGTGGGTGGTGGCAAAGACGGCAAAGCGAGCTACGTCGACATGGTCGACGGCTCGCAACTGCTTTTCGATTGACAGGCTCTATTAGTGCGCAATTTGCGTGAAAAAGATGTGAAAGACAAAGGTGCGAATGAGCCTATTCGAACTTTCTCAAATGCCCTTGCGTAAATTGGCTATGTATTTGTCGTAGCGTTCTGCAGTCGGATTTGTTGCCCTTTAGGAGCGGCGCAATAGAGCCCGCCAGTGCGGATAGGTGGCGAAGAGCACACTGCCTGCGCAGAGAGGCCAGCATCCCGCCAGGGCGAATGTGGCAATCCAGAGAATTTCTTTGGTGACAAAGAGTCGGCCAGACCAGTGATAGTTTTCGACGGTGGGCTGTGCCATTTTGCCCTGTGACTCTTGCATGGCAAAAGAAAGCTGACCGTGCAGGAAGGTGATGAAGACAGCTGCACTACCAAGCCAGTCGGTTAGTTTGTTGCCGGAGACGATGGCAATCATGGAAAGGGACAGTCCTACCACTGCTGCTTCAATCAGGTCGCAGGAGGAGGGCACAGGTAGCGCCATGACTCTAACTGAACTTGTGTTGGCGACGCGGCTTGGCATGACAAAATCCTCCCAGTGTGGGCTGGGTAGCAGGGCAGGCTGAAGAATTGAACTAGTTAGAACATGCCCCGGTCCGACCAGGCTTAAACTCCGGTAGCGGCAAACTAGTGGACCGGTCGACTACGTGCTCCCAAAAAAGAGAGCAGATCAGCCCTTAATCAGGCGCGATCTGCTCTACCGATTGAATTGTCTTATTAGTTTAGTTCTTTTAGAAATGCAGTCAGGCCGGCGGCCAGGCACTCAGAGTCTGCTTCGCTCATAAAGCTGTGCCTCGCCTCCGGAAGTAGTAGGAGCTTTGAGCAGTGGCTGCAAACCGCTTGTATTTGCCTGGCATGGTCAACCGGAATCATGCGGTCTTTTTCGCCGTGCACAATCAAAGTCGGGATATTGACCCGGGCCAGGGCTTGAGCGCTGTTCCAATCCGGGCAGAGCATCAGTCTTTCCGGGTAGAGACGCAACAGCGGAAACTGATGTCTGGCAATTTGGTTCAAGCTGGTAAAGGTAGACTTTGTAATTATGGCAGCCGCTTTTCGGCTTTCTGCCAGTTGGGCTGTTACCGCGCCTCCCAACGATTCGCCGAATAAGACGATTCGCTCGGCTTCAATTTTCAGCGTTTCACGGAGGAAGTCATAACTTTCCCGGGCGTCTTCCACAAGACCGGGCAAACTTGGCCGCCCCTGACTGAGTCCGAAACCGCGGTACTCGTAAATGAAAACGGGCACTTGCAGTTTCAACAACTGTGCCAGTATCTCAGCTCTTCTTGGTATGTCGCCGTTTTTGCCCATGCTGTAGAAGAGTACCGGTCTCTTTTCTGCAAATTCTCCCAGACTGAAGGCGTGCAGAGTATGACCGGCTTTGGTTCGATAGAAGTGCTCGGCGCCGCCGTAGGTCGTAATTAGCGTCTCAATCTCCGAGGCTTTGCCCAGTTCCTTGTGTGGATGGAAGAGAAAGCGATGATAGAAAGTCGGGGTTACTCGTGGCGATACGGCGACCCAGAGCGCCATTAGCGCAAGTACTGAAACAGAAAGTACAGTCATGATGGAAGTGCTCCTTTCAGGTTATGAGTTGTGTATTAGAAAGGCATGTCCCGTGGGAGTTTGGTAAGCCAGACGGTACTGTCTTCACCCACCGACTCTGCCTCTTCAGGCTGCTTTTGCTGGAAAGTGATTCCTTGCAGGCGGCGCCAGGTAAAGAAGAGGAAGTTGCAGTGTGACCACTGGGGGCGAATTTTCCAGCCCTGTTCACTGAGTTGCCTGACTGCCTCGGCAACTATCGGCGCCTTGTAGTCCCAGGAGCCGAATTCAATGTCGTAGTCACCTCTAATCAGGAATTTGCGCAGAAAGCCTATGCGCCCCTGTTCAGTGGATTTGAATTCCATGTTGGAAAGCCAGAACTGAATCGCACGTTTTGCCTGGCTGTCGAGTGAACGCTGGGCTTGAGCGGCCCTTTCCTGTTCCAGTGCGGCCAGGACGTCTGTGACTGGGGAACCATTGTTGTCGGAAGTGGTGTTTGGGGTGTTCATTTTGGGTTTGGTACTGCGTGGTGTTGAAAGGGCTCCGCTTCTGCAAGCAAAAGAGGCCATACTGCTTTCAGGCAGTATTGGCAGGTGATTCATCTCGGATAGGACTTGTGCTTGGGTTGAGAGGCGATTTGTTGAGGTGCAGAAGGGGAGTACGACTAAGTCTGGTCGGATTAGTGGTCCCGTTGCAAGTTTGTTGCTTCACTCAATGTCTTGCCTGAGAAGCGTTGGGTGTCGGCGATGGTCCGCTTTCCGAGGAGAGGGCGCCGCTGATTTTCGCCCGTATGACAACTATGAGAAAAGCTAATACCGCGATTTTCCTCTGTCTGGCTATAGTTAGTTCGAACTGTCTCTCTTGGAAACCGCCGAAGCGATCCCGTGCTTCTGCTGATCTGCTACCTCGTCAGCCTACGAAAAGAGGTAGTAACCGCGCGAAAAAAGGGGAGCAAATTGCGTTGCTCCCCGAGAGTTAGGTTTAGTCGAACGGCGCTATTCTTTGGACTGCCTTATTTTGGGTGCATGATGCGCCAGACAATGGCCGTCATGAGCGTGGAGACCATGAAGACCAGGTGAATGGTGACATGGGTCAGCCATATTTCCTTCGGTACGACCGTTGCGCTGACCAGGTCTTTCAGAATCATGACGCTGGAGACTCCGGTGAATGCCAGACCCATCTTCACCTTGAGGACGATGGTGTCTACCGTTCTCAGCCAGGTTGGTCCTGCCTGATAGAGGTTGTCCTGGAAGCGCCTGATGTAGATCTGATGACCGCCCATGATGGTGATGATGAGCAGCGAGCAGATCATGGCTTGATCCAGGAGGGTAACCATCTTGATCATCAAGTCATGGTCGATATGCTTGTTCTCGTCCATCACCAGTTGCGGCGCATCCAGCACCAGCAAGCCCACTTGATAGAGGAAGCGCGCCAGGAAGACCAGGAGCGCCAGGACCAGTCCCGCATTGATGGGATAGAGTATCCAACGAACGTGGTATACCCAGCGGTCCAGTGGGCGATCCGGCGGTGGAGTTTGAGGGTTTGACGCCGACGAAGAAGGGTTTTCCTTTGAGTCCATTCAGGAGCCTTTCTACCGCAGATGGGCGGTCTTGGTGGGTTTCATTGACTGGCAAGAAGAGAGCCCGGTTCGACTCTGCAGAGGTCAGTGGCTGCCGTCACGGTGTTTGGGGAAAACCAGTGAGAGTATCACCGAGGCTGCTACGGTGACAGCGATCACGGCCAGGGAGAGCAGCACCGGGATTTTGTAGATGTCGATGAAGAGCATCTTGGCGCCCACGAAGACGAGGATGAAGGCCAGTCCGAACTTGAGCAGGTGGAAGCGGTGCACGATGCCGGCCAGCATGAAGTACATGGACCGAAGTCCCAGGATGGCGAAGACGTTGCTGGAGAAGACCAGGAAGGGATCGCGGGTGACGGCGAAGATGGCCGGAATGGAGTCCACGGCAAAGATCAGGTCGGTGGCTTCCACCAGAAGCAGCACCAGGAAAAGCGGCGTGGCGAACCAGACGGCTTTGCCGGCGTCTTCAGCTCGGAGGCTTTTCTCCTTGACGAAGAATTTGTCTTCCCGATAAGTGTCGGTGACCGGCATGAACTTGCGGAACCAGCGCACAATCAGGTTGTTCTTGGTGTCGATGGCGGCGCTGTGGTTCTGCAGTGCCATTTTGGCGCCGGTGAAGACGAGGATGGCTCCGAAAAGATAGATCACCCAGTGGAACTGCTCGATCAAGTAGGCTCCCAGGGCGATCATGATGCCGCGCATGAGGAAGGCGCCGATGATGCCCCAGAAAAGTACCCGGTGTTGGAACTTGATGGGAACGGCGAAGACCGAGAAGAGCATGACGAAGACAAAGATGTTGTCTACGGAGAGCGCCTTCTCAATCAGATAGCCGGTGAGAAACTCCATGGCCGGCTGGGCGCCCATGAAGTAATAGATGACGGCGTTGAAACCGAGAGCCAGGCTCACCCAGACGGCGCTCCAGATGGCTGCTTCTTTGAAGGTTGGTTCGTGTGCCTTGCGGTTGAAGATGCCCAGATCAAGGGCCAGCATGCTCACGATCAGGATGCCGAAGCCGCTCCAGAGCCAGATTGCGGTTTGTTCCATGGTGTTTCCTTTCAGCGGAACGTTTGGTTGATCACTCGCTCAAGCTCTCTCCAGAGCTCGGCGTTATGGGTTTGACTGAGGGAAAGTATGATTTGAGATTTCGCCTGGTTGATGTTGAGGGTGTTGAGGTAGTTCCTTTCCAGAATGGTGGCTAATATGGTGCCGCTCAGGTGATTGAGCAGGCAGAGGTTAGTGTCCAGATCTTGTGGCTCTGCGCCGCGCACCAGCAGGCAGGTGAGATTTTCAGTCATCACTTCCGCCAGTGCCGCTTTCTTGCGGGGATCTTTCAGGTCGGAGAGTTTGGTGCTGTATGGCTCTCGCTCGTAGGGAAAGCGGCTGGCAGGCTGGTAGTAGACCTTTGTGGCCAGGTCATACCGGCTCAGAAGCGGAGGCAGATTGCAGCGACCATCCACATAAGCTTCGAGCAGTTCTTCCACGGCGCGGCGCACCGGCACAAGGAAGGCGTCGTAGGCAGGGTTCAGACATTTGAGAGGGGTTCTGGAAGATGCAGCATCCTTCTGGAGATTCATGATATTCCTTTCAAGTCAAGGAAAAGACAGGGGCTCAGGGCCCCTGTCTCAAGTTTGTCGGAAGAATTGGCAGAAGCCCGGAGGCTTCTCTAGAGGTGATTATTCGCTGTCGAGCCCGAGATACTCCAGCACAGGAACACCGTTTACTTCCCCGAAGAGAGCGAAGCCGACCGCCAGAAGGACGGCGCCGCCCCAGAGGAGTACCTTCACGGCCGGATGGGTGGGATTGGCCTGGCGATAGGCAAGCTCCCTTTTCTTCACCGCCTCGGCGAAGATCTGCTCTTCGCTTTTGCCGGCGTTCAAGGCTGCAAGCCTCTGCTGCTCCTCCTCCTCCAGACGCTGCCGCTCCTGCCTCTCGGCTTGCTGCTGCTTCAGCTTGGCGATGAATGCATCCGCACGGCTTCCAGCTTCTGCCGAGATTTCTGCCATGCGGCGCGAGAAGTCCGACATGGCCGCATCCACAACCGGCTTCATTTCCTCTCTCAGGCGAGTGCGGGCTTCCTCGGCGGCGTCGGCAATCATGGCCACAGCCGCCTGATAGCGGGGATTCTCGTCGATGATGCGCTGGCAGAGCTCATGCAGAAGGAACTTGCTCAGGTCCTCTCCGGTCAGTTCGAAGCGCTTGAACCTGTGGAGGAAGTGGAAGAGATCCATGGCTTCCATGCGGGTGATTACCAGGGCGTCCTGTGCGCTCACCTGACCAAGACGGGCAGCGGCATTTTGAGCCATGTACTGGGCGAGCGCGATCAGATATTCATTGTTATCTTTGCCGGAGAAGAGCTCCTTCTGCTCCATGCTCAGGGTGTGATAAACCCAGGGCGAGGGCCGGGGTGCTTTCAGCTCACGGATGAGGCGGCGGCGGTAGCGGCTGTCAGCCAGTTGCTCTTGGTCCACGTGGATTTCCCGGGGCTTGAAGGGCGAGAACTGGCGGTAGGTGAGCAGGTCAAACTTCTTGAGAGCCTGCTTGAGCTTGCCGTGGAAGGTGTCGTCGTTGCGAGCCTGGTCGAGCAGGTGCTGGAAGGCGTTCTGGAAGACCGGAACAAGCTTGTCGTTGATGGTGATGGTGGTCATGGAGATCCTCATGATTTCGATGGCTTCAGGGTTTTTGATGCGGAGCGCGAAGGGCTCGCGTTCCGTAGGAAAAGCGAAGAGTCGAGGGAAAAGATGCAGGTCTACCGGTTTTGGTTGCTCCCTGTTTGGTTCTGGATTTGCGTTAGTGGTCTTCAGGCTCTCAGCTTGATCTCTCCTTTTCTGATCAATTGAGCCCGGCGCCTCAGCTGAAAAGCGGTTGTACTGTCTCCGCCCTGGTTGCGCTCCTCGTAGAAGGAAGCAGCCAGTTCCATATCGTCAAGGAAGCCGTGGTAAGGCAAGCTCTTGATGCGGTGGATGGCCTTGATCTGTTCCGCCTTTCGCCGGAGTGCTTCCTCGTGAGAGGGCTTAGATCGCTTAAAGGTAGAAGAGCGATCCGACTCCGGCGGCTTAAAGGTACAAAAGCAATCTGTCTTCGGTTGCTTAAAGGTACAAAAGCATTGTGTTTTCAGTGGCTTAAAGGTCGAAAAGTAAGCTTGCTCGTCTTGCTTAAAGCTATAAAAGCGAGCTAGCTCTTCCAGGCACCGGGCATTGTGAAGGCTTTCTTCTCCCAGGGCTGTTTGAACGGAGATCGCCTCCTCCAGGATCCTCCTGTGGGTTTGCAGGCGAGCCTTGCCGTCAGCTCCTAGATTCATGGTTGTAAGCTCAATAAGAAGATCGAGGACTGTCTGACTGACTGGTCCGTATTCATTCTCATAGAGGCCCAGAAGCTCCATGACCGAGCTTTCCAGTTCCTGGTGGTTGAGTCGTTCCAGCAGCCGTACCTTTTGAAGAAGAACCTCTTTGCCAAGGCGCCGTTGCTCCTCGGGCGGAGCCTCGCCTACTAGTGGCAGCACTTCTTCAATGAGCCTGAGGGCTTCCTGGTCTTGATTGCGGTCTCTGTAGAAATAAGCACAAGCCAATTTGAAGTTGCCGATGTTCTGGAATTCTTCTTGTTCCTTATTGGCGTGGCAGATTTTCAAACCGTATTCATACCAGGCGGCGGCTCTAGTCAAGTTCATGTCTTCCACATAGAGGGCCGCCAGTTTAGCGATGTTATAGAGGCGGGCGCGGTCGGAGGGACCGTAGAGCAGACGGTCCCGCCTCATGAACTGTCTGGTGAGCCTGATCTTCTGTTGGGTGTTGAGGGGGAAAGTTTCCTTTTCATAGGAGGTGAAGCAGGCGTCTTTGACCATATTGATGATGGCGTCGAAGGAATCCGGTTCCCGCCAGGCGTCGCGCCAGCGCAGGTAGAGTTCACGAAGAATGGCTAAGGCAAGGCCGTATCCCATAAGCATGGATGAGTCCTTTCAAAAGTTGGTTATGAGCAAATGAGAGTCTTTGGGGCCCGCGTC
>FSSH01003007.1_pt1 | contig 20142 bp, 13 predicted proteins | sample 1166101 | NCBI WGS metagenome assembly FSSH01 (sample SAMEA32972668, study PRJEB13176) | freshwater metagenome | biome: Drinking water system; feature: Biomass in drinking water that filtered by 0.45 um membrane; material: drinking water | place: USA | collected 2012-12-20 | depth 0 m | reverse complement strand
AAGGAGAATGCAGCGCGGCGATGTAGCAACGCTCATAAGCTGTAAAATTGAACCGCGATAATCCACGTTTTCCGACGATCGCCTCAATGCTCCGCGTAAAAGCCTTGCGCATAAGCTGTCAAATCGTGGGCATTTCACCCCATAAGCTGTCATTTCGTTAGAGGGGTGAGCGAAACCACGTAGGACCGCCAGTTGTCGTCTGGAGATACCGCGCCCATCGAGAAGACCTGCTCGAGGCCGGACCGCTGCAAATGGTCGACCACGTCTCGTGCGGCGAACGCCTTATTATACTTCCCGGCCTTCCGTTGCCGAACGGAGCCGATCGCTTCCGTTGCCCCCACTCCAAGCCGGTGCTGTCGTCCCCAGATGAGTTCGATCAGGTCGGAGATGTATAAAATAGGACGGAAGGCGTCCTCCCTGAGCCAGTCGACCATATAGGCAATCGAGCGCCTGCGGTAAAAATCGCCCTGATGAAACGCGAGGGATCGCAGACCGGTGTCTTCGGGGAACTGGCGAACCGCGCGTATTTCACCGGCATAGAGATCGATGAGCATCTCGTCTCTTCCATAGGGGGGCCTTACTTTGCGCGTGATCGCCTGGATCGGGACGAAATCCGGTCCGTCGCCCTCGATCGCAAGGGCCTCCAGCCGCTTCAGGATCGCCTCCGTCGATGCGATGGGAACGCGCACCCCGCCGTTGTTGTCGCGGTGGACCACCAGTATCCCGGCCTTGATCCACGAGTTCGCGAGCTCCGCCGGACCGACGTCAAGAAGCTGCATGGCTGTGGCGAGCGGCATGTATTCGTCCAGACGCAGGTTAGCAGAAGGGGCGTCCTCGACGCCTCGAAGGGTGCGTCGACTGACCCTCGGCGTTGTTGGATGCCGCGCAAGCCCAAGATGCATCTCTAGGAAATGCTGGTTGGCCTCCGCCACAAATGCGATTGGAATACCGGTCGCGGTGACCAGTGGCTTCATCGCCAGGTGACCCGCGCGGGTGGCCAACCGATTCAGCCCCAGCGGAGCCGACGGGGGGTCGGGATTGCGGTCGACTAGGCTAGCCAGCATCTCGTGGTAAGATGTTGGCCAGTTGTCGAGCAGACGAAGCGCCGAGGATCCTGCGCGACGCGCACTGACGAGATCGACCTCGGCGCGCACGATATCGGGGCTTGGCTTGGCGTAGCGCATTGTGCCGTTGCGCAGCGGCTCGTCCTCGGCCGCGAACTCCGAAATACGGCCGAGGCGTTCGATTACGGCAAGCCGCGCGTCTAAGCTCATTTTCGCCATCGCAGGAAGCGGTGCGCTGCAATCATCACCAAAGAGCAGCTTCATCATCGAATGCTCATCCGGTGTGGCCGGAAGGCAGGGCGCGTCGATGAGCCTCGTTCCACATTCGCTGCAACCCCACAGGAAGCGGCGGTCCAGATAGGTGATCCGCCGCTCGCAGCCGGGGCAGGAGTCTATCAGCTGAACATCGTGTATCCTGCACGCCGTCAGGTGGGTGATGGACCACTCGGCCAGGATCGTTTCCGTGTCCGCGCAGGCAGGGCAGGCTCTCAAGCGGTTCTTGACGGTCTGGTTCAACTGCACTCGGTGTCCGGCGATCTCCACAAGCTCGGAACTCTGCGGCGGCAGGTCGGGCATACGCAGGGGGGTGAAGTCCGCCAGTGCGTGACCAGTTGCGGAAGCAATCGATAGCCAGAGCCGGTCTTCGCTGAATTGCGACAGCGAGTTGAGTCCCAGTAGCCGCAGCATGTGGTGCAGACTCTCGAGGCCATTCGCGCTCGTCAGCCGCCGCATGTATCCAGCGAGGGCCTCTCCAGCTTTGGGCGTGGGCGCGGCGGACAGGGCGGGCGGTGGCAGGGTCATCCAAGGAGCACTACTACTCTAGGGTGAAGGCCGAGTTATGGGCGTTTAGGCCTTATCAGCAGCGATGGCCGCGCCAGTAGCGCTGCCAGACAAGCACTGTGCGCGACTGGACCATCGCCCAGGACACGTCGCCAGATCGAGGGGAGGTGCACCAAGCGGCCGTGCGGCTGCCGCCCGCGCTGCCGGCGGACCGGCAGGTCATGGTGGGACCATTGACCAGGATGTGGCCCTCACGTGTCACTCCACGCCGTGTGCCCACGACATCGACAAGCGCGTCCCTTGCCTGCTCTGCTGTCGCCGTGGGGCACGGCTGCTTTAGTCGGCAAGTGCCGTTGGCCTCGCGTGCTGCAATGCCGGCGATGCGAAGCCTCGGTCCTTCGGCGCACCAGACGGGGCCATCGCCGTCCCAGACGCGCGTGGGGTGCACCGGAAGGTTTGCCCGGCAGGAATGATCTGAGCGGCGAGTAGAATAAGCAGCATTATGAATTCGGAGCCTCTCTTCGGCGACATCACTTAGCGCTAGCGTAGAACCAATCACGAACACTATGTTAGTCCCGTGGAGAGAGCATGAAGAAAATTGGCCGCAGCGATATCATCGGACAACGGGGGATGTCACACATTCAGGGCGTGGTGAACGCCATGGGTTTTATGTTCTATCCTACGGGCGGCGTGGAAGCAGGCATCGATGGCTACATTGAGCTGCGTGACACGAACACTGGCGAGGTGAGCAACCTCCTGCTTCAGGTCCAAGGTAAAGCGAGCGAACGCGACCGGCTCCAGGGCGATACCGAGACGAGTTTTGAATTCCCATGCTCTGAGGCGGACATTGCCTATTGGACGCAGGGGACGGCCCCCGTCCTGCTAATCTTCGTATGGCTCAAAGAAGGCAAAGCCTATTGGAAATCGCTGAAGGAGTGGTTCGCCGATCCGGAGCGGGTAAAGGCGCGCAAGGTCGTGTTTGATAAGGTTTCAGACGAGTTCACAGCGGAGGCCAAGGCGGGCATCGTTTCTGTCGCGGCTGCGGCGAGACCAGGCGCGGCCGGTCCTAGTGTTCGTATTGACGAAGAGCTGCTCACTAACCTTGTCGGCGTTGATTTTGGGGAAACGCTCTATTGGGCACCCACGCGCCATACGACGAACAAGAGCTTTGGAGCGGCATTGCGCGAGCTTGACCGCGAGGCGGGTTCTGAATGGATCGTGCGCGGCAAGTCCGTGCTGTCATTTCACGACCTCGATCGCTGGCCTTGGAATCAGCTCTGCGAAGTGGAAGCGATGGAGGAGTTCGGCGTCGATGAATGGTCGGACAGCGACGACGAGGACCGGCAGCGAGACTTCGTGGAGCTATTGAACCGAGCCGTCGGCGAGTTCGTCCGGCCGCAACTTTACCGAGATCGAGACTCTGGCGTTTTCTTTTTCCGCAAGCCTCGGGACAGAGAAAGCCTGAACTACGCATATCGCAGCCTGCAAAATACGACCACGCGCCGCGTTGTCGGGCAATATGGCAAGAAGAGAAAGGACCCCAACAAGCCATCCTATTGGCGCCACTCGGCCTTCCTGCATCGCTTCGTGCGCTTGGGCAGCAAGTGGTTCCTAGAGGTGACGCCGACCTATCATTTTACGCACGACGGCCGTGAGCCGGATGGTTGGGGCAGCGAGAGGCTGAAGAAGATTAAGGAGATCGAGAACAACGCAGCCGTCATGGGCCAGTTCGTAATGTGGCGCGATTTCCTTGTCACTCACAGTCGCGGCGACCTGTTGCGTGCAGCGTATCCCTTTGTCTCCTTTGAGAACGTCGACGCACTCCATCTGGATGTGGGTGTGCCGGACGACCTTTGGAAATCGCATGAGTCAGACCCAACGTCTCCCTTGTTCGAATTCGCGCTTTTGGGCGAGACCGTTGAGGACCTCGCAGAATGAAGCTGTTGCACCTGAAGGAGCCACCGCTCGAGTTCGGCGGAGGCATGCGCCATCCAGATATCCGGTTCGGGCTGATGGATTACGGCCCGTTGGATTTTGGTATCGACGGTGTTCCGAAGCGGATCAGGCTCGGAATCGTCGGCAGCGCTGAGACCGTTGAAGGCGTCGCGCGGTGGATCGAGACGTGTGCGACGGGGTTTCCGGCGAAGGAGAGCCGCCAGCCCAATCTGTTCCCGCAGTTCCCCGGTGTGGGGTTCGAGCAAACCTTCCGATGTGAATTCGTCACGTCTAATGAATTGCAGCGCGTATTGCCGCCGAAGGAGATTGCACGCTTGGTCGCAGTTCCGGGCCAGCGTGAAATGACCCGAGCTGTGGTAGAGACGATCGCCAATGAGATCGCGGCCCTCTCGGAGCGAAGCTCGAAGCCAGACGTGGTGCTCGTAGCCCTTCCGATTGAGATCATCCAGCGCACCTACAATGCGCGCGATGCTGTCGGCGGCGAGGCATCCGATGAAACAGAGGCGGGCTCAGACCTCGACTTTCGCGCAATGCTCAAAGCGGCCTGCATGCGGCTTCGACTTCCCATCCAGCTGCTCTGGCCGACGACGTTCGATCCATCGTTCAAGATCCCCCGGAAGTTGAAGGAGAGCAGCGACCGACGAACGCAGGATCCCGCTACCATCGCCTGGAACCTGTTGACCGCGATTTATTACAAGGCGGGGGGACTTCCTTGGCGGCTTGCCCGCGACGCTAGGCAGCTGCGGACCTCATATGTTGGATTGAGTTTTTACCGTTCGCTGGATGGTGAGCACATCCATACGAGCACAGCACAGATGTTCGACGAGCGTGGGGAAGGGCTGATCTTGCGGGGCGGTCGAATGGTCGAGAGCGAAGAAGACCGGAAGCCTCATCTGACGGCTGAGGATGCATACGAACTGCTGCGCAACTCGCTCCGTGTGTTCAAGGATCAGCATGGCCACTGGCCGGCGCGGGTCGTGTTACACAAGACTTCGAAGTTCGATCGAAACGAGTTGGACGGTTTCCACAAGGCCGTTGATGAGCGTGACATCGACTATGCCGACTTTGTGTGGGTCCAGAAGTCGATGACGCGCCTATATCGGATGGGGGTATATCCCCCTCTGCGCGGCAGCCTTGTGCGCTTCGATAAGGACCAAGCGCTGCTTTATACACGAGGAAGCGTCGAGTTTTTCCGGACCTACCCGGGCATGTATGTGCCCCGACCGCTGATGCTTCGATGCCAGGCCCTCGGGCAGCCGCTACAGCATATCGCGGAGGAGATGCTGGCGTTGACCAAGATGAACTGGAACAACACTCAGTTCGACAATGGCCTCCCAATCACCATCGCGGCGGCGAAGCACGTTGGGGAGGTTCTTAAATACGTCGGTGATGAACAAGAGATCGCGCCACGCTACAGTTTTTATATGTAGGCGGACCGCATGCGGTCCGTGGCGTCGAGGTCGACGATAGGTGGGGAGATTATAAGTGGGCCTTGAGCATAACTCCATGGCGCAGAAAGTGTCAGCGGAGCTGTTACGCGCGCTCCGCACGAGTAATGCAGCACCGTGGGCGACGCCGCGCCTCACCAACAAGTGCATTTTGTGGCAGGGAATTGCCGACTGGCCGCAGCCGGACATCGCATTTGAAGATCCTGGCACAAACGCAACATTGGCCCTTGAATTCAAGCCGCCGAACCAATCAAAGCGCGAGTATGTCACCGGCGTCGGTCAGATGCTGACCTACCTTCAAGATTTTGAGTTCGCGGGCTTAGTTTTACCAGAGCGATCACACGACGGGTTCGCCATCGCCGAATATATTGAAAGCGTATTTCAAAGCGAACTGTCGCAACAGCCGGTCGTTCTCATGTCCTATGGTCCGGACGTTTGCGATCTTTCCATTCGAAGGGCTTTGACTGCCCGGGTGGGTCCAGCGCCCGCACCTCGGGTGCGGCGGCGCGGCACCTTTTGGGCATATTGGCGAGACCTTTCTAATTATGATTTGTTCGCCCTCCTAAAGGTTCTCGATGCGAAGCCTGGTCGATCATTCGATCAGAACTTCCACTCTTTCTGGATATCGATAGTCTTGAAGGGCAAAGCAAAAAATTGGGAAGGCCGCTGGCGCAAAAAGAGTTCAGGCAGCGCTGAGTCCCCTGAGAGGCTTAACGCTAAATATGCCATGCGGCATTGTGGCCTGATAGGCTCCGACGGTTCGTTAACGTCGACAGGGTTGGAGCTACTGCAGGTAGGGAAAATCTACGGGCCAGAAAGCGATGCGTTCAAAATGCTTCTCGCACAGAGAGTGCTTGTCGATGGAAATCATCTTGAGCTTATTCTTTGGGTCGAGGCCCAGACGCGGGATATGGCGCCGCGAAAGATGCAGACGTCGGATGCTTATCTGGCTGCGATTGATGCGAATCTCGTCAAGCACGGCATCATACCTCCTCGGCCAGCGAGTGCTGTAAAACCCCACTTCTTTCGTGATGAAGCAAAATTATGGAATAAATTAGGTCTGCTTCAACGACACTCACCCGCCAGGTATTTTCGGCCCCGTGAAGGATACAGATTTGACTGGAGGATGATTATCTCCGCCGTTCAGCATGCGGGGCATGATTTTTAGACTTAATCGTCGTCTTCCCCAGCGTCATCTTCCGCATCCGCATAGCTCGTTTTCACCGCTTGCGCATAAAGGAGTTCTACATCAGGCCATGCGTCCATCCAACCGAACGCCTCTCCGAAGATGATATCGCTTCGGTCGGTGATGTGACGGCATCGTGCAAGATTGAAATTGCCGACCCTTTTACCGGCGTTCAGCTTGAACGAGACCGCGCCTCGCATCGCCGCCTCAAGTTCTTCAGCAATACTCAAGAGCTCTCGCCGCTGGTCGGGAGATAGGCGCTGTAACGGGAGCGGAAGGCCTTCAAACATTCCGATGGTCACGTCGAAGTCGTCGCCGATCATATACCAGTATGCGAATTCCCACTTGCCGTTGAGCATGAGAAACGCCAGGTCACGGTCCTCGCGCGTCGCGAAAGGCACTGTTCCGAACTTCGTGTGGGGGATTAAAGTCCCGTCGCGATCATAGCATGGCGGCAACTCGCGGCAGAAGTTCAGCCAGTTGTAGGCTGACTTTTTGAAGTGCAGCACGTGTGTGCCGGTTCGCCGGGTCAACTCCTCAACGGTCGGTGTGCGTGGAATCTGCCGGCTCCGCTCTCCCTCGAACAGGGCTACCAGCGCAGGGGTGTGGACTTTGGGCACGAGGCCAGCCCAGGCGCCCGGCTGGAATTGCGTAAACGCCAGCGTTTCAAAGAGAAATGGACGCTCCTGCTCGAACCAGCGGTGCAGTCGTCCAGTTAAATTGAGCTTGGTCCTCTCGCCGCTCGTGGCCTTGCGGCCAACGTGGATAGTGTTTCGCACGCGCACATCGTAGGCAAACAGCGCTGCGGGAATGCGGCCGAATGAGGAATACCAGTTCGCGGCATAGGAATGGGTCAGCACCTCGCGCAGCGTGGTGAAGCGGGAGCTGAAGCTAAGGCTGAGCGGCACGATCATACCAGATCTGCCACCCTCGGCCAGGAGGCTGGCCGAACGCTCCATGACCCAGGCGTAGATGTCCCCAGCGCGCTCCGTCTCCAGATCGAGCACGGTGTATTCGCGCCGAACTTTCGCGGTCGAGATATATGGCGGATTGCCCACGATGACGTCAAAGCCGCCGCGTTCCATCTGCTCATAGTAGGCTGCCCACCAGTGGAAGGGCTGGTGCGATCCAGCCCATTGAGCAAGAGCGGCTTCGGTGCGTGCACTGTATCTCTCACCAAGTGAGCGGTTTAGGGTGGCGTCCAGTTGCTCTTGATCGGCGATGAGCTGGCGCTTCAGCGCTCCAGCTTCACGGCGGTCTCCGAACTGGATCTGGCGATATCGGGCGTGTCCGCCACTGAGCCCGGCCACCTGTCGTTCGAGTTCGTCTTGGGTAGCCGCTAGGTCCAGGCCCCGGCCACTTGCTCGCGGGTGATCGGTATAGCCTATAAGGGCGTTGCCTGAGCGAACGTTGAAATCAATGTCGGGGAGCGGCTCGATGTCAGCCTGTTCCTCAAGCTGGCTTGCCAGCTTGAGGAACAGGCGCAGTTTGCAGATCTCGACCGCCTCTTCCATGATGTCGACGCCGAAGAGGTTGTTCACGACAATCGAGCGGAACACGAAATATTTGCGATTCCGATGGCTCGCGGCTTCCGCGACGATGGTTTGGAAACGAGTGCGCAACGCACCATTCCACACCCAGCCGGTGCGCGTTGCCTCGTCGAGGAAAACAGCCATTCGATCGAGCGTAGCTTCGTAGATTGGCTCCAGCACGTTGAGGACGGCGAACAAGAATGCGCCAGAACCGCAGGTGGGATCGAGCACGCTGATCTCGGACAGCGACCGGTAGAAGGCGTCAATCAGGGCTGGGTCGTCAGCCCGGTCGATTACGTCCTGCACGAATTGGCGGATGTCGAGGTTCATGCTGACCATGGCGTCGGGGGAAGAAACCTCCCCCGCAGCTAAAGCGGTTTGAAGCCGCTCGTGACGATCTTTGCGATCGATGAACCCTCGCCAAGTCTCGCGAGGTAACCCTAGGTTCTCCGGAACTTCGCCGTCGGCTGCGGCCGAAGTCTGGTTGATATTGGCCGGCAGATCGTGTTCCACGCCGACCTTTACTGATGGGAAGATGTAGCGGCCGGGGTCGTTGCGCAGGTGCGTCCAGACCGCATCCTCGCCCGAAAATGCATTGGGGACCTGTTTCGCCACCATGTCGAGCAGGCGCGGGATTACCGTCGAGCGGCCGATATACTCGGTGACGTCCTCCTTCGTGTAGTAGGCGCCCATCTGCTTGTTGTTGATGTAACGCTCAAAAATGTAGCCGAGCACATCCGGGTTGATCTCGTTGTCCGTGCGCACGGGTCGATCATCGAGGTGCCAGTCGAATTCGTCGAAGAAGTCGAGGATAGCTACGAAGGCAGCATCCGAAATTTCGATGTCATGTGTCTGTTCGAGGAAGTGCTCCACGAACATGCCGCCGTTCAAGTATGGCACTCGGCCGAGCAGAGTGGCCACCTCCGCCGACCGGTCGGCCTCCTGTCCGCCGAGACCATCGAAGAAGAGGCGAAGAAGGAATTGGCGGTAAAAGCGGTGGAACTGGTCGGGACCTTCGGCGGCTTGGATGCGCTGCAATCGGTTACGCAGATAATTGCGATCACCGTCGAGGAAGCCTTTCTGCTGGATGAAATACACGAACATCAGCCGGTTCAGCATGACGGACGCATACCAGCTGCGATCGTCGTCACCGGCTATCCCGCCGATCCGCGCCAGGAACGCATCGTGCTCCGTCTTGAACCGGTCGTAAAAACGGCGCGATGGTCGCTCCGCATCGAACGCCAGTCGGGCCCGATCTGCGACGTCGAGGATGGTGATCTCTTCTTCTTCGTCGAGATCGACAATAAGGTGATCAAGGCGTTGTAGGAGGGATTCTCCGGTCTGACCCGCGATGAAGGTGTATTCCCGCAGGGCTAAGGGCCGGCCAATTTCGCGTCGCGTCCACTGCCAGATTTGTGACTGGTGATCTGCTGAGACGAAGATCACCATATTCTCGCGCGCGTGGGGAGCCAAGCGGTCGCGCACGAGCCGACGATCGGCGATCGACAGCATGCCGGCGGATGCCGGCGACTGCACGACGAAAACCTTGAAGCTGCGCTTGTCGGCAACAGCGTTCGCGACAACTAGATCGTTGCCGATGGGGATGCGGTGCGTTTCCCGCGCTCGATCCCATCCAAGCTCCTCAACGAAGAGATGTTGAAACTCCCCTCGTTCGAGATGCGCGCGCGCTCTGCCCCGGTCGATCCTCATGCGTTCCCCCCGTGTGCAGCTAAGCCCAAGGAGCATATGATCCTGGGTTCATTGTCGTCGCCGTCAACGTCTTCGATGACGCAAAGTCGTTCCTCTTCGCGCAAGCTCGTCATTAGCGAAGCGAGCTCCTCCCCGGTGATGCCGGCCTTTAACTGCCTGTTGAGCAGGTTGCGTGCGCTTTCCCTGAGAGGGAAGCGGTAAATCTCATCCAGGGCACGCCGTCGCTCGGTGGTGTCGAAGAGTGATCCAGCATTCTGATCGAGGAAATTCTTGAGCTTCTCGTATGCCCGGTATCGTGCGCTAGACGGGCGCCCAAGCTGACCACCTGCCTGGCGCTCTTGGGCTACGATGGTAGTGACCCCTTGCGCGACAATTTCGTGATGTTCCTGCAAGCGCGGCAGCCCAGGGGTGAGGGAGTTGCACTCCGCTGCCCTGAGAATGGCAAATTGAGACTCGGTCACGGGGTTTCCGTTGCGGTCGATCCAGGCGAGCACGTCCGTATCTTCGGCGGTTCGCAAATAGACGAGCGCGCCTTCAGGCGTGAACGGTCCTGGCGCATGCGCTTTGGTTGAGAATACTACGTTGGGAAGTTCGGCGACCCGCTTCTCGAGCTGCGGATCAGCATCGATGGCGTTTTTCCAGATCTGATAGGCGTAGGAAGAGAGATCAACCTCCGTCGTTTCGTCGGGATCCAGGATGCCGGCTCTCTCATTGTATAGGTCGATAAGCACGCCTTGATCTTCGCCGTCGAAGAAGCTCTCATCAGTCCCGATAACCTCCTTGTTCTCGTGGAGCCGGGCGGTAACGCGCTGACGCAGTCCGATGATCCGCTCCACACCGTCCGCAGGAAGGAAGGTGTAACAGATCACGTCTTCGGCCTGTTGCCCGATACGATCGACGCGGCCCGCTCGCTGAATCAATCGGATGATCGCCCACGGGATGTCGAAATTCACTACGACTGCGGCATCCTGAAGATTGTGTCCCTCGGAAAGCACATCGGTTGCTACGAGCACTCGCAGCTCCTCTTGCGGCGATACGAGTTCTCGCTTGTCGTTGCTGACGGGACTGAATCGCCAAGCCAAGGCGGTGGGATCTTCTGAATTGCCGGTTACAGCAGCGACGCGATCGAGGCCCCGCTGCTTTAGGGCGGATGCGACGTAATTGGCTGTGTCCGCGAACTGCGAGAAGATGATCACCTTCTCGCCCGCGTGCTTACCCTGCAGGAGATCAACGAGAGCGTCGAGTTTGGAGTCGCGTTCTGGATCCCAACCGCCAGCCCGGTCGAGGATGGTGATCAATTTGTTGGCATCGCTCTCCAGATCGCGAGCGAGCTGTGGGCTGAAAAGGTGCGATCCAACCCATTTGAACCGGCGACTGTAGCGAGTTGAATAGGCCTGATACGCGGTTGCGGCGCGTTCCCGATAAAGATCAATGCTGCCGACATCTTCCGCATCGCGGACGCCATCTAGGAGGTCAGCTGCTTCTAGATCCTCGTCTGTCTCAAGCATCGCCTGATCTTGCGTTCCGATTGGCAGCGGGAGCCCATTTTGGAGGGCATGCAATACGATGAAGTTGCGTAACACATGCCGATCCAGGGACTGGATAAAAGTATGTCCACCACTCTCAAGTCGCTTGAACAGATTGGTGCGGCAGAATCCCATAAGCCGCCGGCCGCCGCGCGAAAGATCGTCGAGAATCCGCCGTTCGTCGGGGGTGGGCATCGTCTGGGGCTTACGGTGTTCGTAGTTTCCGAGTCCGTAGCGAGGCAGTTGGAGAGAATTGATGTCGGACACGACTGCGGCGGCGTAGAGCTGGCCATATTGATCGGCGGGGTCACCGTCGTCGATTGCGAACGTCAATGTGCGCGGAACCCGTTGCGGGAAGTAGGAGCGAACCCCGCCGGAAAGGGTGAGAAACCGCCGTCCGTTTGCAGGATCTAGAGTAGCGTAATTCTCTTGGATAAAGCTCCGCGTGCGCCGGACAAGATAATAGCGCATGAGTTCACGCCAGTCGTCGGCATGCGAACTCTTTTCGAACGCTGCGATCGAGTTGACCGGGCACTGATGGGCAAGGAGAAAATTGGATTCGCCGATTTCGCGCAAAAGTGCTTCGGGCCGAATGGGCAGGGGCTCATCGCTGTCGATAAAAAGCCGTAGCTGGCTGGAGAGGTCGAGGAACGTCTTGTTGTATGGCGTTGCGGACAGCAGGATTACCTTGCTGTCGTTTTCCGAGATGTATTCTTGAATTGCGCGATAGCGGATGCCCTCGCGGTTGCGGAGGTTATGACTCTCATCCACGATGACCAGTCTATGACGGCGTAGTTCCGGGAGCCTGCTCTGCACTTGGGAGTGCGGCACGATGGTAGCGCGAAGGCCGTAGCGCTGCCGATAATCATCCCACATCTTCACCAGATTAACGGGGCACAGAATAAGCGTTTCGTAGCCGAAGTCGTCTTCGAAGACTCGCGCGAGTGCGGTCGCCATCAGCGTTTTGCCAAGGCCGACGACGTCGCCCAGCATCACCCCGCCGCGCTTGTTGAGATGGTGTGCAGCGATGCGCACCGCCGCTGCCTGGAAATCCAAAATCCGCTCGCGAAGGTCGGGTGGGATCTGGAAGCTGGCGAGGCCCGCGCGAGCTTCCTGCGAAAGGTGGTAGGCCATTTTTAGGTAGATTAGGTAGGGCGGCACGATCTCCGATCTCGCCCAGCTGGTCTCGATGATGGTAGCCAGCTCGTCGGAGATGTCGATGCACCAGCGGTCGTTCCACCTATCGGCGAACCAGCCGGATAGCTTGGTGGCGGCATCGTGGTCGAGCACGTCGATGTTGAGCTCTCCCTGTGCAGCGAGGCCAGACATGGTCAGGTTGCTGCTGCCTACATAGCCGACGCGCGGAGTGATTTGGTCGGGCCGGTTTACCAGATAGAGCTTGGCGTGAAGCGTGTGTCGGAGGAACAGCTTCACTACCAATTTTCGGTCGCGAATCTGACGCGCAAGCCTTTGAAGTGCTGCTTCGTCGGCCGACGTCGGCACACCGATCGTGAGCTGCGCGCGGAAGTCCTCAGCGAGCTTCTTGCGCAGGCGCAGGGCGGCCTGATTGTCGAGCAGGCCGTCTTCGCCATGCAGACTTAACAGGGCGCGCAGTTCATCCTGGGGCGCCTTCTGCATGCCGACCAACAAACGGCATTGGGCACCGTCGCCGCCGTTCCATGGCTCGACCCTCGCATCAAGCCGTTGCCATCCTCGCAAGTTGAAATAGCCTACGCAGAAATCAGCGGACGTGGCACCCTGCAAGGTCACATCGAGTGCGTCGAGCAGTCGGTCGGAAATGTTATCGAAGACCCTAGGCATTTTATTGTTCCTGATTTCGCCTTGGGCGGGTTGTCCCAATTTTTCGAAGATCGTCTAAATGTTGACTGATTAGAATTGTGAGTCCGTTCACCTGTTCGCCGCGCGCGCGCAACAGTTTGAGCAGCTTCTCCGGAACGTCATGCGGGCAATTATTCCGTTCCGCCGCCCAGTTGCGAACCGTGCGGTCGGTGACCCCAAGTTCGCGAGACAATGGTGCCTGCCATCGTTCGCCGTAGAGTGCCTCTCCCGCGCGCCTAAGGATGTCTGACCCCTTCATCGTTTCCTGATTATAGGAAAGAGGGGTCGCTCGGCAAATGCTTTATGCAAGGCCGACAATTAGCGCGCATTTAAGTCCGGGCAGTGCAGTGTGATCCATTCCGCGTTGAAGTCGCCGAAACCACCGGCCGGATACATCTCCTCGACCTTCAGTCTGCGAGCCTCACAGGCTTGGCGCGCGACTGCTACTGCAGCCTGGCCCGGCGCGTCGGCGTCGCCAGCGAGGATGACGCGCTTCACGCTGGCAGGAAGCATGACGAACGGCAGGTTGCCAGCGCCGAGGGCGACCCAGACAGACATGCCGGGGAACATGCGCACCAGCGACAATCCATCTTCGATGCCCTCGCATAAGGTGAGGGTTGAAGCCTCGGGCTCGAGCCTGAGCGCGCCTCCGCGTATCTGGCCGAGGCTGAGCCGGGGATTGTTCATGCGCGCCTTGGTGCCGTCGCGGGTAAGAAAGGTGCGCTGGATTCCCATGATGGAGCCGTCCACGTCTTGGCACGCCGCGATCATGGCGGGCAGCTTAGGGCCATAGGCGCCCGTATCGGGATTGATGCGCACCGGTGCGAAACCGAACCGCAGCATCCCGGGGATGCGTCCGACGATGCCGCGCGCGGCGAGATACGCCTGAGCGGGTGTGCCTTCGATGGGCTGGGCGTCCCGCCAGATTCTCCGCGCCTGGTCGATGTGCAGTTGTCGATAAAGCCGGGCGCGCCCTGGGTCCTCGATGATGGGGGCAGCGGTATGCGGCGCTTGGAGCGTCAGCCATTCGAGTGCCTCGATGAAACGGCAGTTGGTGCTCTCGCGGACGAATTCGATGACGTCTCCGCCACGTCCGCAGCCGTGGCAGTAGTAGAGGCCTAGTTCGTCCCGGACATAGAAGCTGGGGGTGCGTTCTTCGTGAAACGGGCACAGGCCCGAAAGCGCATTCCCGCTGCGGCGCAGCTTCACCCTGCGTTCGACGATCGCGCTGAGACGCACGTGTTGCTTTAGCTCGCGCACGTCTATTTCCCGCCGTTGTCCTGGTGGGCCGATTCTGTAGCTGTTGGACACCTGATCCTCCTCGAGATGACGGATGGCCTCTTGGCCGCTTCCCCGTGTCGAGACTTCGCGGGTTTCCTCCCGCCGAAGGCCTCGCTCATCCCTTTCGAGGGGCTCACGTCGTCACGGCGCCGCTGGCGATGGGGCGTGTGCGGCAGCTACAGGCGCGGCTTGCGCTTTCGCTCCATCGGCGGCTTGTGCCGCGCCTGATCGTCGCCTTGGGCGTCGATCAGGCGGGTTCTTCCTTGCTCTGCGTGGGCGATGAGGTCGCGAGCGGACCATCGTTTCTGACGCCGGCTATTGTCGCCGGGGGGCTCGTAGCGGGTCATGGTGATGCGGCCCAGTCGGGCCAGCTTGTCACATTCTCGCATGTCCAGCTGAGCCTTTGGCCCCCAGACCGAGCAAGCCTCAGCGTTAAACCTGCTGAGGCTCACATGGTCATCGGCGTCGGCCCATGCGCGCAATTGCGCCTCGGCGCGAAGGCGTAGGATCTCGCGTGAATCGAAGTGGAAACCTGCGAGACCCGGCGCATCTGATACGCGCCACGCGGCGATGCTGCCCTCGGTCAAGGCCGAAAGGAAGTGACTCTTGCGGAATGATCGGCTGGCTGCGATGTGCCTGTCGATCCAGCCGACATCGACCGGCTGCGAGTTCACGGGCTGGGCGGTAGCGAAAGCCTCGATCCGCGACGCGAGCTCGCTTACCTGGATGGCAGAGAGGAGCGCGCTACCGTCGTCGGCGATGTGCTCGTCGAGCAGACCTGCTTCGATCCACCATCGGGCCAGCCGGTCGTTGGCTCGGCCTTCCAGCCGTAACATCGCGGCAGAGTGTGAGATGGGGGCAGTATCGATTGCGGGATTGCGGGGAACCCTTGCACGGGCTGCTGCGCCGGGCGCGCGCGCTCTGGGCACAATGCCGAGCGCGTCGTGCAGGAAACCCAGGGTTGGAACGGACAAGAAAACAATCTCTCGTGCGTCTTGGTCACGCAGCGGGCGCACCGCGAGCTTGCCGGCTGGCGTAGCGAAACGGTCGCGGATCCGGTGGCCCGCTGGGCCCACCGACGTGTCGGCTAGAAACAGCAGAGTTTCGAGGTAGCGTTCGGGCCATTCCGTGAGCAGGTGCCATGCCCGTCGCGCTTGATCGGTCGCGGCCGCCATGTCGGGCGGGTGTTGCCGAATGCGGGGCGCTGGCGCGCAGTTTGCGCGCTCGGCGGAGTAGAGTCGGGACACCTCGGCCAACCTCGCGATGATGGCTGCCATGGAGCCCACGGGGAGCGATAGAAAATCACTGGGTTCATTCAGCATTGGTTCTGACGGTTTGGCGAAGGCGGCGAAGATAGCCCGAGCGAGCGCCAGTTCATCCGCTTGAGCTGGCGCGCCGTAGGTGTGGCGACGATCGGAACCGCACTGGCCACAGTTCCAGACATCGGTCCGCTCGTCCGCGAGCGCGGGCCTGCCGCAATTCGGGCAGCGGTCGAGAAGCTGGACTTCGTGGATCGGGCAGGCGGTCACGTGGCGCATAGACCATTCGGCCCGCACCACGCCGTTCGCGTGTATGCAAAGCGGGCAGATTCGAAGGTGGAACAGGTCAAGGTCGGCGAGGCGGACGGCGTGTCCGCAGACGGACAGCCAAGTGCCACCAGCTGTTGTCATCCGCTTCCATTGCAGAAGCGAAAACGTCTCCATTGTCAGCGCAGTGGCGCGCGAGAGGCGTTGCCAAGCGACTGGCTCGCTGCGCGGCGACAGCGGTTCGACGCCGTGGAGTAGGCGGAGTTGCCGTAGGGTGAAGAAGCCGTTCGCTTCCGCCAGACGGCGCAGATAGCCGGCTGGGTGCTCGCTTGGGCATGGATATGGGACACGGGCTAACGGAAGCGCGCGCCCGGCGCTCAAGCCGCCTCGTCTATTGGCGGTTCGAAGGGGTTATCGAGCGCCAGTGCTTCAGCTTCATAGGCTTCGTGGAGATGGCGCTCGAAGATCGAGCAGGCATGTTCCTCGATCGCGAGGCGGCCTGCTTCACTGATGATGCGCATAAGAATACGCAGATTGCCCTCAGATGCGAGGAAGAGCTTGGTGGAGAGAGCATTGGCAGCGAGCTTCGAGGGTTGGTCGAAGGGAAGAGCTGCGTCGACCTTTGCCAGATAGCTGCGGAAGCCCTCTTTCTCCTCGTTTGCCGCGAAGGCGTAGGCTGGAATCATGATCCTGTAGGGGGTGATGGTGTCGAGCTGCTTGTTGTCTTCGATCAGCGTGTCGATCACGGGCATGCCTGCCATGACAATAGGTATGCGGGTTCGCTTGGTGATGCCCTTGATGAAGTCGGCGGTCTGTGCGCGCGTCTTCTCCGCGCCCTTCTCGCCGACATGTTGAAATTCGTCGAGGATCAGGATCTCGACACGCTGAACTTTGAGTTGGCGCTCCATCAGGCCATCCCGCACCGCTCTGCCGCTGGGGGCATTGTCGCCGAGCATGACTCGCATGATCGCGTCGCTGGCGGTCAGGACCGTCGCGGCAGAGGGCAGTTCGACGTAGACCACAGGCCGGCGGCGCAAAACTCCATCGCCCGTCCGCTCTTCGACAACCGGATTGGCTAGGGCGTAGAGTTTGAGGAACTCCGACTTGCCGACGCCGGGTTCGCCTGTCAGCGTCATACAGGTGGCCTCCCGACCTTCGCGGTGGCCCTCACGCATCAGGTTCATGCGCTTGAGCACGACCTCAAGCTGGGGGCGCTGGACGCGTAGTTCATTGATCGCCTTGCGGCGTGCAACGTCGTCGAGATCGGTCCATCGGGGCTTGCGGTTGCTCATGATGCCTTCTTGCTCGGCGCTACCATCGAGAGCGTCTTAACGCGGCGCTGTTTGATCGGCGTTGCCCCGGACGGGGATGTGCGCGGGTCGTTGGCGGGCAATGGTGGCTGCGCGGCTTTCATCTTCGCTGCATGCTGGCTCCGCACAGGTGTAGTGGCGTGGCTGCTTCCCGCTGGCGAGACGCGGCCCTCCCCTTGGAATCGCGCGCGCTTGGCGCGGGCGCGCAGCTTCTTGCGGGCGCTGTCGGCCTCGTCCATGTCCTCGCTGAGCCGGACCCGGGACTCGGCCAGGGTGTCGGGGTTGAAGACGGAACCGACGGTGAGCCTATGGTGCTCGCGGATCTGGAGGTGCTCCCAGACCGAGGTGCCAGGGGCATAGTCGGCCCATGGGTCCGCCGGCGGGACCTCCAGGTAGCCTTCGCGGTGCGGGAAGCGGATCCATACGCGGCCGAGGTCGGCGGGATCGTATCGGAGCGTCGCTTTGCGGCGCGGGGACTGCTTGATGAACTCGCTCGAGTTGCGCACGGCTGAGAGTTCGTCGGACTGGTAGAAGATCCACTGGAAGCGAACACCCTCGCGGCCGACCACGACGGATTTGTGCCTGGTGAACAGGTGCAGCATCTGGTCCATTGGGAGAACAGGGTCGCTCGGATACCTGTCGATCAGTTTGGCCCAGACGTTGGACGGTAGGTCGTTTGCGAGACCCGCGTGCTTGCGATGTGGATAGATGTCGACGAAGTAGCGGTGTGTCATCTTGAGGAGCGCGGACATCGTGATGACCGCGTTCTTTTTGGAGTCATAGTCATCGCGCTGGATGACGTTGCTGTAGGATGTTCCGCGCCGCTCGTGGAGCAACTGCTCATTCTGTGTCCGGAAATAGCGCTCGACCGCGCCTTTTTGCTGACCCGAACGACGCTTGACGAAATGGAGGTCGCGAATGCCGATTTCCATCGCGGCGGCGCGCAAGTCATGCCCCAAGTTCTCCATCGCCCGGTCGAAGACCAGGGTGCGCGGCATGCCCCAGACTGGCCAGTCGTGATTGAAGTCCCATTCGCCGGAGGCGATCTTCTCACGCACGTAGGTCTTCGGAAAGATGCCGTTGCGGAGAATCTGCATGACTGTCAGCACGCTTGGCGGTTCGAATCCGATGTAGAGTCCGAACGGCATGCGGGTGCATCGGTCGATGGCGAAACCGATCCAAGGTCGGCCGATGGGCAAGCCGTCTTCATCGCTGACGACGAACAAATCGGCGCGGGTATGATCGATCTCAATCCGATCGAGCGGTGCCTTCGGGGAGATTTGGAGGTCGACTTTGTCGAATTTGGCGATAGCGGCCGCTTCGCCGAAGCGTTTGGCGTGAACTTCGCGCGGGTCGCGCTCGGCAAGGACTGACGCAATCGCCTTGCGGCCAACATGCGCAATTCTGAGGTCGTCAGGACGCTCGAGGTTGGCGACGCGGACCGCGTTGCGGACATAGACACTGGTAAGTGTCTCGATGGTGATGCGCTCACGCCGCAGATACCGCTCTTCGATTTGCTGATCGACGATGGCGCGCTGCTCGTCAGTAAGGCGGACGCCGTGGTTGCCCTTCATCCGGTCGCGACTGACGTAATGCCACACGGTTGGCGCGTCGCCGCCGCGCTTCAGCCATCGTTTGACCGTCCAGGCCTCGGGCGGGGCGGGATCAGCAAGCCGCTTGGCGGTAGCTAGAATTTGAGCTTCGAAGGCCTTCAACGGCGGCCGGTAAGTCAGGTCCGCCTTGTGCATGTCGAGGACATATCCGAGTTTGTGCACGGCTGCCGCGAGCTCTTGTGGATCGACTTCCTCCGGCACCTCAGGAACTGTCGGCTTTTCGCCGCCGCCGGTGGTCTGGAACGTCGCCTCGCCGGTCGCGACCATGGTCGCGAGTTCGCCATGGTTGAAGGTGAAGGATTGGCGCGTCCGGTCGCAAGTCCAGTCGACCTCGTCGCCCCGTTGCTCGACGAGGCGCAGATTAAGGCCGTTGAAGAGTAGCCGTGTCGCGGCAGTCAGCAGCATCCGCGTCATGCCCGCTTCTCCAGTGGGTCGTTCCACGGGGTGAGGCGGGGATACCACGCGTCGCTGTTGCGCCCGTGCAGCAGCATGCTGCGGTCTGCTTTCTGATGCATGTCCGCGCGCACCATGCCGCGCGCCAAGAGCGCATGGATGTCAGCAATGGTGGCGTTGTGGTGAGACAAGGCGGCGAAAATCTCGCCGGCCGGCATCGGCCCGTCAGCGAGCAGATCGTCGACGTCGAGAATCAAAGCGTCGCTAATCGGACGCTTCAATCGTCGCCAGGCTTCGTCGACGGCATCCAGCTTGCGGGTCTGGTGGAGGATACTCGCCAAGGCGACGCTGTAGGTGAAGCCGTATTCGCGCACTGCTTCGGCAACCAGCTCGAGTCGCCGGCGGACATCCGGCCGGGCGTATTCGGCGTCGGGCTTGATTTCATGGATCTCGTCACGCCCGTCGATGCGGATGTGGTAGTCAGGATAGGCTTCATGCCAGCGACCGTCGTCGTCGCGGTATTCGACCAGCATTGGCTGGGCGTGGATCTCGCTGACTCGAGGATCGAGTTCGGCGAGGATAAGAAAGGGCAGTTCGTTGGGGCCTTGGCGGTCGATCGTCGCCTGGGGCACGGTTTCGCTGCAGACGTAACCGGTGGCGATCATCGAGCCCCGGATGTTCACTTTCCTAAGCGGAGTGCGAGAGATCACTCCAGGGGTAGGACGATTCAACACGCGCCAATTTCCTCCCTGACTTGGTGCCATTCGGCATCATGACATGAGGTTGGCGCAGCATTTCGTTTCGCACGGCGTCAGTGCGGTTCTTCCGAACTTCCCTCCGGTCCTATCTACAAAAGGACGGGTGAAAGATTCCCTAACCGCGACTTAACAGTATTCCGTCGAAGTGAATTTGACAGCTTATGGGCACGGAATTGACAGCTTATGGGCGAATCTACAGGCGATTGGCGATGGGTTGGGA
>FSSH01000351.1_pt2 | contig 20173 bp, 18 predicted proteins | sample 1166101 | NCBI WGS metagenome assembly FSSH01 (sample SAMEA32972668, study PRJEB13176) | freshwater metagenome | biome: Drinking water system; feature: Biomass in drinking water that filtered by 0.45 um membrane; material: drinking water | place: USA | collected 2012-12-20 | depth 0 m | reverse complement strand
AACCTTGCGCGCCAAACTGCGCACTGCGGCCGCCGACCAAGACCCGATACGCACCCATCGCGGCCTGGGTTATAGCTTGCAAAGCCGATGAAACTATCGGTACGGCTGTTTTTAGGTTATTTCCTGCTGGTAGCCGTAACCGGGCAACTGGTGTTGTTGCTGGTGGTAAAACAGATCGGCCCCGGCGTGCGCACCGCGCTGGAAGCCAGCTTGGTGGATACCGCCAATCTGCTGGCCGAACTGGCCGCGCCGGACTTGTTGCAGGGTAACATCGCCGACGGCCATTTCGCCCAGGCGGTCAAGCGTTACAGCAAGCGGCCGGTGTCGGCGACCATCTTCGGCTTTCCGAAACAATCCCTGGATTACCGGGTTTACGTGACCGACGCGACCGGCATCGTCCGTTTTGACTCGGCGGGTACGGCCGTCGGCGAAAACTACGCCCGTTGGAACGACGTCTATCTGACCCTGCAAGGCCTATACGGCGCGCGCTCGTCGCAAGCCCATCCCGGCGACAAAACCAGCTCGACCATGCATGTCGCCGCACCGGTACGCGACGGCGAGAAGTTGATAGGCGTAGTCACCGTCGCCTACCCCACCGCCCTGCTGCAACCTATTGTCGAGGCCAGCAAAACCGCCGTGCAGCGCGGTGCCTTCTGGCTATTCGGCGGTGCTTTGCTATTCGGCGCGATATTCAATTGGCGCTTGACCCGCGCTCTAGAATTGTTGGTCACTTATGCCCGTACCGTTACCTCCGGTGGCAAAGCCAGCCCACCCAAATTACGAAGCGTCGAGCTGTCCACACTGGCACACGCCCTGGAAAGCATGCGCCAGGAATTGGAAGGCAAGCAATATGTCGAGCGTTATGTACAAACCCTAACCCATGAAATGAAAAGCCCGCTGACGGCCATCCGCGGTGCGGCGGAATTGCTGGAAGAACCGCTGCCGGACGCCGACCGCCGCCGTTTCGCCAGCAACGCCAAAGAACAGGCCGATCGCCTGAATCAATTGATCGAACGTTTATTGGGACTGGCGGAATTGGAGCAGCGCCAGCAATTATCCGATCCACAGCTATTGGATTTGGGCGAATTGCTGAATAGCGTCCTGGCCGAAAAAGCCCCGCAACTGCTGCAACTGCATTTGCAAACCGCCGTGTCGCTAGACGAACCGCTACCCGTGTTGGCGGAAGAGTTTTTATTGCGGCAGGCCATTTCCAATTTGCTGGACAACGCGTTGGCCTTTGCGCCTGCCGCTTCGGTGATCGAAATCAGCGGTCGCCGCGATGGCAAGCAAATCATCTTGCGCATTCAAGACCACGGCCCCGGAATACCCGACTACGCGCTGGAAAGAATTTTCGAACGCTTCTACTCGCTACCGCGCCCCAACAATGGCCGTAAAAGTACTGGCTTGGGTTTGGCCTTCGTTCGGGAAGTGGCTGTGTTGCATGGCGGGGAGATTCGGGTCGGCAATGCCGAGGGTGGTGGGGCGGAGGCGGTGTTGAGTTTGTCGGCTACTCCGGTTGGTTTTGCATTTCAAGATCGTTGAGTCGGCAAATGAATGCCAGTTGTCTCAATTAACCAATTAGGTTAGCATTGGTAGCCATATGGAAAAGAGTTCGCCCCATTGCAAGCTTGCTACTATCAAGAGCTTGATTTCTGCCGGCAAGCTGAGAACCACCAGAACTGCCCGCGAAGGCGCTACAGCATTGGGATTTGATTTTGACGGCATGCTTGGCGTATTGATGTCGCTGACTCAGGCGGATTTTTACAAAAGCATGACTAGCCATGCCGACCATCGCATTTGGCAGGACGTGTATCGGCCGATGACGCCGGCAGGTCCGGTTTATCTAAAATTGACCGTCATCGACGATGTTCTCGTCGTATCGTTTAAGGAGCTTTGACTATGAAATGCCCATCCTGCGCAACGGCCGAACTGGTGCATGACACCCGAGATATGCCCTACTCTTACAAAGGCGAATCTACCGTGATACCCGATGTAACTGGCGATTTTTGTCCAGCCTGCGGCGAGGTTTTGACCGATCCCGAGGAATCTAAACGGACCATGACCCTGATGCTGGAATTCAATAAACAGGTCAACGCATCCATCATCGATCCTAATTTCATCGCCCAAGTCCGCAAGAAGCTGGCATTGGATCAGCGTGAGGCCGCCGAAATTTTCGGTGGCGGCATCAATGCGTTTTCCCGTTACGAAACCGGCAAAACCAAGCCGCCATTGGCTTTAGTAAAACTGCTGAAAGTATTGGATAGGCACCCGGATTTGCTGGACGAGATTAGGGTGGCGTAAAACGGCGTAGAGATCCTTCTGAAAACCATTATCCTCAGTCGCAAAGCGACAAAACACTATCTGCAAGGCGGACATGACTAACTTAAAACTGGATCAAGAAGAACAAGCATTATTGGCTGCCTTCAAAGCCGACGAATTTAAATCCATCTTGACCGAGGAGCGCAAGGCCAATTTTGCCAAGGCTGCCGAAGCTGCCTTTAAAAAAGACAAGCGCATCAACATCAGAATATCCGCCAGGGATTTAGCGGCGTTACAACGCTGAACCTTGCAGAAAAAATTGCCCGCCTAAGTTAACCCGATGAGTTAAAACTATGATTCTATCGATACCCCGAAGTATTCAGTCTCCTCACATTCCTCTCCGTATAAGTATGCTGGAAGGCCTGGAAATCCTCAAATCAACAGGATATGAAATCACTGAAGAGGCGGTAAACGAACACTGTCTCAAGGTGGAAACCCCTTCTTTTAGTGCAGCAATATACGTAAAAGATAACGAAGTTAGTTCTGTTTGGTACGACGACCCCATAGGTAGAGACTCTACGACTGGCAAGGAGCAGAAAGTGGAGTTGTATTTAAGTCGCTATGGATTGTTATCTAACTGGGAGCTTCGAATGGACAACGGTTGGATGCACTATTGGTTTAATCCTAGCGATAAAGTCGCTATGGTCTACGGTATTCATAAAGATGTCATCCGCTTCAATCAATATCATGCAGAGCCCGCGAACCTAGTCAGGTAGGTCAGGTTGCGCGCTAGCGTTCCCTGACAACTTGGCTTCGATTCGTCACGTAGCCGCTCGGCAACTGCTCCTGCGTTGCCCTACCTCCTGCATCCATACAGTCGTATCGCGCCAACGTGACCTACATAACTTCTTCCGATTATCTAAATTTCACGTCAGGGAACGCTATCGCGCCCCCTAACCTACACTTCACCAAATTAAAAAATTAAATACCACCGGTTTCAAGCCTGCAACAATCCGCTTTTTAACGTATATTTTCCGAATATTTGCAAACCCGATGATCACTATCGATGGAAAACGACTACGCGATTTTTACCCAGAAACAGATTGTCAATTACCTAACGGAAATCCAGCAACGTAATTGCATTTTGTCCGCTCGCTATGGGGCCGATAATCAAGCGTTTCTGACCGCGATTGTGCAAATTGACCCTAAGCGCAATATCTTGGCGATAGACATTGCCCCCACTCAAGAATTGACGGATCGCTTGTTATTGAGCAAGCGTGTGCATTTCTCCACACAGGTCGATGGGATCGAGGCGGCATTTCATGGGGTGAACATCAAGCTGGCGCAAAGCGAGCGTGGCGCGATGTTGACTATGCCTTTGCCGGATAGGCTGTATTGGCGGCAGCGGCGCAATTATTACCGGGTGAAAGTGCCGCAATCGCATGCCGGCACGTATTGTCAATTCGGTTTTAACATGACCGGTGCGAATGGCGAGCAAATATCCCTCGTTAAAGTATTCAAGCTCATGGATATTGGCTTATGCGGGCTGGCTTTATTCAATCCGGATCATGATTTACAGCAGGAATTGGTTACTATTGAAGCCAGCAGTTGCATGTTATTCCTGCACGATCACGAACATCATCATGCCGATGTCGGGCTGCGCGCCAAATACAGTATCGACGTCAAAACCAGCACGATAACCACGGCGCATCGGATAGGTTTTCAATTTACCGCCATTTCACCGGCTTTTGAGAGCAGCGTGCAAATTTACATGCAATCCATAGAGCGGATGCTGAAAAACATCGAGAGTCATTAGAACAGCGTTAACACGCCCTGTTTCTGTTAATCTCCAACGTCAGCTAGGCTCAAACAAAAACCGATTCAAAAGGCGAGTTCACGTTAGCCATCGATGCCAGAGAGAACCATGCCTTGCGCACCACAAGGGCTTGGCTTTGCAATTACACCCGTTTAGACAATAGGCAAGATATCGTGTCAGTCATCAGACTATTGCTACCCGCACCAGGGTTTACAGACGTTAGCCTTAATCCGGAAGAGCTAGAGAAACAAGGTATTGTTGTCATAACAACGGAGCCAAATACTGCGGAACCGATGAATTTCGCGGCTATAGACATAGCCATGATCGATGGTGATGCGGCGTTGCAAGACAATCTGACCCTGATCGATCAAATAAAAGCCATTGCACCCTCCTCTAAATTTATAGTCTTGTTTCGCCATTCCAGCACCGATGCCGTGACTTATATGCAGGCAAGTGTGACGGGATTGTTGGCAGTACTTCCCGACGCGGTGAAGTTGGCCGAGATCATCCGCAAGATTGTGCAAGGTGAATATTACCTGGATCAAGACATTGCCCAACTGTTGGCCATGCGGCAAATCAAAAAGCAGTTAGATCCATTTGTGTCTCTCAGCTCCCGCGAATTCGATGTATTTTGTCTGTTAGCCGAAGGCTGTTCACTGCAAGCGATAGCGCTGCAATTAGGCATCAGCAGTAAAACCGTGTCCAATTGCCAAACTCAAATCAAGCTGAAACTGGCTATCGATAATCGAGGCTCGCTCAGAAAGTTTGCGAATTGCCATGGCTTGATTATCGATAACAGCGTATGATTCCCGTTATTCGGGAATTTTTCCTTTTATTTGCGAGGTAGCTTATGAAAAAGTCATTATTAACAGTATCTGTATTAGCCGGTTTCGGCATGTTGTCCGCTAGTGCCCTGGCAGCCGATCAAGGCCTGGAAAACTGCATTCAAGCCGTGAAAAAAGAAAAATCAGGCGAGTTGGTCAAACTGGAAAAGCTCAACGTAGCCGGCAAAGGCGCTTATGAACTGGAACTGCGCGACAGCAACCGCCAGGAGTGGGAATTCATGTGCGATGCCGACAGCGGCAAGCTGACCGAAAAAGAATCTGAAGTGGCCGATCCGAATAGCCAGGCATTCAAAAAGAATGTCAAAGTCACCGAGGAAGATGCCGCGGCGATTGCGCTAAAAGCCAATCCAGGCAAGATTGAGGAAGTCGAATACGAAGTCGAGGAAAACGGCGGCTCGTCTTATGAATTCGACATCGTCAACGACAAAGGCGTAGAAACCAAAATCGAAGTAGATGCCGCCAGCGGAAAAATCATCGAAACCGCTACCGAGGAATGGGAAATCGGCGAAGAAACGGACGAAAAACGCTAATCCCATCCCCTGATAAAAAGCCTTGTCAAAGGGACTCTCGCAAACAGAGTCCCCGCACCAGTCAAACCGATACCCTGTCCGATATTCATACTTGGGTATTGATATCAAAGCCTATCGCTTGCCGATGTTTCTCCCAGGTGTTATCCAGCAATAGAAAATAACCGAATAACTGGTATTGGTATTCCGCCGGATCGGTAGCCGAGTGAAATGGCACCAGCAGCGCGGTGGAATAAATCAATTGCCCCAGAAACAAGCCCTCGGCAATTTCCACCAACTCGTCCAGACAGGTGCCGATCGGTGCCGGCCCGCCGATTAGCGGGTAGCGGTAATGAAACTGAAATACTTTTTTGGCTTTTTCCGGACCGTTATTCATCGGCAAAATCGATTCCCTATCATCTACACCCAAAAAGCTATAGCCCTGTCTGACGAAAGGTGATGGGCCGGAATCCGCTAGTTGTTGTATGGAAGGCAGCGGCGGATGGTAATTCATATCCAATACCCGGAATAAGGCGTCGGTCGGCAAAATGCGCGAATCCTGGATGTTATTGCCAAATACCCAATGCTCTGCGGCTTCCCGGTCCCAGTAGGCCTTGTCAGTTTTCGACATACCCCGATCCCAACTGCCGCTGCTGAGATGTTCGGCGTAAACGCCCTGCTGTTGCCAATAATGCTCACGATTTTTCTCGACCAGGGCGTAATGCGGAAAGCTGGCCGGATGGGCTTTTAGCTCGGCTACCCGCTCCGGATAGCGCTGCGCCAGGTCGTCGCTCTCGTCCAGCAGCATGCTCAATTTGCGGCCACTGATGCGTTCGAAGGACTTACCGGCCCACGGAAATATAAAGCGGCCGATATTGGCCCACACCGCGTTCAGCAAATTTGGCGCGCGCGGATCGTTTTGCAGCCTATCGGCCAGCGCGGCCGGAATCATGCTGTGTTCCTGTAAAGATCGGGCGATGTTGGCGATAAAGCTGTCGCCAAAACCCCAATGCAAATTCAGCGTGGCGCCGTGGTAATAATCGAAGCCGCTGCAAGGATCGCTTTGCCCGTACCAAGCGCGCGCTTCCGACGCATCGAAACGGGTGTTGTAGCCCAGGCCCTGGCCTTGAAAAACGCCATCGGCAATACGCGGTGCAACGCCGCAGCGAAACAGGCGATTCAATACTTCAAAATGCCGCAGATGATCGTCGAATCCGCTGGCCGCAGAAATCTTGCCTTGCTGGCGCTGCAACATTTGCAAAATGGATTCGCCTGGCTGTAGTAACTCCCGCACATCGCCATCGTCACTTTTTGGCGATGCGTCCAGGCAAAATGTGGTGAATTTACGATTCAACTCGGGATCCTCGCGCCAGCCGCTCGTCCATTCCACGCCGTCCGCTGCGGCGCCCGGTTTGGCCCTTACTGGCTTGTCGTAGCCTAATTCCTTCCAGCCGCGTTCACCGGGCCGAGGCCGCAGGTTCGGAAAGGCTGCGTCGGCAAACGCCTCGCGAGCGCGGGCGGTATCTATCATCAAAAAAAAGCCGTTATTTTGATAGCCGTAATCGACCGAGTTATCGCCGGTATACGCTTCGCCCAATTCCCACTCCGGAGGATGAGCGCCAAACAAGGGTATCTGCAAAGTGCCCAAACTGTAATGATGGGTGGCCATGACCAACTGGCCCAGATAGACGCCGTCCTCGATCTGCACCAACTCATCGATTAAACGGGTCATCGGGAACGCAGGATGTAAGTCGTGCCAACGGTAATTAAGCTGATAAACGGCTTTGCCGTTCATCTCTCCCACCACAGACTTGCCAGGCAAGGACAGGAAAATCCCGCCGGTTTTCACATACGGAATGGCTTTTTCCTTGGCTAGATTTTGCGCAAGCAATTGGCAATCAAAACCCTGCGCTTTGGTATCCAAAGGCCGGTCCCGCAAATTCCAGAACTGGGTCAGCACCGGCATGCCCAAGCTTTGAATGAAATTGGGATCGTCAGGCTCGCGGAAAAAATTCCGGCCGATACGAGTCGTTTCCGGGTCGTAATTAAAGATCGCCACCGGGTCGTGGCCGCATTTGGCGGCAAACACCTCTTTAGTCACCGGCTCAAAAGTCTTACCCATCCATAAGCCGGTACTGGCGTAAGTAACATTCCACAGCGTCGCCATCCATTCCAGATGCGCCAGCAGCGAACGGTTTTCACCGTGTTTCTTGGCTGCCTCCTTAAAATAATCGCTGTCGCGAATAGACATCGAAACGCCGATCATCGGGCCGTCCAGCGGCGTGCTGGTGCCGCACTTGAATAAGGTCAGCAGTTTTTCGTGGACAGCGTCCCATTCCTCGCGGCGCAGATTGTCTCCCAGAATTTTGCGAAAGCGGCCCAGCATAGGCAGCGCGCCGTCTTGAAGATCGTTGGCAAGAATGGCTTCGAGCGCATTGGCCAACGCTTGTGTTTCAGGCTCCGAAGCGGTTGGGAAATTGGCGACATTGAGATAGTTGTTCATGGTCCTTCCCCTGTATTTGTTATATTTTTTGCTTAGGCCGGACGTATGGTCCCGGCTCAAAAGCCTTGTTGTTTTAGGTCTTTGACTATGTCGACGTATACCGCCGGAATATCGAAATGTGTAAGCAGCACGCCGCGATAGTCCACCAAGTCGCCATGTGACAGGCCTCGGTTCGGATTGCTATCACCGATCAAGCCGCGAAACCTGCCCCACTGGCAGGAATTAGTGGAGACCATGCCATCGTTGTCGCCTTCTATGCGCTTCAGCAACACATGGGTGGCAGCAAACACAGGGTCGTCGATAGCCCGGCGCATCAGCGTCCCATAGCTTTGGTAATACACGCCTGGCATATCCGGTACCTGTTGATTAAATTCCGTCAGATACTTACGCGTCAGCTGTTTGATAGCCATGCCGGCTTGCGGGCTTTTGTCGCCGGTGATTCTGGCCAGGATGTCCATCGCGCCGAACCCCAATCTCTGCGCCAGGCGTTTGAAGAAATTTACGCTCAACAGGTTTTGGGTATCGGGAATGTCGCCGGCGACCAGATCCGCGACGGCCGAGCCATGATGAGGGGTGCAAACCGTGGTCAGACTGGCGACCTTATCGGCCATATCCAGCTTGGAAATCAGGTAGCGTGCCTCCAGGCCGCCCTTGGAATGGGCGATGATGTTGACCTTTGCCGAGCCGGTTTGGCTAAGCACCTGTTCAATATTCGGCTTCAGGACGAGTGCGCTGTTTTCATGACTATTCCAGGCATCCAAACCGCCCTGAACCACCTGTGCTCCGGCGGCTTCCAGAGTTTTAGGAATGCGTCCCCAAGAATTCAGCATCAACATATCGTCGCGATAGCCTATGCCGTGTAGCAAGACAATGGGGTAAAGAGTCCGGCACCCTGGATCGGCTTCGGTATTGGCGTTCATGAGTTGTCTCCTGCTTATCGGCTTAGCCCGCGCAAATGCCGTACTTGGGCAAAATATCGTGCAGCACCGTCAAGCGATGCAATTGCAGGGCGTCGTGGAATAACTTCCAGTCACTGCTTAAAAATCCGGGCTTATAGGGGTGAACGCGCAGATCCCAACTGCTGCCCAAGGCTTTTTCCTTCCAGGACCCCACACCTTCCGCGACGTAACTAATCTCGGCACCGCCAAAACTAAATCTTTCGCCGTTAAAGCCGCTTTTGACGATATCCAGCCATCTGTCATGACGCGCTTTATCTTCTTTAATTTTTAATTCCAGAAAGATTTTATTCAGTAAGGCCTTATCCGCAGCCGGCAATCCGCTTGGAGGTTTATTCAGGTACTGCTGCATGGCTTTACACATCGCATCCGCAGCCTTGCAAAAATCCGTGGGGTTATCGCGATCAACCCAGACACCGCGACCGTTCTTATACTGCCAATGCAAAAACGGTAGATCGGGAAACATCTTGGCGCGACCATGACCCAAGGGCGGAATGAAATCGTCCAGCCAATCCTCCAACATGTGCTGGAGTTGCTTGGCATACATACCGGAGCTTTTGATTTCTCTGGCATGTTCCACTTCGTTGATCTCGTGAATTACCCCGGCAAAGCCTTGGTGAGACCAGGTGTCCGCATACACATGCAGAGCAATCCCCAGCCGATGCAGACTGTATGGTTTACCTTTATCGTTGACGGCGGCCTGCACCATCTCCTTGGCCGGCGGACTATCGGGCAGGCAAACGATTTTCTGGATAAATGTACCGTCCGGATCCTCGCCCGGCCCCTTGCCGCCGTTACCCGGCAGAAAATGGAACGGTAACCAGATCAGATGGTTGTAATCGTTGTTCAAATTACCGACATCGGTACTTTTATGCGAGGAATGAATCCGCGCATAAAAAGCATCGTTGTCGAAATGCACGACGCCTTCGCTGACGGCATCGTCCACATATTGTGCCGAATAGGCGATGATGTCGGCCTGATCGTGCTCGAAACCGGCAGTACGGGCGGTGACATAGGTAACGGCGTGATGAAAATCGGTTTGCATGACAACTCTCCTTGAAATCAACTGGCTTGCAAGCAATCGATGCAATGTCCAATTTCGGCATCGCTCATGAAGGCGCTGTGCCGATATTCGACATCCATGTCAAAGCGCTGCAGCTTGTCCAGCCATAATGGGTTATAAGGCAAGACGCTGACCTGCTTGATCCGGTGCTCCCGCAAAAATCTGGCGATGCCGCGCAGATTTTCATCGGTGGCGGTAATCTCGGGGATCAATGGAATGCGTATCTTGACCGGAATCTCGGCGCTCTCGGTCAGGCGCAACAAATTGTCCAGAATGTGCCGATTGGAATGACCGGTGTGCCGAATGCTGGCGGCTTCGTCTATCAGTTTTAGATCGAAATAGATCAAATCCAGCCAAGGCAGCAACAGGCCGGCAAAGCGCCCAAAATTGAACATGCCGTTGGTTTCGATGGCGGTACGAATGCCGACGGCTTTCAGTTTTTTGAAAAATTCGTGCAGAAAATTCATCTGCATGGTGCATTCGCCACCGGACGCCGTAACGCCGCCGCCGGTAGCGTCGAAAAAGGGCTTGTCTATTGCCACCCGATAAAACAGCTCATCCACATTCAGCCATTGCCCGACTTGCTCCAAGGCGTGCCAAGAGCACACCGTCGCGCAGCGTCCGCATTTATCGCAACGTTCCCGATCAAGCCGCAGCAGGTGGTCTTGCAGGGTTAAGGCTTTGGTTTTACAGGCCTTGATACAAGGCCTATCGCAGTCGTCCGGATGACAGAGCTCGGGGCGAAAAGACAGGGATGGCCCCGGATCTAGGCCTTCGGGATTTTGACACCAACTGCAACTCAGCGGACAGCCTTTGAAAAACACCGTAGTGCGGATGCCCGGCCCGTCCTCGCTGGTATTGCGTTTGATATCGAAGATGTAGGCTTTGCTGTCCATGTTCCTGCTCCATATTCAGGCCGCTTTGGGAAGGTCCAGGGACAACTGGATATCCGTGGCGATGGCGCCCAGTTTGAACAGATGACCGACGTGGCCGGTCAACTGCACCAGATTCTCCAGCAACAAACCGACAATATCGACGCCGGAACGGCCCAACAGGCCGATGATGGATTGCACGTCTTTAAAGCGCACGACCAGATCGACCTCGAGGGGGTCATTCTCAATTTGGTCAGCCCGACTTTCGGTCAGCACTTGGGTATCAACCAGCGCCAGCGAGTTCAGCGCCTGGCCGAATGGGGTTTTGATATACAGTGCATCCGGATTGGGGCAAAACCTCAGCAACACATTCATATCGTCGCCGCGCCGGCTGGTACGGATCAGAAATTTGCCTTGATAATAACGGCGGCCACCCGGTGCGGCGGGATCGAGGATCACGAAATTTTCCTCGAAAAAGGCATTGGCCTTGGCGGCTTGCACGGCATCCAGATGGCAATCGCGCAATAAATAGCCAAATCCCAGCCGTAGAGCGAAAGCCATGCCGCCGGCCAGTAAGCGGCCTTGGGCCTTATCCAGCACCGCGGGCAGCTCACCAGCCTGGGTCGCGGCCTTAGCACCCAGCTTCAAGGTTTTTTGTAAATTCGGCAGCAAACAGGGAAATCCGGCATGCATGACAGTTCTCCTAATTAAAGCGCGCTGAGCGTATGTTGCTCGGCGCCGGTATCCAAGCCAAAATTGGCTCGTTGAATGATCTCTTTACGCATTTGCGGGCTGAGCGTAACAAAGTACGCCGAATAACCCGCCACGCGTATCATCAGATCCTTGAACGGCTCCAGGGCTTTGTGCTCGGCCTCGCCAGCGCCCGCCAGGCCGGCCGCCGTGGCGGCGCGGTCTGCCGCCACCAAATCGTTGATGGAGGACACGCACATTTGCACCAGCACGCCGTTTTGGTCGGCAAAGGCCTTCATATAGCGCGAGAACAACTCGGTATCTTCTTCGAAATGGCCTCGATCGCGAGTGGTTAGGCTAAGGTTGTAGGTATAGCCGTTCTGCACGGTGTTGGCGTTCACGGAGGTGACTGACAGCATATGATCCAGCAAATTGACCGGCTCGCCGTTGGCTTTCAACACACCCGGACACGGCGTGATGCCGCTGGCAAACGACTCGCCGCTACGCCGACCATTTGGCGTGGCCTTGGTCAACATGCCGAAACCGGCGTGATTGGTCATGCTCCAGTAACCGGGCAGATAACGCCCGCCGCGATGCGTGCGGTATTGGGCAAACACTTCCTGCAACATTTCGGTCAGCAAATGCGTGTATTTGACCGCCGTGGCATTGTTATAAATGCCACCGGGGGTTTGGTCGATGCCGGCGCCGTATTTGGGCGCCAGACGCACCATTTCCCTGATTTGTTTTAAACGGTCTTTGCTTAAATTCGGTAAGCTGAGCGGCGCATCCTCGGGATGCAACCAGTTTCGCACCCGCGCCAGAAATGCCTTCCAGGCGCTTTTTGGCTGTAAGCTGATTTCATCGAAATCGGCCTGCATCGCCGCCAGCAATTCGCCGGCTGAGATTTTGCCGCCAAACACCAAGGTATCCAGCACGCAAAACGAGTCGATCACATCAGCCAAACCGATCACGGCAATGCCTGCTGAGTTGTATTTAGCGCCGCCGGCCGACACGTCGCGAAAACTGGCGCCATCGCTATCCGGGGTATTGGTAGGACCGGTGAACAGCCCGGACAAAAACGGCGACTGCCGGGATTGTTCGTAGAAACGGCCGAAGTAATTATTGCATTGCACGACATGCCGGGCCATTTCGTTCAGTTGAAATTTAAAGGCCTCGATAAAGGCTTGCATGCTATCGATTTGGAGCAACGGCTGAGTGGTGTAACGCGCGTCGCCGTAAAACAGGTTGGGCGATTTCGGTGCCACGCCATCACTGCGGTGTTTGCCGCCGTATAACGCCAGTTCCAATACCGCCGGCAAGACCATCAAGGTCGAACCGGTGTTGCCGTAATGTTTATGCGCGGCATTTTCTTCGATGCAACCGATCGAGGTGTAGTCGTAGGCATCCGCCAAGGCTTCTTCCGCGCTGATACCGGCGTGCGCCGCATAGTAACTGGCCATGGCCGGCACCACTGCCGCATCGCCATGGAGCGCCGGCGTGGCCCTGGTCAGGATATTGACCTGACAGATGCGTCTAAGATAAGGGTCCATCACCTCGGCCGGCAGCGGCTTGCCTTGCGCATCGCGGTGATGCACATCACGGTGATAGCGGGCATGCACGTTCGGGTCACGAATCGACAAGATCTCGGTGGCTTTCAGAATGATATAGGTCATGTCATTGACTGCATCGACAACCTGGCCGTTTTCGTAGCGGGTGCCGCCGACGGTGAGAGCCTGATTGGAGCCGCTGCCGGCAAATAGCGTTTCCGAGCCGGAGGTGGACAGCGGCACATGATCGGAACAATGCAGAAAGAAATGGCTGACCAGCTCCACGGCGTGACGGATGTAATCGTCCTGCGCTTGGGCGCTATCCAGTTTTTGCCAATCGACCAGATAGAACGGGTTGAGTATTTGATCCAGCCGGCCGATGGAAAAACCGAAATTGGTGTTTTCCTGCAGCAACAAGTGATAACAAATCCAGACCACCGCCAACGCTTCGTGCAAGGTATCGGCGGGCTGGGCCGGAATTTTCCGGCAAATAGCGGCCAACGCCAGATTGCCGGCTTTATCAGCGGCCTCGGCCAGATGCTGTGCGTAGATTTTGGCGCCTTCGTAAACCTCGATGACGCCTTGCAGAAACTCTACTTGCTGCGGTGTGGCCGCTACGCTATTGGCGATATCCTGTCTGGCCCGTTCGATTAGACCATCGAAACCGTATTTCAAAACCCGCTCAAAATCCGGCACCGTATGCGAAACGCAGGTGGCTTTGTCGGATAGGAAGAACGCCACCCGCTCCATCAATTCCTGAGCTTTAGGCGTTTGTCCGGCTTTTTTACGTAACGGTGGATCGATGGACGCGCCAGCTACCCGGTCGCGGTTTTCATAGTCGGCGCTATCGTAATCGCTGTAACGCGCCAGCTCCTGTACCGGCTTTTGCTCCAGCCAGAACGGAAAAATTTCCTTGTTCAGACGCTCGGCCACTTCCGGGCGAATCTTGAACGGATTTTGGGCGCGGGTCGTGACCGTCTTCAATTCCGGCCAGATGCAATAGCCTATCGTATCGGCGTAGACCACCGGACCGACGAAGCTGGTGGTGGTTTGGCCTGGCAGCAGGTCGTCCGCTTTAACAATCGCGGTTTTGTTGGCAAAAATATGCCGCAGCGCTCGGGCGCGCCGGGTATAGGGCGGTAAAGCCTGATTCTCGGGCTGGCGCAGAAATTCGGTCAACAAACGCGGCAACTCGTCGCAAATCTCCGGCGTGCCATCCGGCGCAAACAGCTTGTCGCGCCAAGCGCTGACCAACGGGAATTGTGCCAGCCCGACGTCACGTAGCGCCAAATCCTTCAGAGTTTTAATTTTCTGGAAGTCTTGATTGGCGATGGGAAATAAATCGATTTTGGCGGAACCGGAGCCCGGCAGTGCAGAACCCTTGCCGAGTTCTACCGAAATACCGCCGTCGGATGATGGATATGGAACAGACATGTTCAATCTCCTTTACAACAGAACGATCCCTCGAAAGCGTATGCCGACAGCTTGCGGCGTCATCGCCAGCTCCCTGCTCCGGCCATTTTTGTGATGCACATCTAAATTATAGTCCAATCCCTGCAAAATGTAAGGAAATAATCTAGCGCTAATTACCGGCATACCAGTGGCGAATTTGGAGTTTTAATGTTGCTGATTGTTAGCCGCAAACTACCGGACCAACTTCAACAACCTGATAAGTTCAACGCCGGGTATAACGATGTTTTACCCCGGCAGGGAAATATTGGGCATCCGCAAAACTATGTAAGCTGATTTGCGGCAGTTGTTTTTCAACTGGCGTGTAATTGGCAAATTCGCTGTTCAAGCGCAGTAGTTGCGCGAGGATGGAGGCGGCTATCTTTGGCGCCAGCGCCGGTTCAGGCACCACACCCGGTAATAATTCCACTGCGATATGCAGATACTTATCGCCTTCCGCGTTTTCCTGAGTTTGCAGGACAAATTTGCCGGTCACCCAAGCCATGATCTCCGGCTGCTCCAGCCCCACCGTAACGTTTTCCGGATAGATATTGGCGCCGTAATAGGACACGGTAAAATCCGCGCGGCCAAACACATACACAAACGGCAGGTTACGAGCTTGAAAATGGCTATCCAAACCTAAATCCTCGACCGACTGCACACCGTGCTGCCGCAAAAACTCCCAGAGCTGCGCGTAGCTCAATACCCCGCCCTTATCGGCGATGTGGTAGCGCAACAAAGGTACGCTGTTCTCACCAGACACCACCAAAGTCCCCTCGTGTACTTCAAAGAAACGGCTATGCGGATCGTATTGCACCAGGGTTGGTAATCGGGATTCTCCGAACAAAGCTCGAGCTACTTCCGGCCGTTGCGACAACCAACGGCGAATAGCGATGCTGAACGGCGTTTCATTACCCAATACGCCGCCGTCGGCGGTACCGTACAAAGATGCCGAATCGAAACAAACCGACTCCGAACCGATACGCTCGGACAGCAAGCTGCGCCATTCCTCGCTAAACACCTCACCGGCAAACACCAATTTGGGTTTGAATTTAGCCCAGTCCATGCCCTCGGCGACGCCGGCATCGATCACGTCTTTCACAAACGGCGGATACCCCAACAGCACGGTCTGCTCGAAATGCGGCGCCAATTCGCGCACCACCCGAAAAATCTCGGCTTTGTTATTGCCCGGCGTTGCCACCAGCAAGGGATAGCCTTTATGTGCCAGATGCCAACAGCATGACGTGGTAAACAATCCGCCCACCCAATTGCCCAGTGCAAAACACACCACCGCCAGTGTAGTGCGTTTATCGGCCTGAAAACTGTCCTTGAACACTTGCTCGAACCGCACCGCCACATCCAGTTCATACTTCGCCGAACGCGGCCAGAAGGTCGGCACGCCGGTGGAACCGGACGACACCGCCACTCGATCCGCGCCGCTCAGACTCCCGCCGAAACAACGTTCCGGCAAGGGATAGGCTTGCATGTAGTTCGCCTTGTTGATTAAGGGCAGATTTTGGAATTCCGGGTAAGCCTTAATCTGCGCGGGATCGATTTGATTGGCTTGCAAAAACTGGCGATAAGCGGGAACCTCTGCCGCACAACGTTGAAATAAAGCCAGCATTTTTTGCTGCGGATTAAGCGCTTGATGTTCGGCAAGTAAGGCATCCAATGGCGTGGACAGAAAATGCTGAAATGCTGCCGCGGAAGACGTCGTCGGTAAATAGCTCATTGGAAACCACCTGAAAAATACTAAAGGTATATTCTTGCCCAGAATATTTGGTAAAAATAAATTTTCTAAAGCGCCCCACCCGCACAAATGCAAGCTCTGACATTAGACAAATTATTATCCTATCGCAACGATATTTCGATACCGGACTTAGCTGCCGGCGAGGCGTTGATTGAATTACGCCTGGCCGGTATCTGCGCCACCGACCTGGAACTGGTGCAGGGCTATGCCGGCTTTTCCGGCATCCTCGGCCACGAATTTGTCGGTACGGTAGTTGCGGTTGCCGATGACAAACATCTAGACTGGCTGAATCGGCGCGTGGTGGGCTCTATCAACATCGGCTGCAACGCCTGCGAGGTGTGCCTAAGCGACGGCCCCGAGCACTGCCTGAATCGCAAAGTGTTGGGAATACGCGGCAAAGACGGGGTATTTGCCGATTATTTCAGCCTGCCGGTTACCAACTTATACGCCGTTCCCAGCGCCGTACCGGACCAAGCCGCGGTGTTTACTGAACCCTTGGCCGCGGCATTACGCGTCGTCAAGCAAATTGCCAGCCTGCCCATCACCGAGGTCGCCGTCGTCGGCCCCGGCCGCTTGGGTATGTTGATCGCCAAGGTACTGAGTCTGGCCGGCTACCGGGTCACGCTGTTGGGCCGATCAACAAGCTCCTTGGCTTTACCCAAACAATGGCAACTGGCTACCGGCTTAACTACCGAGATTCCGGACAATTGTTTCGACTGCGTCGTCGATGCCAGCGGTCAGGCCGCCGGCTTTGCCCAGGCCCTGCGCATCGTCAAACCGCGCGGCACCTTGGTGTTAAAAAGCACCTTCGCGGCCAATGCGGCGCTGGATTTAAGCAAAGTGGTAGTTTACGAAATCAACATCATCGGTTCGCGTTGCGGTCCGTTTGCAGACGCATTAGCACTGCTGGCGCAGAACAAACTGCCCGTGGAAACCATGATAGACGGCCAATACCCACTTAGTGACGGACTTGCCGCATTCGCGCACGCCGCGCAAGCCGGCATCAGAAAAATTCTGTTACAGCCCGCAAAACTGCCTGCCGATTGCCCGATTGAGACCGGATGAATTACCTCCCAGGTCGATGTTTGCTGATTTTGCCAGCAAGCTCGGCTTGTCGGCCCCCCCTATTTCTATTGGATCATTATTTGGTCGGCGGCAAGGCCAATGCTGGCGTGATCGCATCGATTGCCTTATCCTGACTGTTGACCTTACCCGGCGCGGCTGTCTGTTCCGCCGCAATCTCATACTACCTAAGCGCCTATCTTCAATAATAAAAATACGAGAGATATCATGACTACCAGTATCGAAATCAGCGAATCGGTTCGCCATTACTATGGCCAGGTACTGCAATCCAGCGATGACCTGAAAACCAGTGCCTGTTGCAGCATCGACGCCATGCCAAGCTATTTAAAAGCGCTGCTGGCGGGATTGCATCCGGAGGTGCTGGAACGTTTCTACGGCTGCGGTTCACCGTTGCCGCCGGCCCTGGATGGTAAGACCGTGCTGGATTTGGGCTGCGGCACCGGCCGCGACTGTTATCTGCTATCGAAACTGGTTGGACCGACAGGCCGGGTGATCGGCGTGGATATGACGCCCGAACAATTGGAAGTCGCCGTCCGTCACCGCGACTGGCATGCCGAACGCTTTGGGTTTGCCAACGTTGAGTTTTTACATGGTCACATCGAAAACCTGCACACCGTGGGTATCGCCGATAACAGCATCGACGTCGTGGTGTCCAACTGCGTGATCAATCTATCGCCGGAAAAACCTCGTGTGCTGGCGGAAATCTTCCGGGTGCTGAAACCGGGCGGCGAACTGTATTTCTCCGACGTATTCGCCGACCGCCGCATCCCATGCGAACTGCGCCAAGACCCGGTTTTATTGGGCGAATGCCTGGGTGGTGCTTTGTATTGGGAAGAAGACTTCCGGCGCATTTTGCAAGACTTGGGCTGCCCGGATGTCCGCAAGGTCAAGCAAAATCCCATCAGCATCGACGACCCCGACGTATTTGCTAAAATCGGCATGGTCAAGTTCGATTCGGTCACGGTGCGGGCCTTTAAAATACCATTGGAAGATCGTTGCGAAGACTTCGGCCAAGTCGCCGTCTATTTGGGCACTATCGACCAACACCCGCACAGTTTCGATCTGGACGATCATCATCATTTCGAGACCGGCCGGCCATTGAGAGTCTGCGGCAACACCGCCGACATGCTGGCGGGCAGCCGCTATGGCGATCACTTCCAAGTGTTGGGCGACAAATCCCGGCATTTCGGACTGTTCGATTGTTCGCCCGGACCCGGCAGCGAATCGGCCAAGGCTGATAGCGCGTGTTGTTAAGCATCGAGATGAACTTATCCGATCAATTGAGCGAAGGCCTGCTGGCCGAAGATTGGCGGCGCAACGGCCCAACTACTTGGAAGGATTTGGACGACAGACTATGACAGTTCCTTTCTACCCCGCTTATGTTAGCGCCCGGAGGGCATTCGTAAAAAATTGCCTGTTGCTTTGCCTGGCGATTTTGCTGCCACAGCATGCGGCGGTTGCCGATAACAAATTGCCTATCGGCGAGTTCAGCCGCAATAGTCTGGAGGGTTGGGAGCATAAAAGTTTCAAGGGCGACACCCAATACCGGTTGCAAGCTATCGATGGCGTGACGGTGTTGACTGCCGATAGTCGTGCCGCCGGTTCCGGCTTGTTCAAGGAACAGCGTATCGACCTTACCCAGACGCCATTCCTGAACTGGTCTTGGCGCATCGGCAATCGTTTGGCAGGCTTGAACGAACAAAACAAGGCTGGCGACGATTACGCGGCGCGGGTGTATGTAATGGTCAAAGGCGGCCTGGCGTTTTGGCAAACCAAGGCCATCAATTATGTCTGGGCCGGCAACACTAAACAGGACAGCGTCTGGCCCAATGCCTTTGCCGGGGAGCATGCGATGATGATGGCCTTGCGCGGGCCGGAAGCATCGTTGAACGTTTGGCAAACCGAAAAGCGTAATATCCGGGCCGATTTCAAGAAACTATTCGGTGAAGACATCACCACTATCGATGCCGTCGCCATCATGACCGATACCGACAACAGCAATGGCTCGGTGTCTGCTGTTTACGGCGACATCTGGTTTTCCAAGGATTAAGCATGCACGACACCAAACCTCTGCTGACTAATAGAGACTTTCCGGCCCTATTCCGCAAGCCATTGGAAGTGTTGCAAGTCAATCTCGGCTATTTGTGCAATCTGAGTTGCGTGCATTGCCATGTCAACGCCGGCCCTAAACGCACCGAGATGATGAGCCGGGAAACCGTTGATCAGGTGCTGGCTTTGGCCGACGCCGCAAACATTCACACGCTGGATTTGACCGGCGGTGCGCCGGAAATGCATGCCGATTTTCGGTATCTGGTGCGGACGGCACGGGATCGAGGCATCGAAGTGATCGACCGTTGCAATCTGACCATTCTGGAAGATTCGGCATACGCCGATCTCGCGGAGTTTTTGGCCGCGCAGCAGGTCAACATCGTCGCCTCCCTTCCCTGTTATTTGGAAGAAAATGTCGACAAACAACGCGGCAAAGGCGTGTTCAAAGACAGCCTCGCCGCCTTGAAGCACCTGAATCGCTTGGGTTATGGTCAGCCGGACAGCGGATTGGAGTTGAATTTGGTGTTCAACCCGCAAGACGCCGTGTTGCCGCCCGACCAGCAGCAACTGGAACAAGCATATAAACAGCACTTGCAACAACATTACGGCATCGTCTTCAATCGCCTGTTTGCCATCGCCAATATGCCGATTCAGCGCTTCGGCAGCACCTTGGTCAGTCGCGGTCGCTTCGAATCGTATCTGACATTACTAAAAGACAGTTTTCGCGCCGACAACCTTGAAAACCTGATGTGCCTGAATACTCTCAGCATCGACTGGCAAGGCTA
>FSSH01000955.1_pt1 | contig 20213 bp, 20 predicted proteins | sample 1166101 | NCBI WGS metagenome assembly FSSH01 (sample SAMEA32972668, study PRJEB13176) | freshwater metagenome | biome: Drinking water system; feature: Biomass in drinking water that filtered by 0.45 um membrane; material: drinking water | place: USA | collected 2012-12-20 | depth 0 m | reverse complement strand
TCGATGGTCATGGTCGCGACTTCGACGCCGGACGTATGCTTCCGAACGTTCGGATCGTCCTTGAGCCGTCCCAGAAGGATGCAGACGTTCATGCTCGACATTTCGGCTGGGGCCTCGGAGCGTTCGCNNGGGAACAGCTGGTGAACGGAGTAAGCCGGGTTTCGATCCGGCTGTAAAGCACGTCGATCGGAAAGGACTTGCGGATCGATGCCTTCGATGGCTTCATCGAAGGAACGGATGCCATGGAATGCGTCATCCGCAACGGGGTCTCCCAAGATGACGTCCGCTTTCAACGGCATGCTTCCAGTAGCACCGGCGCCGCGGGGCTCGCGCAGCCGCATCCCTCTGGTCGGAGAGATGCTCGATGCCCGCGCCGAGGCGGCCTTCCAGGCGGCGTTCGACCGCTCCGAGCACGCCGTGATCGCCGAGATGCAGGCGCACGGCGACGTCCTGGTCTACACCCATTGCTTCGACCGCGTGCGGCGGAACGCACCCCGCAACATCAGCCTTTCGGTGGGCCTCCCCGCCACGATCGGCGCCTCGGGGATCGTGGCGGCGGGGTTGGGCGCCCCACCCCTTCTCGCCGGCGCATCGTTCGCGCTGGCGGCGGCGGCCGCCGGCGTCGCCCTCGCGCGTGCCGGGTGGCCGGCCGGAACGACGGCCGCCGGCGCGCGGCTTGCCGCGATCTGCTCCCTGTCCATCATCGTTGCAGCTCCGTCCCGCCGCGGCGCGACTGTCCGTCGGATCCCGCTGGGTTCCATACGCGGGGTCGCCCGCGAACCGCGCGGCGCCGTGATCCGCCTCGCGGGCGAGGAGATCGTGCTGGACGGTCTCTCGAATCCCAAGAGGTTCGTCGACGAAGCCCGTCGCTGCATCGACGAGGATTCGCGTCGTCTGCGGCGGGCGGAGGAGGCCTCCATGCTCTTCAAAGCCGCGGGCCTGGAGCGGGACGCCTGCGAGGTCGCCGCCATTCGTCTTCGCCTCCGGGAGCGCGGATGGATGCTCGCGGTCGCCAACGACTACCGCCTGAAGGGCGAGTGGCATGTGTTCTACTCCTTCACCCATCCCGACGGGATCGCCGCGAAAGGCGAGGGGACGTCGGATCTCGCCGCCCTCCGACTTGCCGAGGCCGACGTCCTGGCGACGGAGGATCGGCTGCGCAGCCTGAAGGAGAGGGCGGCATGACCGGAGGCTTTTCGGGAGCGCTCGCCGGCGTCGGCGGGATCGTCGTACGCTGCCGGAGCGAGGCCGTCCGCGGCATGGGAGCGTCCGCCCGGGCCCGGTTCGCCCGCACCGCCGACGCGTTGCGCGACCTTGAGATTGCCACGGCGGATCTCCCGCGCCGCCTAGTCCTGCAACGCCTGCGCTCCGCGGCGGCGTCGGAGGAGGGCGGCGCCTACGATCAGGGGTTCTACGACGCGGCGGGCGATGCCCTGAAACTCGTACACGCCGGCGGCATCGACTTCGAGGCCGCCATCGGCATCGTGGAGGATCTTGAGGCGAAGGCGGGCGTCCCCCTCCCGGCATCCTCCGACGAGGACTGACCCCGGGCGACGGGCGACGAGGGCGGAGGTCCCGGCCAGCCGACTACGCCCGTCCGACGCCTTCCTCGTCCTGGGGGCGTCGCTGGTCGGGCGGGAGGAACCGCGCGTCCCAGGTGAACCAGAGTCCGTCGTGCAGCTCGAGCTGCTTCCCGCAATACGAACAGCTCGACACCCCCGATTCGCGGTCGGTCTCGGAAGCGACGCAACGGCCGCTGTTGTCGCAATGGGGCTCGTCGGATCCGTAGGCGCTCATCGGACCCGCTCCGCCTGCGGCCGATCGGCGGCGGCGTCGATCCAGGGCACCCCCGTTTCGCGCCGGAGGTCCGACAGATCCGCCACGGACACGACGACGACCGATCCGGCGTGGTGATTCCAGCCGCGCACCAGCAGCAGGCCGGCGTCGTCGATCAGGCGGTAGGGGCACAGGAGAATGCGGCCGGCGGGCGTGGCGGCGTCGACCGGCTCCTTGGCCACCGCCGCCGAGACAAGAATGGCGAGCACGTCCAGGGAGGCGTCCTTCCAGGGATCGTCGGCCCGCTCGATCCTCAGTGGAAAACCCTCGGCGCCGCATTGAGCAGCCTCCAGGAACGCTCTCGGTTCCTTCGGGAACAGCGGGGTGAACGTAGGGGAGGGGCCGTAGCTTCTGTCCGGATGCGGAACGATGTTGCCGGGGGCGATCCGGGTATATTGGGAGATGTCGATCGAAGCCTGGGTGATCGAGATGGAGAAGGCCTTCGAGATCTCCGATCTCGACAGTCGACCGGTCCAGAAGATTCTGTCGTCGATCCAACGCAGGCGCGCCAGGATGGCCGCACCGCCACGCATCGTCGCGATCTCGTTAAGTCTGGATTTAGGATCCACTCCGCCACTCCGGGTGTCGTACAGTCACTGATTGACCGGCACCATTCAGTTGTCTAATCCATTCCTTCGTTCGAAGGCAACCTGGAGGCGTGTCGCCCGTGTCCAATCCGATGATCGCAAGGCCGGAAGGAGTGGACGAGGATCTATGGGAGGTCCTGTCCGAGCGTCTCAGGGACTTTCTCGCACGGCACCCGGAGTGCCGTTCCTTCGTCGATGCCTCGATCCAGAGGGACCTGCCGTCGTTCATCGACCTCGAATGGGTGAAGGCGCGCCTGAACATCGGAGACGCCGATCTCCAGAACCTCCATCGCATGCGCTACACCTGCGCGATGGTCGTAGCGATGACGGATTGGCCTGATACGAAGGAGATCACGTTCGACGAGATGGCGCTCGTCCATCTGCAGGCGATGCGGCTGCCGGCCGGGCACTATCTGCTGTCGAAGACCTACGAGGCGGCTTCTCGCCAGCCGCAGAGCCTGTTCGGCGGATTCTCGAAGTACTTCGAAAGCCTCCTGGCGAAGACGAGGAGCTTCGGTTCGACGCCTGAGACGAGGATGGTCGGAGTCCGGCGCCTCGCGGAATCCGGCAACATGGTCGAAACTCTCGACTACGCCTACTTCGCCTCGATCCCGAGCGGCGAGGGCTCTCGCTACACGGGCGATCCCGACGAACTGCCCGACTCCTGCCGGACGGAAGTCAGCACGATCATCGAGCGGAGGAAGGTGTTCATGGACCGCTTCGTCGCTTCGTGCGGCGGCGAGTTCGAAAAGGATCTGGATGTCCGTGCCGAACTGACGCCCGATCAGTTCATCACGCGGATCTCGAACCTGATCCACGGTCAGCCCGACTGCGCCTTCTCCGACTTCCTCGAGGATCTCGACAACGAGGGCCGGCTTCCGAGCTTCCTGGTCGACGATCCGGCGCCCCCGGAGCGTCCGACTGTCCGGCTTCCGTCCTTCGTCACCCGGGAGTGGCTCAGGCAGCATCTGGGTCTTTCGGGGGCCGTCCGCAGCCAGATCCATCGGGGGCGCGATCTCATTCTCCGCTACGCCGACACCGAGGCCTTCTGGCCGGCCTCCAAGCCCGGGACCGACGAGATCACCGACCGGCTGTTCGCGGCCCTGTCGATGCCGCACGTCCTGACCCAGGTGAACCTGAACGTCCTGGCGCGCGAAGGGGAGCGCGCCGGCAGCTGGGACGCCTCGCCGTTCAAGATCTTCTACAAGAAGATCGCGGGCATCACGCGGAACGTGGTTCCCACCCCCCAGGGCATCGAGAACGGCCCCAACGGAACGTACGACTTCATGATCCTCGAGCACCTTCTCGAGGACGGCCACATCGACTTGGCCCGCGAGTTCTGCGTCCTGCGGGGAAGCGAGCTCTACGACGAGGACTTCCTCGGCGTCGTCGCCGCCATCCAGGGGTTCGAGGAGGTCGCCGCGTTCCTGTTCGACCGCCGACAGCTGAAGGCGTGGTGGGACGGAGCCCACCCCGATCTCGTCCAGCCGCGTTTCCGGCGGGCCGCCAACTGCGAGATCCTGCCGACCGGCGAGCAGCGGGCCTCGTACAGGATCCGTTCCGCCGCGACGCCGGATTCGAACATGCTCGTCAAGAGACCCTGGCCGGTCGGCGCCGGCACCCTGTCCGTTGAGGACGCGACGGAATTCGAAGGAACGGTGGATATGCAGGGCGGGATCTCGGCCTTCGGCGACGACGAGCGGGCCGCCTGGGTCGAAAACCTCGCGCGGCTGTCCTCGACCGCGATGGCCCTCGTGTCTGCGGATCCGGCCCCCGATGCGCTGGCGAGCCTGCGGGCCTGCCTGGACGCCGCGGAGGCGGCCGCGAACGCCTGGGAGCTCGCGCGCCCCAAGCTGGTCGATGCCGCCCCGTACGCGGCCCGGCTGCAGGCGCTCCGCGCCGATCTCGCCAGGATGATTGAGGCCGCCGGCTCGGATCACGACGTTCCGAACCTGCCGGCGGTCGAGTTCGTCGCGCCGGACGTCCAGGCCGACATCGAGCGCGCGGTCGCCGCCGCGGAGACGGAGGCGGTCTCGGCCCGGCAGGCCGAGACGGACATCGAGACCCTGAACGCCGCCGTGGCTTCGGAAACCCGTCTGGTCCGAAAGGTCGCCCTCGGCGCCGAGGTCGCGGCCGCCGTCGGACTGCTTCTGGCCAGGATCGAGGAATCCGCCCGGCTTCTAGGCTCGGCCGCGGATCTCCTGGTCGGCGCCGCCCGGAACGCTCCGGCCGCTTCGGCGCGCGCGGTCCTTGCCGACGCGTCCCCGGCGGACGTGGTCGAGGCCTCGGCCCCTTCGACGACCGAGGAACTCGCCCGGTCCATCGCCGACGTGGCTCCGGCCGCGGACGACCCGTCCGTCGTGGACGATGCCGTCGAAGGGATCGAACCCGAGGCGGCTCCGCTCGCGGCTCCGGCTCCGGTCGCGGAGGACGTCGTCGCGACGGACGATCGGATCGAGGCGTCGATGCCGGCCGTCTCCGGCTTCGAGGAGGCCGACGACATCGACCCGGTGGTCGCCGGCTCCGACCTGGATCTGATGACGGCCTTCGCCGAGGGACCCGAGGCTCCCGCCGCCGCTTCCGCCTCGGTCGCCGGGACGGACCCGATGATCGAGCGCGTCGACGGTAGGCTGCTCTCACTCATGGCCTCGCGCCAGTTCGGTCTCGCACACCATCTCGCGGCCGCCGCGGAGATCCTCAATCCGGACGCGTCGTTCGCCCTCTCGGCGCAGGAGATGCGCTTCGCGTCGGCAGCTGGACGCCTCGACCATGCGTTCCTCCAGACGGCGCCGCACGTCGTCGCCGCACTTCTGGCGAACGGCCTCGACGCCCTGGACGCACTGCCGTCCGCCTCCGAGGGACCGGTGGCCGCCGCCCGGCGCATCCTGATGTACCCGACGGCGCTCGAACTGGTGCTCTTCCACCCGGACAGCGGCGCGGTGGAGGTGCTGCGCCTGCTGAACGGCCTCGTGGACGAGGTCCAGGAGGAGAACGCGCGCCTCGTCGAATCCGCCATGAACGTCGCCCGGTCGCGCCTGCCGCTGTCGCCGGCCGTGCTCAGCCACGTCTCCAACACGATCGAGGCCCAGTCGGGGGCCGAGGAGATCCGCGTCACGCTCCTGGCACGGATCGAGGCCTTCTCGCGCACCTCGTACTCGTTCCAGCTCGGCACCCGCATCCGGGCCGCCCTGCACCAGTCGGACGGCTTGGTGGGCGCGCTCCGCGACGGGATGACGGTCAAGGACCCGAACGCCGCGGAGGCCGCGGCCCGGGACTTCGTCAAGGCGACGGAGACGCGCTCGCTGATCATCGACGCGTTCGATCGCGCGGAGGTGGCCGTAAGCCAGAAGTTCCGGGGTCTCGACGGCGCGGTCCGCGACCGGATGGTGGCCGTGATCCAGGAGATCCGCACCCTGGCGTCCGAGTATCTGGGCCGGCGCACGGCCGCGCGCATCGTGTCCGCCCAGGACACCCCGCGCATCCGCGAGGCCGTGAGCGACCTCCGTCGACGGCTCGGAGCGACGATCTCGGCCCTGCAGCGCCTCGCCGACGGCGACAACGCCCATCTCGCGTCCGCGGCGGAGTTCGCGGCCGACCGCTACCTCGCTCTCGATCTCGTGCTGGCGGGAGACGTCCGGATGGTCGGCCCGTCCGCGCACATGGCCGCGCTGCACGGCTCGCTTCCCCTGCTGGAGACGTTGCAGTTCGGCCGTTCCTGGCTTCCGACGCCGTACGATCCGGCCGAGGTGGTCGAGGCCGTAGTCGCCGCGCCGGATCCGCTCCTGCCGGCGATCGGCCCGGCTCGCGACGAGGCCTACGAGGCGATCGTCCGCCGGCGGATCGACGACGGCTCGCTGGTCGGCGCCCGCATGCTGATCGAGCTCGCTGCCGAACACGGCGTCTCGGCCGAGGCCGCGACGTCCCTGCGCAGCCGCATCGGCGCCGACGAGGAGGCCGCGCGCGAGGACCTGCGGCGCGAGGCCGAAGACGCCCGCACGCTGATCGAACGCGTCATGCGGTTCGGCTCCCTCTCGCGGCCGGAGGACGCCGTCCGCCTCGCCAGCGTCGTGGATCGCGTCGCGGCGGCGCCCGTGCCCGTCCAGATCCCCCTCGACGATCGTCCCGAGGAGGTCGACGTCGAGCGCATCTACGACGTCAAGCTCGCCTCCGCGCTTCTCGCCGAAGCTTGCGAGGAGGCCCGCGGCCTTCTGGACGAGCCGCGCAACCGGCTGATCGCACGCATCGACGCGATGGCCGCCCGTCTGCCGGCGGAGGACATCCAGCGTCTGCGCAGCCTGTGCGCCGACGACGACCTGCTCACGGCCGAGGAGATCGTCGCGCTGGCGGAGGCCCAGGGCGCGATCGTCATCCCGACCCGCCACCGCCGGAGCCGCTTCGCCCTCCTCGAGAACGAGATGCTGCCGTCGGCCGTCGCCATGGGTCGGGGCTTCGCCGAGGCCGTCGCCGAAGCCATCGCGGTCGGACGGGATCTGCCGGGCGCCGCGTTCTCCGAGCTCTCTCCGTCGCGCCGCGAGCGTTCCGCCGAAATCTTCGCCGCCTGGCGCGAGCTCTTCCGCCACGTCGAGGGCGGACTGGTCGGGACGGCCACCGCCCTTGAGGCCGGAGCCCTCCTCGAAAGCCTCGGCATAGCCTTGCAGCTGCGCGAGGTCTCGAAGGCGTCGAGCAGCCAGCGCCGGCTCTTCGTCGCCGACTGGACGGGCTTCCTCCCGACCGACGCGGAGAGCCATCTGCTGCCGGATTTCGGAAGCCTGACCCACGGCGGATGGCGCACGGCCGTCACCACCACCCTGCCGGGCGACGCGATCCTGGCCGACATCGTGAAGTCCGCCGGCGCGTCCGGCGTCATGCTCCTGGTGGCGGAGGTCGTCTCGAAGGAGCGCCGCGAGCGCTTCCTGCTGCAGAACCTGGAGGCCCGCCGGCGCATCTGCCTGATCGACGCGGCGAGCTTCGTGCAGACCCTGGCGGAGCCCGACCTCCGCGGTCTGACGCCGATCGAGCTCGGTCAGCCCTACAGCTTCGCATGGCCGTTCCGGGACTACGAGCGGGAGGCCGTGCCGCGCGAGCTGTTCGTGGGCCGCCGCCAGGAGATGGAGACCCTGTTCGAGGCCACCGGCAGCTGCGTGGTCTACGGCGGACGCCGCATCGGGAAGACCGCGCTGCTCAAGCATCTCGTGGAGACGCGCAACGCTCCGTCCGAGGGGACGCTCGTGGCCTTCGTGGACGCGCAGGAGATCGGCTCGTCGCACCTGCCGAAGAAGATCTGGGACGACCTGCAGAAGGCCCTGCCGGCCGTCTTCGAGCGCCGCGCGCCGGGCGCCGACCAGCGCCGGATCGCCGAGGAGATCGAGCGCTGGCTCAAGGCCGATCCGCGTCGCCGCATCCTCGTGCTGATCGACGAGGCCGACGATTTCGTCCGCGCCGACGCTGCGCAGTCCTTCGCCGTCTTCCACCAGCTCCAGGCGCTGATGACGAACACCGGCCGCCGGTTCAAGTTCGTGCTCAGCGGGCTGCACAACGTCACCCGGATCGCCCAGGTCGGGAACGCGCCGATCCTTCAGATCTCGTCCAATCCGCAGCGGATCGGACCGCTGATGGGTGCCGAGCTCAAGGACGCCGAGGACCTCGTCGTGCGCCCGTTCGCGGCGATGGGCATCCAGTTCGAGCGTCGCGAGGACGTCTGGCGCCTGCTCAGCCACGCCAACTACTATCCGGTCCTGGCCCAGACCCTGGCCAAGCACCTGCTCGAGCAGGTGTTCGAAGAGGCCGTGCGTACGGGCCGCGCGCCCCGCACCATCGGCCGCGGTCTCGTCTCGCGCATCTTCGAGACCCGCACCGTCCGCGACGAGGTGCGGGACAAGTTCCTGATGACGCTGCGGATCGACACCCGCTACGAGCTGCTGGCCTACGTGGTGGCCGATCTCGTGCTCGGGAACGAGGCCTCCGGCGTGATCGAGGAAGGCGTGTCCGTGCGCCTGATCCGCGCCCGCGCCCTGGAATGCTGGCCGAACGGGTTCGCCGATCCGAACCGCGTCTCGCTCTTCGACGACCTCGTGGACGAGATGGAGGGGCTCGGCATCCTCCGTCAGGTGGGCGCCGGCCGCTGGACCCTGCGCTCGACGGCCGTGACCCGTCTCCTCGGCACGCGCGACGAGGTGGAGACCAAGCTCCTCGGCTTCTTCGACCGCCCGGGCCCGAACGAGTTCGACCCGAAGTCCCATCGCCGCCACCTCGATCCCGCCGTGGGATACGAGAACGAGGACCGTCGCCCGTCGCCGCTCACCCTGGTCCAGGAGCGCGATCTCCTGGCCGACCCGACCCCGGTGAAGCTCGTGTTCGGCACGCCGATGGCCGACGTCGACCTCGTCTCCCTCGCGCTGCGCACCGCCCCGGGGTCGTTCTCGGACGGCGCACGCTTCGACGTCGTCGCCCAGGTCTTCTCCAGCCAGCGCGAGCTCATGGACAAGCTCCGCCAGGCGCGCGGCAGCGAACGCACGACCGTCGTCGTCGTCGACGTCCGCACCGACTGGACCCCCGAGTGGGTGGTGGGCGCGCTCAAGGTCCGGGCCGTCGTCGAGAAGGCCGCCAAGGTGGTCTTCGTCGGCGCCTCCAGGCACGCCTCCGCCTACGCGGCGGATCCGCGCTTCGTCCGTCTGACGACGGTCCGCGCCATGCCGCTCGAACCGTGATCCTCCGCCTTCATGGAGGCGCAGCTGATGCGCTCGAACGCCGTCGTCGGCGGCGAGGTGCGCGACGCCCTCAGGGGGCAGCTCGGCGGCTGGAACGCGCCCCTGTCGTCGCTCTTCCAGAATGGACGCGGCGGACTGGCCCAGCGCGTCGAGCGTCTGGCCGCCGAAATGGTCCCGTCGTCCGACACCGCAATACGCCTGGGTCTGGACGGCGGCCTCGGAGCCATCTGCTCCGCCCTCGCCGAACTCGTCGATCCGACCGCGGCATTCAACGCCGGCGACATCGCCGCGATCCTCGATCTGTACCCGCATCTCGCCGGTCGCGACGGGGCCCTGGGGAACGCCGAGGCCGTGTGCTCCTACGGCGTGCTCGTCGGGGCGTTCGAAACGATCTCGGCCGCCCGCACCGACGACGGAAAGGGGGCGACGTACGCCTTCGCGCCCCTGACCCGGCGGTTCGTCGCCGCGCCGCTCAAGGTGGCTGCCTGATGTCGCACGAGCAGGCCTTCTGGGCGCTGCCGGGCCCGGCGCGCTTCGTGTCGGAGGTCGTGGAGCAGGTGCTCTCCGCTCCGCGCGGGATCGTCGGCCTGTCGACGCCGGCCCGGATCCCGGCCGGCACCTTCGAGGCCGTCCGCGAAGCCCTGCTCGACCGGGGCGGCGGCCGGGTGGTGCGCGTCCGCGCGGGCGGCCGGATGTTCGAGCGCTCGATCGCGCACGGTCTCGCCCAGGTGGCCGGCGCCCGCGACAGCGCGATCCGGACGGTGGCGGCTCTTGCGGAGTCCGATGCGGCATCCGCCACGACGTTCATCGTCGAGGACGTGCGCGTCGGCGACTGGCCGCGCTGGGCGGCGTTCCTGCGCAGCTTCGCCGTGGCGAGCGCCGACGCGGATCGGTCCCTGGCGCCCGTGGTGGCCGTCTGCAGGCCGCCGGGGCTTCCCGCGAGCGCCGTCGCCGGGCTGTTCGACCGGGACGAGGTCGTCTGGCGGGGTCGGGTCTCGCCGCTCGACATGCGGATGCACGTCGGAACGCTGCGCGGGCATTCCGGCCGGGAGCCGTTGCTGGAGAAGATCGCCGCGGAGACCGTGGTCCGCCTCGCCATGTGGGACCCGGGGGTCGCCGAAGGGTTCGCCGCGCTGGAGGCCGAGCGTCTCGTCGATGCGGAGGCCATGGTCGCGGCCGCTGCGGGCAGCGGAAGCGACGAGCCCCCGTGCTGGGAGAACGGTCTCGCGGACCTCTGGGACGGCCGACCGGCCGTTCACCTCGCAGGCTGCCGCGACGTCTCGGGTGCGCGGGAGATCCGGCGGCGCGCCTGGGCCGCGCAGGCCGAGCACGTCCTGCCGTTCGTCGACGAGGTCCGGGCCTATTTCGCCGAGCGGTACCGGCCGCTGCTGCTGGCCGCGCTTCCCATCACCGTGTCCCGCAAGAGCGGAAACCTTCAGGTGACCGAGCCCGAGGACCTGGAGGCCTCGCCGATGTGGCGCATCCTCGAACAGGCGATCCCGCCGATCGAGGAGACGTTCCTCCGCACCGTGGTGTCCATCCGCAATGCCGTGGCGCACCACCGCGCCGTGTCGGTTCCGGTCCTAGTCGCCGTGTCGACGACCTGGGAGCGCCTCCGGGAGGAGGTGGAGGCCGTCCCGGGCTGGTCCTGGCCCCGATGCGGACAGAGGCTCGAGTTCGTCGCGGGCAGGTCGACCCTCGACGTCCTTCGGATCGACGCGGATCTGCCGCCGCGGACGGGCTTCGAAGCCCTGGCCCGTCTCGTCCAGGCGCGACTGGCCTCCGGAGAGGATGCGGTCGTCGACGTCGACTCTCTCGCCACCGGCGACGTCGACCGGTTGGCCTCTCTCGTGCCGACCGACATCGAAGTGGTCCGCGCCTACGGCGCGCACGTGGGCGAGGACCGGCAGGCGGCGTGACGAGGCCCGCTTCGTCGGGCCGTCGACCGGATCGCCCGGCCGCCCGGTGGGATCCGGTCGACGGCAGGTCGCGAGGAAGCAATCGAACGGGGTATGAGGCCATGATCGACACCACGGAAACGGGCGAAAGGCGCCTCGAAGTCACCCGGGGGCGGGACGGCCGCATCGTGCTCGCCAGCATCGGCGGCGGGATGCCCGTGGCCATCCGTATGACCGATGCCGAAACGCAGTCCGTGATCGTCGCGCTGGCCGCGGAGGCGTCGGCGGATCTCCCTGCCGATCCGATCGGGGAGAATGAGCCCGGGGACGACGCCGAAAAGAAGAATCCCCGGTCGCCGGCCGAAGCCTTGCGCCGGGGCTGCCGCACCGAGAGCGGCGCGACGTAGGCCTAGAGCATAGACCCGCCGGCCGGGCGGCGCAATTCGGACCCCGGAATGCATTGGAGACGGAGAGCACATGACCGAACGAAACCTTGAGACGCATCCCTATTCCGCCGACGAGCAGCGCGTCGCCGCGTTCCTTTCCGAGGCCGGCGCCGGCGGCGGAGACGACCCGATCGGATTCATCCTGGCCTCGCATCGATCGCTGGCGGAACAGCGCAACGCGCTCCGGGTCGCCGCCAAGCCGTTCGTCGACTGCGTCTTCAACGACAACGGCGACGTGACCCTGACGACGACCGGGTTGAACGGCGGGCACTGGCTCGCCCTGAAGACGGCCGCCGAGGAATGAGATCGACCGGAACGACGGGGGACGCAGGCATGGATCGGGTCGAGGAAAACGCACGGGAGATCGCCCTCGACCGAGGGCACAGGGACCCGGATGCCGTCATACGGACCACGGACGAGGGGCCGGTGCCGGTCTGGCGGTTCTACGTCGAAAACGCCGAGCGGGTCGTCGCCACGACGTCCGTGGCCCCCAGCGAGGGCGACCCCGCCCGGAACCACGGGCGCTGCCGGGATCGACCGCGCGGATCCTCGTCCTCGCAAAGCAATGACCCGACGGCATTCGACGGTTTCCGTTAACCCGATCCGACGACATGATGGCGTATCCCGCTCCTTCGATATCATCGCGGGAGAGCATCATGCAGGACCAAGCCGCCGATCGTGGAGACGCACCGTTCCATCCCGATATCGCCCCCGCCGCTCTTACCGCCGGGATCGACGTCTACGGCAACCCGCTGGAGGTCGGCTGCCGCGTCCGCTCGTTCCGTTCGCCCTTCGCATTCGGCGACGGGCGGATCGCCGGCCTGGAGATGACCGGCGAACGCGTCGGCTACATGGAGGGCGTGCTGACGGCCATCGGCGAGGTCGAGCACGAGGGATGCCGCCGCTACTCCATCGAGGTCGAGAAGCGCGTCTCCGGACGTGGCGGCGACATCGAGGTGGAGTCCCTGACCGACGACAGCCCCTGGAAACGCATCATCCCGCCGCTGAACGGGACGCCGAGCAGCATGGGCGGTCATACGTTCGGCGTGGTGCGTGTGATGGATTGATGCCGAGGGGTATTCGGCGGATCTCGTCTTCGATCTTGGCGAACGAGGCTTCGTACATCCTGTAGTTCCGATCTTCGACCGTGACTTTCGTTTCGATCCCGGCAGACTGCCCGGCGAGATCGGACCTATTCCACCGGCAACCCGACGCGAATGCGAGCAGGAGCCACCCCAACCTCCGGAAAGACCGAGCGATGCGCAAACCCAAGGGCTCAGGTTTGAAGAAGACTTGGCTACCTCTCGCAATCCTGAGGCCCTACGGCCCCATCCCGCCCGAGCTGGCGAGCATGGAGAACGACTTTCTGGCCATTCTCGGCGATCCGGACGGGATGACGACGCCGGAAGTGGGCGGCCTGGAACGTTCCGCAGTGCGCATCGTCGGCCCCGGGGAGTTCGCCGGGCTGTTGGCGAACCTCGAGGCGTCGCTGTCCGATCCCGCGGAGAAGGATGCGGTTGCGACAGCTCTGGCGCTGGCCGCCCGGGATCCGGACAGGCACACCGTGATCGCCAGCTTCTCCGACGATTTCGGCATCGTCGTGCTGGGCCGATCGATCGAGTACGTCGCGGGTCCGAACGCTCTGCCCATCTCGGTACGCTACGTCACCGAAATCCTCGGGGCATGCCGACCGGCCGGGCCGGGGGCGGCCGCGGAGATCGCCCGCGGCGCCGTCGCGCAGGTGACCTTCGGTCTGATCAATCTCTGCGACCGGGCCGGACGGCTTTCGAGCGGGCTCGATGTCGCATTCGCCGCCGCCGGCGTCGCCGACGACGACGATCCCTACGTCCTGCCGATTGAGGTGCACCTCAGGACCACTCCGGGGACCGATGCCGAATTCGCCAAGCTCATGGCCGACACCCTGGGTGCCTTCGAGGATTTCGTCCGCATCGTCGATTCCGACGAGTTCGACCATCTCGAGATCAGGTCGCCTTATCTACCCGGATCATTGTTCGCCCGGCGCGAACCCGTCACGATCGGCGATACGGCCGCGCAACTCCGCGCGAGGGAGATCCTGAGACGATCGAGCCTCGCCGGCCGGTCCGTCGCAGCCACCCATGGCTCGGTCGTACTTGGCGAGTACGGGGACAACCACTACCATGCGGAAGAGGCCGATCCCTCGAAGCTGCCGCTCTACGACGTGCTCATGGACCCTGCGGAGCCCCGGGTCCCGCAAGTGCTCCATTTCGATGGGACGGACCCCCGCGTGGTCCATGTCGAGGTGTACCCGTGCTGCGGCCGAGAGAACCTCGTTCTCGTGGAGATGGATCGGACCCTCAGCATCGAATTCGAGGGTGACGACCCCGTCATCCTCCTCGACGTGTCGCTCCCCGCCCTGGTCGGCCCCTACGACCGGTATGGGACAGCCACCGCGATCGCCGAACTGATGATGTTGCAGGCCAAGGTCGATCTCGAGTCGGTCTATTTCGACGTGTTCGACCGGGTCCGGCGGTTCAAGGTCCGCTTCACGGCACCCGTCGTGGTCGCCACCGCCCTTCGAACGGAGATCGGTCAGCTGCACGGCATGCTCGAAGAGATGCCGTCGAATTTCGAGTTCGTCAAAGCGATCATTCTGAACCTGAAGCCGCGCAGACCCAGGCCGGCCCCGGAACCCACACCGCTGACGCTTCTGGACCACCCGGTCGACGTCGATCTCGACGATCTCCACCTGCACGTCGGCGACGCAGTGGAGCGTCTGAACGATTATGCCGAAATCGATCTGATTGAGGTGCTGACGCGACGGGATGACGGGCCGGTCTTCCAGGACATCGAGGAATTCGATGCCGTCACCCGCGATCCGTTCCTCGTGCTGCGCATATGGATCGACGACAACCCGCTGCCCGCGGTGATGTCGACCCTTACCGGCAAGGTCTTCGCGGGCGACGGCGCAGTGTTCCGGACGGCTCTCGAGCGAACCCGCATGCCGCCGGTTGAACGTGCGCCCGGCCCGTCGGGTCCCGATCAGGTCCGAGCCATCGCCGAACGGATGTTCACCAGGACTTCGATTGAAGTCGCCCATATCCACCAGCTGACGCCGTTGGAGAACCATGGGCAGCTCTTCTGCAACGATGCCGATGCCATGGCTCGATACGGCGACGACATCGAAGACCACATCGCCTTGCTCGGGGACGTTGCCAAGCGCCCTCGGGACTACGTCGAGTCCTACGAACACCACCGCCCCCAGGCAGCCCATTTCCATGTCGCCGTTGCGGACGAACTTCGGGTCTATTGCGAGCACGGGGTCCTGGCGGAGGGCGCAGCCACGATCGTGGCGTCGTTCCTCACCCAGGGTGTGATCAACCTGCTCGAAGTGGGCGAGATGAGCGGCCTTGGGAGCCCGGATCCCGACTACGTCTTCCTGTTGGCCTATGCCTACGTTCGCCGGTGCATTCCCGATGCCGCTTCCGATGCCGAGTTCGAGGCCCTTGTCGATACCGTATATCTCGGCGGCGTGAATGCGTCCGACCCGGAGGAGGTCGTGGTGTTGAGGAAGGCGGTCGCGGACATCGTCGAGTACGTCGGACGTGAAGCCGGAGAACGCGCGCAGGCACCGCTCTACCTCGTTACGGCTCGCATCGCGGCGGCTTTCGAAGCGATGTCGGATGACCGGGACGGCTTCGGTCTTGTCGATTAGCGCACGATGGAACCGTTGCTGCAGGCCAGAAGTCAGATCGACGGCGCACCCCGTACGCTGCGCGAAAGCGAGGCGGTCGCGATCTACGATATCCTGGTGGAGCTCGCCGGCGCCTCGTCGCGCGACGACGAACGATCCTGCTTCATCCGCTACGCGACCGCCGATCTGTTCGTCGAATGGCGGTTCCAGGGCTGTCTCGGCTTCGGCGGCAAGCTCTACGCCGACGGATGGGACGTGCCGCACATCGGCTGCTACCGCGAGGATGAAACGCCTGCCCGGCGCAGCGTGATCGACGACGTGAACGTCAGGATCCTGGCGTTGTTCGAGGCCGACGGATCGACGGCCGCCGCACCGAGAGAGGATGCATGACCATGCCCGACATTGCGACGACGCAATACTGCAGACCCTTGGCGGCTTCGGCGGCAGAACGGGAGACCAGACGCCCCCATCGCGCCCAGTCGGCCTTCCGCCAGCCGGCCGGCGTCCGGGAGTGCGCCCATTGCGTCATGAAGATCGAACGCGCGTTCGAGGTGGTCGAGATCGGCGTGGCCGCCTGAAGGTCGTGCGTTAGGGTTTCGTCAACGACGGCCGAAGGACCGAGGAACCCGATCGTGCCGAACGATCAAATGCGAGGGTTCCCGGAAGCCCGATCTAAAGTTTTGCGGACGCATCGTTCCTTCGAGTTCCTCGGAGGAGAGATGTCATGGACGCGATGGCGATGGGCGTGGTTTCGATGGTCATGGGCATGGCCGGCGGCATGGGGGGCGACGGTTTCGTCGGGCGCGCCCCGGCCTACGACGGATACCGCCCCTACGGCGTGTCCCGTCCCTACGATGACCGCGGCTACGGTTACGACCGGGGTGACCGCTACGTGCGAGGCAACGACTACGGCTACCCTCGCCCGGCCCCGCGCCCTTCGACCTACGCGGGCTACGGCGGCATGGTCTGCGCAACCGTTCGCGGCATCTGCCGCGCCGAGCCCTCATACAGGGGCGCGCCCTGCGGATGCCAGACCGCCTACGGCGGGTTCGTCCCCGGCACCCTGCGCTGAGATGGAACGCAGCTGCAAAGGCCCGCGCGGCGTGTCCGTCGCGGGCCTTCGTGCGCCTGCACCTCGCTTCGACGACGGCCGTCCACAGTTAGAATTCTAACGATCGCGCCAGGCCGGATCCAACGATTGCTGAGCATCGTTCCTTCTCAGGTAGGATTCAAAGGAACGGACATGCGGACGTCCCATCGCTTCGACGTTTCGGCTGCGCCGGCAGGCTTCCCAGGCCGTCCGCCGCGTTCCGGGATGTCAGACTTCGCTCCGGTCCGCAGCGTCGGTAGCGCCGTTCAACGCGAAGCAACGGACCTCGTCGACGACAGCGCTTCCGATTTTCGTCGCCCACGTCCAGCTTCGAATACGTGGGGGACCGGATCGGTCTTTTACGAAACGGGATCGGACAGGGGAGGGACCCGGCATGAAGAGATCGAGCCCGCCCGTGTCCACGTACGATTGGCGGTCCGTGCCGTTCGTCAGCTTGCGCACCGTCCAACAAAATTTCGCATGCGAAGTGATCCTTCCACGCACTGGCCTGTTTACGTCCGATGCTTCCGACGCGGCACAGACTTCGGATCGCCCGGGCGGATCCGGCCAATGACCTTCGGAACGCGTTCCGCGCCGGTCGATGCGTTGCGTTCGCTCCTGACGCACTCGGTGCGTTTCGGGGCCTTGTCGCTGTCCGAGGCCGCGATGACTGAAGCCGCCATTGCGACGAGCTGCGGCGGCCCCGGCTTCGCCCTTCGGCTCGCCGCGATGGAACGCGCGCCGCAGGTGGCGCTCGTCCGCTCGTCCGCCGCCGGGCGTCGCAGCGCGCTGCTCCACGCCTTCCTGATCCTCGACGATACCTCGGGGCATCGGGCGGACTGGCTCGTGGGCGATGTTCACGGGATCCTCTCCTTCGGAGACGCCGCCCGGCGCTGGGGGCGCGCCGACGGCCGCCTTCTCGTCGACCGCACCCCGGACGACGTGCAGGAGCTTCCGGGCGACGCCCTGACGGCCGCCGTCGCGCGCCGGCTTCCCTGGCTCGCGGGTCTGGCGATGGCGACCGGTGCACAACCCGCCGCCTACGCAGTCGCGGACCTCGCCCGGATCGGCCGGATCATCCAACGCTGCCCCGATGCCTCCATCGAGGCCCGGCTGAAGGATTTCGATCGGACCCCCGGTCGCGACGGCCCGACGACGGAGGATGCAGCTGGGCAAGACATCGGCATCGTCGAGCCTTTGACGTCGGCTTCCGGACGCCCGTGGGCTGAGCAGGACGGCCTCCGACGCGCCGCTCCACGCGGCCGCCCCTTCGATGCAGCGGTCTCCGGGATCGGAGCGGCCCCGGTGGAAGACCACCCGCCCGGGGTTCGGCCATGAGGCGTTCGAGCCTGAAGGCCATCGTCTTCATCCTGGCCTTCCTCGTCATGGCGGCGGTCGGCCTCGTCTTCGGCCGCATTCTCGCCGGCGGCGATCCGGCGTTCCGATCGGATTTCTACTACCCGATCAACTGACCCGGGCCGGGTCGTTTGTCCTTTGCGCGGGAGCGGGTCATGAAGGATCCGAGGAGCTCTCCGCATGAAACGCGAACCGCTGTCAGTCCTGCGCGATGTGTTCGGCCACGCCGAATTCCGCGGCCCCCAGGAGGAGGTGATCGGCCACGTCGTCGACGGCGGCGACGCGATCGTCCTCGCCCCCACCGGCATCGGCAAGTCCGCGACCTTCCAGGTGGCCTCCCTCTGCCGCGAAGGCACGGGCGTCGTCGTCTCGCCGCTGATCGCCCTCATGGCGGATCAGGTCCAGCACCTGCACGCGGCCGGCGTGCGCGCCGCCTTCCTGAACTCGACCCAGTCCCAGGACGAGCAGCGCAAGGTCCGCGACGACCTCGCCGCCGGCCGGCTCGATTTCATCTACGTGACGCCCGAGCGCATGGCGATGTCCGGCTTCCAGGCCGTCCTGTCGCGCACGAGGATCTCGCTCTTCGCCATCGACGAGGCCCATTGCGTCTCCCAGTGGGGACACGACTTCCGGCCCGAATACCGCGAGCTCGGCAAGCTGAAGCAGATCTTCCCGGGCGTCCCCTTCATGGCGCTGACGGCGACGGCCGATCAGCAGACGAAGGCCGACATCGCCAAGGGACTGGGGATGGAGGACGCGCTCGTCGTCGTCACCAGCTTCGACCGCCCGAACATCGACCTGACCATTACGCCCCGGGACAGCGCCAACGACCAGCTCTACTCCTTCATCCGCGCCGGCGGCCGGAACGAAACCGGGATCGTCTACTGCCTGTCGCGCAAGAAGGTCGAAGCGACGGCGGCCTGGCTGAAGCGCAAGGGCCTGAACGCGATCCCCTACCACGCCGGCTTCGACAACAAGACGCGCTCGGCCGCCCAAAGCGCCTTCATCAACGACGAGGGCGTCGTCCTGGTGGCGACCGTGGCCTTCGGCATGGGCATCAACCGGCCCGACGTGCGCTTCGTCGCTCATGCGGACCTGCCGAGCTCGGTCGAGGCGTACCAACAGGAGATCGGTCGCGCCGGTCGCGACGGCCTGCCTTCGCGGGCGATGATGCTCTACGCGGCCCAGGACATCGTCCAGCGCCGTCGGATGATCGACGAGGGCGACGCCGACCCCGCCGTGAAGCGGACGGAGGTGGCCAAGCTGAACGCCCTGGTGGGTCTCGCGGAGACCGTCGGATGCCGGCGCCAGGCCGTGCTCAGCTACTTCGGCGAGAGCCACGCCGGCAACTGCGGATCCTGCGACTCGTGCCGGAGTCCGGTCTCGACCGTCGATAATTCGGTCGCTGCACAGAAATTTCTCTCCGCAGTCTTCAGGACGGGCCAGCGCTTCGGTTCGGCCTACGTGATCGACGTGCTGCGGGGGAAGACCTCGGAAAAGCTGCGCAGGAACGGCCACGACAAGCTCCCCACCTACGGCATCGGCTCGGACATGGATGCGGCGTCCTGGCAGAGCGTCCTGCGCCAGCTGATCGTCCTGGAGGCGCTCGTCGTCGACCACGAGGCCTTCGGCGCCCTCAAGCTCGGCGACGCGGCGCGGCCGATCCTGAAGGGCGAGGTCAAGGTCGTGATGCGCGAGGACCGCAAGATGCGGGCTACGGAGATCGAGAAGTCCCTTCGGGCCTCGGCGGTCAAGGAGCAGCTCCCTCCGGAGGACGACGCGCTGTTCCAGGTGCTGCGCGAGGAGCGCACCGCTCTCGCCCGATCGCAGGGCGTGCCTCCCTTCATCGTGTGCACGGACGCGACTCTGATCGCGATGGCCCGCATCAAGCCCGTCGAGGTCCTGGCCATGGGCCTGATCCCCGGCTTCGGGCATGCGAAGGTCGCGCGGTACGGAGCCGCCTTCGTCGGCCGGATCGCGGCGCACCTGCAGGACGACCTCAACGTCGAGGTCGCCCCCGAGGAGCCCGGCTACGCGCCCCGTCCGGGAATGTAGTCCACCGCCAAAGTATCGGTCATTTCCGTGATACGTGAAGCCGACCGTTAAGCATGGTCCGGGTCGTCGTGGGAGACCGTATTCAAGTTCAGGATCCGTTCATGGCCGCGAGCCTCAAGTGTCGGCAGCAACCGACCCGGAACAGGACCATGAAGAAGCTTGCCATCTCAGCGCTCGCAGCCGCCTTCGCAGGCACGCTTCTGACAGCTTCCGTCGCGGAGGCGCGTCCGGGATACCGCGGCGGCGGCGGCGGATACCACGGCGGATATGCCTATCGTGGCGGCTACGGCGGCTATGGCGGTTACCGGGGCGGCTACCGCCGCGGTCCGGGGATCGGCGGGGCCCTTGCGGCCGGCGCGGCGCTCGGCATCATCGGTGGGGCGATCGCCGCTTCCCAGGCCCCGCGCTACGACTACGGCTATCCCGCCTACGGCTATGCTCCGGCCTACGGCTATGCGCCGGCGCCTGCATACGGCTACGCACCGGCCTACGGCTATCCGGCCTACGGCTACTGAACTCCGCCGATCGTCGGACCGAAGCTGCGAGGGCGCCTCCGGGCGCCCTT
>FSSH01000674.1_pt2 | contig 20247 bp, 21 predicted proteins | sample 1166101 | NCBI WGS metagenome assembly FSSH01 (sample SAMEA32972668, study PRJEB13176) | freshwater metagenome | biome: Drinking water system; feature: Biomass in drinking water that filtered by 0.45 um membrane; material: drinking water | place: USA | collected 2012-12-20 | depth 0 m | reverse complement strand
TGTACGTTGGCAATTAATGATGCGAGTTCCATAGTGTCTCCTAAATATTGATATGAAAGTTGAAAGTAAAACTATTAATGATCTTCGTGGGCCAAGCTCAAATACACGATGGTTAACACCATAAATATAAAGGCTTGCAGAGTAATAACCAGAATATGAAATACAGCCCATGGAAAGCCCAGCAATGGCTGAACGATAGGCGGTAACAACGCGATCAGGATAAATACCAGCTCACCGGCATACAAGTTGCCGAATAACCGCAGACCCAGCGAGATAGGTTTAGCCAATTCTTCTACTGTTTTAAGCAGCAGATTGAAAGGCATCATTTTCGGACCGAAAGGCGTGCAAGTCATTTCCTTGGCAAACCCCATCAAGCCTTTAACCTTGATGCTGTAAAAGAAGATCAGGAAAAATACGCTGATCGACAAGGCAAAGGTACCATTCAAATCGGTACTAGGCACCACGCGCATATATTCCATGCCCATCAAGCTACCTATCATCGGCAATAAATCCACCGGCAACATGTCCATGGCGTTCCACATGAACACCCAGCAGAAAATCGTCAACGACAGCGGCGCAATCAAAGGACTGCGGCCGTGGAAACTATCCTTGACTTGCGTATCGACGAACTCTACCAAGGTTTCCGCAATATTTTGCGCTAACCCCGGCACGCCGGATGTCGCTCTTTCCGCCACGGTTTTGAAGAACAAGATAAACAATCCGCCCAACAGCGCGGAGAAAAACAAGGTATCCAGATGCAATGTCCAAAATCCCTCACCCACCGATAATGGTGTCAAGTGATGGACTATATAACCGGTTGCGCCACCTTCAGTACTCATTTGTCCTCGCAAAAAACTAATCACGCCACAAAAACAGCGCAAACCAAAAAACCGACAACACTGCGATGTAACCCACCATCAGCGTAAAGAAATCAACAGAGGGAATCTGTAAAACGATAGAAAACAGGGCTACCGTCAAAATTAACTTAACTGTTTCGCCTGCATAAAATGCATTAACGATACCCTGCGCGCCCAAATCCTTGGCAAGATAGATTTTGTAGGCAAAATACAGATTGGGCAGTAAAGCCACGCATCCTCCGAGTAACGGAGACACTGCACTTTTCCAACCGCCTATCAATAAAAATCCCGACGCCACCAATGCAGCCATCAGGACTTGTCCAAAAACTACTTTTCTGACAGTAGAAAAATCATTTCTAGCTGTCATTTACTTCCCCTTTCGTCTTGAGCTGGGCGATTATATCCAGCCAGCACACCTAAAGCAAGGTAAGCACGTCCGGCAGGAGCCAATTGGCATCGCCACCTTGTTGATTTGGCAAGACTATCCCAACACAACACTCGATCAACAGCAAGCACGGAGGTTTTACTTCGAGCTTTCAATCCCAACGCTTAGAGCAATACACATGCCATTTCGTAACTCACTGATTTTCTGAAATATTGCCCAAATCGACAATGTAGCAAGTCCGACAAAGCTTAGCGTCATGGCCGAAATACGACATTCGCCGGTACCGAAGCACTCAATTGATTTTTTTTATGATGCCTTCCAACTCTTCCAAACTGGTGTAACTAAAAATCAATTTGCCCTTACCGCTACTCTGATGATTGATCTCCACCTTGGCACCTGTTCTTTCGCTCAGGTCTCGTTGCAAACGCAGCGTATCCGGGTCAATTTTTTTCACCGCCACCGGCTTATCTTCGTGCTGTTCGCGCACCAGCTTTTCCACCGCCCTGACGGTCAGTCCCTGTTTGACGGCCTTATTGGCAATTTCGATTTGTTTGGCTTCGTCCAGCCCCAGCAATGCCCGAGCATGTCCCATTTCCAGTAAACCCTTGCCCAACATGCCTTTCACTTCGCCGGCAAGCTCCAGCAGGCGCAATAAATTAGTGATTGTAGTACGCGACTTGCCTACCGCCGTGGCGATCTGCTGATGAGTGAGCTCGAATTCGTCCTGTAAACGGTGCAAGGCCTCAGCTTCTTCCAGCGCATTCAAATCCTCGCGCTGAATGTTTTCGATCAAAGCGATAGCCATCACCGAGCGATCATCCAGATCCTTAACCAACACCGGCACGTCTTGCAACTCGGCCAATTGCGCAGCCCGCCAGCGGCGTTCTCCGGCGATGATTTCGTATTTCTCGCCATCCAGTTTACGGACGATTATCGGCTGAATTATACCTTGCGCGGCAATCGAGTCGGACAACTCCTTCAGCTTCTCCGGATCCATGTCCTTGCGCGGCTGAAACTTCCCCCGCTGTAAAAACTCGATCGGCAAGCTTTGCGAGTCCTTCGGCTTTTCCTGTACCGGCTGACTTACGTCGCCCAGCAACTCACTTAAACCCCGCCCTAAACCGCGTTTTTTTTGCATCATTTTTTCGCCGCCTTCTCTTTTCTGATCATTTCGCCGGCTAGGGCGATGTAGGCTATCGCGCCGCGCGAGGCTTTGTCGTAAGCCAGCACCGGCACACCGTGACTGGGCGCCTCTGCCAGACGGATGTTTCTGGGAATGGTGGTTCTGAAGACTTTATCGCCGAAATATTCGATCAGCTGATCCGAGACATCCTTGCCCAACCGGCTGCGGCTATCGACCATGGTTCGCAATATGCCTTCCAGATATAAGCCAGGATTGACGCTGTCGCGAATGCTGCGCAAGGTGGACATCAACGAGGACAGGCCTTCCAGCGAATAATATTCGCACTGCATTGGTATCAACACGCTGTTGGCAGCCACCATCGCATTCAAGGTCAGCATATTCAGAGACGGCGGACAATCGATCAAGATGTAATCGTACTGATCTTTTATCGTCAGTAAAGCATCGGCCAGGCGCCGTTCGCGATGCTGCGCGCTCATCAATTGCACTTCAGCGGCGGTTAAATCGGCGTTACCGGGAATCAAATCAAAACCCAGCTGCTTGTTTTTAACGACGATCTCGGAAACCGGCACTTCTTCAAGTAACAATTCGCAACTGGAATACTGAATCTCGTCTTTGTTCACCCCGCAGCCCATCGCCGCATTACCTTGTGGGTCCAGGTCTATCAATAATACCTTGCGCTTGGTGGCCGCCAACGCAGCCGCCAGATTGACGCTGGTCGTGGTCTTGCCGACGCCACCTTTCTGGTTGGTAATCGCGATAATCTTAACCATGCTTGGGTTTCTCCAGTCGAATCAGGCAGCGTTCGGCGTCTATGCCGGGCACCGTCAGCGGAATCACGCTGTATGTTTCGGCCAAGTCTATCAGCTCTTGCTCGGGCTGCTGGCCTTTCATCGCCAGCAGCACCCCATCCTCGGCCAGCAAATGACCGGTCAATTGCAGTATGTCCGGCATGCTGGCGAAGGCCCGGCAGATTACCGTGGAAAAAAGCATCTCCGGCTGCAAGAGCTCGACGCGACTATGCACCACGTCGACATTTTTTAGTTTTAATTCCAGCACGGCCTGCTGTACGAAGCGGGTTTTCTTGGAGTTGGAATCGACCAGGGTGAACTGACAATCGGGAAGACAAATCGCCAATGGAATGCCCGGCAAGCCGGCGCCGGTACCAATGTCGGCAACGCGCAGACCATGTAGATACGGCAGAATCGCCAAGCTATCCAGGATGTGCATACTCACCATTTCCAGGGGATCGCGCACCGCGGTCAGATTGTAGGCGTTGTTCCATTTGGCTATCAGCTTGATAAAGCGCAAGAAAGCATCGTTACCGTGCTCACCGACATCCAGCCCGAGCGCTTTTAAACCGAGCTCAAGCTTATCGCGACAGGCATCCATCAAGCGCTTTTCTTTTTCAGATGCACCAACAACAAGGAGATCGCTGCAGGCGTAATGCCAGGAATCCGCGAGGCTTGGCCCAAGGTTTCCGGCCGCTGCTTTTTCAGTTTTTCGCTGACTTCGTTAGATAGGCCCGATACCAAGCTGTAATCGACATTGTCCGGCAACTTCAAGTGTTCGTAACGCAATGTGCGGTTGATTTCGGTTTGCTGGCGGTCGATGTAACCGGCGTATTTGGCCTGAATCGCCACCTGCTCGGCCACTTGTTCGTCCACTTCGGTTTCGTCGCTGAATCGCAGCAGATTCTCGACATCCACTTCCGGCCGGCGCAGCATTTCCATCAGGCTGGCTTCTTTCAACAACTTTTTGCCCCACAATTCTTCGGCCAATGCGGCTTCGTCGGATTCGGTGCGTATCCATTTTTTGGCCAACTTGCCTTGCAGATTGGCGATGGCTTCGCGCTTTTCTTCGAAACGTTGCCAACGGGCATCGTCAACCAAACCCAGCTCGCGGCCTTGTTCGGTCAAACGTAAATCGGCATTGTCCTCGCGCAATTGCAAACGGTATTCGGCGCGACTGGTGAACATCCGATAAGGCTCGGCGGTGCCGCGCGTAATCAGATCGTCGATCATCACGCCAATGTAAGCCTCGTCGCGGCCGGGACACCAGCTTTCCATGCCTTTGACTAGACGTGCGGCATTCAAGCCGGCGATCAAGCCTTGCGCCGCAGCTTCTTCGTAACCGGTGGTACCGTTGATTTGACCAGCAAAGAACAAACCATTCATATGCTTGGTTTCCAACGACGTTTTCAAATCGCGCGGATCGAAGAAATCGTATTCGATGGCATATCCTGGACGAACGATTTCCGCATTTTCAAAGCCCAGCATCGTCCGAATAAAGCGATATTGAATATCAAACGGCAAACTGGTGGAAATGCCGTTCGGATAAACTTCGTTGGTGGTCAAACCTTCCGGTTCCACAAAAATTTGATGAGAATCGCGGTCGGCGAAGCGCACCACTTTATCTTCGATGGACGGACAGTAACGCGGACCGACGCCCTCGATAATCCCGGAGTACATCGGCGAACGGTCCAGACCCGAACGGATGATGTCGTGGGTTTCCTGATTGGTACGGGTGATATGGCAGCAGATTTGGCGCGGATGCTGTTCGCGATTACCCATGAATGAGAACACAGGCAGCGGCGTATCGCCATGCTGTTCCTGCAATTTGCTGTAATCGATAGTGCGACCGTCGATACGGGCCGGCGTGCCGGTTTTCAAACGCCCGATGCGGAAGGGTAGTTCGCGCAAACGCTCGGCCAGCGCAATCGACGCCGCGTCACCGGCCCGGCCGCCGCTATAATTTTCCAGACCAATATGGATACGGCCCGCGAGGAAGGTACCGGCAGTCAAAACCACCGCCCTGGCGTTAAACTCTAGCCCCATTTGGGTTTTTACGCCCACTACCCGATCACCTTCGACCAGCAAATCGGAAACGGTTTGCTGGAACAAAGCCAGATTGGCTTGATTTTCCAGGGCAGTGCGCACCGCCTGCTTGTACAACATCCGATCCGCTTGCGCTCGCGTCGCCCGCACCGCCGGGCCTTTGCTGGCATTGAGAATGCGGAACTGTATACCGCCTTTGTCGATGGCTTGCGCCATGATGCCGCCCAGCGCATCCACTTCCTTGACCAGATGGCCTTTGCCGATCCCGCCTATCGCCGGGTTGCAGCTCATCTGCCCCAGGGTTTCGATGTTTTGCGATAATAACACGGTTTGCGCGCCCGAGCGTGCGGCAGCCAGCGCCGCCTCGGTACCGGCATGGCCGCCGCCCACTACGATCACATCAAAGTCTTTCTGGAATTTCACAGGCATTCTATGTTCAAATAAAACGTTATTTTAATAGCTTGCGGAGAAAAAAGCATGAGAAAACAAAACCCAAGCAAGGGTTTGGACGACAAACCCATTAAAAATCCGGTGGCAAAATTCGCCCATCAATTCAACAAAGCGCAAACCTACGCCGACAAAACTAAATACCGCCGCAAGGCCAAGCATCATGGCCTGGAGCCTTTCTCAATCGTTGTGAAACCAGCGATTCAGAAAGGCTCTCGGCCACTCGCCCTTACGTCTGCAATGATGCAGGCGCGGGCAATAGCCGCTTAACGCCGCGCATTAAGGATTTCAATATCAGTGAAAGCAAGCATAGAAGATAAAGTTCAAACCCGGATTCCCACCAAGCACGGCGAATTCATTCTGCACTACTACAGCAACAGCCTCGATAAAAAAGAACATGTCGCCTTCGTCAAAGGCGAGGTAGCCGGCAAGGAAGATGTGCCGGTCCGCATCCATTCCGAGTGCTTTACCGGCGACGTGCTGGGTTCGCGGCGTTGCGATTGCGGCGAACAGCTGGATATGGCTTTGGATTTGATCAACACCGCCGGTTGCGGCGTACTGATTTATCTGCGCCAGGAAGGCCGCGGCATCGGCTTGCTGAAAAAACTACAGGCTTACAATCTGCAAGACCAGGGCCTGGATACCGTCGATGCCAACATCAAACTCGGCCACCTGGCCGACGAACGTCAATACGACATTGCCGCGCTGATTTTAAACAACTTGCAAGTGCGCTCCATCGAGTTAATCACCAATAATCCTTTGAAAATCGACGAACTGACCAAGCTGGGGATTAAGGTTAACAACCGTATCGCCATCGAAACCCGCATTCATCAAGACAATCTTGAATATCTGAAAACCAAGGCAGAACGCATGAGTCACATGCTGTCGATGCCTAACAGCAAATAACCCGCATCATGCTTGAAGAACTGAAATTGCCGGTCTCGGCCCTAAAGCTGGCTATCGATCTGCCCAGCGCCGCGCCAAGCGAGCAGCCTAACGCCATCCTCGGCCAAAGTCGCGCCCAATCGGCTCTGGCCTTCGGCATCGCCATGAAAGCGCCCGGCTACAACATCTTCGTGATGGGCGATCCCGGCACCGGCCGCCTGTCCATGGTCAGTCATTATTTGAACACCTATGCCGAACAGCAGGAATCGCCGCTGTCTTATGCCTACGTGGATAATTTCGAGAATCAGCGCGAGCCGGTGGCTATCGAATTGCCGTCCGGGGAAGGCCATAGCTTTGCCAAAGACATCGAAAAATTGATCGACGATGTGCTCGCCACCTTTCCAGCCGCGTTCGAAAGCCCTAGTTATCAACAAAAGAAAACCGCGATCGAGCGGCGCTTTAACCAGCGTTACAACAGCGCTATCGATCTGGTTGATGCCAAAGCCCGCGAGATGAGTGTAGCGCTGTATCGTGACAGCGACACCATCACTTTTCTGCCGATCCGCAACGACAAGGCGCTGGACGAGGATCAATTCACCTTGCTGCCGCAAGCGGAGCGCGATGCTTTTCATCAACACACCGAGGAACTGGAAGAATACCTCGGCGACGTATTGCTGGAACTGCCGCAGTGGCGGCGCACGCTGGTCGAAGAAACCCGTCAGCTGGACAACGACACCATCAAGCAGGCGCTGGAGCCTCTACTGGCCGAGCTGAACCACAAATATCAAAACGTCGATGACGTGATTACTTATCTGGCGGAGATCGAAAAAAGCCTGAGCAATACCATAGGCGAGCTACTGATGCCCAGCCGCAGCCAGGATAGCCGGGAGATCATCGCCAAGCGCCTGGCGCTAATCGAGCAATATCTCCCCAACATCCTGGTGGAGTGCAAACACGACGGCAACGGCGCACCGGTGATTTATGAGCCGCATCCGATCTATCAAAACCTGTTCGGCCGCATCGAATATGTCAGCGACCAAGGCACGCTGGTCACCAGTTACCGGCGCATTTGCCCCGGCTCGCTGCACCGCGCCAACGGCGGTTACCTGATCCTGGACGCTGAAAAAGTGCTGACTTATCCCTTCGTTTGGGAAGGCCTGAAGCGGGCCCTGCAAGCCGGCCGTGTCGAAATCGAGTCCCCTTACTCCGAACTGGGCATTAATACCATCACGCTAAAACCCGGCGTGATTCCGCTTAACGTCAAAGTAATCCTGGTCGGCTCTCGCGATATTTATTATTTGTTGGAAGAGCTGGATAGCGAATTCAACGAGATGTTCCGGGTGCTTGCAGACTTTGATGATCACATCAAACGCAGTCCGGACAATGTCGGCCAATTCGTGCAATTGCTGAAACGCCACGCCGCCGATTCCGGCGCCAAGCCCCTGACCGACGGTGCATTGCTGCGGCTAATCGAGCATAGTTGCCGGCTGGCGGAAAATCAGCAGCGTCTGTCCGCCCATGTCAACAGCTGCCTGGAAATCATCGCCGAAGCCAATTTATTGGCCAGCCAAACCTTTGCCGTCAATATCGATAAAACCGAAATCGAACTAGCGCTATCAGCCCGCGAACAACGCAACGGCCGCATAGCCGAAGCCATCCTGGAAGAAATGCTGGAAGGTACGATTTTGATCGATACCGACGGCGAAGCCATCGGCAAGGTCAACGGCCTGACGGTGATGGACATCGGCGGCAGCAGCTTCGGCGCGCCGGCGCGGATCACCGCCACCGTACATCCCGGCTCCAGAGGCATTGTCGATATCGAGCGCGAAGTGGAGCTGGGGCAACCCATCCATTCCAAGGGCGTGATGATTTTGAGCGGCTATCTCGGCCACTGTTACGCCCAACAATTTCCGCTGGCCATTTCCGCCAGCATCGCCATGGAACAATCCTACGGCCACATCGACGGCGACAGCGCTTCCTTGGCCGAACTGTGCTGTTTGATCTCCGCACTGACCCGCACCCCGATTCAGCAAGGCTTTGCCATGACCGGCTCGATCAATCAATACGGCGAAGTGCAAGCCATCGGCGGGGTCAACGAAAAGATTGAAGGCTTTTTTGAGCTATGCGCGGCGCGCGGATTGACCGGCAGGCAGGCCGTGATTATCCCGGCATCGAACAAACGCAATCTGATGCTGAAACAACAAGTAGTAGATGCCGTGGAGCAAGGCCTGTTTGCGATTTACACGGTATCGAATGTGGACGAAGCCCTAAGTCTGTTAACCGGACAAGAAGCCGGTACCATCAATGCGGAAGGCCAGTATCCGGAAGGCAGCGTCAACTTCAAGGCCGTGGCGCGCTTGAAGGAAATTTCCGATATGTCCGCCGACGAAGATAAGGAAACCGAGACAGGCTAAACCAGCCACGGCAGTTGGTCGGTGCAATGGCCCGATTGACAGGTAAAATCACGCGATAGCGCTTCCATGTAGGGAGCATAAAAACGCAACTGATTTGCAAGCGGCTTCAGTCGAATGCCGCGCGACCAAATAATTGCAAAGCAATTATTCATTGCTAAGCCCCGCCAAACCAATCATTCAACGATAGTCCGCAAAATCGATACAGTTGTTTATTTGCCCAAACGCGGATAGCATCATTTAAGCCACTAGGTTAATTTTCTCGTCAACTTACTTTAACCGCTGCCTTTAGGAGAATTGGCGTTGAAATTTTCTGACCATGACTTTAAAGCTAAGGTATTGATCGTCGATGATATGAAACTTATGCGGGAAATACTCCGCAAATTCTTGGAGTCAGACGGTTACCTGGTTCAATCCGCCAGCAACGGTTTAGAGGCTTGGCAATTACTCAACGGCAGCGAACAAGCTTTCGATATCGTCGTGACTGATCGAGATATGCCGCAGATGGATGGCATGGAATTGTTGGCCAAAATCAAAGGCGATCCGCGTTTTGCCGAGCTGCCGGTGATTTTTCAGACGGGAATCTCGTCGCGGGACGCCATTGTGGAGGGCATCAAAGCCGGGGTTTACCTTTATTTGACCAAACCGTACGACGAAAAAGTCCTACTGGCTTTTGTGGCGTCAGCTATCGATGACAGCCGTCGCCAAAAAGCGCTGAAAACCCGGATTACCAATAAGCGAGTAGCGCTAAGCTTGCTGCGCAAAGCGGAATTTGGTTTCCGGACCTTAAATGAAATCAAAGGTTTGACCACGCTGCTTGCCGACTTGTCATGCAACTCGGAAAAAGTCGCCACCGGACTTTCCGAGTTGCTACTCAACGCCGTCGAACACGGTAATCTCGGCATCAGTTATCAAGAAAAAACCGAATTGGTTAGCCAGGGCCGTTGGCGTGAAGAAATCGAACGCCGGCTCAATCAGCCTGAATATCAAGATAAATTCGTGCTGGTTAAAATTGTCAGAGAAGCAACCCGCACCACGTTTACGATTAAAGACCAGGGCAAGGGCTTCGATCCATCGACTTTCCTGACCTTCTCGCCGGAGCGCGCAACCGACCTGCACGGCCGGGGCATTGCTTTATCCCGGATGTTGAGTTTCGACTCGCTTGATTACCTTGGAAACGGCAATCAAGTCGTTGCCACGGTGAACAACGCAAGCATTTGATCGCGCTAAATTTACCATCAAAGGCATCAAGCCGGGCGCAACCGCTTAGAGATGCTTCTCCAATAATTCCAAAGACAAACCGGCCACTTTGGGTTGCCACAATGCCGGATTTACCGGAAACGCCTTAATTGTCCCGGTGCGCTGGTAGCCGCGCCGTTCGTAAAACGCCATTAGCTCGGTCCGACAAGGGATCACCGCCATCACGAAGTGTTTAAGCAACCAGGCTTGCTTGGCCTCCGCTTCCGCAGCCGCCAACAAGCGCTTGCCTATCCCCAGGCCTTGCATAGCCGGCACGACCGCCAACATACCGATTTGCACCTGCTGATCTAACTTTTGTAAATGCACCGAGCCCAGCAAATCGTTCTGCCGCCGACACTGCAAAATCATCGACTCTGTGCCGGCGATTAAATCCAGAATATCCGCTGCTTCGGTGCGCCGGCCGTCGAGCAAATCGGCTTCGGTGGTCCAGCCCTGCCGGCTGGACTCGCCGCGATAGGCCGAATTGATCAGCGCCGCCAGTTGCTCCGCATCTACAGGCTCTGCTCTGGAAAATGTCAGTTCCAACATGATTTACCTCAAAATCTCGCTTGTCCTGTAATCCGCTTGACTCACAAATTAAATGTTGCCGGAGACGAAAAATCTCGGCCTTGCTGCTAAGGTTTATTGGCAAAACCTATACAAATCCTCACTCATTCAGCCTGGAGCTCCAGAATGAAGCCATGCCCCAAGTGTAATCGGGACGTGCCGCCCGCCGACGATACCTGCCCGCACTGCGGCATCGTCTTTGCCAAATATTACAAATACCACGGCAGCTCAAGTTCGCAGACTACAGATAGGCCGCAAGTTGTGATTCACATCGAGCCGCCGGCGGACACCATATTCGGCAACGACATTTATGCAGACAACGATGCCATTTTTGTCGGCCGCTGCGTATTATTACCAGGATTTTTAATCTGGAGCTGGTTGCTGATTACGCCGGGCTTAGCCAGCAATGCGGTCGGCGAATCGTTTCTGCATTTAATCAATCTGCCGTTTCACGAAGCCGGCCATGTCATTTTCCGGCCCTTCGGCCAATTTATCACCTCGCTGGGCGGCACCTTGGGCCAGATTCTGATGCCGACGATTTGCATGTTGACCTTGCTGCTAAAAACCCGCGACCCATTCGGCGCCGGCTTGTGTTTATGGTGGGTGGGCGAGAACTTCCTGGATATTGCCCCGTATATCAACGACGCCCGCGCCGGCCAATTACCCTTGCTGGGCGGCAATTTCGGTCATTCCGCACCATACGGTTTTCACGATTGGGAATATTTATTAACCGAATCCGGCCTGTTGGCGCAAGACCATACTTTAGCTAAACTCGCGCAGCTGCTGGGTGCGATGTTGATGATAATTTCGCTGATTGGCTGCGGCTACGTGTTGATCAAACAGCGGCAAAAACTGACTGCCCCCAAACCGGAGTAGGGGTGATTTAATTCAGCCCAGAATTTAGCCCAACCACGCTTTAACTTTCGCCTTCACCTGCGCTTTTACCTGCCGCGACCACCGGTAAATCTCGGTATCGACGATCTTCGCATGCGCCCAGTGCAGCCAGCCCATCACGGTGTGATAAACAAAAGCGATAATACCGAAGGTCAGCAACTGCGGCTTGGTCAATTTAAACACCCGCGCCACCAGTAAAGTACCCAGTAATTTGGCGAACACTTCCAGCAAAATGCCCTGCAACAGCAAGCCGTGCAACAGCAAGGACAAGGCCGCCAGATTGATAGGCGTGACGATCAACACCGGAATCGTAAACGCCAGCAAAGCCATGGAAGGTGAGGTTTGTGCCAACCAGCGCTCGATACCTTCGAGCCTGAGCAGCAAAGCCAGGTAATGACCACAGGCCGACAGAAAATCCCACAACCATTCCTCAATGATCAGCAGGATGGCAAGCAGGGTAAGCAGGAGTTTATTCATGGTGATCTACCGAAAGTTAAACGCAAGACACGCCAGCCTAGCCGGACCCGCCCGCCGGATTTAGGCCGCTTGGCCCAGCCGCAACACGCGCCGCTAATCGCAACTGGAATTTTCGGCCGATTTAACCGACAGCTGGCCTATCATGTCATCAAACCGGCGTAAGGTTTCGTTCTGTCCTTCCAACATCCGCAAATGGCCCAGAATATCGCGCGCTTCCGGCCAGCGTTGCTCTGCCACAGTATCATAAAGCGTCCGATATAGGCGCTGAACCAAAAAACCTCTAAGCAGCTTGGCGGCGGGAGTTTGCTTGAAACTCAAGGAGCGCAATACGGCCGGCACGGCCACATCCATCCGGCCGGCCCCCGTGCTTTGTAAGGACACGCTCAGCCATTGTTCGGCTACTCGTTCGCTACGGACGATTTGCTTCAGTTCGGCGCCGCAGCGCGCGCAGAGCGTGGCCGCGCCGAGCCGGGCGTTGCAGGCCGGGCAACGCTGCATTACGACTCCAGGTAGTAGATGATGTCGTTCAAGCGCTCGACCGGCTCGCGCAGCCCGGCTTCGTCACCGTTTTCCAAACAATTTGAAATGGTTTCGATCAAATCGACCATGTCTTCCTTGTCTTCGGCGGAGACGGTTTCGAACAGCGCTTCGGCTTTCTTGATCGCGTTGCGCGCGGCGGCGGCGGCCGGACTTTCCGGTCCTGAACCCGCCTCGCCACCGGCAGTTTCGCCGAACAAGCCGTCGATACGCTGTTTGGCGCTATTCAGTTCGCCGCTATCGAAGCGGGAAATGGCGTTGTTGATGGTGATGGCTTTTTCCTTGCCGGACGCTTTTTCCCGCGCGGAGACGTGCAAGATGCCGTTCAAATCCAGATCCAGCGTCAAGGTGATGATATTGCCGGCCGGCACGTCCAATAAACCCTCGACCAAAAACTCGCCAATTTCGACGTTGTTCAATGCGTCGGGGTCCTCGCCTTGAAAAATCCGCACATTCACTTCGCGTTGATTATCGTGAAAGGTCTCGAAAGCTTCGGTCTTGCGCACCGGCAATACGCTGTTTTTATGAACGATGGGCACGTACTGATACGGATAGGGCAGGCCATCCAGATAGCCGACCGCGCAGGTGCCGAAGGTATACGGCGTCACGTCTACGAGCACCGTGCCGATGTCCTCGCCGTTGATCATTGCAGCCTGCATGGCCGCGCCCATCGCCACGCACAGATCGGGATCGACTTCGCCATGCGGTTCGAAACCGAATTCCTCGAACAGACGCTCGCGGATGCATGGCGTACGCGTCGAGCCGCCGACCAGAATGATTTCGTCGATGTCGGACGCGGTCAGCTTGGCGCCCTTCAGCGCAATGTGGGTGGCGTCCATCGTGGCATTGATATGGTCGGCGATCAGGTCTTCGTAGTCCGAACGCGCCAATTCCATCTTCAAATGCAGCGGCGTGCCCTGATGCTCCAGCAAATATTCTTCCTCGATGGTCGCGTAGGGCTCGTCGGACAAGCATAGTTTCGCCTGCTCTGCCGCCCGTGTGATGCGCGCCATCGCCTTGCCGTGCGGCTCGACTTCGATCCCGAATTGCTCGCGAATATGTGCCAGAATGCGATCGACGATCAGTTGATCGAAATCGTCGCCACCCAGATGATTGTCGCCATGGCTGGCCAGCACTTCGACGACGCCGCTCTGCACGTTGACCACCGACACGTCGAAGGTACCGCCGCCCAAGTCGTAGACCAGCATGCGTTTGGCATCGAGCCGGCCCGCGCCGTAAACCAAGGCAGCAGCGGTCGGCTCGTTGATCATCCTTACCACCTCCAGCCCGGCGATTTCGCCGGCCTCGCGGGTGGCCTGACGCTGGGAGTCGGAAAAATAGGCCGGCACGGTAATTACCGCCTTGACGATAGGCCGGCCGACGTAGGCTTCGGCAATCGCCTTCAAGCGTTTCAGGATAATCGCGGACACTTCCTGCGGCGTGTACGCCTGGCCGGCAATCGTCACCTGCGTGTCCTGCCCCATCAGGCGCTTGATCGACTTGACGGTGCGCTCCGGATAAATCAGGTATTGATTGCGCGCGGTTTCGCCGACCAGAATGCTGCCGTTATCGTCGAGTCCGACAAACGACGGCAAAATCTTCTTGCCGGCGTCGGCGATCACGGTGACTTTGCCGTTTTCGACGATGGCCACTTCCGAATTGGTGGTCCCCAGATCGATGCCGATGATGATGTCGTTCATAGTTGTTCCCTCAATACCTAAAGTTTATTGACCTTGACTTCCGCCAAGCGCAGTACCTGATCGTCGATTAAAAAGCCCTTGCGCAATTCTTCGAGCACCACGGCGTTTTCCAACGCGGGATCGTTGCCGATCGCGATGGTCGTCATCGTCCGGGCATCGAAAGGCCGACCGACGCAATCGATGGCAAACACCCGCCGACGTTGCAGCATTTGTTCCAGGCGCTTCAAGGTGATTTCCTGACCTTCGCCAACACTGGCGATGAAGCGCACATCCTGTGGTTTGGAATGTCGGAATAGGCCATCGACCGGCCGATAGTTTTGCAAGGCCCGATAGCCTGCGCTGAGCCGGTCGTAAATGTCGATCCATTCCAGCAGCATCGTCCGTTCGACCTCACGGCGTTGCTGTTGCAGGCGTTCGCCGGCTTTCGCCAGTTCCTCCGCCAGAGCTTGATTGTCGGCTTTCAAGGTTTCGACGGCGTCGCTCAAGCTATCCAGCGTGGCCTTGAATTGCCGCGACTCGGCCTTAACTTCGGTTTTCAGACCGGCTAAATCGCTGAATAAGGCGGTCAAATCCGGTTGGTCAAACGCGGTCAAATGAGCAAAATCGGTTTCCTGTAGATAGTGCTGAAAGGCTGCCAGCAATTCGTCTTGCGGGGTTTCTGTGTTCATGTTGGTTTAGTGAATTTGGCGAGCGATTTTTCGATAGCAACCGTGCTCAACAGTTTTAAGAAGTCGTCCGCGGCCATCGGGCCGCCGGCGCCTTGTTGATTAAAAGCTTGCGCCAGCAACGCGTCGAATTCGACACGCGGCACATGAAACAAAGCGTGGCGCAGGCGGCAGTCTTCGTCCTTGATTGCATCATAGGCATCTTGAATTTGCCGAAAGCGCACGGAATCGCGGTCAGGCGGATTGTCCTTGACCCCTTGCAAATAGGCTTGTTTGATGTCGGCGTCGGCAGCCTGTTCGGACACGCCCAGAATACGGTACGGTGAAATCATCGGTACTCAATTAAAAGGCAGTGAATATTGCGGGGAGTTATGCTCGAAACGCGCGAGGATGTCGTCGAAACCGACGCCGATCTCGATCTTAAGTTCCTCCGCGCCGGCGAGTATAGCCACCGACCAAAGGAAATCCTGGTTCATAAACAAGATCGCCAGACGTTGCTGGCCAAGCTGCTCGCCGTATTGACGCATAATTTGGGCGGCGAAATAATCGGGACCCCGCTTGCGCATGATCTCCTCAATTTTCTTTTCAATGCGCTTGAACACAGCATCCGGAATGGGGCCGAACAAGTCTTCTATCGGATCGTCGCTAATGGGTGACTGCTCGAATTCATCCGTTTCATCCTCAATCGGCAAATGCTCGGGAGCGCCGCTGGCCCGCTCGAGCAGGCGCGCGATCAGCCCGACGGCCTTATGATCGTTTTGCGCCCGCGCCTCTTCCAAGGCAAGTTGCAAACCGAATAACAGCATGAAATCCAAACGGCTGGCATCGCCTTGGCATTCTGCGACCCTCTGATAATAAAGCCAAGCGGGTTTTCGCCATCGGGCATTTGCCATTTTGGCGCAGTGCTTCAATAACTCGTAATGACCGATCGCTTCCAAAGTTTGGCACCAGGCGAGCAGCAGCGTTTCATGCTCCAGCAACCATTCCACCGACTTTTTCAGCGGCGCTTTGACTTTATCCAAGGCTTTGAACAATAAGCTTCTATCGTCCAATTGCTCGTCGTAATAATCGAGCGACGCGATCAGCCGCTGCAATTGCGGGGCCGACAGCAGAAAGTCCTTAAACGCCGGCAGCGCGCGGCTAAGCCCCTGTGTCGGCAGTTCCAACAAACCGGCTTCGATCTGCGCCTGAAAATGCATGTTGACCGGATCGTCATGCAGCGTGGCCAGGGTATCGACAATACGTTGCAAGCCCTGGGCTTTGTCTTCGGCCTGCCACAGATAAAAACCGCGCAACAGGTCGGCCTGGCGGCGCAGACTTTTATCGATGGTCAATTGTTCGGCCGCTTGAATTTCCTTTTCCACCAAATGAAACTTTTCGGCTTTCACCAGGCGGCGGGCATGCGCCATGTGATTGGCGAACAACAAGTGTTTGACCAAGGTATTCACTGGATCGATCTTTAGCAAGGCTTTGGCGTAAGCTGCGGCTTTTTTAAAGGCTTTTCTGGCGGCGGCAGATTTGGCAGCGCGCACCAGCAAATCGGTATCGTCGGGGAAACGTTGCAGGCCGCGTTCCAGCCAGTGTGCATACTGAACGGAGTCCGGCCGCTGTTCCTGATAAATCGTTAAAAGCTTCAGATAGCTTTGCAGATCACTCGGATCGTATTCCAGGCTGTCAGCCAGCAACGCCGCCACTTCGGCGGAATGGGCCTTGTCGGCCATATGTCTGAGGATAAAGGCGATTTTTCGGTCGTTCGCCGGCCGGTCTTTTTTCAGAATATCGATGCAGCGTTCCCAGAAAAACCGGGCGTCGTAGCCGTTTTCGGCTTGTTCGTGCAACAAGGCTTGCAAGCGGTTTTCTTCGAACGGGTCCCTGCTGGCGAAGTGTTTGAAGTAGTCTTTTTCGCCGCCCGGATACTCGGCCAGCACTCCCAGGCAATAGGCTTGCGCGGCGTCGCCGCCGAACACATCGCGATATTGCAGCGCCAGATTGAAGCGAGTCTTTTCGTCCGGCTCGCCAGGCTTGATCAGCGTTTCCAGCAACTGGCTCTGGCGGGCGTTGAGACCTTTGGCTAGCGCAACGATCCGGCGTTGATTGTGCTCCAGGCCCAACAAACTGGCGACGAATTCCGCGCCGGATTGCCGGTAAGCCAAACAGGCCTTAGCCAGCGGTTGATAGGGCGATTCGTCGGGAATTTTGGCTAACAGAGCCGGCGCTTGCTCGCTGTCCGCGCCATCCAGCAGTTGCGCTTTCAGCAAGGTGCGCAAATCGCGAAACGCCGAACGGAACGGCAGTTGTTTCAGCGCCTGTTCACACCGCTCGGGCTCGCCGTTACGATACGCCGCGAGCGCCGCGACTACCCATTCCCAATGTTTGAGCAGTGCGGAATCCTGGGGTAAATGCGGCAACAGGTCGGAGGCCCCGGATACCAACAGCGCCCCCAGATAAGCCGCCAGCGCCGGAAACTCTTCGTCCAGCTGCCGCGCATTGAATCCATCCAGCACCGCATAGGCTTTGCGCTCGTTTTTGCCGGCCAGCAGCCACAGCACGTAAACGTCTTGCGCTTGCAACGGCGGTTGCGCGTTAGCTGCGTAATTTTCCCAAAGTACGCAGGCTTCCTTCAGCATGCCCTTGCCGGCCATCGCCCAGGCTCTTTGCAGATAGCAATCGGCCAAGCACCGTTTGGTTTCGGCGTCGGCCGATTGTTTTAACAACTCCTTGAATAAATCGCTCGCCTCCTTATAGCGCCCGGCGGCATAGTGTGCCTGCGCCTTTTCCGGCAACGTCGATTCTGATAGCCCTGCTGAAATTTTCTGGATGAATTTTTTCATGGCTGTGTAGGCAATAGCCCATGCTTCAAAAAGCCATTATAAAACAGTACCAGCATATGCGGCCTGTTATGCTCTCGCAACCAGACTTCGATCCGAGTTCTCTTGATCGGCTACTCATGAAACACGGTTGTTTACGGCTTTTTGAGTGTTACTGCTCATAAAGAAAGTATTGTCACTCGCCAGCATATTGACATTCTGGATGCCTGAAGATGAAAGGCTTTACCCTGATGAGAAGTTTGATGATACTGACGTTGCCAAACGGTGGTATCAATCAATGATTCTTACACCAGCGGGGCAAACCACAAGGTTTGTCCCGTTTTTACATGTTAGCCTCCCGGTTTTTTCGACGCCTTATTTTCTGAACCGGATATTCTGGTTGAGCCGCCAAGGTTTCTTTCAATAAGATCAATTCTCGGATCATCCGTACTTGAAGTGGGGATAGGTCTAGCTGACGCTTCCTTATCATACCGATACTTTCTGGGGGGCTCCGGGGCAGGACCCGAAAACGGGATATACGGATTATCCCAGTTTAGTGGCGGAAACGGGTTAGCAAAGAAAACGCTCCTTGAACCTGTTCTATCCTGCGCGGGGGCTAGGCATAGTTCATGATCCGAGCCTCCGCAACAACCGAGATTACGGCTTGTCTGCAAAAGATGAAACAGATCAATTCCCCCACAACTTCATAAGCCGGCTTTTTAGCCATGTGACCGGATTATTGTCGAATTCCTCGGGGAGCAAACCCATTTTTTTCAACGACGATTGACAGAGTTGATGTACTCCTGCCGCTTCAGCATTTCTTCGCTAACCGCGGCCTTGATTCGCGGATAACGGCTTAACAGGTCCGCAAAGCAATCCTCGGGTATGCTATGCCCGTTAGCCGCATAAAAGCGGAAACATACCAACTTTCGATTGGACGCTTCTACTGCTTTAAGCAGGTGCTCACGTTCTTCTCCTTTCAAGTCCAACGCCGGAATCAGCTTTTCAACAAACTCGGGTGTTGGCGGACCTTTTTTTCCAATCTCGAGTGCGGAGATGTAAGTTTGCTCATACCCGATTAGATCGGACAATTCAGTTTGGCGAATACCTCGCTGCATTCGAATTGTGTGTAGAAGACAAGCAAATGGATTCATGGTTGGTTAAAACCAATAGCATATTTAAGTTAAGACCGAGCATAACCATATTGGAGATTAAAGTAAATAATCAATAATTATCAACTAGTTATGTAAAAAAATATCTGTTGACAACTTATCGTTTGGAACTAGGCTTTTGGCCAGCCAATCTTATTCAGAGCGAGATTGAACCCCTCATCCCCGCATTTCAAAAAGTCTTCGTATAAAACATGGCTAACCATACTGCGTGGAAGTTCATAGGCTCTGCAAAAAGGTGATACCTCCCATATTTCAGCACGCGCTCGATCGACCCAACGCTGGCAAGCACCTATCATATAATTTGAGGCATGTTGGGCAGTACAGGACGTTCGGACTAAGAAATCCGCTGCGGATCGGGCTCCGGCATAGATAATCCGATAACACTGCGCTACAGAATAATCTTGCAGCAAATTGTCCAACATCAGCGCCGTACTTCGCTGTGGCGATAGCGGTAAGCCACGTTGTTTAATACAAAGATTGTAATACTCCTGACACTCGGCTAAGGCCAAAGATTGCTTCAATTTGGGAAGCTGATTGATCCAGTGGCCGGGCCATTCCATAGTTTGAGCACAATGTTCTATTTGATGGAGCAACTCAATAAGGGCATCACTGGAGATATTCCAGATAATTGGGAATTGCAATGCCGATATCCCTTCATCCTCAAGCGCATCAAAAACATAATAGCTCAATAGCTCGCCGGGCTAAAGCCAAGTATGGCCGCCTTACCTAGTTTTTCGATTAGTGTTTCTGCATAGCGGCCTCTGGGAGCAAACGGCACAGACATCAGACTAGAGGCGGATATTCTTTGTTCATTGCCACCACCGAAATCATCGCAACGAATGAGAGCCAAAAGGGCTATAGCTAGTTCTAAAGTCAAATCTGCAGGCTTCATGTACTGACGATTTATGCTCTGAATTCCGGAACATCGATGTCCAAAGGAGTCGGAGAAGATCGATCATTCTTACAACTCAATGCGCTTTGGTGGCGGCATTCCGGACAGTACAAGCTCATATTCGACTTACTCTGACTGGCATGTCTTGCCGTACGCTGCGACATTGATCGCAAAGCTGTAAATGTTGCTTTGGGGTCAATAGCGACAGTTCGAGTTATCATAAATCCTCGTTCTGTTATGTCGCAATCATATTGGAATTGGGGCTGGAATACTATGCTGGTATAGGCCGGGAATATGTAGTGGCATTCAGCGCACAATTGAATCAATATGGCTG
>FSSH01000714.1_pt1 | contig 20318 bp, 22 predicted proteins | sample 1166101 | NCBI WGS metagenome assembly FSSH01 (sample SAMEA32972668, study PRJEB13176) | freshwater metagenome | biome: Drinking water system; feature: Biomass in drinking water that filtered by 0.45 um membrane; material: drinking water | place: USA | collected 2012-12-20 | depth 0 m | reverse complement strand
TGATCAACGAGTCCTGACCCTAGAAGTTCGGCGAGATGCGGCACGACGGCGAGAACGGCCGCGACGATCGCCACCAGATAGCCAGCACGGCTTCCCAGCGCCCAGCAGGCGGCGCAGACGATCGGCATATAGAGCGGCGCGAGACCAATCCGGGGAAAATGCGCGTTCGCCAGCGCCAGCGCCGTGACGCTGAGGAGAATCGCGAACCAGGCGCGCTCACGCGGCAGGGAATGAAGGCGATCGGCGAGGCGGCCGACAGGCAGATGACTATTCACGCATGTCCTACTCGGTCAAAAGGTTCTCCAAGCTCATTCCCGTCCCAAGTGTTCCCGTGCAGCCGGCGGCACGCCCCATTTCGGGGACGTGCCGGCCACTGAACCGGGTGTTGGAAACCTGAAACACGTCAGGCGCGGACGCCTTTGGCCGGGTGGCTTGGACATGCGCGCCCGCCACCCGGTCGATGAAGCTCGACCGGCTCGCGTTTCAGGAGGTTTCCACGCCTCCACCGCGTCTCCGCAGGTGCGCGCATGCTACCGGCAAACCGTTAAGAAATGCAACAAGCCGACAGGCACACGGGGGATCAGCCGATCTTGACGCCGCGCCAGTCCCGCTTTCTCCGCAGGTGGATGGGCCGCTTAGCCGCTGACGGGAGCGTATCGCGGCCGGTCCTGTCGGCCAGCAGCGGCGTCGATCGCTCCTCGATGAGGGCGCGCAGCCGAGTCCGCCCGCGTGCGATGCGGCTCTTGAATGTGCCTGGGGCAATGCCGAGCTGCGCCGCGCCATCCTCGATGGGCACGCCCTGGCTCGCCAGCAGCACCGCCTCGCGTTGGTGGATCGGGAGTTCGCTGAGCGCCCAATCCGTATCCCGCAGCCAGACGGCGAGGCTCTGGGTCTCGTCCACCCGTAGCATGCCGTCGCGCGCCTCTTCGGGCAGGTCGGCATGAAAGCGGGCGCGGCGGCGACCGGTGAGAAAGCTGTTCTTCATCACGGTCCGCGCCCAGGCGGCGAGGCTTGTTCCCGCCGCGAAGCTGGCGCGCGCGGTCCAGCACCGGAGCATGGTGTCCTGCAGAAGGTCGTCGGCATCGGCGCCGCCTCCAGTCAGTCGCCGCGCATAGGCGCTTAGCGCCGCCGCCTGCTCGATCAGCGCTGCTCCGAACGCATCATCGGGCATCGCGATCGGCAAGGGAACACGGGCAGGCACATCGGGCGGCATCTCATTCTCCGGGCAGGGCTCTCCTGCTCTCAAGATATAGGGGGTGCGAGCCGCCGATGTTGCCGGCCAGACGCTTCAAGGCCCGCTTCGTCCCGTCTCGGTCGATCGGGGCTGCGCGCGTGCTATGGGGCTTCCATATCGCAATTAGAGAGAGACGATGGAGCGCCTGTTTCCGCGCGCCTTGATAGCATGCATTCGTGAGGCTCGGTCGCCGACGCCGCAGGAGCTTGCATCGATGGCCGAGAAGATCTGGCGCGAGGCTTTTCCAGAGCGTCCATTTCGACACGCGCGCGCCATGACCATCGCCGCCGTAGCGCTCACAGGCGAACGCCAGACGTGCAAGGGACCGCCGGCATCCTGTCCCGCTGAACCATTTCCAGCTAGAATGCGGAGCGCTACGGTTGGCCGATGGTCGCCAGGGCTGTCGTCCAGGAGAGGATGCGCCGCTTGAGCCGGCAACATGCTGGCCGTAGCACCGGCCGGTTTCTTCAAGCAGCCGACGTAGCGGTGGCGGCTCAAACCTCGGTAGGCACCAGCTCGTAAGGCACCCCGATCCGGGTTTCGGCCGTGCCGCGCCGTCGCAGGGTCGCGGCAATGTGGCGGTCGGCCGTCGCGCGATCGATGAAGGCGTGCCGCTGGGCCTGGCCGTGTGCGCCGATCCGGCCCCAGCGGGTTTCCACAACGATCATGCCGAAAAGATCGAGGCTCGCGGTGATGCTGTAACGCCGGCGGATGTTGCGCGCGGGGTCGATCGCCACCAATTCGATCGGCTCGGGCAAGGACAGGTTTGCGCCATTCATGGCGCGGAGCTTACAAAATAAGCCTCTCAAGTCCGACGACTTTCCTGAATCAATGGCACGCCGATGATTCAGGAAATCGATGATTCCGCGAATCGTTACCTCCTCTGCGGGAGTGCGCGACGCTTCTGGCGCTGTTCGAGCCAGGTGGTGAACGCCGACTGGGTGCAAACGTCCAAGGGTTCATAGGTGCCCGGCGCAACACGCCGAAACAGCATGGGGCCGGTCCGAACGGTGCTTCGGCCGAGAGAAATCTGGCAGCTATTCCCGGTCATCCCGCACCGGCCACCTATGTTCATCACCGGACTGGTGCGGATGCTGATTGGTCCCGAGACGCGGCCCTTCGTAGCGCTGATAACGCGCGCGGGGCGGCTCTGCTCGATCTTCTGCCCAGGCCTGAACCATAGTCGCGCTCGTCCGTCCGACCCGCACCAGAAACTGCGCGCCGCTGCCACCGGCGCGCGCCCTATCTCCAACTCACCAACAAGGTCGGCTTTCGCGAACGCCGCGCGCGCCGCTGCCTCGATATTGTCGGGCAGGATGCATGAGCACGCCAGGGCGGGCGTGGACGCGCTCAATGCCGCACCAGCGAGGGCGGCGGCGGTCGCTCGCGATAGCGACACCATCATCATACCGGGAGGCTACGCCCGCACGGCTGAACGGAGCATGGCCTGGGTGCGCCTATGGAATCGCTGTCGGATCGGCGATGCGCCCGAAAAACAGCACCGCGCCGCTCTTTCGGTCTCGCAGGGTGGCAAGGAAAGGACGATAGACCACCATCTCCGGCACCTGAGGCTCTATCCGCGCACTGGTCACGACGATCTTGACAGCGGTTGCCGCCGCCGCCTCGGTGCCCTCCTCATCGACGCGCAGAAAGGTCGCGTGCGCCACGTCATCGATCGCGAGGCGCGCACCGCTGGCGAGCCCCGACAGGTCCGCACGCTGCTGGTCGAAGGCGCTTGGCATGCCCGCTGCGATCAGCGCTGCCTTCACGCTCTCATCGAACCTCGCTTCGAAGCGGGGCAGAACGATCCGCATCTCGCGAGCCTGCTCCGCCGCCAAGGAAAAGCGATCATTGCCGCCCTGCTCGCCGGCAAAGAAATCGACACCCTTCAGCTCACGCTCCCAGCGGCGCAGGGTCGCCGCGTCACGCGGCAGGAAAATCTCCATCACGAAGCCATCGCCGCCATAAGGCAGCGCGATTGCCTGCCCTTCCCGGGTCTCGCGATAGTCGAACCGGCCAATCCGCTTCATCATCGTGATCGGGATGCGCGTGCCGTCGCCACGAGTGAAGGTCCGCGTTTCCGTCTCCTCGAACGGCACCTGCCACTTCGCCTTGAAGTAAAGCGCGTTGGTCAGCACAGCGGCGGTGTCATCCCCGAAGCCGCTCGGAGAGACGATCTGCGAAATCCTGCCCCTCGTCTCGCGCGAAACCCAGCCATTGATCCGCTCGGCTGCTCCGGCAGGGTTTCCGGCATAATCGACCGTTTCCGGAGCCGCTCCGAAGCCGGCGTGCGCCTCGGCGACATACTCGTTCCGGATCGGCAATCCCTTCGCCAGCCACAGCGCGTTCGCGATGCCGAGCGTGGTATCGGCATCGCCGGTGTCGGTGAGCTGGGCATTGTAGGACTTGATGAGCGCAGGGACGTTGCGGGCCGAATCCCAACCAAGCACGCGGCCGATCTCCTCGCGCGTGGCGCCCCGCGCGCCAAGGTAGGCGAGCCCCAGGCCCTGCGACAGGCTGACCGGGGAGATGAACAGATTGGCGTTCGCATCGGCCGCCGCTGCCAGGTGCGGGTAGACCTTGGAGGTCATCACCGCCGCGCCATAGGTCAGCCCCCAAGGCGTGATCTCGCTGCTTCGCTCCGACTGCCCGGCGGGAGGCGGGCCGATATTGGGGGCCGGTTCGCTCATCGCACAGCCACCAAGCGCGAGGATGGCAAGAAGCGGGAATGACAGGGCTGCTTTAGGCATGGCTGCTCCCTAGAGGCTTGGCTGCTGATCGTAGAAATCGACCTGCATCCGCATGGCTCCGACCGGTTCGACGAAATGCGGCTGTTCCGGAAGCACCAGCCCTGGCCGATCGGGTGTAAGGATCACCTCAGAGGCCGGATCGAGACAGGTAAGCTTCAATCTCCCTTCGATGACCCGGATCACGCCCCACACACCGGCCTTGGTGCGATGCTCGGAGCGCAGGGCAGCGGGCAATGTCACCTCATCGAATATGGGCGTCGAGCGGTAGGGAAGCACCATTATTTCTATGCTCCTACTTGGATCGTGCATCGCACCGGCTGATCCGCCTTCCTTGCGGTCTGCCGGCATCCTTCGATCTTTTCTCGATTGTCGCGCAGCAACCTGTCGGCCGCGACAATCGCCTCCCAGCTCGGCCGCGATGCGCTCGCCATAAGATGCTGCCCGGCATCCCACGGTGTCGCCTCGGCAAGAACCCGCGTCGCCATGCGTTCGGGCCATTGCCAGCTCGCCGGCGCGATCTCGCGCGCGACCATACCGGGCAGGAAGGACCAGAGGAGGATGCCGATAAGCAACCCGCCCAGCCCGAACCATAGTTGACGGTTCTTTTGATCCCGCGCCGTCAGCGCCGATTGAGCGACGGTGCGCAGCTCGCGCCCCTGCTGTTTCATCTCGTTGGTGGCGGTGGCGAGGGCGGCATGATCGGCGCTGCGAAGGTCGGCCGCCGCTCGATTGATCTGCGTCGAAACCTGCGCAGGCGTCATCGCCAGCGCCGGCGACTTCACGATGGCCGTCGTAACCTGGTCCAGGCGTCCGTTGATGCCGTCCAGCCCTTGGACGACATGCCCCAGCGTCTCGGAATAATCCGGCACGTCGATGCTGGTGCGCTCGGCCGCCAGTCCCTCGATGGCGCGGCGCATCAACGCTAGTTCGCCGCGCTGCTGCTCGACCGCAACGCGCACCTGCTCGAACGCCTCCGTTGCCGCGTCGCCGCCTTCCTCCCATTCCTCGTCCGCCATTGTCTCTCCTTATCGGCTCAATCCTCGGTCGCGGCCAATTTCCAGCGAACGGGTCAATTCCTGGCTGATCGGACGATCCCGACGCATCTCCAACCCCAGCTCGGGCGCGCGCCGCCGCAGCACGGATTCGAGCTGCGGATCGCGATGCAGCCCTCCCGCCAAGCCATCCATCTTCTTGGCCGTGCGCTCCGCGCCGGCACGATCGCCGCTGCGCGCGAGCTCGGCCCGCTCGCGCGCCATGCCTTGCCAGCGCTCCACGAAGCGGTCGGCGCGCAGTTCGGGATTGGAACGGACCTGGGCTTCCTCGGCCATTGCCCGCGCCGCCCCGCCGGCTTTGCCTTCGGCCGCGTCGCGCACCAGTGCGGGGTTGCGCTCGAACGCGGACGACAAATCCCGGGCCGCCTGGGGGCGCACCCGATCGAGCGCGTCCCCGGCCTTCGCCAGCGCCTCTTTCTGGTGCGGGAGCACAGGCAAGCCCTTCTCGCGCATCCGGTCCATATCGGCCTGAGCGCGCGCATAGCGTTCGATCGCCTTGGCCTGATTGGGCGCGGGCGATCCCCGCTCGGAGCCGGTGTTAATCGGACCCCCTTTGCCGTCGCGCGCCGGCTCGGGCGACGTCGGTTTCGGGCGGAAGCCGGCGAACATGCCCTTGGCCTTCGCCTGTACTTTGGCGACCATCTCCCGCGCGAGTTCCGGGAACCGGATCTCGCGCCGCTCGGCGAACGCACGCACCCGGTCCTGCTCGGCCGTAGCGCCCTCACGCCCATAGTCGCCGGCCATGTCCTTGGCGCGGTCACGCGACAGGACACGGGCGAGCTGACGCTGATCGGCAAAATCATCACGCCCATAGTGGAGCTGCGCCCCGTCACGGTGCCGCGACATGCCGACATAGGCCGAATGTCGGTCCATCCCCGGCGTCGCCAGCACATGCGCCTGATCCACCGTCACGCCCTGCGACTTATGGATGGTCGCGGCATAGCCATGATCGACATGGGCATAGTCCTTGAGGTCGAACGCGACACGGCGGCCATCGTCAAGGCGAACGGCCATGCTGTCGGGCGACACGCGCTCGACCTTGCCCAGCGTGCCGTTCTTCACCCCAAGCCCGCGCTCGTTCTTGAGGAACATGATGCGGTCGCCGCTGGCGAACTCGCGCGCGCCCCGCTCGGCCGACACGCGCACGCCCGCCCCCAGCTCGCCGACGTCGCGCAGCCGATCGCGCGCGGCTAGGTTCAAATCCCGAACCTCGGCATTGGTGTGGGTGAGGATGATCCGCGTCTTGTCCGGATCGGCGAGGCGCTGCGCGTCCCAGCGGTCCACCAGCTCGCCCCGCGCCGCCTCGCGCGTCTCGGCTGCGTGGACCATGCCATGTGTGGCATAGGCATGGACCGCCTCGCCGGTGCGGCCCGTCGCCAGCGCCCGCGTAGCGTCCTTCTGCCAGTCCTCATGCTGCCGGCGAACGTCGCTGATCTCGGCCGCACCGTGGCGTTCGGCCAGCGCGCGGAACGCAGCGCCGGCCTCGATCGCCTGCAGCTGCTCGGCGTCGCCGATCAGCACGACCTTGGCCCCGGCTCTCTCCGCCTCCGACAGCACGCGCTCCATCTGGCGCGTGCCGATCATGCCCGCCTCGTCGATCACCAGCACGTCGCGCGGGCCTAGCAGCTCGCGGCCCTGCTCCCACTGATATTCCATGCTGGCGATCGTGCGCGAGGCGATGCCGGAACCACCCTCAAGCCCCTCGGCCGCGATCCCCGACAAGGCCGCCCCGCGCACCTGATAGCCGGCCCGCTCCCATTCGTCGCGCGCCACGCCCAACATGGTCGATTTGCCGGTGCCGGCATAGCCGACCACAATTGAAAGATCGCCCTTGCCGGTGATATGCGACAGCGCGGCCTGCTGTTCTGCCCCGAGTGTCAGGCCACCACTTCCGACGGCGGCGTCACGATCCCACGCTGCCGTCGGGAGACCATGCCCCGCCCGATCCGCAAGCCGATCGCCGGCGCGCTCCAACCGCTGCTCCGTCTCGATCATGTCGCGCGAGGTAAAGCGGTCCTCGCCGCGCCCGTCCTTCCCCAGCGCCACCAACTCGGGCGAGGTCCGCACCGCGCTCATCACCTGGTCGAACTGATCCTTTCCGTCGCTGTGCCGGAACGCGAACTGCGCCAGGTCGCGCTGCGTGAATGTCGCCTGTTGCCGCGTGATGGCGTCGAGCGCGATTTCCGGATTGGCGAGGATCTTCTCGCCGTTCGCGCGGGCGATCCGGGCATGGTCCTCGACCCGCTCGGCCTCAAGCCCCTGTCCGGGCATACGCGACGCCGCCGGCCCGATCTTGTGCTGCGGCTCAAGGTCGATGCCCTGGTCGGCATAGGAGCGATGATCGATCCGCCCCTCCAGCCCCAGCTCGGCCATGCGCTCATTCACATGAGCCGCCCATGCCTCACGCCAGCCCTTCAGATGCTCATTGCTGTTCCAGTCGCGGTTCTTCTTGCCGAACCCCTCCGGTCCCACCTCGCGCATCGACAGCATGACATGCGCGTGCGGCTTAGGACTGCCGTCCTTCGCATGGTCCCAATGCACGTTGAGGTCGGCGACCATCCCGCGCCGGACGAACTCCTTTTCCACGAAATCGCGCGCGAGGCTAACGCCCTGCTTCTCGCTCATCTCGCGCGGGATCGAAAACTCCACCTCGCGCGCCAATTGCGCGTCCTTGCGCTTCTCGCCTGCCTCCACCTCGTTCCACAACACGGTGCGGTCGCTTAAACGCTCCGGCGCGCCTTGCGGCAGCATCACCTCGGAATGGATGACGCCGGCCTTGTTCGAGAAGTCGTGGTCACGCCCAAGCCGCTCGTCGTGCAGCTCGGATGCGGAGCGATACGCAGCCGACGCAACCGCGCTGGAGCCGTTCGCGCGGCTGATGACCTTGGCGCTGAAATGGTAGATCGCCATCGCGCTCTGCAATCTGCCTTACTTAGCACACGTCGGCAACGACGTATAAGCGCGCACTCATCATCCGCTTCGCTCCGCTGATTGACTGCCCCGCGCTTTACTTGTGGGTTGCCTGCCCGATTGTGTTTGCTAGGCTGCGGTGAACCTGACGCGGAAGGAGAAAGCACCATGCGAAAGGTGCGCGACTACAACGCGGAGCTGAAGGCGCTTGAGGATCGCGCGCGGGCGTTGAAGGCTCGCCGTGTCGAACAACTCGGCCAGCTCGTCACCGCAACCGGCGCCGACACGCTCGACATGGAAACACTCACCGGCGCGCTGCTTGATGCAGTCGCCTCCAAGGACGCGGAAGCGAAGGAGGCGTGGCGTGCGAAGGGCGCCGCGTTCTTTCAGCGGCGCTCGCGCAAAGCTAGCCGGACTGCTGGCGGCAACAGCGACAGCGCAGCGGCGGAACCGGGCGCTGATCCAGCGTCTGGAAGCAACGCGGCGTCGTAGCGATACGCGAGGCTGGGTCGTGCAACGCCGCGAGCGTACCCGCCACCTGATCGAGCTGGGCGGCCTCGTCCAGAAGGCCGGCCTGGTCGAACTCGCCGACGACGATCGCGCGACCATCTACGGTGCGCTGCTGGAGATGGTCGGCCGCGCTCGCGGCGACGATGCTGACGACACGCTCGCGCTCTGGAAGCGGCGCGGCAAACGCGCGTTCGACGCGGAAAGCGAAGCGACGGAGAAAGGCGATGACGCTCCTGGATATTGAGGCGATCCGCGGGGAAGTCCGCGCGCTGGATTTCAAGCGCGGCACCCCGGCCGAAGCCGCACTGTGGCGCGATGATGATGCGGACTCGCGCGCCAACCTCGCGATAGAAGGCATGGCGCTGGAAACGGACGAGCACCTGCTGTTCGAAATGCTGCGCGACGAGGCGGTGCCCCCTCCCCTCGCCACGCAAATCATCCTCAAGCTGCTCGGGCATCCCGACGCCGATCCGGCGCTTGCGATTACGCCGCTGGAACAGGCCTGCTGATGGCTGGTCCGCTCATCGGCGGGCGGCGGCCGATCAGCTGGCGGCTCGCGATCGTCGTCTCGTTCGTCGCGGCCTATGCGACCGCGCGATGGCTGGAAGGCATCTTCGGCGTCGGGCAGATTTCCGGCACCGCGTCGTTCCTGGTCCTGGTCGGACTGATCGGCGCGACCTGGTGGATCAACAGCCGCGCCGGCAAGCGCCGGAACGAGCTGCTGGGCTCGGCCCGCTTCGGCGACCGCGCCGACGTGCGCAAGCTGGAGGCGAACGGGGATCTCCTGATCGGTCGCGCCAAGGAGTCGGGAAAGCTGCTCCGCTATGACGGCGCGGCCCACCTGCTGACGATCGCACCCACCCGATCGGGCAAGGGCGTCGGCACGATCATCCCCAACCTGCTCCTGCTCGATCGCTCGGTGGTCTGCATCGACCCCAAGGGCGAGAATGCCCGCGTCACGGCCCGTGCGCGGGCCAGGAAGGGTGCTGTATGGTGCCTGGACCCCTTCGGCGTCTCCGGGCGTCCTGCGGCCCGCTACAACCCCCTGGCGCAGCTCGACCCGGCGAGCCCGGACCTCGCGGAAGATGCACAGACGATCGCCGACGCGCTGGTCCATGACGCGCCGGGACAATCGGGCGAGGCGCACTGGAATGAGGAAGCCAAGGCGCTGATCGCCGGCATCATCCTGCACACCGTCGTCCACGAGCCCGTGTCCCAAGCCACGCTCGCGACTGTGCGCGACAAGCTCACCCGCGACCCCGCAGCCTTCGCCGCACTGCTGGCGGACATGCAGGCCAGCCCCGGCGCGCACGGCCTGATCGCGCGCGCTGCTAACCGCCAGCTCGGCAAATCCGATCGCGAGGCCGCAGGCGTGCTGTCCTCGGCGCAGCGCCACACCCACTTTCTCGACAGCCCGCGCCTGGTCGAAAGCACCTCCTCGTCCGATTTCCGGTTCGCGGACCTCAAGGAGCGGCCCGGCACCGTGTTCCTGTGCCTGCCGCCCGACCGGCTCGATACCTATGCGCGCTGGCTGCGGCTGCTCGTCGCGCAGGCCGTCACCGACATGGCACGCTCCCCTGCCCGGCCGACAAGCCCCGTGCTGTTCCTGCTCGATGAGTTCGCCGCGCTCGGCCGCCTCGAACCGGTCGAGCGCGCGATGGGGCTGATGGCGGGCTACGGCCTCCAGCTCTGGCCGATCCTCCAGGACATGCACCAGCTGCGCGCCCTCTATGCCGAGCGTGCGGGCACATTCCTGTCCAACGCCGGAGTGATCCAGACGTTCGGGGTCAACGACCATGCCACCGCCGACATGCTCTCGCGCACGATCGGCGACACGACGCTGGAATATGCGACCCTTAGCACGTCGCGCGGCACGGGCTGGAGCGATAACCGCGCCGGTCCCTCGGAAAGCGTCAGCACGCATGTCACAGCGCGGCGGCTCGTCACACCGGACGAAATCATGCGGATGCCGGCTGACACCCTCCTGCTGCTGCGCCAGGGCGAACGCCCGCTCTGGGTGAGCAAGGTCCGCTACTATGACCAGCGCGAGTTCGCCGGTCTGTTCGACTCGGCGTGATCGCACATACCGGCCTCGGAGATCGAAAGGTGAGCTTTTGGGTCACTCCCTCACCGCCCTCTCCGCTGGCGGAACGCTGAAGGACACACACCGCCGGTTTCGACTGGCTTCTTCCGGAAGCCCTGCGGCCGTAGGCCGCTCTGGTGACGGCGATAGCCGGCACGGAACGAAGGCGTATTGGCCGGTAGGCCAATTCCGCATCTGCCTGTGCTTTGTCCACAGGGCGGCTTACCCCAAAACTCACTCCTTGCCTTCTGATTCAATTATTCTTCTAGATTCAAGATTCAGGCCCTCGAAACCCGCGGGAAACCAGCGAAAATTAGCTCCAACGGTGAGGGTTAGGGCCGATTCGCGTGAGCCTTGGGGTATGCAATGGTGAGCCTTGGGGCTGATTAAGGTGAGCGTTCGGGCCGATTCTGGTGAGCCTTAGGGTATCTAGAAAATTGATGGTGAGCTTTGGGGTATCTCCTCACCGTAGATCGGGGAGCCGAGTGGATTGCCCAACTCACTTTTCATGCTAAAGTGAGCGCAGCAATAGCTGCCGCTCACCTTTGAGACACGCCCATGCCCCAGCCCGCGCTTGCAGACGGATCGTTCCGCACCCTAACTCAACGAGGTAAGGGCAACCCCTTCAATCCCTCTCATTATGGCGAGATCGTAAAGCCGGGCGAGCTGGTCGATATTGTCGAGCTAAGCCCCCTCACCCTTGCCGATCGCCGTACCTACAATCTGCTGATCGCCAATGCCTGGGAGCGGATCGGCGAACCGATCGTCCATCGGATTGCCAAGTCAGCGCTGAAAGGCACGCACCAAGGCAACGAGCGGATCGAGGCCTCCCTCCTCCGGCTGATGGGCACGATCGCGATCGTCACCATCCGCAAGAGCGGCAAGAGCTATAAGCGCCGTGTACAGCTCCTCGGTCCGAGCGACGAGAGCCTCGAAAAGGACGGCTTCCTCCACTACCGCATCCCTGAGGAACTGATCGAAATCCTGCGAAACAGCGAGGTGTATGCCCGTCTCAAAACGCAGGTGATGTACTGCTTCGAGTCGAAATATGCCCTCTGCCTCTACGAGATGATCGAGCGGCGGATCGGCCTCGAATACAAGCAGACCGAGGAGTTTACGATTGAGGAGCTGCGCGGGCTGCTCAACGTGCCCGCTGGCAAGCTGGAGCGGTTCGCCGATCTCAATAAATACTGCCTCAAGGTGGCGGTGGAGGAGATCAACAAACTCTGCCCTTTCTACGTCGATTTCACCCCCATCAAAAAGGGCCGCAAGGTCGAGCGGATTGCGCTCCACTGGTTTCCGAAAACCTCCAGCGGGAAGCGGGACGCACAAAGCTTGATCGACCAGCACAGCGTCGTCCGTCGCGCCAAGATGCGCGGGCTGGCAGCCGAGCTGCCGGTGCTGGTGGATTTTAGCGCGCCGAATGAAAGGTGAGCCGCTACCCCAAAACTCACCGATAAGCCGCTACCAAGTTTATTGGCCGACGTGCTCACGTGCTTTCGTGTTCACACGTCAACACGTGGGCTTACGGCAATCTGGGGTCCGGTGAGAGGATGGTCGAAAACGTACGCTAAGGGTCAGCCGTTTGCGGCGCATAGATGGCGTTACGGGTTAGGTGACGCCGATCAGTTGCGATGGAGCAGAACCAGCGATCGTCACACAAACCCTCGTTTACGGAACGTCCCGTTTCTCCGTGCTTAACTGGCAATTTCGGGAAAACGCATTTGGGAACAGGTTTTGGGAAAGCGATCGGCCGCGACGCATGCGATCGGCTACGCTGCCCGGATGTCCCGTTGAAGGTTCCCAATCGGGAAGGCTTAGCCAGCGCTCACGTGATCTGATCGACGGATGCAGATGCTGGAAAAGGTAGGTCCGCCATTAGCGACACGATCGTGGCAGCGTACTTGCCATCAGGATCAAGGTCTGGGTCGAATACCGTCACGGTCATGCCCCGGCATCGTTCATCAGCGACCAGCGGATGCAGGATCGCAACCAAGTCTTTCGGCGGTATGCCGGGACTGCCGGGGCAATCGACCGCAGGCATGATGGCTTCGTCCAATACGTCCACGTCGAGATGAATCCAGAAACCTTGATCCGGCTTAGCCGCAAGCATGGTGGCGATGCGGGCAGCAACGCCTTCCACTCCGATAGCGGTCGCCTCGAACACGTCGATCGTATCAATGGCCGTGTGCTGCACGTCAGGCCACGCAAAGTCCGGGTCTCGGCTTTCGCGCTCGCCAAGCTGGATCACGTCCGTATCTGCGACGAGCGGACCTCTGATATCTAGCCATTGGGTTCCCAGCGGCTCACCACGCCCCGTCACCAAGGCAAGGTCCATACCTGCCGCCGCACCCAGACTTTCGCCGAAGTCGTAGTTCCCCGGATGCCGGAAATCGCTGTGGCCGTCGATGTGGATCAGAGCGACTTGCCCCTCTTTGCGTGCGCCGGCGAGTGCGCCCATAAGGATCGAGCAGTCGCCACCGATAACGAGGGCGAACTCGCCTTTGCGTCGTACGTCGCGGACGGCATCAGCCAGCATGAGATTGAAGTCTCGCATGGTTCGACCATTGCGTATGCGTGTCCCGGCTTGCGGCTCCGTCGAGTAAATCGGACGCGGCAAACTTGTGACGAGCGGCGCGCCGAGCGCGTCCAACAGCCCCGCCTCAAGGAGCGCCGCAGGCGCACGCCATGTGCCGGGCTCATGGTTGAGACGCAGTGGCCGAAGCCCGAGGTTCGATGGGGCGGTGATGACATGCATGGCGCGAGGCTAGGTTGAACCAGATCACTCATCAATATCGGCGCAACTTGGCGGGTTCTCGAAACACCATCCCAATCGGGACAGTCCAGGCGCTTAGCGTACGTTTTCGACCATCCTCTCACCGGACCCCTACTACGCCGATCGCGAGTTCGCCGGGAAGTTCGACAAGGCGTGAACGGACACTATCGACGAAGTGAAAAAGGCCGTTTGCTGTATAGTGTCAGAACTGCCGCCAAGGGCGGAAGGATAGAATATGGACCAACGCGTCATTGATCTTTGGGACCGGCTCATGGCCTATGGAGAGAGCGGTTCCGCACCTCTTCCGGCGATCCGCGACGAAGTGTTGGAGCTGCACGAAGCGATCACCGATGAGGAAAGCCGGCTCGGCCTCATGCGGATATTCAATCTCGTCTGCGATCTTGTGGCGGTGCATCTCCAAGAGACGAACGGCGATCTTGAAGCCTTCGCCCAGCACCGGCAGGGCCAGATATGGATGTTCCTGCGCGCGGAATGTCTTGTCGATGGCGCGTTGGACCGGAGCCGGCTGCGATATGTGACATGGCGCGAAGTCCAGGCCGGCCGCATGACCGAGGATGATCCGCTGCGCCGCTACGCATTGGGCGATAACTCCGCCTTTGATGAGCTGATGGCCGCGCCGACGCCACCGAAGCGGACGCGCCACTAGGCGCGAATGTATAGGCGTATACAAATATACATGTTCGCCGTCTGTTCGCCCTTGGCGTTGTTTAGCGGACTTTCCGCGCCCTGCCCTGCCGGCTCTTGGCGTAGGATTCCGCCCTCTCCCGCAGCAATGTTCGGGGCCAAATCCGTGAAATCGTTGCCTGGCGCACAAACCTTGAGGCTCGCCGTTTCGATCCCCGACCTCGCGAGGATCTAGCTTTCCAGAAATCGGCCGCATGGGAAGCCCGTAGAGCGCCATTGCCGCTTGGACCCTCCCCGGCCTGCCAAACGTCCAGAATGAAGCCCAGCGGCCCGGAAATCGCCCCTGCTGCGACGTTTCCGCCTCCCCTGCCCTCTCGGCTCGATCACCGCCCTATTCGCCTGGCTTTCCTGGAAAGCCAATTGCGACGGTGCCGCTGGCGCTGTGGTGTCGATAGAAGCGGGGCGTTTAAACGATCCTCAATCTAGCAAAAAGCGTGCCGGCGAAGCCGGCTCATCATGGGGATGCCGGGTGGGAGGATCGCAAAGCGATCCGGGGCGGCCGAAGGCCGCGAGCCGGCGGGGGCGAAGCCCCCAAGAGGCGGCGCTTTTCTTCCCTCTGACCGGTGCCGGTAGCGCGGCGCCAGTGGATCACGCTGCCTCTGTCCCGAAAATCAGGACAAGTTGTTCGATCTGGCGGGACGCTGGTGGGTGAAACCACGATGATCCGGCGTCGAGTGGGCGCTGCGGTTAAAGTTATCCACAGGTCGGCCTAGTGTTAATATATGGGTTAAAGAGTCGTGTTACGGGATTTTGGCGGTTTCATAAGCAACTGAAAATATTAGAATAATCGGGCTTTTTTTTGCCCTCGGCGTCAACGGAACCCCGAATCTGGTGACTCCAGAACCCCGAATCTGCGTCAACGAAACCCCGAATCGCGATCACCCGTCAATGAAACCCCGAACTTTTCCGTTGCGTCAATGAAACCCCGAATCTACGGTGCGCGTCAATGAAACCCCGAATCGAGCCTGACCGTCAACGAAACCCCGAACTCCCGCTTGCCGTCAATGAAACCCCGAACGGCGCGGAGGGACGCCCTCCCCTGCTGCCTGTTCGCTACCCCGATCCCGATCTGTTCATTTGCGATGTTCTCGACGCCATCCCCAAGGATGACATGGCCTCGATGGAGCATCCGATTTTCTCGCTCGCGACCAAGCCCGATCGGCGCGTGTTCCGCTATGAGCATAACGGCAACAAGCTCGAAATCGTCCCCAGCGTCAAAGGGCTGGCGACGATCCACGACAAGGATATTCTGATCTACTGCATCTCCCAGCTCATCGGGAAGATGAACCAGGGGGAGCGACCGAGCCGCACCTTGCACCTCACTGCTCGCGATCTACTGGTGTGGACCAACCGGCAAACCGATGGCGACGGCTATGACCGGCTGCGGAGCGCGTTCGAGCGGCTGTCGGGGACGCGGATCACCACGAATATCAAGGCCGATGGCGAGGAAATCACCGAAGGTTTCGGCCTCATCAATGAATGGCGGATCGTGCGGCAAACCCGCTCCGGCCAAATGTCGGAAATCAAGGTCACGCTATCCGACTGGCTGTTCAAGATGGTTGAGGGGTGCAGCGTCCTGACGCTCCATCGCGACTATTTCCGCCTCCGCAAGCCGCTCGAACGGCGTATCTACGAGCTGGCGCGCAAGCATTGCGGCGCGCAGGAAAAATGGTCGATCTCGGTCGAAACGCTACAGAAAAAGACCGGCGCGAGTAGCCATTTGCGCGTGTTCCGCTCGATGCTGCGCGATCTCGTCGCGCACGATCATCTGCCCGACTATGCCGTGGAAATGAACGGCGATACGGTCACGTTCCGCAATCGCGAGGCTCTGGATACGGTCGAGGCGATCGAGGCGGAACCCGAGCGGCCCTATATCGACCCCGAAGGCTTCCACGACGCCAAGAGCGTTGCGCCTGGCTATGACGTTTACGCGCTCTATGACCAATGGGTGTCATGGTGGATCGACAGCGGGCGGCCGGAACTGAAAAGCCCCCGCGCCGCCTTCATCGGCTTCTGTCGCAACAAGCACAAGACTGCCCCCTTGCGCTAGTATAGATGTATAGATGTATAGGTGTATAATTGTATACATCTATACTAGCCGGCGATGCGCCCCCTTCCCTTCTTCACAAACAGGTCGTCCAGCGCCTCGCCCAGCAGGCTTTGAACGGTCGTCCCTTCCTCGGCCGCGATAATGCGAAGCTGCGTGCTGACCTCGGGAGGGAAATGCCCGCCAATCAGCTTGGTCCCCTGTCGGCCGCTCGGCGGGGCCTTGCGGGTCACGTCTACCGGCTCGATCGCCGACGCTGGGGCCGGGGCCGCGTCTCCGTCCGCCTTGGCGCGGTTCAGCACCGCTTGCAGACTGTTTCCGCCCTTCGCCATCACGCCACCTCCGCCTGATTGTATAGGCGTATATTTGTATACTCGTATAGTCGGCGGATTTCGTCGGCCGCTGGCCCATGCGGCTCGAACTCCTGCACGGCCCGGCCTGCGGCTTGGGCGCGGAAAAAGGCTTTGCGGTTGCCGATCGTCACCGGGCAAACCGTCGCGCCTAGCTCCGCCACGGCCTGAATCGCATCGCCAGTTTCCTGACCTTGCGGGGGCACGAAGGTAAGGACCACGGCAAAGGCGCGGTCGAGCTGGCGCACCACGTCGAGGGTGTGCGTCATGCTCATCGTGTCGAACACGGCCGTCTTAGTCGGGATCAGGATGAAATCAGCGTGACGCGCTGCCTCATAGGCCACGTCGCGCGCGACCGCCGCCCCGTCGATCACGACAAGATCGGTGCCGGCGTCCTCGCAGGCTTTGAGCATAGCGGGCAGGCGCACCGGCTGAATCGACGCCACGGCGGGCGTGTCGAGCTGGCGCACGTCCTTCCAGAACGAGGCCGTCGCCTGCGGGTCCAGGTCGATGATCGCGGCGACCTTGCCCGCCTGCTCGGCCGCGACTGCCAGACAGGTCGCGAGCGTCGTTTTCCCAACGCCGCCTTTCTGTGAGAGAATGGCGAGAACCTTCATGCTACACTCCTACACGTATAATCCTATACTTGTATACACAATAGACCGGGAGGGGAAGCCCTGTCGTTCCCGAAATGACGATAGGGAGGCGCTGAATCTGAAATGACGAAAGCGCGCCGCATCATTCCTCCGGTTCGGCGTCGTCATCGTCCAGCGGCTCATGCTCCATCTGGCCGTGATCCTCGATCGGGCAAAGCGGCGCTCCGGCCTGCTCAAGCCATTTGCGCGCGGTCCTCACGGTATAGCCGCACGTCGCGCACTCGCATTTGAGCATCCGGGTTTTCTGCTTCTTGGGCGCGGTCGACTCCCCGTCCGTGTCGAGACGGGCATGGGGAGGGGGCCAACGCACTCCAGGATCGGCGCGATGGCCGCAAGGAACGCCTCGCCGGGGGTGGTGGCGCGCATCGGCCCGACCAGCCCCAGCCCAAGGGCGACCCGTTAAACGTCTTCCCATGCCCTGCCGGGATGCCGACAGCGGCATGGACCAGCTCATGCGCGAGGATGGCTGCGATCTGCGCCGGCATCGCGTCGGGCGCGTGCGCCAGGTCCGGGCGGATGAAGATTTCAAAATGCCCGTCCGCGCTCAACCGATTATCCCAGCACTCGCCAATCGCCTTGGCCTTCGCGCCTCTGCTGGTGAAGCCGATCGCCACGCGCACGCGGTCGGGCAGGGGGGCGTCCAGCACCTCGAACAGCGGGGCCATGCCCGCCGCCACCGCATTGAGCCAGCTTTCGCGGGTTTCGTGGTTCATCGTCCTTACTCCCTTCAAATCGCCTGTTCGGCGATGGCCATGCCATCGGCCGGAACACGGACGCCCAAGAACGCCGGCGAGAGAGGGGGGCAGCGGGATTCGATGGGGGTGGTGCGGCCGCAGCGCAGCGAGGCACGGCCCCGTCTAATCCCGTTGCGGGGGAGAGGCGGCCGGGACCGCCTTTCCCCCTTCAAACAGGATCGACGCCGGCGCACGCCGGCACCATGAAGCGAGACCGGCTTGCGATCTCGCCCCCGCCATGTGGGTCGTCACCTTGGGCCAAGACCGCTTGCGGGCTTGGGGAACGAAGCGAGTAGGGCCACGGTGCCGCGCCAGCGGCAGGCGCCGCCCCCTAGCCTGGATTGAAATTGTTGCTCAACTGAGCTACATTATCGGCTTGACTAAGGAGGTTCCAATGGCCGCTACCGCTTTCGTGCGCGCGCGCATCGACGAAACATTGAAGGATGAAGCCGCCGCCGTGCTGGCCGAGCTGGGGCTGACCGTCTCGGATGTGGTCCGCATGACCCTCACGCGGGTCGCCAAGGATCATGCGTTGCCGTTCGAGCTGAAGGTGCCGAACGCCGAGACGCGCGCCGCGATCGAGGCGTCCCGCGCGACGATGAAGGCTCGCCGCGCCCGTTTCACCGATGCCCAGGAAATGTTCGATGCCCTCGACCAAGAAGCCCGCCAGCAGTAAGCGGGCGGCGTTCCCAAGAGAGGCGTCCTACGAAAAAAGGTTCGTCAAGGATTGGGAGCGGCTGTCGCGCAGCGGGCGCTACAACATGAAACAGCTCAAGGAGGCGATGATGATGCTCATCGCCAACGACGCGCCGTTAGGCCCGGAATGGCGGGATCATCCGCTGAAAGGCGATTGGAGCGATCATCGCGAGTGCCATATCGGCGGCGATTTCCTGCTGATCTATACGATTGAGGGGAATCTGGTGAACTTCGTGCGCGCCGGCACTCATGCGGAACTGTTTGAATAGCCATGCGCGTAATCTTCATTCGCCACGGCGAATCTACCGGCAACGCCGGCGTGCCCTGCCACGATCTCGGCGCGATCGAGCTGACGGAGCTGGGCCAGGAACAGGCACGCGAAGTCGCGGCGAGCTGGATAGAAGCGCCCGCGCTCATCGTCACGTCGCCCTATACCCGCACGCAGCAGACGGCTGCGCCAACGATCGCGCGCTTTCCCGGCGTGCCGGTGGAAGTGTGGCCGATAGAGGAGTTCACCTATCTGCAACCGGCGCGCTGGAACGGCACGCGCAGCGCGGAGCGGATGCCGCACCTCGAACGCTATTGGAGCGCGGCCGATCCTGATTATTGCGACGGGGAAGGGGCGGAGAGCTTCGCCACCCTGCTCCGGCGCTGCGAGGCCGCGCTGGCGCGGCTCGCCGCCATGCCGCCCGCCTCGCTGGTCTATGTGTTCGGGCATGGGCAGTTCATCCAGGCCGCGCGCGCGATCGTGGCCGACGCTCATCTTGACGATCAGGCAAAGATGCGCGTCTTCTGGCGCAAGGGCGAGCCGCCAGCGATCAGCAACGCGCAGCGGGTAGGATTCCGCTGGCATGGCAGGCGCTGGGAATGTGCGCCGGCGATCGCCGCCTAAATCAACGCCAGAGAGGGCGGGGGGCGTCGCTCATCACCCCTGTAGCCGCGAAATCGTCGCTTGGCTGACGTTGAACAGCGCCGCGACCGATCGCTGGGTGTCGCCTGCGTCAAGCTTGCGCCGCGCCTCGGCCTGCTGGTGCGGGGTGAGGGCGCTCTTGCGGCCGAACTTGACCCCGCGCGCCTTGGCCTGGGCGCGGCCAGCGCTGGTGCGCTCGGCGATCCGCTGGCGCTCGTAGCTGGCCGCGACGCCTAGAACGGCAATCACAACTTCGGCGAGCTGCGAGGTCGTGTCCACCATCGGTTCGGCGATCGAGCGGAAGCCGGCCCCGGCCTCCTTTACCGCATGGAGGATGTTCAAGAGGTCGCGCGTGTTGCGGGCGAGGCGATCGGTCGCCGTCACCATCAGCACGTCGCCGGGATCGAGCGCGCCGATCGCGCGCTTGAGCTGGGGCCGCTCGGCCGACGCGCCGCTGATCTTCTCGCGGTAGATCTTCGCGCAGCCCGCCGCCTCAAGCTGGGCGAGCTGCTGGGCCAAATCTTGGCCGTTGGTGGAGACGCGCGCATAGCCGTAAATCATGGCGCGATTCTGCATCAGATTTTTGCATCAGGGAAGGGCACGGAAAAGCGCGGCTTTTGGTTTGATGCGAAACTTTTGATTTTTGCATCGTTCCAAAGCTGCTCCAAATGCCGGACTGACTTACATCCCTGCGTCAGTACGTTTTAGGCGCCAGCTTACGGCAGCACTCATAAGCGAAATCCTTCCTTTCTCGCGCTGGATGACGCGGTAGGGAGAGGACGCGAGCAGACTCTGAGCTATCTCGCCGGCGCGGGCAGCTTCTGGCCGGCCCCCGCATTCAAGAGCAGTTATGTCAGCCTCGGAGATCGTAAGCGTGTCAGACACTAGGGTCAGGACCCATTGAT
>FSSH01001469.1_pt1 | contig 20326 bp, 18 predicted proteins | sample 1166101 | NCBI WGS metagenome assembly FSSH01 (sample SAMEA32972668, study PRJEB13176) | freshwater metagenome | biome: Drinking water system; feature: Biomass in drinking water that filtered by 0.45 um membrane; material: drinking water | place: USA | collected 2012-12-20 | depth 0 m | reverse complement strand
CCTTCGAGGCCAGGATGTAGAACTGGCCGGGATCGAGGATGAGGGCGCGGGAATCCTCTGCGGGCAGCGGCTCCCAGAAATCGGCGATGCGATGTTTGCCGGGCGCATCGACATCGACGAGGCCGGTATGGCGCCGCGCCCGGTAGCCGATCAGACCATTGAACCCGGCAAGGTCCACCGAGACCGCGACGCCGCCCTGGAACGAGGGCGTCGCGGTGCTGACCAGCGGAGACCGCGCATGCAGCGCCGACAACTCGGTATCGGTGAGGCGAACCTCGCCGCGGCGGAACCGGATCTGCGACAGGCGCGAGCCGGTGCGGACCTTCACCGGGAAGGTTCGGGGCGAGATCTCGGCGTAGAGCGGCCCGCTATAACCGGCCTCGACCTGGTCGAAAGCGCCGCCGCGATCGGTGATGACGCGGGTGAAGACGTCGATGCGCCCCGTCGAGCTCTTCGGGTTGGCTCCTGCCGAGATGTCGGACGGGAGAGCAAGGCTCTCCTGAAGTTCGGCGATGAAGACGCAACCCGTCTCCAGCACCGCGCCCTTCGTCAGGTCGATCTCGTGGAGCGCGAAGGCCTCGATGCAGGCCGAGACGGGGCGGCTTCCCGGCAGGAAGCTGGTGCGCACGCGGTAGGCGCGGGCACCGAGGCGCAGATCGAGGCTCGCGGGCTGGATCTGATCGCTGTCGTAGGGGCTCGCGGGACGAATGCCACCGGCCTCGGTCAGCGCGACGATGCCCCGCGCCGACAGGATGCCGTCCTTGGTTTCGGAAACGAGTCCCATGTCGATTGTCACAATCCTATTCCGTCGTCTCGACCAGCTTTGTTGCATCTTGTCTGGATGGAGGTTCAACGCGAAGTCAAATGGCTGACTTGCCCAGACGCGACGTCGTCCCTTGTTCGGCAGGTCACTCAGCGAGAGCGCTCTATCCAACCCTCGACGTCCTCCTGAGGCGCTGGCGTGCGGCCTCATGATGAGGTCGAGGGCTGGGACGGACCAGCGCCGTCACTCGTCCTCATTCTCCCGGCCCGCCCTGAACAAGGTCCAGGCGATGACGAAGCGGGTGATCCCGCCCATCGCCAGCAGCCCGGCGACGAGACTTGAGAGAACCGGAAACCGGTCTGGCCATGTGAACGCGGCGGCGGCGAACAGGAAGGCAACCGCCATCGTTCCCCGCTCCGATGCGAGCACCATCGAGGGCATAGCGGCGAGGCCAGGACCGCTTGGGCCCCGCAACGCGAGGCGCGAAGCGATCCGGCCGAGGCCGTCGAGGCCGAGGGCGCCGATCAGCACGGCGGCCGACCAGACATTGCCGGCGGGATCGGCGAAGGCGAAGACCAGCGCTAAGGCGGCGAGGCCGATGGCCGCCAGGGCTCCGCCGAGATCGCCCCGGCGGCCGGTTCCGAGGCTCGCAGGGCTGGCCGTCACGATCTCGCGGCGCACGTCAGAACCTCAAGCTTCCTCTGGAACGGCGTGAGCGCCGCCGCGTTCGATGCTCGGTCGCATCCGGCATACAGGGACCCGAGGCGGGTTCGGTCCGCACCGGCGAACGCCCCGTCTACGGTCTTCGCACCGATTGACGTGGTTTTCCGGTGGACGTACCACGGCGCCAACGACCTGTCGCGCGACCGACGACGGTCTGCGGCGCGAGCCCGGACGATGCCGGCGAGGGAGGCTTTCCACGGCGATGTACAAGGCCCAGACGCGCGGTATCAGCGTGACAGTCCAGCCCCGCTTCGTGGAGGAGGAATCCTCCCCGACCGAGAGCCGCTACTTCTTCGCCTACACCGTCGAGATCGTGAATAACGGTCCCGAGCAGGTCCAGCTGCGCGCGCGCCACTGGCGCATCATCGATGGGCGTGGCGCCTGCCAGGAGGTGCGCGGCGCCGGCGTCGTCGGCAAGCAGCCGGTGCTCGAGCCCGGCGAATCGTTCAGCTACACCAGCGGCTGTCCGCTCACGACGCCCGACGGCCTGATGGCCGGCAGCTACACCATGGCGACCGATGACGGCGAGAGCTTCGAGGCCGAGATCCCGGCCTTCTCCCTCGATTCGCCCCACGTCCGCCGCAGCGTCCACTAGGGCGATGTCCGCGCGCGAGCCGCGGCCTTCCTATCTCTCCCTCCTCGAACGGCTCGTCTCGTTCGACACCGAGAGTTCGAAATCGAACCTGGCGCTCATCGACAGCGTCTGCGACTACCTCGATGAACTCGGTGTGCCGTTCGTCCGCGTGCCCAACGCCGAGGGCAACAAGGCCGCGATCTTCGCCACGATCGGCCCCATGGTCGACGGCGGCATCGTCCTGTCAGGCCATACCGACGTTGTCCCGGTCACTGGCCAAGCCTGGACCACCGATCCGTTCACGTTGCGCGTCGCCGACGGGCGGGCCTACGGCCGGGGCACCGTCGACATGAAGGGCTTCTGCGCCCTGGCGCTGGCAGCGGTGCCGGACGCCATGGCTGCGAATTTGAAGCGGCCGATCCACATTCTCCTCTCCTACGACGAGGAGACGACCTGCCTCGGTGTCGCCGACACCATCGCGCGCTTCGGCGCCGATCTGCCCCGGCCGGGCGCGGTGATCGTCGGCGAGCCGACCGACATGGAGGTGGCCGACGCCCATAAGAGCATCGTCACCTACTTCACCACGGTCCATGGCCACGAGGCGCATTCGGCGAAGCCCATGCTCGGGGCCAATGCGGTCATGGCGGCGGCGGATCTCGTCTCTGAGCTCAATCGCATCGCCGACGCGATGATCGCGCGCGGCGACGCCTCGGGCCGGTTCGACCCGCCGGCGACGACCGTGCATGTCGGCACCATCCATGGCGGCACCGCCCGCAACATCCTGCCAAAGAGCTGTACGTTCCACTGGGAGTTCCGCGGCCTCCCCGACCTCGACATGGGAGAGATTCCGGCCCTCTTCGCCGCCAAGGTCGAGACGGTGACGCGCGAGCGCCTCAACCGCTACGGCGATTTCGGACGGATCGAGACCCGAGAGGAGGTGGCGGTGCCGGGCCTCGCACCGGAGCCGGGCTCCGAGGCCGAGCGTCTCGCGCTCAGGTTGGCCGGCCGAAACCATACGATCTCGGTGCCCTACGCCACGGAAGCCGGCCGTTTCCAGGTCGCCGGCATCCCGACTGTTGTCTGCGGGCCAGGCTCGATCGACCAGGCCCACCAGCCCGACGAGTACATCACCCTCGACGCTCTGGAGGCCGGCGCCGCCTTCATGCGCCGCCTGATAGCCGAATGCGGGACCCCGTGAGATCTCGGCCATGAGAACCGTCACCACCCGCACCATCGCCGCCGACGGCCCGGTCAAGCTGAGGCCGCTGGAGCGCGAAGACCTGATGTTCGTGCATCAGCTCAACAACAACGACAGCATCATGCGCTACTGGTTCGAGGAGGCCTACGAGTCCTTCGCCGAGCTGGCGCAGCTCTACGAGCGCAACATCCACAATCAGACCGAGCGGCGCTTCATCATCGCCAATTCCGACGGCGAGCCCGCCGGCCTCGTCGAGCTCGTGGAGATCAACCACCTGCACCGGCGCTGCGAATTCCAGATCGCGATTCACCCGGCCTTCCAGGGCCAGGGCTACGCGCCGCGGGCGACCCGGATCGCCATGGATTACGCCTTCAGCGTGCTCAACATCCACAAGCTCTACCTACATGTGGACCGCGATAATGCCCGAGCGGTGCGGATCTACGAGCGCTGCGGCTTCGAGCCCGAAGGCATCCTCAAGGACGAGTTCTTCGTCAACGGCAAGTACCGCGACGCCGTGCGGATGTGCCTGTTCCAGCCGGCCTATCTCGCCAGGCGCGGCGGCGGCGACATCGCGGAACCCATCCTCAAGACCTGAGGGCGGCGTCGATCAGATCTTCGCCATGGCATCCGGAACGACGAAGGGGCGGCCGATCGGCCGCCCCTCTTTGAGCTCAGGTATCGACCTCAGTTGCGGCCGCCACCAGCCGCCGCACCGCCAGAGGCGCCACCCGCGCCGCCGCCCATGCCGCCGCCCGCGCCCATGCTACCGCCGGCACCGCCGCCGGAACGACCCGAATTGGTCCCGACATTGCGGGTCCCTTCGTTCATGCCGCCCTGGCCGCGCTCGGCGCCGCCACGCTCACCGCGATCGGCGGCGTTGCGGATGCCCGAGGACTCGGTGCCGCGCTCGTTGCGGTTGGCCTCGTTGCGAGTGCCCTCGCCGCGGAGGTTGCGCTCGCTACGGTTCTCGTCGCGGCTAACGCTCCGTTCCTCGGACCGCGTGCTGACGCTGCCGCGCTCGCTCCGCTCACGACGCTCGTTGAAGTTGGCGTTCACGGTGCCGCCGCGGCGCTCGGTGGTGGTGACCGACAGGCGACGATACTCAGGCGAACCGTAGACGACGCGCTGTCCGCGGATCGTCACGTAGCGCTGCCCGCCTTCGCGGACGGTCACGAGACGACGATACTCAGGCGAACCGTAGATCACGCGTTTGCCACGGACGACGACGTAGCGCTTACGACCGCCTTCGACGTAGCGCTCACCGCCACCGCGGCGCTCGATCACGACGAGACGACGATACTCGGGCGAGCCATAGACGACGCGCTTGCCGCTGATGGTGACATAACGGCCGGACCGACCACCACCGAACCGCTCCGAGCGGACGTCGGTGCGGCTCTCGCTGACGCGCCCACGGGTCTCCCCACGGGTCTCGGTGACGCTTCCCCGGTTCTCGCGGCTGGAGACATCGCTGCGGCTGCTGCGCTCGGTGCTCCCGTCCTCACGGCCGCCGCGGCGCTCGGCCCGATCCTCGTTCCCCTGACGGCTGCCGCGCTCGGCGCCGTCGCGGCCAGCGGCCTGACCCTGGCTTGCACCGTCGCTGCGTCCGCCCGAGCGCTGAGCGGATTGCTCGCTGCCCGACGCTCCGCCGCCACGGCTCGCACCCATCTGTCCGCCCGAGGACTCGCCGCCACGGCTCGTACCCATCTGCCCGCCGCTGGTTCCGCCGGCTCCGCCCGCCCCACCAGCGCCTGCCCCGCCAGCACCCTGCGCGTACACAGACGTCGTCATCAACAAAGCAGCTAAGCCAATCGCGTACTTCTTCATCGACGTTCCTCCAATGTGATTGCAGGCTTCGAAACGCCGAAGGTTGCCAAACGGTTTCAAGCCAATTTTGCTTTTATCGCCCACCTTATTGAACTGGTGATTTCATCATGAAGATTGCGAGAGGTGCATCCACGAATGGGTGGCAGCAATGAAAACAAGTGCAATTTTTGATGGTGCCGCTGACTTCGGCCCTTTTACTGCGCAGCTTGCGTGAGGTGCTCACCCTAGACCTCGTCAGCCCAGCCTTAGCATCTGAAAGGCCGAAGTCTTTGGGGCCTCTTACGGCCGCTCCGCCTGCGCATCGATCTCAGCTACCACCTCTGCCGGATCGATATCGTAGCGGCGCGAGCAGAACTCGCAGGTGATGCCGATACGGCCGTCATCGGCGACCATGTCGCGGCGCTCGGCATCAGAGAAGGACCGGATCATGCCGAGCACGCGCTCGCGCGAGCAGCGGCATTCTTCGCGCACGGATTGCGCCTCGAACACCCTGACCCCGCGCTCGTGGAACAGGCGGTACAGCAGGGTCTCGCTCGACACCGTGGGATCCACGAGCTCGTGGTCCTCGATCGTCGAGACCAGCGAGCGGGCCTCCACCCAGGCATCGTCCTCGGGCGTTCCATTCTGGTCGAGGTGGACGTGGCCCTCGGGGATGTCGCCGGGAGGCAGGTCGGCGAGGCGGGCCCGGTCGATCGATTGCGGCAGGAACTGAACCAGGAGACCGCCGGCCCGGTAGGTCGTCGCGCCGTCCTCGAACTTCTCGGCAACCGCGAGTCGTACCTGCGTCGGAATCTGTTCGGACTGGCGAAAATACTGGTGGGCCGCCTCCTCGAAGCTCTGGCCTTCCAGGGCGACGACGCCCTGGTAGCGGCTGCGCTCGGACCCCTGGTCGATGGTCATGGCGAGATGACCTTGGCCGACGAGGTCGGCGGCCTTGGCCGGCGCGCCTTTGAGCGCCGCCACCCGTTCCGCATCGAACCGTGCGGTTGCACGCAGCCGGTCCGGCGCCTCGAAATCGACGACGATCATCTCGACTGGGCCGTCGGTGCGGGTCTGGAGCTGGAAGCGGCCTTCGAACTTCAGCGACGATCCGAGCAGCACCGTCAGCGCCGCCGCCTCGCCGATGAGCCGAGCCACCGGATCTGGATAGCCATGCCGGCGCAGGATCGTATCGATGCAAGGGCCGAGGCGCACCACCCGCCCGCGCACGTCGAGGGTCTCGACGGAGAATGGCAGGACGGCATCATCGCCGCCTTCGATTGCGTGTTCTGAGGTCATTCCGTGTTCTGAGGTCATGGCCTCTCATATAGGGAGGAGCTGCGAACCTCTAAAGCCCGTCTGCGCGCAGGCACCACGCCAGGATGCCCTTCTGCGCGTGAAGGCGATTCTCGGCCTCGTCGAACACCACCGATTGCGGCCCGTCGATGACATCGCCGGTGACCTCCTCTCCGCGGTGGGCCGGCAGGCAGTGCATGAAGACCGCGTCCTTGGCCGCAGCCTTCATCAGCTTGGCATCGACCCGATAGGGCGAGAGCAGGTTGTGGCGATAATGCTCGTCGTCGTCGCCCATCGAGACCCAGCAATCGGTGACGACGGCATCCGCTCCGTCCACCGCCTCGTAGGGATCGGTGGTGACGTTGATGCGCGCGCCCTCAGCCTTCGCCCAGGCGATCAGGTCCGGCGGGGTCGAGAGCTCGGGCGGGGCGGCGACATTGAGGGTGAAGTCGAACCGCGCCGCCGCATGGGCCCAGGAGGCGAGGACGTTGTTGGCGTCCCCGGACCAGGCGACCGTCCGGCCCTTGATCGGCCCGCGATGCTCCTCGAACGTCATCACGTCGGCCATGATCTGGCAGGGATGAGAGACCTTGGTCAGGGCATTGATCACCGGCACCTCGGCATGCTCGGCGAGCTCTCGCATGAGGCCGTGGTCGAGGATGCGGATCATGATCGCATCGATGTAGCGGGACAGCACGCGAGCTGTGTCGCCCACGGTCTCGCCGCGCCCGAGCTGCATTTCCTTGCCGGTGAGCATCAGCGTCTCGCCGCCGAGTTCGCGCATCGCCACGTCGAAGGAGACGCGGGTGCGGGTCGAGGGCCGGTCGAACACCATCGCCAGCATCTTGCCGGTGAGCGGCCGCCCGGCGGCGACCTCGCCCTTGCGGCGGCGGCTCTTCATGGCCGAGCTGGCGTCCAGGATGGCGCGCAAGGTCTCGGCAGGAAAATCCTTGAGGTCGAGGAAGTGGCGGGGACCTGCCGCGGCCCCATTGAGCGTCGTCGTCATCTGTCCGTTCTTCAGCTTGTCCGGCTAAGGGAAGGGGGCCGTTCGATTGGTTGGCCCGGTCCGCCGGATGGAAAACCCGTCCGCCTCCCATCGAGGCGGGCGAGGGTCTTGCGAGGTCTTGCTTTGCTGAGATCCGTGGCCACCCCTACTCGGCGGCGCCGCGCAGCTGGACCTCGAAGCGTGCCGCCGTCGCCTCGATCCGCCCCACGGCCGCGGCGATGTCGGCTTCGGTGAGGATCAGCGGAGGCAACAGCCGGACCACGTTGTCGCCTGCGGGGATCAGCAGGAGGCGCTGGTCCCGCGCCGCCGCGGCGAACTCGGTGTTCACGACATTGAGCTTGAGGCCGAGCAGCAGGCCATCGCCGCGGATCTCGGTGACCACATGCGGATAGCGGTCCCGCACGGCGGCGAGGCGCTGCTTGAGGAGGAGGCCCATCCGCCGGACATGGTCGAGGAAGCCGTCTTCCAGCACCACGTCGAGAACGGCATTGCCCACCGCCATGGCGAGCGGGTTGCCGCCGAAGGTGGTGCCGTGGCTGCCGGGCGTCATGCCGCGGGCGGCTTCCCTGGTGGCGAGGCAGACACCCAGGGGGAAGCCGCCGCCGATGCCCTTGGCGGCGCTCATGATGTCGGGGGCCATGCCGGCCCATTCATGCGCGAAGAGCTTGCCGGTGCGCCCGACCCCGGTCTGGACCTCGTCCATGATGAGGAGGAGGCCGCGCTCGTCGCAGAGCTCGCGCAGGCCGCGCAGGCATTGCGGCGGCACCGAGCGGATGCCGCCCTCTCCCTGGATCGGCTCGATCATCAGGGCGGCGGTCTCCGGGCCGACGGCCGCGAGGAGCGCCTCGTGGTCGCCGAAGGGCACCTGGTCGAATCCGTCGACCTTCGGGCCGAAGCCCTCGATGTATTTCTGCTGGCCGCCGGCCGCGAGCGTCGCGAGGGTCCGGCCATGGAAGGCGCCCTCGAAGGTGACGATCCGGTACCGCTCCGGCTGGCCGCCGGCCGCATGGTACTTGCGCGCCATCTTGATGGCGGCCTCGTTGGCTTCCGCGCCCGAATTGCAGAAGAACGCGACGTCGGCGAAGCTCGCATCGACGAGGCGCTGGCCGAGCCGCTCGCCCTCCGGGATCTGGAACAGGTTCGAGGTGTGCCAGAGCTTGCCCGCCTGGGTCGTCAGCGCGGCGACGAGGTGCGGATGGGCGTGACCGAGTGCGTTCACCGCGATCCCGGCGCCGAAATCGAGGTAGCGCTCGCCCTCTGGCGTGACTAGCCACACGCCCTCGCCGCGCTCGAACGCGACGGGAGCCCGGGCATAGGTCGGCAGCAGGGCGGATGTCACGTGTCCGTCTCCGTCGCTCTCGCGGCCTAACAGGAGCCGCAAATGACAATGCCGCCTCGAAAGGGGGCGGCACGCGCGCGATTACTAGAGAAGCGAGTGGTTCTGTCAATCACGCCGTCGGCATCGGATGGTCTATGCCTCATCAACAGGCAGACATGAACACGGCGGCCGCGTGCAAACCGCAGGACTTGCATCCCGCCACGCCTCCATGCTCAGAGCGCCGGCAATGGCGCGGTGCAGCGCCGGCCGAGAGGACACACCCGCCTATGAGCACCGTCACGGAACGCCTGGCCGAACTCGGCCTCACCCTGCCCAAGGCCGCGGCCCCGGTGGCGAATTACGTCCCCTTCATCCGCAGCGGCAACCTCGTTATCGTTTCCGGCCAGATCTGCTTCGGCCTCGATGGCACCCTTGCGGCTGATCACAAGGGCAAGCTCGGCGCCGAGGTCACGGCCGAGGCGGGGCTGGAAGCGGCCAAGCTCTGTGCCCTCAACGTGCTGGCACAGGTCCAGGCGGCGGTGGGCGACCTCGATCATGGCGTCGTCCAGTGCCTGCGTCTCGGCGGCTTCATCAACGCCGCCCCCGGCTTCCACGCCCTGGCGCCCATCATGAATGGCGCCTCCGACCTGATGGTGGCTGTGCTCGGCGACCGCGGCCGCCACGCCCGTTCCACCGTCGGGGTCGCCGGCCTGCCCCTCGACGCCGCCGTCGAGGTCGAGGCGATGTTCGAGGTGAAGTGAGGCGTGGGATGGGCGTGACCATGAACGCCCCCGCCTGGCTCACGGCGCGGCCGATCGCCCATCGCGGCCTGCACGATCGCGCCGCCGGCATCCCGGAGAACACCTGCGCGGCGGCGCGAGCCGCCATCGCCGGCGGCTACGCGATCGAATGCGACGTCCAGCTCAGCGCCGATGGCGAGGCGATGGTGTTCCACGACGACGCCCTCGGGCGCTTGACCGAGGCCACCGACCCGATCGGAACGCGCAGCGCATCGGATCTCGCCGGCCTCGCCATCGCCGGGACGAGCGAGCGCATCCCGACGCTGGCGGACTTCCTCTCGATCATCGCCGGGCAGGTGCCGATCGTGATCGAGGTGAAGTCGCGCTTCTCCGGTGACCTCCGCCTGACGCGGCGGGTCGTCGACGTGGTCTCCCCGTATGACGGCCCGGCGGCGGTCAAATCCTTCGATCCGGCCGTCGTCGCGGCACTCGCCGAGCTTGCGCCCGCGATCCCGCGCGGGATGGTCGGCGAGTCGAATCAGGACGATGCGTCCTACGCGAGCCTGAGCCCGAGCTTTCGCCGCTCGCTCGCCAACCTCCTGCATCTCGGCGAGACCCGGCCCCACTTTCTGTCCTGGCGCGTCGACGACCTGCCCTGCGCCGCCACCTTCCTCTGCCGCCACCTCGCCGGCATGCCGCTGATGACGTGGACGGTGCGCAACCAGGACCACCGGGCGCTGGCCGCGGCCCATTCCGACCAGATGGTGTTCGAGGGATTCCGGCCTTGAGGCTTCCAGGTCGCCCGTGGCCATAGGCGACCCTATGGCCGCTTGCCCCTCGCCCACCTGCCATTAGATTGCTGGCCATGGAGAAACCGGGCGATGCGGCCAGGGCCGCGCCAGAGTTGCAGGTGCGGCCGCTGACGGGCCTCGCCCAGATCCCAGCCGCGGATTGGGATGCCTGCGCCACCTCGCCCGAGACTCTGGCAGCCGGCGACGAGACCCACAACCCCTTCCTGTCCCATGCGTTTCTCTCCGCATTGGAGGATTCAGGGTGCGTCTCCCGCCGCTCCGGCTGGATGCCGCTGCATGTCCGTGTCGAGTGCGAGGGGAAGCTCGTCGGCGTGGCGCCCTGCTACCTGAAGTCCCACAGCCAGGGCGAGTACGTGTTCGATCACGGCTGGGCCGACGCCTACGAACGGGCCGGCGGCAGCTATTATCCGAAGCTCCAGGTCAGCGTGCCGTTCACGCCGGTGACGGGCCCGCGCTTCCTGATCGCGCCGGGGCAGGATGTCGAGCTGGCGACCTCCGCCCTCGTCGCCGGACTTCGCGCCCTCAGGCAGGAGACGGAGGCCTCCTCGATCCACGTCACCTTCATGCAGGAGCGCGAATGGGCCGCCGCCGGCGCTCTGGGCTTCCTGCAGAGGGTCGACCAGCAATTCCACTGGGACAATGCCGGCTACGCCGGTTTCGAGGATTTCCTCGGGGCTTTGGCATCCCGCAAGCGAAAGGCGATCCGGCGCGAGCGCCGCGACGCGCTGACCAACGGCATCACCATCGAACACCTCACCGGCGCCGACCTCACCGAGGAGGTCTGGGACGCGTTCTACGGCTTCTACGTCGATACCGGCGCCCGCAAATGGGGCAGGCCCTACCTCAACCGGCGGTTCTTCGCGCTCATCGGCGAGCGGATGCCGGAGCGCGTCCTGCTGGTCATGGCGAAACGCGAGGGCCGCTACATCGCCGGCGCGATCAACTTCATCGGCGATGCCGCCCTCTACGGCCGCAACTGGGGCTGCTCGGAGGATCATCCCTTCCTGCATTTCGAGGTCTGCTACTATCAGGCCATCGATTTCGCGATCGCGCGCGGGTTGAGGCGGGTCGAGGCCGGCGCTCAGGGCGAGCACAAGCTCGCCCGCGGCTATCGCCCGGTGATCATGCACTCGGCTCATGATATCGCCAATCCGGGCCTGCGCCGTGCGGTGGCGGATTATTTGGCGCGCGAGCGCGCGCACATCGTCGAGGTGGCCGGCGCCCTCGACACCCTGACGCCGTTCCGCCGCGGCGAGGCGCTTGGATCGTCCAGCGAGGAGAGCGAATGAACACGATCGACCGCATCGGCACCTATGCCGCGGAACTCACCGCCCTGAGGCGCGATCTCCACGCCCATCCCGAACTCGGCTTCGAGGAGGTGCGCACCTCGGGCGTCGTGGCGGAGCAGTTGGAGCGGTTCGGGATCGCGGTGCATCGCGGCATCGGCGGCACCGGGCTCGTCGGCGTGCTGGAGGGGCGCTCCGCCAATGGCCGCCGCATCGGGCTGCGGGCCGACATGGACGCGCTGCCGATCGAGGAGGCGACCAACCTTCCCTATCGCTCGACGATCCCCGGAAAGATGCATGCCTGCGGTCATGACGGCCACACCACCATGCTGGTCGGCGCCGCGCGCTACCTCGCCGAGACCCGCGATTTCGACGGGACCGCGCTCTTCATCTTCCAGCCGGCCGAGGAGGGCTTGGGCGGCGCCCGGGCGATGATCGCCGACGGGTTGTTCGAGCGGTTCCCCTGCGACGAGGTCTACGGCCTTCACAACGCTCCCAACGTTCCGCGCGGTCGCATGCATATGCGCCAGGGCCCGGCGATGACGGCAGCCGATTTCTTCGACATCCGCGTCATCGGCCGCGGCGCTCACGGCGCCCAGCCCCATCGCGGGATCGACCCGATCCTCGTCGCCACGGCCCTCGCCCAGGCGATGCAGTCGATCGTCTCGCGCAATGCCAACCCGCTCGAGAGCGCGGTCCTTTCGATCACGCAGATCCATGCAGGAGCCGCCTACAACGTCATTCCCGAGGAGGCGCATCTCGCCGGCACCATTCGGACCTTCGATCCGGAGCTGCGCCGACTGATTTCGGCCCGCATCCGCGAACTCGCCGCAGGCCTCGCATCCGCCTATGGCGCGACCATCGAGGTCGAGATCCGCGACGTGTTCTCGGTGCTGGTCAACAGCCCGGCCCAGACCGCGGCGGCCGCGGAGATCGCCCGCGAGCTGTTCGGCGCGGAGTCGGTCGACGATTCCGCCCGCCCCCATATGGGCAGCGAGGATTTCGCCGACATGATCGCGGCGGTACCCGGCGCCTATGCCTGGATCGGCATGGATACCGGGCCGAACCTGCACAATGCGGCCTATGATTTCGACGACCGCATCATTCCACTCGGCAGCGCCTACCTCGCCAGCCTCGTCGAGCGCCGCACCGGAGCCTCGATCGCGTGACATCTCTCTACGACCTCGCGCCGAGGAGCGCCGACGGCGCGCCCTATCCGCTGGCCCAGCATCGCGGAAAGGTTCTGCTCATCGTCAACACCGCCTCGAAATGCGGGTTCACGCCGCAATACGAGGGGCTGGAGGCCTTGTGGCGGCGCCATCGCGCTGATGGGCTCGTGGTGCTCGGCTTTCCCTGCAACCAGTTCGGCGCGCAGGAGCCGGGCGATTCCGAGGAGATCTCGCGATTCTGCAGCCTCACCTACGATGTCAGCTTTCCCCTGATGGCGAAGGTCGCGGTCAACGGGCCTGAGACGGACCCGGTCTTCGGCTATCTGAAGAGCGAGAAGAAGGGCTTGCTCGGCACTGCCGGCATCAAGTGGAACTTCACCAAGTTCCTCGTGGGGCGGGACGGCCGCGTCATCGGCCGCTACCCGCCCCAGACCAAGCCGGCCGACCTCGAAGGCGAGATCGCGAAGGCCCTGGCCGAGCCGGGGCCCTGAGGCTCGTCAGGCGGGCATAGCCAGGGCCTGCTGGCGGGACTGCACCTCGATGAAGATCCGCGTCACGGTGGGATGGCGCTGCTTCAGCCCGGTCTCCAGACGCGAGACCATGGCCTCGATCTCGTCCGCCCGCAGGCTGTCGTCCATGTCGAGGCTGACATTCACCAGGATATCGGCCGGCCCGAGATGCTGCGTCAGCACGGCGTTGACGGCGCAGACCCCGGGCTCGGCATGCATGGCGGCGTGGATGTCGGAGACGAGCTCGGGATCGGCCGCCTCGCCGACGAGAAGGCCGTGCGTCTCGATCATCAGGAAGGCCGCCATGCCCACCAGGATGAGGCCGATCCCGATGGAGGCCCAGCCGTCCAGGGCCGGCGCATCGAGGACATGGGCCAGGACCACGCCGGCAAAGGCGACGATGAGGCCCAGAAGCGCGGCGACATCCTCGACGAGCACCGTGAACAGGGCCGGGTCCTTGCTGCGGCGGATCGCGGTGATGGGAGAGCGGCCGCCCTTCTCGGCCCAGAACGCCCTCATGGCGACGAGGCAGGAATAGCTCTCCGCCGCCAGCGCGAAGCCGAGGATCGCGAGGTTGACCCAGATGCCCGGGACCGTGCGGCCACCGATCACCGCATCCGCCGGGGCTTCCGGATAGTGGATCTTGTGAATGCCCTCGTAGATCGCGAAGGCGCCGCCGCCGAGGAAGATGAACAGCGCGACGATGAAGGCGTAGAAATAGATTTCGCGGCCGTAGCCGTAGGGGTGACGCGCATCCGCCCGGCGCTTGGCGCGCTTGAGGCCCACCAGCAGCAGGATCTGGTTGGCGGTGTCGACGAGGGAATGGACTCCCTCCGCCAGCATCGCCGAGCTTCCGGTGAAAATGGCGCCGAAGAATTTCGCGGCGGCGATGGCGAGGTTGGCGCCGGCCGCGGTGTAGATCGCGGCGTTGCTCTCATGGGCCATGCGGGTGGTCGTCTCCTCGTCCGTCCCGACGCGAACGCATGGCGAGCGGCCATTGTTCGTCAGATCCGAGCCGGAGTGGACGCGGCGGGGCCGCCTGTGCATCGTGCCGGCCCTGGAGCATGCCGGAGCCGCCACATGACCACTGCCTACGATCCCGATAACGTCTTCGCCAAAATCCTGCGCGGCGAGATCCCGGCTCACCGCGTCTTTGAGGATGCCGACACCCTCGCCTTCATGGACGTGATGCCCCAGGCCGAGGGACACACCCTGGTCATCCCCAAAGCCCCCGCCCGTGGGCTCCTCGATGCCGAGTCTGCCTCGCTCGCCTCAACCATGGCGACGGTCCAGCGCGTTGCAAGGGCGGTGAAGACCGCCTTCAGGGCCGACGGCCTGACGATTCTCCAGTATAACGAGCCGGCGGGCGGGCAGACGGTGTTCCACCTTCACGTCCACATCCTGCCCCGCCATACGGGGGTGGCGCTGACCGGCCATACCGGCCGCATGGCAGAGCCTATTCAGCTTGCCGAGCATGCGGCGCGAATTCGGAAGGTGTTGGAGGCGGGATGATTTCCGGCTAGGCGCGCGGTGCAGCGTCGCTGATCTTCGGACCGGGACGTCGCCGTGAGGCGCGGATCGAGGGACCGCGGGTTGGATGTTCTCCAGACGCACAGCCCTTCCAGGTCGACGCTAGGTCGCGCTCGCGTTCTGGACCTTGAGCAGTTCCGACAGCGTCTGCCGAAGGGCGGTGTTCTCGGCCTCGAGTTCGCTGACCCGCCGCTGAAGCTGTAAGATGGTGACGGAATCATCCTTCGCGGGTGCAGGCTCGGGCAGTACCGATGCCGTCGCCGTGGGCGCCGGCACAGCGTTGAAACTCCGCTGGACCGCGCCGGCCGACTCGTCGGCGAACACGATGCCGACGCCGTCGCTGCGCCGCCAGCAGAGGCTCGACCGATAGGTCTTCTCCTTGGCCGGGATCAACAGATCGAAGCTATCAGGCAGGATCGCCGATTGGCTCAAAGCCAGGCGTGCCCCCGACGCGGACATGTCTCGAACGAGACAGTCCATGCTCGAAGCGCCGTTATTGAAGATGATGCGGCCCTTGAGGAACGTCCTCTGGCGCAATTCCCTGCGATGCTCCGACATGGCGTCGGTCTCCGGCTCCGTCGTGACCTGATGAGACACTTGCACAATTCACATTAAGAAAAGTTGGATCGGAATAGCGATTAAGGCTTAAGTCCTTCAGCAAAAGCGCGAGTCCGGCGTCTGGAACAGATAGAAGCCGTTGAATCTAACTCCTGCCAGAGCCGCGACCTCGTCGAAGCCTGTCGGAACCTGATTTCCGGTATCGAGCTTGCCGTCGAAGGTCCAGCGCTCGCCGCTCAGAAAGCGCGGCACCGCCGAGGTCTCTGGGACCGCGCAGCACAGGCCGCGCGCACTCTTCAGGCAGAAGACATTGTAGCTCCGCATCGCGTCCTCTCCGCTCGGCCACCCTCGCGTCGTCGAATCGCTGCTCAATGGGACCGTATCATGATCGTCAGGTTTCGGGGACGTTAAGGTCGAGCTCTTCGAGCCAAGCGCGGGCGTTTCCGTCCGAGGGCGCGCGCCAGTCGCCGCGTGGGGAAAGGGAGCCGCCGGCCGAGACCTTCGGCCCATTGGGAAGCGCGGATCGCTTGAACTGGCTGAAGCCGAAGAACCGCTTCAGGAACACGCCGAGCCAGGCCCGGATCTCGGGCAGGGCGTAGGCCCGACGCTTGTCGGGGGACATGTCCGGCGGCCACTCGCCGCTCGCCGCGTCTCCCCACGCATGGAGCGCCAGGAAAGCGATCTTCGAGGGTCGGAACCCGTGGCGCAGCGTATAGTAGAGGTTGAAGTCCTGAAGCGCGTAGGGGCCGATGGCGCTCTCCGTGCTCTGGGGCGTCGCGCCTTCTTCCACGGGCACGAGTTCGGGCGAGATCTCGGTGTCGAGGATCGCCTGCAGGATGATCCCTGCCTCGACCGAGAACAGCCCCTCGGCGATCACCCAGCGGATGAGATGCTGGATCAGGGTTTTGGGGACGCCGGCATTGACGCCGTAATGGCTCATCTGGTCGCCGACGCCGTAGGTACACCAGCCGAGTGCCAGCTCCGAAAGGTCGCCGGTGCCGATGACGATGGCACCGTTCTGGTTGGCGAGGCGGAACAGGTAGTCGGTGCGCAGGCCCGCCTGCACGTTCTCGAAGGTGACGTCGTAGACGGGCTCTCCGCGACCGAACGGGTGGCCCATGTCGGCGAGCATCTGCCGGGCCGCCGGGCGGATGTCGATCTCCTGGGCGCTGACGCCCAGCGCCGCCATCAGGGCGTGTGCGTTGGCCTTGGTGGCATCCGAGGTGGCGAAGCCCGGCAGCGTGTAGGCGAGGATGCCGCTGCGAGGCAGTCCGAGCCGGTCGAAGGCCCGCGCCACCACGATGAGCGCGTGTGTGGAGTCGAGACCGCCCGAGACGCCGATCACCACCTTCGACAGGCCGATGCTTTCGAGCCGCCGGGCAAGCCCCGCGACCTGGATGTTGTAGGCCTCGTAGCAATCCTGGGCGAGGCGGGTCCGGTCGGCCGGCACGAAGGGAAATCGCTCGATCTGCCGCATCAGGCCGAGGTCGACGGTCGGCGGATCGAGGCGGAAGGCGATCCTCCGCCAGGATCGCGGCTCGGCGCGGGCATTGTCCTCGAAGCTGCCCATCTGGAGCCGCTCCTGGGCGATGAGGTCGAGGTCGATATCGGCCAGCGTCACGACCGGATCGACCGGAAATCGCTCGCCCTCGGCGAGGCGCACGCCGAGCTCGTCGATGCTGGTCTGCCCGTCCCAGGACAGATCGGTAGTGGATTCGCCCGATCCCGCCGCCGCATACGCATAGGCGCAGAGGCAGCGCATCGAGGCCGCACGCGTCAGCATGGCTCGCGATTCCGCCCGGCCCACGGTGATCGGGCTGCCCGACGGGTTGACGATGAGTGTCGCCCCCGCGAGGGCCGCTCCCGTGCCGGGGCTCGAAGGCACCCAGAGGTCCTCGCAGATCTCGATCGCCAGGACGAGGCCGGGCAGGTCCGCGGCCGCGAACAGAAGATTGGTGCCGAACGGCACCTCGATCCCGCCGACGGTGATGATCTGTTCCGTGATGCCGGCGCCGGAGGCGAAGTGGCGCTTCTCGTAGAACTCGCGGTAATTCGGCAGGTAGCTCTTGGGCACGACGCCGAGAATCCTGCCGCGATGGATGGCGAGGGCGCAATTGTAGAGCCGCGAGCCCCAGCGCAGGGGGGCGCCGACGACGAGAACCGGCGTCAGTTCCGACGAGGCGTCGACCAGGCTCAGGATCGCCGTCTCGACGGCATCGAGAAGCGTCGCCTGCAGGAACAGGTCCTCGATGGCATAGGCCGAAATGCCGAGCTCGGGAAACACCGCGACCGCCGCGCCGGCCTCGTGGCAGCGTTGCGCCAGGCCGAGATGGGCCTCGACGTTGCGGCGCGGATCTGCCGGCTCGCTGCGCCCCGTGCAGGCGGCGATCCGGGCGAAGCCCTGACGATAGAGCGACCGGAAGCTCTGCGCGGGAGAGGGCTGTTCCAAGGATGCGGCCTCCTCGACGACGATGGGCGGACCCTAGACCATGATGCAGGGAAGGGGAATCGGAGGTCCCAGGAAGATCATGCGCATCCAATAGCTTGGCGCGCGGCCTTGGTGCTGCGTGGAAGCGGCATCGGCGACAGTCGCGTCGATCGGCGATGCGAGAGGGGTTCGCACAAGCGTCTGTTAACGACGATAGGCCTAACTCAGCGTGAACCGCGCCATCGGGGGCGCGGACAGGTCTGAGTATAACCGGCAATCATGCGTGCATCGGGACGGCCTCCCTATTCCCTTCGTGACCCCTCCCGGCCCGGACGCGGCGTCGATCGCCCGGGTCTCTCGCTCGGCGCCCTGGCGAACCGATTGATGACGTTAAGGGCGAGCCTCGCCCGCCGTCTTGCCGGACCACCACCACGGGCGGGCTACGGCGCTGCCGGCCCGCGCCCCGCCCCCTCCTGGATGGTGCCTCCCGCATCAATGCTCGGGCGCGAGCCCGCGGAGATGAGCCCGAGGCAGGCCCAGGCCTGGCCGATGGAGGTCTTCGACGATCGCGCGACCCTGGACATGCTGGCGCCGCAGCCGCGCTTCGGTGAAAGCCGCATTGACGAGGACGCGTCGGGCCCACGCGTGCTGATCCGCTCGCCGCGCCGTCCTGCCGCAGTCATCGCCGATGGCGAGGTCGAGACTCCGACACTGCCGTCCGTGCAGGCGCCCCCGCAGGCCGTGCGCTATACGCGTACTCCCGATCCGGTTCTGCAGGAGCGCCGGCAGCGCGTGCGCGATGCCGAGCGTGCCGCCGAGGCCGAGGCCGAGGCGCTGGCCGCCGCTCGGGCTGAGGCCGTAATCGCCGCGGAAGCCGAGCGTGCGGTCCAGGCCGCTGCCCTGCCGCCGGAACCGCCGCTGCCGCTGTGGCGCCAGCCCTTCGTCGTCCCCCCCGGCGTGCGCTTCTTCCGGAGCCCGGATCGCAAGCCGGCGCCCCTACCCAAGGCTGCGCTGCCTCGGGGGGCGGAGGCGGAGATCGTCGCCGGCGACTGGTCGGACGTTCCCGACTGGTCGGACATGTGCTCCTGGTTCGACGGCCGCGACAGCGCCGCCCTGGACGCCTGGTCGGCGATCCAGGCCGAGGCGCCTCCCGCTCTCCCCTCAGAGCCGTTGCCAATCCCGGCAGAGGTTGCGACGATCGTTCCCGCGATGGTGACCGCCGCCCCACCGGCCTACGGCCTCGACCGGCTCGTGTGCTTCGCGCCCGCGGCGGTTCCCCGCCCGGCCGACGGTCAGGACAACGCCTTGGGCGCCGTCTTGCCCGCTCCACGTGATATCCGTCGGGCTGGTCTCTCGGCGATGGCGGCCCGCGCCGCCATCCGCTCCGCCGGGACTCCGCAGGACCAGACCCCCTCCCATGCTGCCGAACCCGTCCTCGTCCCCGTCGAGCTGCCGGTGGCGCAGGTGATCCCGTTCGCGGTGCCGCCGCCAATGGATGTGCTGCCGGACGAGGCGGCTTCGCCAGAGTTGCCGGCCTTCGTCCCGACCGCGATTGCGCCGCGGCCCGTGCTGCTGCGCAACCCGAAGCCTGTCGTGGTCGTGCCGCAAGAGCCTGAAGTGCCGGCTCAGCCGGTTCTCGCCCTCGTCGAGCCGGTGGCGGAGGTGGTGCCGGAGCCTGCCCCTCTCCAGGCGCCGCGCGCGATCCTGCCCGAGCCGCGGCAGACCCTCATTCCCGCAGGCCGGCATGTGCCGATGTCGGTGGTGGAGAATGCCGATTACGAGCTGCCCGCCCTCGAGCTCCTGGCCGAACCGCCGGCCACCGGGACCGAGGAGGTCGATGCCGACGTGCTGGAGCAGAACGCGCTCAACCTGCAGCAGACGGTCCAGGATTTCGGCGTTCGCGGCGACATCCTCGCGGTGCGGCCGGGCCCCGTCGTCACCCTCTACGAACTCGAGCCGGCGCCGGGGACGAAGTCGAGCCGCGTGATCGGCCTCTCGGACGACATCGCGCGGTCGATGTCGGCGGTCTCCGCCCGCGTCGCCGTCGTGCCTGGCCGAAACGTCATCGGCATCGAGTTGCCGAACGAGAAGCGCGAGACCGTGTACCTGCGCGAGCTCCTCGCTTCGGAGGATTTCGGGGTCAGCAAGCACAAGCTCGCTCTGTGCCTCGGCAAGAACATCGGCGGTGAGCCGATCATCGCCGACTTGGCCAAGATGCCCCACCTGCTGGTCGCCGGCACCACCGGCTCGGGCAAGTCGGTGGCCATCAACACCATGATCCTGTCGCTCCTCTACCGGCTGAAGCCGGAGGAGTGCCGCCTGATCATGGTCGACCCCAAGATGCTGGAGCTGTCGGTCTATGACGGCATTCCGCACCTGCTCTCCCCCGTCGTCATCGACCCGAAGAAGGCGGTCATCGCCTTGAAGTGGGCCGTGCGCGAGATGGAGGAGCGCTACAAGAAGATGTCCAAGATCGCCGTCAGGAACATCGACGGCTACAACGCCCGGATGGCGGAAGCCCGCGCGAAGGGCGAGGTCATCACCCGCGAGATCCATACCGGCTTCAACCGCGAGACCGGCCAGCCGGTCTTCGAGACCGAGGAGATGGATCTT
>FSSH01002637.1_pt1 | contig 20331 bp, 22 predicted proteins | sample 1166101 | NCBI WGS metagenome assembly FSSH01 (sample SAMEA32972668, study PRJEB13176) | freshwater metagenome | biome: Drinking water system; feature: Biomass in drinking water that filtered by 0.45 um membrane; material: drinking water | place: USA | collected 2012-12-20 | depth 0 m | reverse complement strand
TGAACAACTTCGCCATCGCGATTTCGATCGGGCTCCAGTACGGCGTGCCGATGGAGGAGTATGTCGACGCCTTCACCTTCACCCGCTTCGAGCCCTCGGGCTTCGTGCAGGGCAACGACGCGATCAAGAACGCCACTTCGATCCTCGATTACGTCTTCCGCGAACTCGCGGTCTCCTATCTCGGCCGCATGGACCTCGCCCATGTCGACCCGTCCGAGATCGGAAACACCGTGATGGGCAAGGGCGAGGGCGACTCGACCCGGGCCGGCGACAGACCGGAACAGGCGGCCTCGACCATCGTCTCGCGCGGCCTTGTTCGCGGCTCCGCCGACCGCCTGACCCTGATCCAGGGCGGCCCGGCCGGGGGGACGGTCGTCGTCGGCTCTGGCCAGTCCGGCGTCTCCACGCCAGCAGGCGGCGTGGTTCACGCCATGCGCGGCTCGGTGGCGCTGAAGGCCGAGGCGGCCACCGCCGGCTACGCCGAGGCCGCCCTCGACGCCCTTCCTTTCGCCAAGGCGGACCGCTCGGTCTCAGACCGCCGCGCCGAAGCGAAGATGAAGGGTTATGTCGGCGAAGCCTGCCCGGAATGCGCGAACTTCACGCTGGTCCGTAACGGAACCTGCCTGAAATGCGACACGTGCGGTGGGACGACGGGCTGTTCGTAATATAGCCCGAAGTCTAGCTTATAATGGCCGGGAAGTTCGATCTCAAAGAAAAGACGTTTGTCGGAATGCCGCCGGCAATTTAGTCTGCGAGACCAGTGTAAAAATCATAAACTTGAAGTAATGGTACGCTTCGCCAACCGCTTGCGGTAACTGCACACCGCAAGTGGTTGGCGGGCCATTCGAGGCTTCAAGTGGGAGCCATTTCGCTCGAGCCTCTTCTATGACCGGTAATCCGGGTATTTCAGGATAAGTTCTCCGGCCGGCCTGCGGGCGGAACGCCGAACGGCCAGCGGCCGGAGCGTTCGATGTACCGCAATGGTATCGGGGGAGGATCAGTCATCCGGCATGAGGCGGGGGCTTGTCCCTGAAGGGGCCGATCAAGCGCTCGTACTCTGCTTCGGCCGGGCCGTAGCTTTTGCCTGCGAGGTCACAGAGCATCCCGCGATCACGAACGATGATGAGGGCACGCCTGGCCCGAATGGCACCGTATCCCTCGACCGTCTGCACGGCGAGCGTCACGCTCGAGCGCTGCGCCGCCAGCATGATGGACAGGAAGTCATGGGTGAGGGGCAACTCGTCCCCTTCCAGGCGATCATGCGCCATGAGGATCCAGCGAGCGAGACGCTCCTCGATGGAGAAGGCAGCGTTCGACATCGCCGTCTGACTCAGGGTCAGCATGACGGTGTGTGCGTATCGCAGCAGCAGATCATGAAGAACGGGGCTGCACCGGATCGCGTCGCGGAGGACTTCCGTCCCGATCCGAAGCCACGGCCCTCCGACCTGAACCATGACTTCATGCGGCGCGCAGGTCGACCCGAGAACCGTCGCCGTGCTCACCATACCTTCGTAGCCGAAGCAGCCGACCTCGATCTTGCGACCCTCGCCGGTGACGGCAATATTCGATGAGAGCCCACCTTCCGGAAAATAGGCGAATTCTAGGGGTCGCCCGAAGAGAATTGGGATATCACCCTTACCGACCTCCACGCGCTCGCACTGCGACAGCAGCTGATCCCGCTCGTCGGGCGGCAACGACTGAAGCATGCGATTACTTGTTGTCGACACCATCTTTTCCGTACTCCAGTCTTCTCATCTGCAGACAGTTTCCAACCAATCGCCTCATTCTGGGTGGAGCCGGTCACTCGGTGCAAGCTTGGCCTGATTGAAAATCACATGCAGCATGAGACTATTATGGCTGGCGTACGGGCCATGGTCGGGTTCGAAGCTGCGTGCACCACAAGCTTTTCCGCCGCGGGCCGTTCCTCGGTCGTTGTGCTTGCGCCGGCCGCCCCGTTCTTCGATGAATTGATCAAGTCGGTTGTTGCCAATCATTAATTTTGATCAGTCCTACTCAAATGCGGTCAAGCTGAGGATCTTGAACCATCTCCCATATGACGTAATTGGTCACCAACAGAGCCATCCAGTCGAGGATCATGGCCGGTTTTATCGGGACCCCAGACGTCCCAATCGCCGTTTACGTTCCTCAGGCGCTTCGAGCAGCAACTCGACGCACGGGAGAACGGACATGGATGACACCAAGCAGAACCGCTCGTCGTTACGCGACTTCGACGCCCATAGCGATCGCAACGGCCAGGATCTCGGGCAAGACGACGCACGGGATGTCGCTCGGCCGGCTGAGCTTCAGCGCAGGCTCGAATCGGAGCCGGATTGGCAGGCGGAGACGGCGCGGATCGCCTCTGGCTTTCCTCGTCTCGACGCGGTGGGGGGTGGCAGCATCGCTTCCGTGGAGGCGACCGAAGCCGAGACACCTGCTGAAAACCTCGCGCACATCAGTGACCCCTCGCCGCGCAAGGCCAAGCCGGACGGGGCCGCCTGACGAGGTGCGATTGCGAGGAATGAGGTTCCCATGAGGGTCGATACGCGTCGTCACGCCGTCACCGACTACCTGTTTCCGGCCATGGTCGCGGCACTGTCGATCGCGCCGCGACGCGGCCGGGCGACGAAGCCATCATGCGAGCCGGTCCGGTCTGGCACCTCGGCTACACGCTTCTCACGCGTTACGAGGGAGGGCTCGTCCCGACGATCGGCATGCGGACACAACTCGCTAGCGATGCGATCGGAGCATTGACGTTCGTCGGGCCGCGGTTCTTCTCGACCAGGAGCCAGCGCGGAGGCGGCTTCTTCTTGCCGTCCTCGGGCTCGGCGAACGGGCCCTCGTCGCGATCACCGCTCGGCATCCCTTGCGGGAGGATCGCTGAGGCGGTGCTGATCCTGTCCCCCCGAGACGGTGCAGCATCTTGAGTCAGATCACGCTTTCGATCAGGCCCAGGATGCTGGCTTCCTCGGCTTCAATGAACCGGAAAGCTCCATGATCGGCGGTGGTCTGCTCGGCGAAGTGGCGAGGGGCGGAACGGCGTCGAGAGAAGGTGAGCGTGGGGAGGGTGGGCCCCACCGACCTGTGGGAGGAGAACACGTCGGCGGGGCCCTGCCGGGTCTTCGGGGACCGAGCGTCCTCAGGCTGACATCCCGCATCGGCGCAGTCATTCGCTTGAGTGAAAGGATTGCTCGACCGCGAGCATCGAGAGCTTTCGTGCCCTTTCCGACCAAGAAGGCGGAGTAAACCTATCTTGCTGTACTGGCCCGGAGAGGCGCTTAACCAAGGTGGACTGCCGTTGCGGTGCCGGACCAACGCTTGGGTGCTTCCATGCTGAACAGCGATCAACCCGCTTGCGAGCTCGACACGGAAACAGCTTCGCTCGTTGCCTCTTTGGCGAACGAACCGTCGGAGTATCTCAGCACAGTCGCGCTACGGACGATCGAACGGCTTCGGCGCCTGGAGGAGGAGGCGCGGTTGTCCGGGACGTCTCGCCAGACGTTCCAGAAGATCGTTTCGGCCCGCCGTGTCCTCGGCGATCACGTGGAGTTCGGGCGCTATACCGGGCCGTTCCTGCCGGAGTGAGGCGCCCTGTCGGCGAGCGATCGGCGCCGCGGGCTCCGGAGCGGTTCGAGGGATGCCGACCCGGCTCACGCCGGGTCCATCACCGCGTCCTGCGACAGGCCCTCGGCCTGCAGCCGCCACATCCGATCGAACATCCCGCCGGCCCGGCGCAGGTCCTCGACGGTTCCGTCCTCGCAAATGCGGCCGTCGCAGATCACGATGATCCGATCAAAGTTCGTCAACGTCGAAAGCCGATGCGCGACGGATGGATAAACTCGAGACCCATCCTCCAGGTCCAGACGGGAAGCCGGCCGATGAGATGGCGTGAGAGGCTTTTGCCTGGATCCGAACTGAACTGAGCCCGTACCATTCCTAGTAGCAGTCAAGACAGTTCCCAGTTCTGTCGTGCGCGAACGAGCCTGTCATGATGCGAGGCAGCGATTGCGCACGGGCATTAACGCCGCCATAGCGAGTCTGCCGCCCCGAAACCGAGCCGGTTCCTCCTTTGCCAGGGCGTGATCATGATCAGGAGCGTCCCCGTGAAAGCCACGCAGATCACCCATAACGATCTCGACGGCTATGGCGCCTCCACTGTGGTCGGCGCGTTCCGCGAGGTCGAGCGGATCGTTCACGTCGCGCGCTATTCGGATATCGGGCCCGTGGTGGAGGTGGAGCTCAAACGGCTCGGGGCGAGCAAGGCGCCAGAACTCCTGATCGTCACCGATCTCGGGCTCGAGGCTCCGGCGGTGAACTTCCTGAAGAGCTTCGCTGCGATGAACGGACGGCGATCCGGGGAGGAGAAGCATCGCCTCGTCGTCCTCGACCACCACGCCTCGTCCCTCGACCAATTGCGCGAGCAGGGCATCGTCCCCCTTCCGGAGGAGGGCACCCTGAAGCGCTTCGACCTCGCGGATCCTGATCTGACGCTTCTCATCGACGAGAGTCGCTGCGCGACCCGAATGGCCTTCGATCACCGTGAACTCTACGCCCTGGACGAGCCGACCGAGGCCGAACGCCTCGACCTCCAGACCCTGGTCGAGGCGGTGGATGCCCTCGATCTGTGGAAGAAGGACCGGGCGACATTTCTGGGCGGTCATACCCTCGACGAGGTCTTCTGGGACAACGTCGCCACACTCGTTCCCCTTGGCCATCCCTGGCACGACCGCTTCATCGGCGACCTTTTCCGCGGGGTCGCGGAGCTGCTGCGCCAGGGCCGATCCCCAGCCGAGATCGAGTCCGGGATCGGTGCCCTGCGTACGCGCATCCTCGACGCTCTCCTGAAAGGCGAGCCGGACGACGACCGATTGCTGACGACCCGGATGCGGGTCGCCCGCGTGCTGGCGCGTTCGGACACGCTGTTCCGGCCCTTGTCCGATGGAACGCTGCTCTCCTTCGGGCTCGATTCCGGCATGTTCCAGCGCGTCTCCGACCGGATCATGGAGAGCGGGCGGGCCCGCCGCGTCGTCAACGTCCAGCGCACCGGCTCGCTCTCGTTCCGCTCCAACAACGAGACGGCCCTAGACGGCGCCCGCAAGTTCCGCGGCGGAGGCCACAAGGATGCGGCCGGCGGCCGGCTTCCGAACAACGCATCCGCCTTCTCGATCGCGGATGCCCTGGGACAGGTCGAGCCGGTCCTGAATCCGCCTCCGCCGGACCTCTCCGGCAGCCCCTTCGCAGCCCTGAAAAACTGGAAGGGATAAGGCCATCGGGCGGCCCGGACGCCATTTGCGAGGGATCGTCGGCGGACTTGGCGCGTCTTCTTCGACAAGACATGCGGATGCAGGGGCCGATGCCTCAAAGCGCAGGAAGACAGCCTATGGATAGCTCAGGCCGGATCAGCTTCGAGGAGATACGCGAGCGGGCCTACGAACTTTGGGAACGGCACCACCGGCCGGAAGGCTTCGAAATCGAGTTCTGGTTGCTGGCTGAACGCGAACTCCGAGCGGAGCGCCGGCAGCGCTCGGATGAGGACGGCACCAAGCAGGTCAATGCGCAACGATAGCGAGCCAAGGTCATCATGTGTGCGGTGCAGCAGGAAATTTAAGGCTCATCAATATTTATCACTAATGTGCCGTTTCCACCGAACACCAAAACGTGATTCCAGAAAGTCGAATTCGACCCCCTAGACGCCGGAGTGTGGAGGGGACTAGGCTCTCAATCGAATCGAGCGAAAAGCTTGGAGCGACGGGGGAGCATATATGGCGTCGCTGGACATTTCCGCCCGTTTCTCGTTGCCGCCGCTCCATGGTCCGGTGGATGCCCATTTCTTCGCGCCAGAGATCCTGAGGCGCTCCGACGTCTTCGCTCGTCGCGCCAAGCTCCTGCGGATCGTGTCGGCCGACGTCATACCCCGCCTGACATCGTTGCATCGGCCCGACGCACCGACGGTGTCGAGAGACCAGGATGTCCACGGTCTCGCCCATCTCGTCCTCGGTACCGATCTCGATGCGGCGATCGACTTCGTCACGGGCCTGCGTGCCGGGGGTGTTTCGATGGAAACACTTTTCGTCGAGGTCCTCGAGCCGACCGCCCGCCATCTCGGCTCCCTCTGGGAAGAGGACGTCTGCGATTTCATCGACGTGACGTTGGCAGTCGGGCGCCTCCAACATCTGCTGGCAGTCTTTAACGAGACGCACGCGCTACCGGCCCTGGAAGAGCGGCGCAGCGTTCTCATGACGACCCTGCCCGATGAGAAGCACTTCTTCGGTGTCGCGATGGTGGAGAAATTCCTCATCGCGGGTGGCTGGGCGGTTCAATCGGAGCCGGGCGCGGCGATGGAGCAGGTCGTCAGCCTCGTCGAGAGCAAGTGGTTCGCCGTCGTCGGCTTGACCTTGAGCTGCGACAGCGGGCTGGAAAAGTTGCAGGGCCTCGTCCGCTCGATCCGGGAGCGTTCGTGTAATCCGGTCGTCGGCATCATGGTCGGCGGTCCTGTTTTCACGGCGCAGCCGGACCTCGCGCTCAGGCTCGGGGCCGATGCCAGCGCGCTCGACGCACCCTCGGCCGTGGTGCTTGCGCAGAAGCTGTTCGACAAGGGCGCGAAGGCCGGCTGGCAGACGCCCTGAGCGCTTTAGTCTAGAGACCCAGTCGTCCGAGACCGGGCAGCTTAATGCCTGGACGGCGGAGGTCGATGCCCGCGACCGCCCCCAGGATGTTGATCTCGATACCCTCGACCCAGGCGACCGTTACGCCGGCATATCCGCCCAGGGTGATGCGTGCGCCTGTTCCTGACGGTGTCAGCCCGACCCACCGTCCATCGGCGGGAAAGTCCTTGCCGATCGCCGTGACCGGAAGGGGTGCCTGAATGCCCGGAACGGCACTCATCACCGCCGCGACGAAGGTGTTGGAGTTCGGTCCCGGCCAGAGCGTGTAGTCGCCGGCCTGCGCAAAGCGGTAGCGGGAAACGGCACTAGTGATGAGCGGAATCATCCGCTCTGCCTCCTCGCCGTCGGCGGCGAAGACGATCTCGGGCACGCTGCCAAACCACCGTCCATCGGGCACGAAGCGATCGATCCAGATCGGGAGACCCCAGGCCGTATAGTCGAAGCGCCGGTAGGCAGGAGCCCGTGCAGGCTTCACGACGATCCAGCTATGGCTCGCCACAATACCGCGCCAACTCACGGTCCGTGCGGAAAAGACCCGGACGACCGCTTCGGGGTAGTCGGCAGCTGCGGTGAGGAAGCCCGCGCTTGACTTGTCGGCAATGCGCCAATCGATTCGATCGACCCGAAGCAGATACAGCGCGGCAGAGAGAGCAATCGGCACAAGATAGATGCCGATGAAAGCCAGTACGATGAACCGGAGCAAGGAGAAAACTCGATGGAAAAAAGACCGGTCCCGATGCGGGCCGGTCTTGAATGGATCGAGTTGATATGGCGAGCGGCAGGAGAATTCGAAAGACCTTGCCGCTCAGCTTATCGTGAACTACTCGGCTGCGGCCTTCCGAGGACGCCCGACCCGGCGGGGCTTCTCCTGCTTGGCTTCTGGCTCGTCGGCGGGCTTCGCCTCGGTGGCGACGCGACGCTGCTGGCCAAGTCCCAGGCTTTTGGCAAGCGCCGAGCGCTGCTCGGAGTAAGACGGTGCCGTCATCGGATAATCGCTCGGCAGACCGTAGCGCTGGCGATACGACGTCGGATCGAGGCCCGCACCGGTGAGGTGCCGCTTCAGAGTCTTGTATGTCTTCCCGTCGACGAAGCTGACCAGTCCATCATGAGTGATCGACTTGCGAACCTGAGCCGGCGTCGGCTTCTCGATCGGCTCTTCCTTGGCCGGCGCCGCTTCCGCGCCCGCGATACCACTCAAAGCAGCATGAACGCTGCTTAGAAGATTTCCAAGTTCCGCAACGGGTACGGAATTGTTCGATACGTAAGCTGACACGATATCGGCGGCGAGTTCGACATAGTCGGCCTGCGGGGCCTGAGCTGTGTCTTCCATGTTAATGACCTTTCTCTCTCACGAGGGCTGTAAATCATCTTGAACTAGGAATTGGCAATAGAGCCGACGTAAAAAAATGCTCCTATTCGCATTTTTCGTCAGCCTTGCCGTTCGCTCAGAGCAAAAAACCTGTCGTTTTGTGAGGCACGGCGTCCCAACGAAGTGTCGGAGACGCCAAATCCTACGCGCGTGACGACATTCATGCCTGAGACCGGACCCAGATGCGTAAGCTCAGCTGGACCTAAACGCGATACGACAACGTCGCGCGAGTTTAGCTTCGTCGCCGGATTTCGCTTCATGAAAGGCGAAATGCGCTGAGGGCGAGAAGCTATATCCCGCGTCCGATTTTGCTCGTACACCCTCATCGCAGCAATTAACAAGATTATCGGTCACAATTTGATGATCAAGAGCATTTTCGTGCGTTGAACCCAGCATTTTGCGGGGCTGACGAGCAACTTCACGCGGCATTCTGCCGATGTGCTTCTCCAAGGCTGATACAAGTCGATGCCGTAGGGTAGTATATTGGATACCGCCTTGGCGATGCACACCTCGCGCGAGTGACATTGCCGTCACCGTATCGGCCGGCAAGTTTCGCTGCAGCCTGAGCAGGGATTGTGTACCGCCCCATTAAGGACTCGACGACTAGAAAGTCGGTATCGTCTCCGATTGATATGCACCGCTTCGCCTGCGCTCTCGCTGCCGGTTACGGACGTGCAGGTCGCGCGGCACTCTCAGGCGCCAGGCTCCAATTGCCGTCGCCCGTCCCTCGGTGCCCTATTGTCGAGGACGCGCCAGTCGGCTTCAGGCCTCGTCGCCGCTCCCAAGATACCAATCGACGAGGTCACCGCCCTGCCAGAACACCACGTCGCTGCGCGCGACCAGGGTGTCGAGGAGGCGTTCCAGCATGCCAATCCGATGGGGCACGCCGGTGATGTAGGGATGGATCGCAAAGCTCATCACCTTGGCGCCGCCGAGCGGTCCGCTCTCTGCGGCTTCGGCGGAAAGCCGCTCGACGGTCGCGACGGCGCGGTCCAGAAATTCGTCGGTGTGGTGATGCTGGATTGCCAGGAGCGGGATGTCGTTGAGTTCGACAGAGTAGGGGAGCGTGACGAGCGGGCCGTGAGCGGTCGCAAGCCGGCAGGGGCGGTCGTCCACCACCCAGTCGCCGACATAGGCGATACCGGCCGCAGCAAGGTGATCGGGCGTGTCCAGCGTCTCAGTCAGGCCTGGGCCGAGCCACCCTCTCGGCGGTGCGCCGGTGCAGGATCGGATGGCTTCCACCGTTCTGGCGATCGTCGCCGGTTCGTCGTCGATTCGATGGGTCGGGACTTGGTGGAAGCCGTGACCCATGAATTCCCACCCGGCAGCGTGGGCGGCCTCGGCGATCCGCGGATAGGCTTCGCAGACCGAACCGTTGATCGACAATGTCGGGCGGATTCCACGCCGCTCGAACGCTGCGAGGAAACGCCAGAAGCCGACGCGCATCCCGTATTCGTGCCAGCCCCAGTTCGGTATGTCGGGCAGGAGCGAGGCGCCGGTGGGTGCCGCCAGGATCTGGCGTGGCATCGGGTTGTCGATGAGCCAGTGCTCGACGTTCACGACCGGCCAGATCGCCACACGCTTGCCGTCCGGCAGATCGATCCGTGGCCTGTCGACGGCCGCCCGATAGGTGAGGCGGTTCTCCGGCCGACGCCCATCCGCCGTCATGCGGCCGCGCGGGCGTGATGGCTATGGAGCTGGCCCGACAGCATGCGGCGCACGTCGTTGAAGGCGGGGCTCGATACGTCTCGGCGCCGGGCCAAGTCGATCGTATGGATCGCGTCGATCCTGCCAGGGCTCGGCGACATCACCACGACCCGGTCAGCAAGAAACACCGCCTCCTCGATCGCATGCGTCACGAAAAGAACCGTGAGGCCGGTGCGGCTCCACAGGTCGAGAAGTTCATCCTGCAGGCGCTCGCGCGTCATGGCGTCGAGCGCCCCGAACGGCTCGTCCATGAGCACCACTTCGGCCTCGTTGGCGAGCACACGGGCGATGGCGACGCGCTGCTTCATGCCGCCCGAGAGCTGGTGCGGGTAGGCATCCGCAAAACGCTGCAGGCCGACGATGTCGACGTAGCGCGAGACGGTGTCGCGGATCTCGGCGGCTGGCCGGCCGCGGGATTTCGGACCGAAGCTGATGTTGTCGCGCACGGTGAGCCAGGGGAAGAGTCCGTAATCCTGGAACACCATGCCTCGGCTCGGGTCCGGGCCGGAGATGGGCTTGCCCCACATCAGCGGTTCGCCGCTGGTGGCGCTCTCGAACCCGGCCACGATCCGCAGCAGGGTGGACTTGCCGCAGCCCGAGGCACCGAGAAGGCAGATGAATTCGCCCCGGTTCACGGTGAGGTCGGCGCCTTTTAGCGCCTCCACCGTCCGGCCCTGAACGGTGAAGGACTTCGAGACACCCTTGATGTCGAGAATTGGGATCGTGGGATCAGCCATGATGTCGGTCATCCATGGGAGGGGCTCCAGGCGAGAAGACGGCGGCCGATCAGCATGACGATGCGGTCGGAGAGGAACCCGGCGATGCCGATGACCACCATTCCGCAGATGACGATTTCGGTCCGTGAAAGCTGGCGCGCCTCCATGATGATGGCGCCAAGGCCTGTCTGAACTCCGGTCATCTCGCCGACGACGATCACGACCCAAGCGAAGCCGAGGCCGAGGCGCAGGCCGGTGAAGATCGACGGGAGGGCGGCTGGCAGCACCACCCGGGCGAATTGCGACGAACCCTTGCAGCCGAGCATCGAGGCTGCCTCGAACAGGCGCGGCTCGACCGAGCGTACCCCGAAGATGGTGTTGACGAGAATGGGATAGAACGCTCCGAGGAAGACGAGGAAGTAGGCCGAACGCGGTCCGAGACCGAACAGGATCATGGCGAGCGGCAGCCAGGCGGTGACGGGCACCGGCCGTAGGATCTGGAACATCGGATCGAGGAGCTGTCGCATCAGCGGCACCCTGCCGATGAGAAGACCGATCGGGAGGGCCGTGATCACCGCGAGGGCGAAACCGCCGAAGACCCGCGACAGCGACGCGCCGAGATGCGTGAGGAGCGTCGCGCTGAAGGCGTCGTCGTTGATGCCGCCGACTGCGAGATCGACGAGAGCCGTCCACACTTCGGAGGGCGGCGGGATCAGGCTATAGGTCTTTCCCGCCGTCATGAAATGCCAGACCACCGCCAGCAGCACCGGGATCGCCAGGGCGAGCAGTGGCTCGCGCGGGCTACCGATCCGCCAGCGGAGCCGGCGCGGGCCCGCGGGCGGCGCGACGGCTGCCGCAGCCGGGCTCGTCTCCGCGAGCGGGGCGGCGCTCACGCGTCCCTCATCGCATCGACGAAGCGGGTGTCGATGAAGGTGGCGAAATCGGGCAGGCGCTTGATCTGCTTCAGCGCGAGCATGCGGTCGGCGTAGATCTTGGCCTGCTGGATCTCGGTCGGGCCGAGCTTCCATTTCAGCTCGACGTTGGGGGCGGAAATCTCGAGGGCTTCGCGCTTCTGCCCAAGCTTCTGCACCGCCATCGCGATCATCGCGTCGCGGTTCTTGCCTGCGAAGTCGGTGCCCTTGCGGTGGACGTCGAGCATCGTCCGCACCACGTCCGGCCGCTCAACGAGCGTGTCGCGGTGAGCGCCGAACACCATGTTCAAGGCACCCATTTCTGTCCCGTACGGATACTCGACAAGACTGCCGACCCCTGAGGAGAGGCTCACTCCCGGTGCAGGTTCGGCGCCGACATAGGCGTCGATGTCGCCGCGTGCGAGGGCGATGTGCATCTCGCTGAACGAGATCCGCACCGGCGTGATGTCCTTCACGCTCAATCCCTCCATGCGCATCCGCTCGAGGGCGAAGACCTCCTGGGTCGAGCCGGGCCAGAGCGCCACGCGCTTGCCCTTCAGGTCCTTGAGGCTCGCGATGCCGGCATCCTTCTTGGCGATGATCGCCATGCCACGGTTGCAGGTGGAGGCGATGATGACGAGCGGCTCGCCGGCAGCGGCGCCGAGCGTGCCGGCGGCAATCCCGAATGTTCCGAAATCGACGGATTTCGTCACGACGGCGTTCTTGCACTCCGTCGGGCTCTCGAACGGCACGACCTCGATCGTGACGCCGGCCGGGCTGAACTGCTCGTAGAAGTGGGGGGCGATCGAATGGATCAGCTTCAGCGAACCCATCCGGATCACGGTCGGGCTCTGAGCCCGCACGAGTGCGGGTGAGGCGATGAGACCAGCCCCAAGGCCGGCAAGAAAGGTGCGACGGCGAATCATGGGCGGCCAGGCTCCGACAGGTGTTGACCGCGCCACGCTAGGTCCAAGCAGTGTTGCGAACGAGTGCTGTTTGTTGACTGGACCGTTCTCGTTCAGGCAACACTACCTATGCACAAGGGATACCCACTCGATGAAGCATCTGCGGGTTCTCACCTACGTGTCGGAGATCGTCCGCAACGGATCGATCCGGCGTGCGGCGGAGCAGCTCAACATCACGCCCTCGGCGCTCACCCGGCAGATTCAGGATCTCGAATACGAGCTCGGTACGCCGATCTTCGAGCGCTTCGCCAAGGGCATGCGCCTCAACGCGGCCGGCGAACTTCTGGTGCGCCACATCCGCGACCAGATCTCCGACCTCGATCGCGTCCGCTCCCAGATCGCCGACCTCTCGGGAATACGCCGCGGCCACGTCAGGCTCGCCTGCAGCCAGGCCTTCGCGAACCATGTGGTGCCCGACGAGGTCGAGGCCTATCGTGGCCAGTTTCCGCAAGTGACCTTCTCGGTGCTGGTGCGCGATCATGCACAGGCCGTGACATCCCTGACGCAGTTTGAATCTGACCTCGCGCTGGTGCTGCAGCCGCCGCCCTCGGCGGACCTCCAGATCCTTTTCTCTTGCCGTCAGACCCTGTTCGCGATGATGCGGGCCGGGCATCCGCTGGCGCGGGAGAGCGGCCCCGTGCGCCTGCGCGAGTGCCTGATGCATCCGATGGCACTGCCGGATCGCTCGCTTGCAATTCGTCATCACCTCGACGACGCCCTGGCCCGCAAGGGCGCGCCGCTGAGCCCGGCGATCGAGTCCAGCTCACTCGAATTCCTGCGCAACCTCGTTCTGCGCGAGGACGCGGTGAGCCTGCAGGTGCCGAGCGGCATTCCCGACGATCCGCGCCTGTGCCGGCGCCCGATCGATAGCCGCGACCTTGCGCCGATGTCGCTGATTCTAGGGCAACTACGGGGGCGTACGCTTCCGGTCGCCACGGCGAAGTTCGCCGACCGCTTCGCCGGCAACCTCAACCAGCGCTACGGCGATCACACCGCCGGCTGAGCCCGCCAATGTGCCTCCGTGAGGCCGGGATGCCACGCATGCCGCCCTGGGGCGACATTCGTTAACGTGGCTTAATCGAAAATTAACCATTGCGCCACGACAAGAGGGTCAACACGAAATCTTGAGTTGACCCGCAGAAATCGCATCTTCCGAGTGTCTGGTCCCGAAAGCCCAGATCAGACGGTGCGCAAGTCTTCGATGATTGCTCTTGAATAGTGTTGTGATGGCGGTTCGCATCCGGCCATCGTCGTCTTCACTGGGGCAATGCACGACAATGTATATCGTGGTCGATGAGCGGCTGTCCGTTGCCACCGAGTACGTAGCCGGTTTTGGTGAACAGGGTGTTAGCGCCCTGAGCCTTCGAACGGATGAATTCCAGGCTTGGCTCGGCTCGACCGCTTCGGATGACCTGGAAGCCGTTCAGGGCTTCGTCCTCGGAGAACACGAGGAGCGGATCGGCTTTGCGACCAACATCCGCAGCCTGACCCATGCGCCGATCATCGCGCTCAACGAAAGCCGCTCCCTGGAGCAGACCCTCGACCTCTTCACCGCCGGCATCGACGACGTGGTGCGCCGCCCGGTCCATATCCGCGAGATCCTCGCCCGCGCGGCGGCGATCCGGCGCCGGGCGAACCGCAGCGAGGGCCAGCTCGTCCCAGCCCAGGACAAGGCCGGGCGCCTCACCGTCTATGCCAACGGCCGCGACCCCGAGATCGACGGCCAAAGCCTGATGCTGCCGCGCCGCGAGCGCCACATCCTCGAATACTTCGCCCGCAACCGCGGCCGCCAGCTCAGCCGGCTGCAGATCTTCAATGCGGTCTATTCCGCCCATGACAGCGACGTCGAAGAGAGCGTCGTCGAGGGCCATATCAGCAAGCTGCGCAAGAAGCTCAGAATGAAGCTCGGCTATGACCCGATCGAAGCCAAGCGCCTGGCGGGCTACACCTTCATCGGCTGAACGCCGGACGTTCTCTTATCTGTCAGACCACGAAAGGCCACGCTCCTGCCGGAGCGTGGCCTTTCGCATTTTATGGCTCTAACGCGACGGACGCGTCTGAGGCGGGGTCGAGCCCTATCGGAAGAGCGACAGGACGTTCTGGCTTGCCGTATTGGCGATGCTGAGCGACTGCACGCCGAGCTGCTGCTGAGTCTGTAGGGCCTTGAGCTTGGTCGACTCTTCCTCGATGTCCGCGTCGACCAGGACGCCGATGGTGCGGTCGTTGGCCTTCATCAGCGTGTCGACGAACACTTTTTGTCCGTCGATCTGGGTCTTGTTGGCGCCGAGCTTGGTGCCGGCGTCAGTCACCTTGGCGAGCGCCTGCTCGACCTGTGTGATGATGTTCTGCAGCGTCGTGTCGCCGGCGGTGCCAACGAGGCCCGAGATGTTGATCGTGCTGATCGCGTAGGCGCCGTTCAGCGTATCAAGAATGCCCTTGGCCGTCGATGTTCCAGCAGCAGAGCCGTCAGCGGTGCGTGCGTCGGTTCCCGCAACGCCGATTCCAAAGCCGACATCCACCTTGGTGTAGGTCGCCGTAACGGCCGCGTTCTGGATCGTGATCCGAGAGGCGCTACCGGCACCGCCAGCACCCGCTGCGGTGGTCTTGAACGTCAAACGACCTGCGGTATCAAGCGAAGCGCTGACCTTGCCAGCAAGCGGCGTTGCCGTGACGTCTGCCGCAATCTGGTTATTGATGGCTTCGATGAATTCGGTCGTCGTCACAGCCGACAGGTTGCTCGCGGCCGATGCCAAGGTCGCTGCGTTCAGCGTGATGGTGGCGGTGGAGCCGTCACCAAGTGTCAGGTCGAACTTAACCTCGTTCGCAGTCGCAGCATCGAAGTCGGCTGTCCCACCGGTGAACAGAGCCGTTCCCGTCAGAGACGTCGATCCAAAAAGTTGGCCAGACGTCGCCGCAGTCGTGACGCTCGTCGCGTTGCTGTCGTAGAGCTTGATCGCGTTCACGTCGACGGCGATCTTGGAGAAGGTGACGGTTCCTGTGGCGTCGCGCGAGAAGCCTGCGACGACGTTCTGCGTCGCCTGATAGCTCGTGTTGGTGGTGGCGGAGTTCACCGAAAGCCAGTTCTGACCGCTGGAGGTCGAAGAATCCGCGGTGGCCTTCATCTTGTTCTGGATGGCGGTGATCTCGGTCTGAACCTTCGAGCGATCCACGCCGGGGGTAAGAGCGGTCTGCAGCTTGGCGCGGATGTTCTGGAGGTCGGTGATGATGCTGTTGAGGCCGTTATAGGCAGTGTCGACGGCCGAAGACCCGAGGCCCAGCGAGTCCTTGACGGCACCAAGGGAAGCGTTGTCGGAGCGCACCGTGGTGGCGATCGACCAATAGGCGGCGTTATCCGCGGCGTTCGAGACGCGCTGGCCCGTCGAGACCCGGTTGCTCGTCATGTCGAGCTGGGCGTTGATGGACTTGAGGGTCGTCAGCGCGGTCATCGCCGCGTTGTTGGTCAGAAGGCTGGTCATGGCGGGGTCCGGTCGTGATGGGATGCGGGAATGGCGCGGAATTCGTGCTACCGAGCGCTCCTGCCTGGCACCTGCCTAAATAGGCAGACGTCTTCAGGGAAGCGCGTGACATCCCGGATTTGCACCGGACCAGTGGAACGACATCATGTCTTAGGCTTCTATAGCCTATCCACTGCAGTTTCGACGAATGTATCTGGGCTATAGCCAACAGAACCTTTTGCCGACGTTTTGGATCCTGCCGGACCCGCGTTAGCATCGGGTTAAATTCGGGCGCGGCCGTAAGCTGCTGTGCGTTTGCCGGCGCGAATACCCTGAGCTTTCCACAGGCTCACGCCTTGACGCCGAGCTTCCTCAAAAAGGTAACGCCGGCGAATTCGCCGCGCTGCCACCGGAGTTCGACTTCGAAAGTCCGAAGGTCGTGGGCTGCAATCATCAATTCGAAGCGCGGCGGCAGGGCGACGAGGCGGTGAAGCCGGATCTTGGCACCTTCCTGGGAAAGGTCGCGAACGACGCAGAACAGCACGGTCTCGCGGCCGATAAGGATGCGTGCCTGCTGCATCACCCGGTGTCGCCGGGGATGCCGTCGGCTCACGGGTGCCACTGTGGCGAGTGCGTGCGGCTCCGTGCGGTCGTCCGGCATCGCCTCTCTTCCTTTTCTCACCGGGTTGCTTGTCCTGCCGAGGTGCAGCGATGATCGCAAGCCTCGTTGCAAAATCCCATAGCAGATCCCAGTCAGGTTGCGGATCGCCGATGTTCATGAGGTGATGTCACTGCGATCGCGGCATCATCGGAAGTCTTGCGACGGCACAGTGACCGAGCATTTAACCATCCGTTAACCATGAAAATGTTAATCGAAACCGCTTGAACCGAAGCGATAGCGCAGCGGCATAACTTTTTCTTTGACGGGCTGACGCATGGGACGAGTGGAGAACGCCCTGACCGCCGCCACGAAGGTCGCGATCCGTCGTCCTTCGGCCAGCGCTCTTTTGCTTCGACGCGCACGCGATGCCGCTATGGAGCGTGCCGCGATCGGAGGATGCCTCTTCCTTGCAGCGGTCTCGGGCGGCTGGGCTGCCTACGGCATCGCCGGTAGCCCAAATGGCTACGACGTGCGCCAGATCGTGCCGCCTGTCGCCAACGGTTTCGCCTGGAAGAAGTCAGTCACACCGGTTCGCACCGCTGCGGCCGACCTCGATCCCCTTACCACCGGCTCGCTGCCGGAACAGCCGCGGGTCGAGGCCAACGCCTCCTCCAGTTCGTCCGCAGCCCTGCCGGTCACCGCGGCCAAGTCATACGTGCTGCGTCGGGTTTCCGGCGGGACGGCTCTCGTCGAGGGACCGAGTGGCCTCAAACAAATCGTGCCGGGCGCTGTCCTGCCCGGCGCCGGCCGCGTGATCTCGATCCGCGAGACCGGCGCAGGCTGGGTCGTCGTGACCTCGGAGACCATCATCGGCCCCGCTCCCCTGTGAGACGACCGACACAGCCCGACACAAGGTCAGGCTCCTACCTGCCGCACGTCGGACGACGACTTCAAGCCCGGAACGCACGATGACCTGCCGTCGCAACGAAGCCTTCTCACCTGACGTATTTGCGTCCTGGCGCAGCTCCCGCGCGGAGGCAGGCGCATGGTGAACACGTCGCTGAACTACCGGCTGATCGCCAAGGACCTGAACGCCTCTCTGGCTCGCAAGGCCGCAACACCGGAGGTGGCGCGCGAGACTGCCTACTACGAGGCAAATATCGGCAAGGTGAAGACGCCCGAGGACCTTCTCTCGGACCGGCGCCTCTACGCCTACGCCATGAAGGCGATGGGCCTGGAGGACATGACTTACGCGAAGGCCTTCATGCGCAAGGTCCTGACCGAGGGCGTGAAAGACCCGAGGAGCTTCGCAAACCGCTTGACGGATGATCGCTACAAGGCTTTCGCACGCGCCTTCGACTTCGCACAGGGTGCTTCGGCGAGCGGCGCCTCGGTGGATTTCGCTCAGCTTAGTGGCTCCCTTGACCTCACGGGCAGCTTCGATTTTTCGGGCATCAATGAGGTGAGCTTCTCGCTCACCAGCCAGCTCGACGCGAATACGACGAAAACGGCGATGATCGTCCTGAACAAGACGACGCTGTCCTCGCTCGCCGCCGACCTGAAGTCGGTGACAGCCCAGGAGATCGCCGCCGCCATCAACTCTCAGATCGATGCGTCAGGGGAGACCAATCTGAAGGGTAAGGTCCAGGTTGGAATCGGTATCCGCAACAACCTCTTCGTCCAGACGATGGCCTATACCAACCTCGGTGCCGACGGCGCTTCCGGCGGAACCGATTTCGATGCGGATGCGGTCTACTTCGCGGGCGGCAGCAACCGGACGCTCGCGATCGCCAACATCCCGCTCTCTGCGCCAGGTCAGACCGCTCTCGACATCGGCTTCGGTACCGGCCTTGCGCCCGATGCCAAGGCGAAAAGCGTTACTGAGGCCTATCTGCGCCAGACCTTGGAGGCCGATGCCGGCGCCGAAGATACGGGCCTTCGCCTCGCACTCTACTTCTCGCGCGTCGCCCCTTCGGTGAGGAGCGGATACGGCATCCTCGGTGACAATGCCCTGTCACAGGTCGTCAAGACGGTCCTCGGCCTGCCGGACAGCACCGGCGCCAGCGCCATCGACCGGCAGGCAGCGATTATCGAGAACAAGGTCGACCTGTCGAGCTTCCAGGATCCGGCGGCTTTGTCCCGCTTCATCCAGAAGTTCACGGCGATCTGGGATGCCCAGAACAACACCGCGAGCGATCCGATTCTCGCCCTGTTCGCATCCAGAGGCTCGTCCTCCGGCGTCGACGCGGACCTCCTGCTCAGCGTCACCCGTAACCGGTCGGGGGGCTGACGGCCGTGCAGAATGGGATCTACGTCGCGCTCTCCGCGCAAATTAACATGGAGAAGCGCCTCAACGCGGTGGCCAATAACGTCGCCAACCTTTCCACCGCAGGCTACCGCGCCGAAGACACGCATTTTGAATCCCTGCTGGTCAAGGCGAGCAAGGGGCCGATCGCCTTCGCCACCGTCGACGACACCTACATCTCGCGTCGGGCAGGTCCGGTCTCCAAGACCGACTCGCCGCTCGACGTCGCCATTCAGGGCGATGCCTGGCTCAGCGTCGGTGGAGCCAAAGGCCCGGTCTATACCCGTGACGGGCGAATGAAGATGGATGCGAACGGCCAATTGCGGAACATGTCCGGGCAGCCTGTCCTGGATCCCGGCGGAGGGCCGATCCTGCTCGATCCGCAAGCCGGTCCTCCGGTCATCAACCGCGATGGCGGCATCTTCCAGGGTGAGGGTCCGAATGCCAATCAGGTCGGCTCGCTCGGGCTTTTCACCATCGATCCGAGGGCTCGTCTCGAGCGGGCCGAGGCCAACGCCGTGACGACGAGCATGCCGGCGCGTCCGGTTCAGGACTTCACCCGGATGGGCATGATCCAGGGCCACATCGAAGGCGCCAACGTCAACCCGGTGATGGAGATGACGAAGCTCATCACCATCCAGCGCGCCTTCGAGAGCGCTGCGACCCTGACGTCCCAGACCGAAAACTCGTTCCAGGGTGCGATCCGCTCCTTGAGCCCCCAGGGTTAGGCCGATGAGCGGCGACGCGATCGACCGCCTCGGGGCGGCACTGACGAACGGCGGCGAGGCCTTGCCGCTGATCCGCTTCGGCGGCACGATCCAGGAAATCACGGCGAGTGCGGCCCGCGTCGCAGGCGCTACGGCCTTCGTCACGCTCGGCGACCGCATGGGCTTCACGGCTGGCGGCCGCGAGCAGATCGCCGAGGTGGTGCGGGTCGATGCCGGCGGCGTCACTCTCAAGCCATTCGAGTCGCGGATCGAGGCCGGGATCGGCACGGCGACCTTCCGGCTCGGCAAGTCCTGCCTTCGGCCCGACCAAAGCTGGAAGGGCCGCGTGATCGACGCCCTCGCTCGCCCGGTCGACGGCCGCGGCGCGCTCGGCGCCGGGCCGGACGTCGTTCCTGTGGAGGCGACCCCGCCGCCGGCGATGGAGCGTGCCAGGGTTCAGGGCGCCCTGCGCACTGGAGTCAGGGCGCTCGACTTGTTCACGCCGCTCTGCTTCGGCCAGCGCATCGGCGTCTTCGCCGGTTCGGGCGTCGGGAAGTCGACGCTCCTGGCGATGCTCGCCAAGGCGACGGGCTTCGACAGCGTCGTGGTCGCACTCGTCGGCGAGCGCGGTCGCGAAGTCCGCGAGTTCCTCGAAGGCGCCATGGCCGCGAGCCTCGACCGCGCGGTGATCGTCGTCTCCACCGGCGATGAGAGCCCGATGATGCGGCGTCAGGCGCCCAAGGTCGCGATGGCGATCGCCGAGTCGTTCCGTGATCGCGGCGAATCCGTGCTGCTCATCGTCGATTCGGTCACCCGCTACGCCCACGCCGCTCGCGACGTCGCCCTGGCGGCCGGCGAGCCGGCGGTGGCCCGCGGCTACCCGCCGAGCGTCTTCTCCGACCTGCCGCGGCTCCTCGAACGGGCCGGGCCCGG
>FSSH01004182.1_pt1 | contig 20338 bp, 23 predicted proteins | sample 1166101 | NCBI WGS metagenome assembly FSSH01 (sample SAMEA32972668, study PRJEB13176) | freshwater metagenome | biome: Drinking water system; feature: Biomass in drinking water that filtered by 0.45 um membrane; material: drinking water | place: USA | collected 2012-12-20 | depth 0 m | reverse complement strand
GGCCGCTCCGCCATGATCTGCAGGGTCTTCATCTCGGCGCCGGTCAGCCTTACCCGCACAAGTTCGAACCCGCCCGCCGCGACGACGGGGGCTACAAGCTTCTCAATGCGCGCCGACAGGACCGACAAGGACTGCTTCCGGGAACAAAAAAGCGGGCCCCGTTGGAGCCCGCTTTCGATAAATCGATAGCGTTTGAAGGCGGCTTATAGGGCGCCGGGGCGGATTTGTCACGCCCCCCGGCTAAAATGCGTCCGGGCGATGGGCTGGCCTTTTGGGGGATTTGGCAACCGGGCGCCGCCCCGTTATGACGAGTGCGATTGGGGCGTCGAGGGGCCCGGCCATCAGGCGCGGGCGGCGAACAGGGTTCAAGGGGTTCTATGCTGGGTCGTCTTCTGGCGCTGGTCGCCGGCGCTGCGTTGGCTGTCGGGACGTCGCAGGCGCCCGCTTTCACGGATCAATATGTCCAAAACCTCACCGGCCGGGTCGATGAGCTGCGCCCGCTGGTCGAGGAATTCGACAATAAGGTCGGCGAATATGGCTACACCCGCGCCTCGGCGATGGCCGAATGCCAGGTCGCGACCGGCCTTCTCGACGCGCTGTGCTCGACTTATGAATCGGCGGTCGCGCGGTACGAGCTGCTCTCCGGGCATCTTGCGGAACTTTCGGCCGCGAACATCTGGATGAAGCCGGTCGTCCTTGCGCGCACCTATCAGAAAGACATCGCGGAAAGCGTTTACTCCGTCTACGAACCAGCGGTTCCGGCGACGCCCGTCGGCCTCACCTATGCCGGCGGCGGGTTCTTCGGCGGCTGGCTCATCCTGACGCTGATCTTCGGAATCCTCGGCGGGCTTGTCGGCGGCGGGCGGCGCTACGCCTGAAAAGGCCAGCGCCGCCGGTCATCGTCGAAAACTTCCCTCAGGTTTTGGACGGTTTGGTCCGAAAGCTGCGGCCTGACTTTCATCTGCAGCCCAGACTTCACACGGTCGCGCAAGGCGCGGGGCACCAGCGCGCGCCGAAGCGCCGTCGCGGCGGGATTATCGACGATCAGCGATTTCAGCGGGAAGGTGCGGATGCGCTCCGCCGAGACGTTCTGCGCCTCAAGGTCGTCGCGCCATGCGACGTCCCCGGCCGCGCCGAGGAACGCCGCGATGCGCTTCAGCGTCGCGTCAGGTTCGGCGGTCATGCGCTCGAATTCGATATGCAGAATGCGGTCGCGGCCGAAGCGGTCGACATAGGGCGCAAGCTGATAGCCATAGCGGCTGTAATCGATCAGATCGGGGTGTTTCTCGATCGCCGCTTCGATCGGCGCCGAAATGCGCCGCTCTGTCCATTCATGAATGTAATGCGAGATGAGGCGCTCAATGGGATCGCGCGTCACATATATGAACTTCGTGTCCGGGATCAGCGCCGCGAGGCGGTCGATCGTCTTCGGATAGGCGGGCAGCTTCGTATAATGCGTCGAGGACTCGCCCTTGATCGCGCCCGCCGGCGCCTTGGCGAAGAGGCCCCGGTACCATCCTTCACCCTTCGCGAAGATCTCGTCGTTTGAAAAGAAGTTGGGCTCCTTCGGTTCGCTCATGAAGAATTGCGGCTGCGCCGCCAATTGCGCGTGCAAGGTCGACGTGCCGCATTTCATCGCGCCGATGATGACGAAGTCGGGAAGGGTCAATCCGGCGCCCTCCTGTCCCCCAGCGGATCGCGCCAGTTGATCCATTGGTCCTTACCCTGACTGTCGCAAAGAAGCGGGGCGGGTTTCCCTAGCAGGGCGCGCAGGCGCGCGACGCCGCGCCCGGCGAGCCACATCAGATTGGCCGCGACCGGGCCCAAAGGCCCCCACCACTTCCTGAAATAGCGCGTGCGCGCCGCATAGTAGTAGGCGGGCGGGCGCTTTTTCGCCTTCATCAGCGCTTTGACCGGCGCGGTGCCGCCGCGCAAATGGACAGCGCGCGCCGCCGGTTCATAGACGACGCGAAACCCGGCGCGCCGGACCCTGGCGCAATAATCGGCGTCCTCGAAATACATGAAATAGCCCTCATCCATCGGCCCGGCGGCCTCAAGGGCGTCGCGGCGGAGGAGGACGCAGGCGAAACTCACCCATTGGCAATCGGCGCGCGTTTCGGAAACGGGCCTCGGCACGACCGCGAAGCGAAAGAGCGCGTCGAGCGGCCCTGTCTGCGCGGCGGCGAGAAACTCCGACAGCGGCGAGTGAAACCGGAAGCAGGAAATCTGCGCCGTCCCGTCTGGGTCTTCGAGGCGCGGCGCGATGATCCCGGCGTCTTTTTCCTGCCCCGCGGTTTCGAGAAGACGCGCAACAGCGCCCGGGCGGACGATCGCGTCTGAATTGATCAGGAGATAATCGGCCGCATCGAGCGCCGCGATCCCCTGATTATTGCCGCCTGAAAAGCCGGAATTCGCGCCCGAGCGGATGAGGCGAACGCGCCGCTTCCACGGTTCGGCCCCGCCAAGCCAATGTTCAAGCTCTTCCGCCGATCCGTCATTTGAAAAATTATCGACGACGGCGATTCGCGCATCGAGCGCTGCAAGATCGGGCGCGAGCGCTGAAACGCAGTCGCGGGTGAGCGCGGCGCTCTTGTAGTTGATGACGACGATCCCCAGCGCGCATGGCGCGCGCGCGGTTGTGGAAACAAGCGCGGCGGCGGCGGCGACGGCGGTCATCGCCCGCCGGTCTTCGGGAAAAGGCTTGCAAAATCCTGAAGCGCGGGATCGGCGAGCGTTCCGGGCTTCACGGTCTGGAGCGCGTTCCAAAGCGTTGCGCGCCGGCCGGGATATTTCGCCTCCCACTCGTCCAGCATGCGTTTCATCGCCGCGCGCTTGAGACCCTCCTGGCTGCCGCAGAGGTCGCAAGGGATGATCGGAAAGCGCATCGCGCCGGCGAATTTTGCAATGTCTTCTTCCTCGCAATGGATGAGCGGGCGCAGGACGAGGAGATCGCCCTCCTCGTTCAACAGCTTCGGCGCCATGCCGGCGAGCTGGCCGCCGTAAAAGAGATTGAGGAAGAACGTCTCCAGCGCGTCGTCGCGGTGATGGCCGAGAACGACGGCGTTGCAGCCTTCCTCGCGCGCGAGGCGGTAAAGATGCCCGCGGCGAAGGCGCGAACACAGCGAGCAATAGGTTTTGCCCGCCGGGATTTTTTCCGTGACGATCGAATAGGTGTCTTTCGTCTCGATACGGAAGGCGACGCCGAGGCTGGCGAGAAACTCCGGCAGGACGTGCTTTGGGAAGCCGGGCTGGCCCTGGTCGAGATTGCAGGCGAGGAGATCGGCGGCAAGCGCGCCCTGGCGCTGAAGGTCAAGCAGCAGCGTCAGCAGGGAATAGCTGTCCTTGCCGCCGGAAAGGCAGACGAGCCAGCGCGGGCGCGGCGCGGCGGGGCCGATCATCGCATAACCGCTGATCGCCTCCTGGACCTGCCGCAACAGGCGTTTCCTCAGCTTACGGAAGGAAAGGCTCGCGGGCGCGGCGGCGTAGAGCGCGGCGATCGCGCTTTCCGTCTTATCGGGGTGAAACGAGCCTTCCGCCACCGGCCTCATCCTTCGCGCCGAAATGCGCGCCCAGAAACGCGAGGAACGCCGGCCAGTCTTCCTTCACGACGCCATGCGTGCCGGGCCTTATCCAGAAGGCGATGTCGGCGGCCGGGTCATAGGGCTTAAGGCGCGCCTGGTCGAGGCCCTTGACGCCGTAAAGTTCGTAGATGGCGTCCGCCGCCATCGCCGCCCGGAAGGCGCCGTTGGGGTCCGACCACACGTCGCGCCGGGCGTTGCCGAGCAGGACGGGCCGCGGCGCGATAAGTGCGAGGAGCTGGTGCTGATCGAACGACGGCGCCGCCTCGTCCGTATACGCCGCATAGGTCCGCGCAAACCAGTGCGGATAGTTCTTGTTGATCGATTTGACGCCTTCGCCCCGCTTTTTGTAGTTGAGGGAGGCGCCGCCGGCGCCCGACTGGTGGGCGATGACGCCGTCGATGCGCGGATCAAACGCCGCGGCGACGAGCGCGGCCTTGGCGTAGCGCGAATGCCCCCAGACGATCATCGCGTCCTTGTCGAGGCGCTGGTCCTGCTCAAGGACGTCGATCACGCGCGAATAGCCCCACGCCCAGGCTGCAATCGCGCCCCAGCGCGTCTCGTCGTCCGCATAGCCTTCGGACAAGCGGCGCAAGGCCGAAAGACCTTCCCGGTCGCGATCGGGCACGATCTCGCTTGGGAAGATGGAGGCGATGGCGAAACCGGCGTCAAGGATCGCCTCGACCGGCGGCGTGCAGATGTAGCGGCCGAAAACGAATGTCGCGATCTTGTCCATCGCGCCGCCGCGCTTCTCGTCCGGCCCCGGCGCGCCGGAAACGCCGGGATCGGGAATTGTCGCCCAGCGCGGGCAAAATGTCTCCATCAGGATGACCGGCGCAGGACCTTGCGCCTTCACCGGCAGGACGACGTTGATAATGAAGCCTTCGGCGCCGGCGCCGTCCGCCACCGCGACTTTCTCGCCGTTGAAGGTCGCGCTCGCGCCGACCCGGTATTCCTCGACGACGCCGCGCCCGCCGAAAGCCGCGGCGTTGACGACGCGACGGTCGAGAATCGCGGAGTCGGAGGCGTCTGGAAAAAATCCGTAGACGTTCTTTTGCAACGCCGCGCGCGCGGCGGCGGCGCCTTCCGCCTCCCATGCGCTGACGCTTTCATAGGTCAGCGGCGGCGCGGCGGCGGGCCCGCGCGGGGAGAGGCCTGTCCAGGCGAGCGTCGCTTCCACGCAGCCGGACAGCGCCGCCGCGGCGGCGCACAGGAAGGTCGCACGCAACAAAGGCATCATCGTCTCCTGAAAATGAGATAAGCGGGCGCGCGCCCCTCGCGCAGGGCCTTGGCGTCATAGCGCGTTTGCGGCCAGTCTTCAGGCCGCTCGCGCCAGTCGCTCGCGCGTTCGGCGGTCCATTCGAACGCCTCGGCGCTTTGCGCGTGCATCAAGGTCCAGCGCACATAATCGGGAATGTCCGACGCGACGCGCAAATCGCCGCCGGATTTGAGGAGGCGCGCCGCCGCCGCGAAGAACCAGGGCGAGATCATGCGGCGCTTGAAGTGCCGCTTCTTCGGCCACGGGTCCGGGTGCAGCACGTAAAGGCGATCGAGCGAGGCGGCAGGCAGCGCCTCGATGAGGGGGCGCGCATCGCCATGTCGGACGCGGATGTTCTCGAGCCCGTCCGTGTCGATCTTCTGAAGGAGCTGCGCGACGCCGTTGATAAAGGGTTCAGCGCCGATGAACCCGGCGTCCGGATTGCGCGCCGCCTGCCAGGCGAGATGTTCGCCGCCGCCGAAGCCGATCTCAAACTCGGTGCGGCGCGCGTGCGGGAACAGCGCTTTCAGGTCGATCGGTCCGCGCTCGGGGTCCGGCGCTGCGATTTTCGGCAGCAATTCCTCGATCAGCAACCGCTGCCGCTGCCGCAGCTTGTGGCCCTTGGTGCGGCCATAGAGCGCGGGAAGGTAGGCGCCGTCATCGGCGCCGGTGCGCGGCGCGCGCCCTTCTTCGGCGAACGTCATCGGTTCCCGCCGGCCTTCATCGCATCAGCCCCCATCTCTTCCTGGATGAGCGCGAACGGAATGATCCCCGAAGCGTTCAGGGTTTTGAAGAATCCGGCGAGATCGAACGCCTCGCCTTTCTGCTCCTGGAAGAACGCGTATTCGCTCAACAGACGGTCAAGCTCGATCTTTCCAGTCACATAGCTGGAGCCGTAGCCGGGCTGGCGCAGATAGAGGAGCTGCTCGAAGCCGACGAGATCGCTTGCAGGGTCCGACCATTTCCGCGGCGTCCACCTTGCGTGAAACTCGCCCGCCTCATCGAGCGTCATCTCGTTTGACGCGACATGGAGCGAGGCAAGACCCCGCGCCGCGCGGTTGGCGAGCATGATCCAGACGATCTCGCGCGAGCGCGGATTGTCGTCATAGAGGCCCATATGCATGACGATTTCCTCCATCGCGGTCGCCATGCCTTCCGAGCGCCCGTCATAGAGATCGTAAAGCGGCTCAGCCGCGCGGATCGGGCTCTTGTGCGGCTCGTGCTTGCGCATCGCGAGTTCGATCCAGTGGTAGAAATGCGAATAGAGCGGCGTCGGGTCGAGGGCCGAGCCGATTGAAAAGAAATTGCGCCGATCGGGCGGCGTGAAGGCGCCGATCTCGTTCCTCAGCGCGTCGCGGTAGTAATCCTTGTCAGCGACAAGACCGCTGTCGATCAGGAATTTGGTCAGCGCCGCCATCTTGGCCGTCGCCATCTCCATATAGGCGGCTTCGTCATCGTAAAACGACTGCGGGGGCAGGTTGCGATTGCGGAATTCCTCAAGCGCCAGGCTTGCGCGCGACCGCTCAAGCTCGCGGCGCAAATAAGAGACCTGCTCGTCCCAGCCGAACGGCATGAGGCGGACGTGCTTCATGTACCAGTCGTAGTTTTCCTTGCCGACGCCCGACGGCCCCGTCTTCGACGGCGCTTCGGCGCGCATCCAGACGATGAAGGCCTCGCTCGCTTCCCGCGCCCGGGCGGCGGCGGCGCGCAGTTCGGGCGAGGCGCCGTCAAGAGTTCCGCGCACCGGGCCCTCGAGCGTGCGCATCGCGATTGAGCCTTCTTCAAGGCCTTTCAAGGCGTCGATCTGCCAGCGGAAGGCGCGCTCGCCATAGGCGAAGAGATCGCGGGCGTTTCCCTCCTCGAGGTTGACTTTCGCCTGCTCAAGGAACGCCGGGACGGCGCCGAGGCGGCAGGCCAGTTCCTTCTGATCGGCCTTCGAGAGCGGGTATTTATACGTATAAAGATCGATCGCGGGACGGGCGTTGGGGCCTTCATGTTCAGGAACGTCGCTCTCCTCGCCGAAGACATGCGCGTAAAAGCTCGGGTCGCGCGCCCACGGCTTCATCACCCGCAGGTCGAAATCAAGGCCGTTCATCTCCGCTTCGACATAGCGAAGCTCGGCGCGCTGCGCCGGCGTCCAGCCGGTCGCGTCGAACGCCGCCAGCCGCGCCCTGAAGTCGGCGAGCCCCTCGACTTTCGCCGCCATCGCCGCGGCGGTGTAGTCGGGAACGCAGTTCGTGACGGCGGGCGCCTCAAACGCGCGCCAATCCTCGAACAGGCGGATGAGATCGCGATAGGTCCTGTTTGCAGCGTGCGCCGGCATGGTTCCACCGATGATAAGTCCCGCCGCGACAAGCGCGGATAGCGTCATTCTAACGGTCACGGCCGCTTTTCTCCATTCAGCCCGGCGCGGGCGGTCAAATTTCTTCGCCCTTGCGTTCGAGTTCGTCGACCAGCTCCTGCTGCTCTTCAAGGCTGTCGCCGCCGCCGAACACGTAAACGCCGGAATTAAAGCTTGTGCCATAGGTCGTGACAAGGTTCACGGTCTGCGCGACGCCGGAGCCGAGCTCCGCGCCGTCAAGCGCGGTCAACGGATGCAGGAAGACCGCCCAGACATATCCATTGGCGAGCGCGTAGCGCGCATCAAGGGCGCTGTCGAAATTCGCCTGCATCAGGCGCGTCGTTTCTTCGGCCGTGAGCGAGGCTGATTCCGCGACCGGCGCGATCACCCGCATCCGGTCGGCGTTGATGTCATAAACGAGGAGGAGCGCGACGCCGTTCACGGTGAACTCAGCGCCCGTCTCCGAGAATTTTGCGAGCGGATCGATGCGCTTCACCGTCTCGCGCAGGCGCGCGGCGGCCTCGACGACGGCGTCGCCGGGACCGGCGTCCCCAGCGGAGGGCGGCGCCGGCGGATCGGCGGGAACGGGCGCTTGCGCGGCGGCGGGTGCAAGGAGGACAAATGCAGCAAGGGCGGCCCGGATCATTTCAGCGTCTCCTTGAAGAAGGCGATCGTCCGGCCCCAGGCGAGGGCGGCGGCCTCGGCGTTATAGCGGGCGGCGTTGGTGTCGTTGTTAAAGGCGTGTTCGGCGCCTTCATAGAAGAACGCCTGATAATCGACATTCGCGGCTTTCAGCGCCGCCTCAAAGGCGGGGACGCTCTCATTGATGCGCGCGTCGTCGCCGGCATAGTGCATCATCATCCGTGCCCGGATTTTCGCCGCCTCCTCGGCGCTTGGGCTGCGGCCGTAATAGCAGACGCCGGCTTCAAGCGCGTCCGACGCCGCGGCGAGCCGGTTGACCATCCCGCCGCCCCAGCAAAAGCCGACCGCGCCGACATGGCGCTGATGGGTTTTTAATAACGCCAGACTCCTGGTGATCGCGGCGAGCTTCTTGACCGTTTTGTCGGCGTTCAGCTTGCCGATCATCTCGCGCGCTTTGTCTTCATCCTCCGGCGTGCCGCCATAGGGCGACAGCATATCGACGGCGAAAACATGAAAACCCTCAAGCGCGATGCGCCGCGCGACATCGCGGATATGCGGGTTAAGACCCCGGTTCTCGTGGATGACGATGATTGCGGGCGCAGGCCCGCCTTTTTTCAGCCGTGCGCCATAGGCGGTGACGAATGGAAGGTGCCGCGTCGGCGCGACGCCGGCGTTAGGCGCGCCTTCGGCGAGAATTTCCTCGGGCTCGATAAGATCGACGACGCCGCCGGTGTCGAATTTCCGCGTGAAAATATCGAGCCGGTTGTCGTCTTCGGCGACCAGGGGCGCGGCGAGCGCGTAGTCGTTGGCGAGGAGCGGGAGGAGCGCGGTCGCGGCCGCAGCGCCCCCGGCGATGCGCGAGAGGCGATCGAGAAAATCGCGCCGCGAGATCACGCCATGCGTGAACGCGTCATAGAGGTCGATGATCGGACGGGTGATCGTCGGCGGCATGGATGCGACTTTCGCGGCGGCCTGCGCTTTATAGCGTCGCCCGCGCGGCCCGCCTAACGCCGCCGCGATGACAGTCTAGTGGGCGTGACCTGGACCAAACGCCGGCTTGGACGCCCGTCCGGCGCGGGCCCAAACGCGTTCATGGATAGTGTCGGCGACGGTCTGGACCAGCGGCTCGATCATCCGGACCGCCAGCGCCGTCTGCCAGCTCCGCGTGATCGCGTAAGCGGCAGCGATCGCGATGGCGATGTGCATCAGGGCGTAGGTGAGGGTTTTGAGAGCGGTGCTGGGCATGAGCAGAGTTCCTCCACCTCCAATATACGCTAATAATAATCACTCGCAAATCGAGACGCATCATTTGCGCGCGAGGCGGGGGCTTGGGGCCGTACGCAAATTGCCGACGCGAGAGGCGATTTCGGCGTAGGGCGGGTGGAGCAAAGCGGTGCCCGCCAGCGGTGGTCGTGAGAGCGCCGCCGGCGGGTTTCAATGCGCTCCGTCTGCCCTACGCTTGCGTCCCGAAGCATAACGGATATGGACCGCCGATGAACAAGCGCCTCGCCATGGGATTACTGGCCGCCGCCTTGGTGCTGAACGGCAGTTGCAAGACCCATCNNCTGGCGCCATTGCGGAGAAAGATGTGACGAGCGACCGGGAGCTTATCGTTCTCGCCGCGCCGCGCGCGGGCGATGCTTACTACGCGGAGGTCGCGGACGACATTTTCGACTTTCACGTCGCCTATGCGCGCGCGGCGGCGGGGCGTGACGACGTTTTGATCCTGACCGACGAAGAATCGTACACGGATTATATAGCCGAGCTTGGAGCCGGCCGCGTCGCCGTCGCGCCGATGGACGACATCTGGATGCGGGATTTCAGCCCGTCGAACGCCGAAAGGCCGGTTCTGTTCCGATATACCGCCGCCGGTCAGGGCGGCGACACGGATGGCCAGAGCGACGCGGACGCGGTTCAGAGGCGCCTTGCCAAAGTCATTAAAAAGGCGGGCCTGACAATCCGCGTCAGCGCAATGTTGAACGACGGCGGCAATTTCGTCGATGACGGTGGCGGGCGCGCGGTCGTCAGCCGCAAATTCCTGCGCGACAATAATCTTACGGAAGCCGAAGGACGCGCGCGCTTGAAGTCGGAAACCGGCGCCGCCCATGTCGCGTTCATCGAAGCGGACGAACAGGGCGGCCTTGAACATGCGGACGGCGTCGTCGCTTTCATCGGGCCGAACACGCTTGTCATCAACAGCTACCCCGACGATCCTGGCTACGCCGCCGAATTGCGCGCGGACCTCGAAGCAGGTCTGCCCGGCGCCGTCATCCACGAGATCGTCACGCCCTATGACGGCGACGCGATTTACGACGCGAAGTTCGGGTCCGCCTGCGGCCTCTATGTCAACATGCTGGTGACGCCCCGCCGCATCTATCTGCCGCAATTCGGCGTCCCCGAAGACGCCGAGGCGCTGGCGAGCCTCAAGCGCTGGACCGACAAGGAAATCGTGCCGGTGCGCTCGGAAAAAATCTGCCGCATGGGCGGCGGCGTCCGCTGCTTGTCCTGGCAACTGCGCGGCGAGAACGCGGCGCGACTGCTGGACTGGGCGCCCGGATAGCCTACACGATCAATCGGCGCGCGGCGCGCCTACGATTTTCACCGCCGCCATCCAGTGTTATGCCCCACGCGCATCACTTCGGGAGCCGCATGGCGAACCACCTCCACAAGGGCGACTTGCCGGCTTCGCTTTCTTTTGGCGCATCGGTCGCCGTCGACAGCGAAACGATGGGGCTCAACACCCACCGCGACCGGCTGTGCGTCGTGCAGCTCTCCGGCGGGGACGGCAATGCGCATATCGTCCAGCTTGCGGCCGGCTATGAAGCGCCGAACCTCAAGCGGCTGCTGGCCGACCCCAAGGTCTTGAAGATCTTCCATTTCGCGCGCTTTGACATCGCGGCGTTCCAGCATTGGCTTGGGGTCGAAACGACCCCTGTCTATTGCACCAAGGTCGCCTCGCGCCTTGCCCGCACCTTTACCGACCGGCACGGGCTGAAAGACCTTGCGCGCGACCTTCTGGGGCTCGACCTCTCCAAACAGCAGCAATCGTCGGACTGGGGGGCGGACACGCTCACCAGGGACCAGATCGACTATGCCGCGGCGGATGTCCTTTATCTCCACGCATTGAAGGAAAAGCTCGACGCCATGTTGGCCCGCGAAGGGCGGGCGCACCTCGCCGAGGCTTGCTTCCGGTTCTTGCCGGCGCGCGCCGCGCTCGACCTCGCCGGCTGGCCGGAAATCGACATTCTGGCGCACGCCTGAAGCCGCGGAGCCAAAAAAGCGGGGCCGGCGCCCGAATCCGGCTCGCGCTGGGCCCCCCAGCGACTATATTGAAGGTCTTGAAAAACCCGCGCGTTTCCGGCCGGAGGTGCGCCGATCCTTTATGAGGCCATGACCACCGCGCCCGAAGCCGCCGCTGACGCCGCCGTCGCGCCCAAAGGCGCGGACCCGGCGCGCACGCGCCAGGCCGGCCGCACCAACAAGGGCTCCCTCGACAGTCTGACGATCCGGCGCCGGACGAGCGGCGAGGACGCGGCGGCGCGCGCGCAGTTCATGCGCCGGATGCGCATCGCCCTCCCGATTCTGGCGCTGGTGCTGATCGCGACCTTCTTTTTCAATACGCGCCAGTCCGGCGTCGATGACGCTTTCCTCGACGATTTCGCCGAAATTGATGCGTCGCCGCAAAATCTCAAGACCGCCAAGCCTAAATTCACTGGCGTCGATGCGCGCGGGAACCCTTACGAAGTGACGGCCAAATCCGCGCTGCAACAGACCGACGGCGGCAAGGTCGTCGATCTTGAAGCCCCGCGCGCGGTGACCTCGACTGGCGACGGTCAGTCGGTCGTCGCGGCGAAAACAGGTGTCTTTGACGCCGACGCCAAGCGCCTCGATTTGCGGGATGACGTCACTTTCGAGCATAAGGTCGGCGGGACGATTTATGTCCTCAGGACCCCGGCGGCGACCTACACGATTGATAACCGTGTCGTCGCCAGCGACGCTGGCGTCGACGGCGCGGGCACGGACGGCGCGCTTTTGAAAGCCGACCGGATGAACGCAAACGATCGCGAAGGGAAACTTGTCTTCGAAGGCAATGTCAGCATGCGCGTTTATCCGCGCCGAACGGACGACGCCGCGCAACCCTCGCCGGAACCGAACAAGACCGACGAACAATGAAAAGAAGGAATGACGGCATGAAAGCAGCGGGGGCGATGGCGGCGGCGGCCGTATTGATGGCGGGTTCGGCGTCGGCGCAGCTCGCCGCGGCCGACAGCGATGCGCCGATCGACATCACCGGCGACCGCCTTGAGGTGGAAAACGACGTCGCGACGTTCATCGGCGACGTCCGCGCCGTGCAGGGACCGGCCATCCTCACGGCGGAGCGCCTGGTCGCCGATCTCGACGATAAGGGTTCGTTCACCAAGATCCGCGCGATGGGCGCGGTGCGCTATTCAAACGGCAAGGAAGCGATCACCGGCGCGCGCGCCCTGTTCGACGATGTCGCGCGCACCATCACGATTTCGGAGAATGTCGTCGTCACCCAAGGCGAGCAAGTGATGACCGGCGGCGAGCTCGTCTATTGGATCGACACCGGCAAGATCTTGTTCACCGCGCCCGCCGGAAAGCGCATCCGGGGCATTTTTTATGCCAAAGACCAGCCTGGCCAGTCCTGAAGACGGCGTGATTTCATCAAGTTTTAAAGAGAGTCCCCGCTAGATGCCCGAAGCCATGAATGTCGAGACCCACACCCCTGGCGCGCAAGCAAAGCGCGCGGCTCCGCGCCCGACGGTCGTCGAGGGCGGCGGCGGGCTCTTTGCGGAAAATCTCGGCAAGACCTTCAAGCGCCGCCCGGTCGTGCGCGGCGTGTCGATGGGCGTGCGCCGCGGCGAAGTGGTCGGGCTTTTAGGGCCGAACGGCGCCGGCAAGACGACCTGCTTTTACATGATCACCGGCCTTATCCCGGTCGATTTCGGCTCGATCGCCATCGACGGCCATGACGTGACGCGCCTGCCGATGTATCAGCGCGCGCGACTGGGACTTGGCTACCTGCCGCAGGAAGCGTCGATCTTCCGGGGGCTGACGGTCGAGCAGAATCTGCGCGCCGTCGTCGAACTCGTGGAGAAGAACAAGGACCGCCAGCAGGCGCTGATCGACGACCTTCTCAACGAGTTCAACATCACCCACATCCGCAACGCCCCCGCGCTTGCGCTGTCGGGCGGCGAGCGCCGCCGCGTCGAGATCGCGCGCGCGCTCGCGACGGGCCCCGCCTTCATGCTGCTCGACGAGCCTTTTGCGGGCATCGATCCGCTCGCGATCGCCGACATCCGCGAGCTCGTCTTGCACCTTAAGGAACGCGGCCTCGGCGTTCTCATCACCGATCACAATGTGCGCGAAACGCTCGACATCATCGATCGCGCCTACATCATTCACGAAGGCGAAGTGCTCATCGAGGGCGCGCCCAGCGATATCGTCGGCGACAAGGACGTGCGCCGCGTATACCTGGGCGACCGCTTCCAGATGTAGCCGGAGAGGAAAACGGGGGCGGTGTGGCGTTAGCTCCAAGGCTAGAATTCCGGCAGAGCCAAGCGCTCGTCATGACGCCGCAGCTGCAGCAGGCGATCAAGCTGCTGCAGCTATCCAATCTCGAACTCGCCGAGTTCGTCGAGCAGCAGCTCGAAGAAAACCCGTTCCTTGAGCGCGCGCCGGAGGCCGAAGACGCCCCCGAGCGGCAAAGCTCGACCGCCGACGACCGCAACGAAACCGACGGCGCCGTCGTCGATCTTGACAGTTCAGGCGCGATCGAGCGCGCGGCCGAAGCGATCGACGCGCCGAATGACGACGGCGAGGACCGCGCCGGCCCCGCCGCCGAAGCGCCCGACTATAAGTCAAACGATTGGGCGAATGTCGGCTCCGGCGGCGCGCAGTCCTTCGACGAGGACCGCGCTTTCGGCGAAACGCTTTCCCGCGAAATCTCGCTGTGGGAGCACCTCTCCGAGCAATTGCAGGTCGCGACGCGCGATCCGCAGGAACTCTTCATCGGCGCCTATCTCATCGATCTCATCGACGAGGCCGGTTATCTGCGTGAAACCGTCGAAGCGGTCGCCGAACGGCTTGGCGCGGAGGCCGCCGACGTCGAGCGCACGCTGGGGCTCATCCAGACGTTCGAGCCTTCAGGCGTCGGCGCGCGCGACCTTAAGGAATGCCTGTCGATCCAGCTCGCCGACCGCAACCGGCTTGACCCGGCGATGCGCGCCTTCGTCGACAACATCGAATTGCTGGCGAAATCGGACCTTAAAGGCCTGATGCGCGTCACCGGCGCGGATGAGGAAGATATCCGCGACATGATCGCAGAGGTCAGGGCGCTGACGCCCAAGCCCGGCTACGCCTACGGATCCGACCCCGTGCAGGTGGTGACGCCCGACGTCATCGTGAAAAAGGCGCCGGACGGCGGCTGGAAGGTCGAGCTTAACGCCGAGACGCTGCCCAAAGTGCTGGTCAACCGCGTTTATTACACCGAGGTCTCAAAGCTCAAATGCCGCGAAGACGACGCTGTGTTCGTCAGCGAACATTTCGCCAATGCGACCTGGCTCGTCAAAAGCCTCGACCAGCGCGCGCGCACGATCTTGAAGGTCGCGAGCGAAATCGTCCGCCAGCAGGACGCGTTCCTCGTCTACGGCGTGAAGCACCTGCGCCCGCTCAACCTGCGCGCGGTCGCCGACGCCATCTCCATGCATGAATCGACGGTGAGCCGGGTCACCGCCAACAAATATGTCGTGACGCCGCGCGGCATTTTCGAGCTCAAATATTTCTTCACCGCCTCGATCGCGTCGAGCGCCGGCGGGGAGGCCCATTCGGCCGAAGCCGTGCGCTTCCGCATCCGCGAGCTGATCGACGCCGAAACGCCGGACGCCGTACTGTCCGACGACCGTATTGTCGAAATTCTCAAGAGCGAAGGCGTCGATATCGCCCGGCGCACCGTCGCGAAATACCGTGAGACGATGAACATCGCGTCCTCCGTCCAGCGCCGCCGCGCGGCGCTGCGCCCGGCGATCTGAAAAAGGCGGCGTGAAGCCGCGATTTGACGGCGCATTGGGCGCGTCAAGGGCTTTAAATCCTTGGGCTTTGGGCCGATATTGAAATTGTCACGCCGCCCCACCCCCGCGCCCGCCTTCCCCAGCGCCAAGGGCGGCCCGGTCACGGAGGCCTTTCCCCATGGACGTTCAGGTCAGCGGCAAAAACATCGAGCTGGGCGAGGCGCTGCGCACCCACGTCACCGGCCGGCTGTCCGACAGCGTCCAGAAATATTTCGGCCGCGGCGCCGAAGCGGCGGTCTCCTTCGTCAAGGAACGCCACCTCGTCGAATGCGAGATGTCCGCGCACCTCTTTTCGGGCGTCCTCCTCGCCGCGCACGGCTCGGGCGGGGACGCCTATGCCGCGTTCGAGGAAGGTCTCGACAAGCTCGAAAAGCGGGTCCGGCGCTATAAGCGGCGCCTCAAGAACCATCATGTCAATGGCGACAAGTCCCCAATGCCGGCCGAAATGGCGGCCTACCGGCTCCTCGCCCCGCTTCCGGAAGAAGAGGAAGGCGGCGGCGAGCCCATGGGCGATCCCACGCCGGTTGTGGTCGCCGAGCAAACGACCTCATTACGGGAAATGACCGTCGGCGCCGCCGTCATGCAGCTTGATCTTGCGGAAAGCCCCGCGGTCGTCTTTAAGAACGCCGCCCACGGGCGGCTCAACGTCGTCTACCGGCGCCGTGACGGGCATATCGGCTGGATCGACCCGGCGCCGTGATTGGCGCCCAAAAGTTGACTTTCATTAAGGATATTTCGTCGTAAAAGGGCGCCGACTTTTCGGGGGCGTTGGTGTTTCCCTGGAACAGCGTTTGCAAGGTCGGCCGGAACTTATGGCATTATCAGATTTGCTTTCCCCCAAGGCGGTCGTCCTCAACCTCCACGCACGGTGCAAGCGTGACGCCCTGGCGACGCTCGCCGAGCGCGCAAGCGCCGTCACCGGCGCGGATGCGACAGCGATCCGCGAAGCGCTGATGGAGCGCGAAAAACTCGGCTCGACCGGGGTCGGGCGCGGCGTCGCCATTCCGCACGGCAAGATCGAAGGGCTTGGAGAAATCACCGGGCTTCTCGCCAAACTCGACCAGCCGATCGATTTCGAAGCAGTCGATGACCAGCCGGTTGATCTTATCTTCGTGCTCCTGGCGCCGGCCGACGCCTCAGCCGCGCATCTGAAGGCGCTCGCCAAAGTCTCGCGGCTCCTGCGCGACGAACGCGTGCGCGAGGCGCTCCGGGGCGCGGAGACGCCCGAAGCCCTGTTCACCATCGCCGTCGACAGCGAGCGCCCGCACGCGGCTTAAAGCGCGCCCCGCCGCCGTCCTCCAGAACCAACGAGTGCGACCCCGGGGCCATCTCCGGTGGCGCGGGCGTTTGATGAGCGCGCCAGCTCCCGGATGGCTGACCGGCCCCGCTGCGCCGGAAGGAAGGGGGCGCCTGACCGGGCGGCGCCGGCGCCCAGCGGATTCATGCGCTTGACAAATATACTTTAAATTATAAAGTACTTTTCATCCTGGCACCCGCGCCGGTGAGCCGCCCTAATCGATGAAAAGGAGAACCCCAGTGCTGAAAAGATCGAATTTCGCATTCGCCGCCGTCGCTTGCGGCTTGTTTCTAGCCGGCGGGCCCGCAGCCGCAGCCGATGTCACGATCGAAATCGCCGGGGTTCGGGCCGCTGACGGCGATCTTTATGTCAGCTTGCAAACGCGCGAACAGTTCATGAAGGCGACCGGCGTCGCCGGTGAGATCCTGAAAGATCCGGGCGCGGGCATGACGCGCGTCGTCTTGCCGAATGTCAGCGCGGGCGACTATTCCGTGTCGGTCTGGCATGACATCAACGGCAACGGACAGTTCGATTTCGGACCCGACGGGCGGCCGGCGGACGGGTGGTCGATGGTCAACGCCTCGACGTTACGGGGCGAACCGGATTTTGAATCGGTGAAATTTTCGGTGCCGCCCGCGGGCGCGCGGATCGCGCTCGAAATGGTCTATTCCGACTGAACCCAGCGCCGGGCCGCCGCGAGCGCCGGCGGCCCGCAACCGGAGGCCCGCCATGCATGATGTCGAGACTTTGCGCGAGGACCTCGCCATCGCGCGCGCGCTGGCGATGGAGCCCGAGGTCAGTCCGCTTTCGGGCGGCGTACATTATGTGATCTTTGGGCTGACGATGTTCGGCTGTCTGATTTTTCAGTGGTCGGTCGTCGCCGGCGTCGTGGCGATTTCACCCTGGGCGATCGCCATTGTGTGGTTCGGCGGGATGGCCGCCGCCGCGGCGCTGACGGGGATCGCCGCCCGCCGGTCGACTGAAGCGCCGGGCGCCTTCGCGGTCGGCAACGCCGTCTCGAACGCCGCCTGGCGGGCGAGCGGCCGGTTCCTGGGGCTGTTTGCGCTGGCGCTGTTCGCCGCGGCGTTCGCTGCGCCGGACTGGATGTTCGGCGCCGGCGCCGGGGACGGGGCCGGGCGCTTGATCGCCGCGGCGTTCTCAATTTTCCTGCCAGTCAGTTTCGGCGTTTACTCCGTGGCGATGGCGGCTTCGGCGGCGGCGGCGAAATCAGAAATGCTCGGCCGCTTCAGCTTCCTCGCCCTCCTTGTCATGGCGGTCACGATTGCGTTGATCGGGCGGCCGGCGCAGATGCTGGTCGCGGCGGCTGGAATTCTTCTGGTGTCGGTCCTTCCCGGCTTGTTGTTGATCCGCGAGGCGCGAAACCAGCGCAATGACGAACGTTGACGAGGGCGACTTCGACTACCGCGACATTGACGACGTCATCCACGGGCGCGTCAGGCTGTCGATCATGGCTTATTTGTCGGGCGCCGACGCCGCCGGCTTCAACGAGCTGAAGGAAAAGGTCGGCGTCAGCGACGGCAATCTCTCAGTGCATATCTCAAAGCTTGAAGAAGCAGGATATGTCGCCGTCGAAAAGCGCTTTGCCGGCAAGAAGCCGCAGACGATCTGCCGCCTCAGTCAAACTGGCCGCCGCGCCTGGCTGTCTTATATCGAACGGATGGCCGCGATCCTCGACCTGAAGCAGGGCTGATCGGCGGCGGCGGCGAATATCCGGTCGCCGCCAGCGGCCCCGCCTTTTGGTCAATGCACGCTGACCGGGTTCATCTCGTGCTGGCGCGCGGCGGCGAAGGCGAGGGCGCGGTCGCCGACGAGGGCGATGCGCTGGCCGTCGCTTGAGTGCACCGAATAAAGCGTGGTGTCGGCGGGGATGTCGATGACGGCGCCGGTGTCGTCATCGACGAGATCGTCCTTCACCTCATGAGCGAAGACGGTGCGGACATAGACGAGCTTCTTGCCGCCGAGCGCCGCCAATTCGCGGTCGCTCAGAACGACTTTCGCTGCTGGTTCCGGTTGCCGGTTCGACGACTTGAGACTGGCCATTGGCCAAACCCTTCCATTCCTCGCGATCGGGATCGCCCCAATCGCCATCAGGCCACAGATTGGCTAGCAAACGGTGAAAGCCCGATGGCCAGCGCTTTAGCCCGTTCTGTGACGTAGGGCTACAATATAACATTTCAATGATGGAAATGCGGCGGAAAGGGCGCTGCGGTTAACCAAAGCGTGAGAGCGCGGCCGCAAACAGCGGCGGATCGACATTAGCGCCCGAAAGCGTGATCGCGATGGCGCCGCCCGAAGGGCGGACCTTGCCATGGTAAACGGCGGCAAGCGCGGCGGCACCGCCCGGTTCGAGGACCAGTTTCAAATATTTGAAAGCCCAGGCGAGGGTTTCGAGCACTTCGTCGTCGGTCACCGAAAAGCCGCCCGTCACCCGGCGCTTCAGGATCGGAAATGTGATCGCGCCCGGCGTCGGCGCGGCAAGGGCGTCGCAGATCGTCTTGGCTGACCGGTCGGCTTTCAGGCGCTCCCCCGCCTTGATCGACGCCCAGGTCTCATCAAACCCGGCCGGCTCGGCGATCAAGATCTCGGTCTTGGGAGAAATTTCCTCCAGGATCGTCGCGCAGCCGGCGGCGAGGCCCCCGCCGCCGCAGCAGACGAGGAAAGCATCAAGCCTTGCCCCCATCGCCTCGGCCTGCGCGGCGGCCTCGAGCGCGACGGTCCCTTGCCCCTCGATCGTGTCGATATGGTCGAAGGGCGGGGCGAGCGCGAGGCCGCGCTCGGCCGCGATCTTGCCGCCGATCGCCTCGCGATCATCCGTATACCGATCGTAAAAGACGATTTCGCCGCCATAGGCCTTGACCTGCGCGACCTTGAGGGCGGGCGCGTCCTTCGGCATGACGATGACGCTTTTTGTCCCGTAAAGCCGCGCGGCGCGCGCGACGCCTTGCGCATGGTTGCCGGAGGAAAAGGCGAGAACGCCGCGCGATCGCTCTTCAGGGGCGAGGCGGGACAGGCGCGTCATCGCGCCGCGGAACTTGAACGAGCCGGCGTGCTGCAACGACTCCGCTTTCATCAGCACGCGCCCGCCCGCGCGCGCGTTCAGCCATTCGTTCTCAAGCAGCGGCGTTGCGATCGCCGCGCCTTTGATGCGGGTTGCGGCGTCGCGGACGCCCGCGGGGCCGGGTCCGGTCATGGCGTGTCCGCCTCGATGCCGCTTTCGGCGACGAGATAGCGCCAGGCGACGGCGCTTGCGACATTGACGATCGCGTTGACGATCAGCGTCATCACAAAGATCGCGGCCGCCGTCATCCAGAAGCCCGGCGCCGACGGGGAAAGCGCGGCGGAAAGTTTCTGCAGGAAACTGCTGACGGCGGCCGCGTCGCCGCCCCGAACGCTTGCGATATCGGCGGCGACCGGCAGCGCCGCCGGAAGAAGGAGGATGAGAACGGCCGGCAGGATCACGAGCCCGATCACGATCCAATAGCCGATAAGGGCCAGCCAGTCGCGCCGCGTCGCGTCCCAGGCGACGCCGAGCCCCAGCGTTCGCGTCGCCATGACGGCGGGAAAAAGCACCGACATCCGCAGCTGAAACCAGCCCGTCGCCGCTTGCGACAGGATGGAACCGACACTTCTCAGCGCGCCGGCCGCCGCAGGCCCCGCGAAGCTGGCGGCCGTCACGAAGACGCCGACGACAATCTCGGCGATCAGCGCGATGACGACGACCATCAGGTTGAGCAGGAAATTCGCGCCCATGATGCGCGTCTCGTCGGGGCCGTAATTCAAATAGAACGGCAAGCGCTGTTCTTCGCCGCGGATGATGTGCTTGAGGCTTGCGACCGTGAGCATGGGGAAGAAAACAAGCCCGGCGAGCAGATAGAAGACGATGGCGCCGCCAAGTCGCGACAGCACGGCGGCCGCGGTCTCCGGGTCCGGATTGGGCCCCAGCAGCACCATCTCGGCGGTCGCGCTGAAGAGGTGCGGCGCTGCGTAAAGCTGCAGCCCGGCGACGATCAGCGCGGGCAGCCACATCGCCTGCAAGAGCAGCGGCCAATGCCGCGCGAGATAGGCGAAGGTCGCGGCGACAGCCTTGAAAATGCGGAAAGTCATGATGCT
>FSSH01003865.1_pt1 | contig 20365 bp, 23 predicted proteins | sample 1166101 | NCBI WGS metagenome assembly FSSH01 (sample SAMEA32972668, study PRJEB13176) | freshwater metagenome | biome: Drinking water system; feature: Biomass in drinking water that filtered by 0.45 um membrane; material: drinking water | place: USA | collected 2012-12-20 | depth 0 m | reverse complement strand
CTCATTGAAACGACAACGAGCATGGCGTATTCTTCACCAACAGTTAGGGAGTGTTATACGCACAGAAGTGGTCGGATCCAACTCTTATGCGGATCCGTCTAGATTGTTAGGCGGATGTTCGCTGAACGGAGGTATGGAGATGAGGATTCAGTGTGAAGATCGCCCGCGCGCCGGGCAGCAGTTTATGTTCCGCGTCACAGGAGCAACAGGAAAGACGCGGATCGAGGCGCATGTCGATACACGACGAGTGCTGGAAACGGAATGTCCAGATCCTCCGTGTCATGAGATGGTCCAGATCCCCGCACAGACAAGAGATTCGATCCTAAGACTTATCGCCATAGATTCGATCGGCAATAGGGAAGAACTCGAGTTCATAATCGCCGACTCAGAAGCGGGAGCCGGCGGGGTGATGGTTACGACGAGTTGACGCAGATGCAGCTAGTCTTTAAGGAACTCAGCCAACTGTCTACACCTGCACTGGCTGCTATCGTTGCGCTTGCGGGCGCAACTGGCGTAGTCCTCGCCGCCATTATTACCGCGATACTGGGAAGGCTTATTGTTACGCCATTTCTTGGTGCTCGGGATAAACAGGATCGAGAAGTCGAATGGCGAAAGCATGCAATTGAACTCACAAAGCTTGACCTTGAGAGAAAGCTCAAGACTCGAAGAAAATCTGACACGACTCCAATCCGCCCTAGCATCTTAGACTTTCTCGCCAACTACAGAGATCTCCAGGAGCTTGGGGGGAAGACGCCGAAGGAGCTCTATGAAGTAATACAGGCAAAGCGCATTAATGCCCCGGCAGGCAACGCTCCTCCGACTCCCGATAACTCATTGCTCAACCCGGACGCGTCGCCGGGCGGCCCCGCACCGGTTAGCTGATGCGTTAAGGCGACAGGGCTGAGGGCCGCTCTATGGCGGTGCGATCTCGGCGCCGAACTTCCGCTTCTGGCCGATAGCGGCCATCCCGGGACGGCTGCTACTTAGCGTTCAGTGCCGCATGACAAGGCCGTAGCAAGCCCCTTTCCGGATCTCCCCTTGGCAACCGAGCACACGTGACTCCCTCCGGGGAGTTTCCTCCCAACCCCCAGGCAACATATACCGACGCACCGCTGTGTTGCGTGAGGGGATGGACCGGGAAACAGGGCATCGAGGCTAACTTTCGCGCTCCTGTCATTTTTATGAGGCACACGGACACCCAGGACTATTCATCTATCTCTCGATCACGATCTCAAGAAAATTCCAGAACTTTCCGCATCACGTCGAAATACAACTGAAGCTTCTCCCGATCCGCTTCCCGTACCATCTTCTCGATCCCTTTTCGTAACGCCTTTTCACTCTCCTCTGATTCTCCAAACAGGAAGAGATCATACGGCTCGACTCCAAGCATCTTCGCTAGGCGGATCAGAATATCCATTGTGGGATTTTCAACCCCTCGCTCAATGCCGCTAATGTATTTCGGACTCAAGCCCACCTGTTCGGCGAGTTGATCCTGCGTCAGGCCATTCCGTTGCCGCACGATCTTGATACGCTTCCCCACCGCTCGTTTGACATCCATGCCGCCACCCCTTCTGAGCGCGAGTATGCGGCGGCAGACATGTGATATTAACCCACCGATAGACGTAATAAGTTGACAGACTGGCACTGCCAGATACACTTACTGCGTGCATGGAGTGCACTACAAACTTGTTTGCCTACTATTGGTTCCTGTCTGATTGGGTAATAGGTGAGAGGTAGAAGTGCTGGTTCGAATGTCCATCTTCGTGCTCGCTATGGTCGCATCGGGTTGTGCGACCTTTCTCAATGACGCTAGTCAAACTGTGACGTTCGACTCATCCCCAAATGGTGCCAGGATTTTTATGAACGGTGTGGAAGTTGGCATAACCCCGTTAAGCATGCAGGTGAGACGTTCAAGAAATACGATGATCCTCGCGAAAAAGGATGGGTACGAGGATCAACAGCTCGCACTGCAAACCACAACGACTGGAAAGTTCTGGGCGAATGGGCCTATTGGCTCTACGGTAGACTATTTATCCGATGCGATGATCGAGTACTCGCCGAATCAGTACTACATCAGATTGAACCGAACGACACTCTTGCAATCATACGACGGCGGCGTTGTAGCAGATGGAGAAACCCGCGCAAGAATCGAACAAATGAGCATGAGAACTGAAGAACGAGTCAGAGCATATATTATTAGGAGCGATCAATATCTGAGAACTGATCTCGCTAGAGGCCATGGTGAATATCTTTCAGGCTTGAGTTCGCTGCTTCGACTCCCTGCAAACAGTGAAACATTGAAGAGGCTTCGATCCATAGCTGTTCGTAACCGCGAAGCCCCTTCCTTTGCAGAGGCGGTCTTGACCCAGTATCCAGCAAACGATCCGGACGACACGGCACAAGGTCTGAAGACCAACCGAACCAGGCGTTAACTGGATCAGCCTGTTCGATTCTGCATGGAACTTTCATCTGTAGACAGGGATCTTCCCTTACCTTGAGGAGCTCATCCGGCTGAAGACCCCGTATTTCTTACTTCTGAGAGGGAGCTATGCCAGCCGAGTCAAAACTTCGTGGTAATTCTCGCGCGATCATTCCGATGATTCCACTCAGTGGGATGACACCGGACATGATCGCTGACGTACTGCGGACAGTACCGAGGTACGGGCCGACAGACTTCCGGGCTCTTATTGAGAATACGATTGGGGCAATCCACCAGGTCCCCAAGATCTTCCATCGAGAAACAGGAATCCCCTATCAACCCAAGCAGATTGAAGCCTATTTTGGTCGGTCATCTGGCGGCAGTAACCATGTAGCATGGAATCTCTATCAGTGCTGGCTACGAGGAGTCCGTGAGCGTTCTCACATGTATGGAATGGTGTTTGCCCAAACTCCAATCAAGGCCTCGCTCAGATACGAGAAGCACGGCATCTTGCTGATCGAAGCCCTGAAGGAAGTAGATGGGCTTTGCATCTCCAATCGAACACTCACGGCCAAAGGTGGGGTTGGCAGCAACGAACCGGGCTTTCTCTATATGACCTTCCGACTTCTCAGGAAAGAGTCAGAACCAGCCCAAGAGTTGACGTATGAGCAGATTCTCGACTGTGTGCGCCGAGAGAAGGATAGGCTCGAAGGACTTGCCGAAAATACGGAATCATCTGTTCGAGATTTGCAGGTCGCCTTCAAGACAGGATTGGAGAGAGCGAACACCTTGAGCTATCAAGGCGACTGCAAGGTTAAGCGAATCGATTACACTACGATCGTCTAGGCCAAACGGTGTCTAATATCCTACTCCCAACGCGAGATATCCCGCAGGCCTTATTTTCGGTAAGGGTTACGGGACAGCATTCTTGGTGCCGGCGGTAGGCGCAAACGAACGCGTACCTTCAAGCACCATGCCTCTGTATTCACGATTTAACTTAGAAACACGGCGCGCGGGGACAATGCCTAACGCTCCTTGGCGTCCTCACCTATCCCCATTACTACCGCCTTCCTTACCTTATTGATAGCATCGCCTATTGCCAGCTAAGATGGCGCCCAATGCCTGACAAGACTAGAGTTTCACCAGATACTCGTCCTCGTTCCTTGGAGTCGTTTCATCGTTTCCATTCATACTGTGCCCGATTCCCTTCAGAACTAGTCGAGGCAGGTATTTCCCAATATACAAAAGTTGGAGACAGCATCTTCGACCCATTTTGTGGTAGCGGAACGACTGTCGTCGCGTGCCTGGTTCATAAACGAAAGGTGATCGGTACAGAAATCGACACCCTTGCTGGGATGATTTCTGAGCTTAAGTGTACTCCCCTCCCTGCTGAGCAATATGCTAAATGGCGTACTCCATTTATTAAACGAATCAAGACTACCTTTGAGGAAATCAGGAATTCCTGGCGACCTGGCATACGACTTGAGCCAGGTACCACCTGGACGATTAGTTCTGGGGAGCTTCGTATTCCACGATTCCCTGAACTGAACTACTGGTTCCCACCACAGTTGACTGCTGCCCTAGCTGGCATCGCGGAAACGACACACCGCTGCCGCTCTCCGCACTATGAACGTCTAGCGCTTATCAGTCTCTCAGCTTCCATCATTTCTAAGTGGCCCAACACATTAAGCTACGCAAAGGATATTGATCACACGCGGCCGCACAGACAAATACAACGATTTACTCTCGATCGTGTACTTGAAACCTATATAAAGCGCCTAGATCGAACGCTTAAATGTTTAGGGGAATTACATGAAGCCTACGAGACGGCGGGCGGTGGCCAATCCCTGAAAGACTCCGCTCAAGTAATTTATCCTCACGATGCACGACAACCGCTTCGTTCAATAGAGGATGAAAGCCAAGCTCTCGTTATAACTTCACCTCCATATTTTGACGCTGTGGATTACCCTCGCGCGCATAGAATGTCGGTATGCTGGATGAATGGATATGCGCCAGCCCAGCTAGCTAGCCGAAGCGGCTACGTGGGCCTCCGATATGCTCCCAATTTCGATCCTGATGAATGGCTTAAATCTCAAGCGGGCGTTCGTCGTTTGATCCCATACAGAATCTTGGAAGACACCTCCGTAAATAAAAGACTGTGTGCGTTCTTTGCTGACCTTCAGGCAGTTCTGATTCAAGCGTGGAGAGTTCTTCGTCCTGGAGGACACGCAGTCTTCGTAATTGCTAATAACGTAATTAAGAACGAGCGTCTGGAATCACACCGAGTCTTACTACGGCTCGCAAAGATCATTGGTTTTGAACAAACGGAGGTGCGCAATCGTAAGATTGCGCACCTCCGGAGACGATTTCCAACAGGCCCATTCGGATTTGATGGCCCCATGACGCATGAATACGTAGTGGTACTTCGCAAAGGAGTTCCATAGACCATATCCACATTAGGGTACAATATGTCGCAAATCTGCGACCCCACTATACTCCTTGATTTGCACAAACGTTTACTCCAAGGAGACAGGACTGCCTCTGAGGAAATAGCCACTATATTGCTCACCCCTCTTTCCAGCCAGCTAGGTAAAAAGTTGCCAATAGCCGATCCGCAGATTGTGTCGGATGGAGTCACTGACGCGATACTTGATTATTGTGAGAATCCAAGACAATTCGATGCCAAGCGGGGTGTTCCTTTGGAGGGATTTCTTCACATGGCTGCCCGCAGAAATGTTTGGAATTCCGTGAGGGGGGAAATACGGCGGAAAGCACGCGAAGGAAGGTATGGCCAAGCCAGCTTAGACTCGATTGTCGAACTTGCAAGCTCTGCGGGGAATACCTCGCAGGAAACGAAGAACATTACTCAGGTGAGGCGTCCCAGCAAAGAGGCTGGAGCCATATTAAAAGACGAGAAGGATCAACGGATCTACGAACTGCGCATGCAGGGCGAGCGGCGCACCCAAGCATTCGCAAAAGTACTCGGAATCGACCAACTACCGATCAGCACACAACGTCGCGAAGTGAAACGGGCAAAAGACCGAATCGATAAGATACTTGACCGACACAAAGACAAAGCACGATGAAACATGACACCACCGCTCATTTGTTAGTGCGTGCGGCTGAACGAGCGAAGACGCGGCCCAGTTACTTGGCGTGGGTATTAGCCCGGTATATGGAAATGGAAAAAGTTTCCGAGGAAGCGTTATCAAAAACTCTTAACCTTCCGATACACCAATTGCCCCGTCTTGGATTATGCCTTAGGCCGCGGCAGACATACTTCACTGCTGACATCAAACAACTCTCCCTGAGGCACCGTGTCGACGCTAATGCGCTAGCGAAAGTTGTTCGACTAGTTGATTCGATCTTGGCAATGACGACAGCAAGAACTGACTCTGGAGAGGCTGGAATTCTTATGGCAGCACGCGCTCGCAGAGAGAAGCGACAGAAGCAAGACAAGAAAGGCTCACGTGATGAACACCGTAAATCCTGAGTCTTTGGCCAATGAGTTCTGGTCCGGTACCGAGCTTCAGGAAATCTTCCCCCGCAATATCGAGCAGGCCGTCGCCATGAGATTACCACTGGCGTTAGTTAAGTTGCCTTCAGTTACTGCGCGTACGGTCAGAAGCTGGCTGAAAGATAAGCATGTTACAGCCTGTGTACCAGAAGATCGAAGAGATCTTTTGGGTTGCCTTGTTGCCTACAGAGGCTTCGGAGTGGTGTTTGTGTGCGGAGGGGATAGCCCAGAAGAACAGCGCCTCACGGCGGCTCACGAAGTTGGTCACTTTGTGGTTGATTACCAGCTGCCCAGACAACAAGTGATACAAGCACTCGGAGAAGGAATTGAAGATGTGCTAGACGGTATCCGAAAAGCCACTCCAGCAGAGCGCGCGAGTGCCATCTTGTCACGTGTGCACTTAGGCCCCCATATACATCTTCTTCCAAAACATGGATTAGACGAGGATTCGGATGCATGTGTAGGCAATGCTGAAGAACGAGCTCATAGACTCGGGCTCGAACTAGTTGCCCCGCGGCAACAGATCATCAAATTGATCCAGAAGCTGAAGGCTCAGGGGGTGCACAATACATCGGAAGTATCATCAAAATTAGCCCTACATTTTGGCCTGCCAGTCGATTCCTTCTCAAATCTAGTCGAAAGCAGATTCCAGCCTCGGCCAGTTTCCTTTCTAGACGACGCGTTGATTGGCATCAGATCTCGGCGATGAGTATTAAACAGGGACACCGCATGCAAGAGAAAGTTCCAGACCAAGAAAAGAAGGTTAGCGAATCAGCCAATGTTGAGATATCGCCAGCCCAGCCTGGCGAACAGGTTCCTTCTGAGGCGATCGGGCCTGATGATTTCAAGGCTAGTTTTGGAGAGTCTCTTGAAAATACTCTCAACCTTGACACCTGGGATCGTGGGGGAGACCTTGCGGGCCTGTGGGAACGGCTTGATAAGGAGGTAACCCAGGCCTTAGAGCAAGAAGATGCGATATGTAAGCAGGTTAGGAAGGTAGTATTTTCTGAAATCAAGTCTCGGCACAATGCGCCAAAGGGTGCCGGCGTATTTCAAGCAAAGACGGATGAACTAAAGGCTGCACAAAATAATGTCCTTTTTAACGGTGCCGTAGAAGCTTGTGACGGCACGTGTGTGCTTCATGAGACCTTGCCTATTTCAATTGCACAGATTGGAATCTGCCTCGTCTCTTATGCGGGCGAACAAGGAGCATGGGTACATCGGCTATTTCGACGAGATCTGAGAGTTAGAGGTTTGGACCCGGTTCAGGAGGCTTTGTCAGTCTTGGAGAAACGTATCTCGCGATCTGGGCTTGATCAGCCCGACAAACGAGACGGATTAAAGGAGCTTGGCCGTCGAGGGATAATGACCTATGCTGAACGTGCAGTCTTACTAAACAAATCCAAGGCATCATGGCGCATGGGGCACGGCAATCCTGCACCCTATGAGTTGTTGACTGGCTCAGGCAGCATGGAACTATTACGCGCCGGCATGGATATTCTCAGTGAGCTGATATTGCAGCATCGAAAATTCGTATATGTACCAAGTGCCCCTGGCGAACGAGTACTCTTAACCATAGGAAATGCATTGCGCCCGCTTGAATTTGCAATCGTCGAAACTGCAGAGCGTCGTATGTACCCCATTATCGAACAAGGGCACTTACGCGGATCCCATCGTGACCGAGCATGGCAGTTCTTCAAAGAAGCCGCGCCAAAGATCCTCACTGGTGTCTATAGAACGTCCGCAGATGTACCACCACAAATCTTCTATGCTCACCAGGATTTTGCTCAAGAAGCAGCACTTATCGTGATGGCAGACAGTATTCTCCAGTCCCATCGCGGATTTCCTATGCTGATCGACCTTGCAGACACCGTTTGCCGAAGCACATTTGGGGCCGAAGCTTTTAATTCTACGGTTCAATCTGCCTATGCGCAGCGCGGAAGCGCGCTACGTTACTTGGGGGAGAGAGAAACTCGCCGCTAAGATCCTGTCGAACTTTTGAGGATGCGGGGAATATGCTCTGAAGGGAGGGCTTTATGGTTAAGACACTGGATCCGACGACCGACAAATCCCCATCAGGTCAATCACTGCCAGAGTTTGAATCGGCTCCTGTTTCGACGGACGCCCTAGAAGCCTTGGCTACCGTTGCAGTCGAAGCCGGTGGAGCGTTTAAACCGCTACCTGGCACAGAAGGAGCGGTAGGATTTACACACTTTGACACGCCATCGAGTGAAGATAACGCGGTAACTGTCCTGCTCACTAAAGAAAATATGGACCTGCTGCCTTCGCAAGCAATGGTCCGAATCAATAGCCTTAAGGACAACGAAGGAACCTTGGACAGAACCTATTTAGGTACGGTCGTTGCGGGGCCATTCGCAGAGCCAGATGGCCTTCGGTCAGATTCCCCTATCATTGTGACGACTACTGTGCAGGGTAAAATATTCCTGCCTCGGTATCATGGCCGAGCCTACATACAGATTCTAGGCGAAGAGGTTGATGGCCAGATGGTACCTCCTCGTTACCGCCCTCGACCTAACAGTCCTGTCTTTCCTCTTGATGACAAGGAAACTGCCCGAATTCTCAAAGTGGGTGGGACAACCCCTATAGGAGTGGTTGTCGGGCAAGAAGCGATTACGGTCAGTATCCCAGCAGACAAAAAGTCAGTTTTGCCCAGACATACCGGCATTCAGGGGACTACAGGAAGCGGAAAGTCAACGACGGTATCTGGCTTGACCCACAGACTGCAGGAAGCCGGAGTTGCCACTATCCTTATTGATGTCGAAGGAGAATATACGGAAATTGATCTCCCAACGGACGACCCTCAGATGATTGCCTCCTTGAAACGACGCGGTTTGAGGCCGGCAGGCACTAAGAATGTAAGCATTCTCCATCTCTTCGGACGTGAAACAAGCCGTGAGGCGCCGGGAGGTGCGATCAAACCATTCTGTTTAAGATTTTCCGACCTTTCACCTTTTGCCGTAATGGAAATACTTGAGCTCTCGGAAGCCCAGCAAGAGCGGTTCCTGAAAACTTATGATACTTTGAAATTGATCCTGAAGGACTTGGACATCTTTCCAAGAAAAGGCGAAGAAAAGATCGCGCTAGAAATCGATGAGATGGAAACCGGATATCCGCGGATGACGTTGGCCCAGATCATCGACGTGGCAGGCATCTTCACAGATCTGGCCGCCAATCCAAAGGAGGAGAAGGGTAAAGGAGAGGAAAGTCCTCGAACCTTCGAAACGTTATCTCCTGAACTACGCGGGAAGGAAGGACAAATCAGACAAAGAGTCGCTGCCGCAAGGGCACCCGGCAATGTTATCAGCTGGAAGGGTTTATTGGGGAAACTTTGGAGGATACAGCGGCTGCAAGTATTCGACAATCCCAAGGCAAAAGGCCTCGATCACGCAAGCCTCATAAAGGCAGGTCACGTTTCAGTTGTTGATCTTTCTGATACTGATTCGCCCCAGGTGAATAATCTTGTCATTGCGGATATTCTAAGGGGAGTCCAGAAACAACAGGAAATTAGCTTCCGCAAGGCTCAAGAGGCCAAAACACGCCCGACTCCGGTAATAATCATTATCGAAGAGGCCCATGAATTTTTGGCGGCTAACCGCATTAAGCAAATGCCTGTGCTGTTTCAACAAGTCGCGAGAATCGCGAAACGTGGCCGGAAGCGATGGCTTGGGTTGGTTTTTGTCACTCAACTCCCACAGCACCTACCAGACGAAGTACTCGGGCTCATTAACAACTTTATATTGCACAAGATTTCAGACTCAGGTGTTGTCGACCGATTGCGGAAATCAATTAGCGGAATCGATAAATCACAATGGGGCATGATCCCTGGTCTAGCGCCCGGTCAAGCGCTTGTTTCTCTCACGAGCATGACTCGTCCACTCCTGGTTTCTATCGACCCTACGCCGTGCCGTCTACGCCTTGTGGATTGAGGCAGAATCCTAGGAATGAAACGTTACGACATACAGTTGTGGAAGTGATCTTATAGATGCCCAAACCCGTCGAAATCTATCTAGATATCGAAACAAATTGGGAACGGGAACTAACCGTTGTTGGTTTCCGGTCTTCGCTTACTGGTGTAGTACAACTCGTTGGCCCAGAAATTACATCGCGGCGTCTCCGGAAAGAGCTTCCTCGTGAAGGAAGACTTTTCACCTACAACGGGCACTGCTTCGACATTAGTTGCATCCGCAAGCAGCTTGGAATTGACCTCCAGCAGCGATTCGAATCCTTTGATCTTCGATGGATTTGCCAGCGACTCGGCCTGCGTGGTGGGCAAAAGTTAATAGAGCGACGTATCGGTCACCAACGGAAGTGCGCAGGGATGGATGGCCTTGATGCAATACGCCTTTGGAGCAGCTACGAAAACGGCGACCCAGTCGCTCTCGCGATGCTGCTTCGTTACAACGTGGAAGACCTCGCTGGCCTTATGAGAATCAAGCGGCACCTTTCTGCTCGTGGCCTACTCTCGGCCCAATAACACCGGCGCTCTCTTACTTCCAGAAGCTCCCTATCATAGCACCACGACGCATACGCCTAATCGGTAACTCCTCCAACCAGCCTGTCGAACTTCTGCACTAGCGGGGAATACTACACGAAGACTAATTCCTGGCGGCGAAGAGCTGATATAGCTTCAGGCGGTCTGAATGCCAGACCCACCACGCCAGAGAAACATCTAATAAGGAGGCCTTATGAGTGGCCAGAAAATTATTGTCCGTGATGGGGGAATCCAAATCCTCAATTTAGAGATACCTCGAAAAGATGTGGCGGATTTCCTGCGGAGCATAGAAGAAGATGAACGGGAGGCGACCTTAATTCGCGCTGTTGAGGTGGGTGCATTTTGTCTCGAAAGAGCACGAACAAGCCAAGACACAGATTTCGTCAGGCGACAAGTTGAATCCCTCTTGGGCCATGTCGAAAAGGCAACTGGACTAATCCCTCATGAAATCGAAAAAGCGCTCGTGGCTAAGGTCGGAACTGGAGATGGCCAAATTCTCGCTCCGATCAATGCAGTTGTCGGGCAGATCGCCAAAACACTGGCCGACCGAGTAAAAGAAGTGAAAGATCTTCTTTCTCAGGAGATGGACCCTGCTAAAGAGACGACCACATTGGGCAAGGCGCTACGAAGCCTCCGAGATATCCTCGACCCGAAGAGGACTGACTCGGTACAAGGGGTGGTTGAGAGTGCGATCGGTCGAGTGACTGCCGAGGATGGCTCTCTTGCAAAGGCTGTCAAGGCCGTAGTTTCAGATGCCGTCAAACCCTTGTCGAACGAGGTTGCTGAACTCGCAAAGGAAATCAGAGGACAAGAGGTGGCAGCAGAAGCTCTTGAGCGAACGACAGAAAAGGGAGCCCCTTACGAAGACAAAGTTGTAATAACCCTGCAATCTTGGGCTCAGGCAGCTGGCGCCGAAGTTCATCATGTGGGGACAGATAATAAACCAGGGGACGTAGTAGTCAAAATTGTTTCGATGGCGATAACGCATGCCCCTATGACATTTGTTGTTGAAGCCAGGGATCGTCAATCACGAATGGGGCGAAAGGGTCTTTCCGACACGCTCACAGCGGCGATGGTTGAGCGGAATGCAAACGCAGCTGTTTACCTGAGCCGAAGTCGAGATGGTCTGGCGAAAGAAATTGGTGAGTGGGCGGAAGGCGAAACCGAGCGTGGATCATGGGTCGCATGTACTGACGAGCACCTTATAACGGCGATCCGTTTCTTAATCGTCCAGGAGCGTCTAAAACAGCTAAACACGTCTATTCCTGAATTAGATGCTGGATCGATCCTGACTCAACTTCAGCGGATTCGCACTACGCTTGATCGAGTAAAGACCATAAATCGTCGTGTGACAGACGTGCACAACGGTGCCGACGGGATAAAAGCTGAGGCTGAAATGCTCAGAGACGAAGTGCGAGATGCGCTCACAACAATCGAAGATGCATTGCGCACTACTACTGGAGAATTCAGTGCCAGCGATGCAGCCTGATATACCAAGCTGCCAAGGATCTTGATCTACTTTAGTTCTTGAGTGTCTGCCGTGGTAATTTGTCTCTCGCTGTTCGCGCGTCGCAAGCGGCGAGAGACATCTCCACAGTAAATCGTTCGGTAGCGCATCAAGACCGTAGCATTCTTGAACTCCGGGTACGCTGCTGAGGAAACCATGCCTGAAGGAGAAGAGCTTCCGCAGAAGAGGCACTCGCTAGCACTTCGAGGTATCGTTCCGACAGGCTTCGGCACGGCCGTCGAATCCTGAGTTTCGGAGTCTCTCGTGGACGTGCTGCTAGTATTCACGTTCTCGATCGAATGGCGTCTTCTCTCGCGAATCCGACAGTACCCCTGCCCCCATTTCGGCTCGACTGTCACGCGAAGAGCACTTTACGCGCTTCGGTTTCGTAATACCCGCGCGTCTGGGGATCGGGATCTTTCTGATAGCAGGTGTTGAGGAACTGGCGGTCTTCGGCGTCATCCCCTAGCGCGTAGTACGCGATGCCTAAGTTGCAGGAAGCGTTAGGGGTGTTGGGGGCAAGAATGAGGACCATTTCGGAGTTCTGCAGCGCGTTCTGGAATTGATCGTACCGGCTGTAGATCTCGGCGCGGAATTTATAGGCGCCGACGTGTTTGGGATCGAGGCAGATGGCGGCGATGAAATTGTCGAGTGTCTCGCGTATCTCCACTTCAAGCGGAATCCATAGACATCTATCATTGATTCCCTGCTCTCCTCTCCTCTACCATCCTCCCCGGGAAGACCGCCCGTCGGGAAAGGAGGAGGACGATGGGCGTATATCGACGAAGCGATGCCGACACGTATTGGATGTCACTCGTCATCGATGGGAAGCGGTTGCGGCAGGATACGGGGGTACAGGATCGCACGGTGGCGGGGGAAATCTTCGCCGCCTGGCAGGTGCAGTTGGCTCGAGCCAGATGGCTGGGCCTCCCTGCACCAACCCCGCAGCATACGGTTCAGGAACTCGTAGGCGAGTATCTGGCGAAGGTGACACCGCGGAAGTCTCCCGCCTCCCAACGGCGCGATCACGTGGTCTTGGAGCGATTCAGGAAGCGATGGGGGGCTTTGGATTTGGACCAACTGAGCACTAAGACCGTGGAGGACTATCTCACGGAGCGGTTGCACGACGTGACGTTGGCGACCGTGAGTAAGGAGCTCGGGGTCTTGAAATCAGCCTATGCGCGCGCGATGCGGTGGCAGTGGGTGTCCACCACGCCGTTCCGTGGCATCGCCCTCAATCAGGAGGGGGAGGAACGCGTGCGTTGGCTCACCGATGAGGAGGAAGCGCGCCTGGTTGCGACCGCTGCGCCGTGGCTACGCGAGTTCATCCTGGTTGGACTCGACACCGGGCTCCGCCGGAGCAATCTGGTGGGCCTACAATGGTCCTGGTTGCACGATCAGGGCACGGTCCTGGTGATCCCTCGGCAATTGGTCAAAGCCAAGAAGGCCACGGTGATGATTCCGCTGACCACACGAGCCGCGACCATCATTCAGCGGCAGCGGCGAGAGGGATCGCACGTGTTTACGCAAGCGGATGGCCAGGCGTACTCACTCGATCAGGTGGGCATGGCCGTCATTCGCACCGCGACACAGGCGCAGTTGCCCGGCGTGAGCTTGCACACGCTCCGGCATACCTTCATCAGCCGCCTGGTGCAGGCAGGGCGACCGCTCCCCGAGGTAGCGGCGCTGGCCGGACACCGCGATATCAAGATGACGCTCCGCTATGCGCACCTGGCGCCGAGTCATCTGCGTGCGGGGATTCAGGCGTTGGAGCAGCGGAATGCCCGTGACCTGGAAGGACTCGCGCTATCCACAGAACCGCGTGTCACGCCGGTGTCACGGGAATTTTCAGGAATCGCGTAAGTGGTGGTGGTCCCAACGGGATTTGAACCCGTGTTTAAGCCTTGAGAGGGCTCCGTCCTAGGCCAGGCTAGACGATGGGACCATCTTCAGCCAGCATGAGGGTTGGACCGTATCATAAGCCCTTTTCTGTTTGCAACGAAGCCGCCGTTGCAATCCTCACCGCCCCGTGCCGGGGCACTCTTGACAGAACCAGGTGGAAGTCCTAGCCTGCGCATATCACAAGCGACGTCTGGTGCAACTCGGGCCATACCCACTTCCATAACTTCAACTTGTTTTCGCGGACACGATGACGGACGACACGCTGGAACCGCTGAACACCTCGCCATCCTTCCGTGAGGAGTCGGCTGCGGCGGCAACCCAGAAGCTCGGCCCGGAGCTTCTCATTGGATCGAATATTTTTCGCAATACCAACGGCGTGGTGACGATTCAGGGGAAGGAACAGCTCGTCCTCGAAACCAGACCGGAACAAGGATTGTTGCTTGTCACGATCGACCTCTATGACGCAACCGGGACTCAAATCGCGCATGTCCGCCGGAATACATTGGTGATCAACCAGGCAGGGCAATTCACGATCGATATCCATCAGGCCACCACCAACATGCCGTCCGATGCTCCATGGGTCCGCTTGTACAACCGGCAATCCGGCGAGATCGCATTTGAAGCCCGGATCGTATCGGACAATAGAATTCAGATCACATCGGGAAGATTTTATTCGCATACAGGCGCCTTGGTGGATATCACACCTCACTACTGCAGAATCGGTTCCGGCCGGACGCTCTTCGGCGACGTCGTAGAGAACCGAGGCAGAACCGTCGTCCTGGGTTGACCGCTCTTCCGCCGATTCCACGCTGAAATGCGATAACTGTTTTGCGATCTCCATGTCTCCTAATAGAATACGGCCATGCCGGATATCGTAAAGCCAAGCGTCCAGGCCTTCCTGGTCTGCGATCAGGTGATCGAAGATAGTCTGACGAAGAAAAAGAGCCTGATCGGCATTTTCACACACCTCCAAGCAGGCATCTTTCCGTTCCAGCACCAACAGATGGGATTGTATTTTTGCTTCACGGACGCCGAGGGCGCCTACAACTTCGACATCGACCTCATCTACCTCAACAACGAGCAACTGATCTGCCGGGCCACGCTCCCCGATATCGTCATCAACGACCGCCTGCAGATCTCCGATTTCGGCATCAACATTCCCTCATTGATCTTTCCCGCTCCCGGCCGCTATGAGTTCAGATTGAGGATGGAAGGCTCTCTCATTGCCCAAAAAGACTTCAGTGTAATGCAGCTCTCCGGTCATCAGATGACAGAGCCGTCCTCCTAAGCGGTGTAACCATTCCCATTCCTCCTCCCTACCCGTCTGTGGTAGAACTGCCTCCGGCAAGGGCTCTATGTATTGGTTCGCTTCGGCTCAAGACAGACCGCTATGACGACACCGGCGCCTTCAGGCTCTTCGAATTTCATTCGTGATCTCGTCACCGCGGACCGGACCGCCGGCAAACATGGTGGCCACGTCGTCACGCGATTTCCCCCGGAACCCAATGGGTATCTTCATATCGGCCACGCCAAATCCATCTGCCTCAACTTCGGCCTCGCCGACGAAACTCCGGGCGGCAGATGTCATTTGCGGTTCGATGACACCAACCCGACGACCGAAAATCCTGAATACGTGCAAGCGATCCAGGAAGACCTACGCTGGCTGGGCTTCGACTGGCGTGGGAACATGTTCTACGCGTCGGACTATTTTGAGCAGCTCTACAGCTTCGCCCTCACGTTGATCAAGAAAGGCGCCGCCTACGTCGATAGTCTCACCGCCGATCAGATGCGCGAGTATCGCGGCACACTGACCGACCCAGGCCGCGACAGCCCCTTTCGAACGCGGCTCCCCGATGAGAACCTTGACCTGTTCAGACGCATGCGGGCCGGAGAGTTTCCCGACGGGACGCACGTCCTGCGTGCCAAGATCGATATGGCCTCCCCCAATATCAATCTCCGGGATCCGGTGCTCTATCGAATCCGGCATGCGTCTCACTATCGGACCGGCACCGCATGGTGTATCTACCCCGCCTATGATTTTGCCCATCCCCTGTCTGACGCCCTGGAAGGCATTACCCATTCGATTTGCACGTTGGAATTTGAGGATCATCGCCCCTTGTACGATTGGATCGTGGCTGAAACCGATGCCCCGCATCGCCCGCAGCAGATCGAGTTCGCGCGACTCAATCTTACCTCCACCGTCATGAGCAAACGGAAACTGCTCGAATTGGTCGAGAGGAAACTGGTGGCCGGTTGGGATGACCCACGCCTCCCCACGCTGAAAGGCCTGCGTCGACGGGGCGTCACGCCTGAGGCCATTCGCGCGTTTTGTGACCATATCGGCGTTGCGAAGCGCGATGCCATCGTCGAGATGCAGCTGCTCGAACACTTCATCCGCGAAGACTTGAACAAGCGGTCTCCGCGCGTCATGGCAGTCCTGCGGCCGTTGAAAGTCGTGATCGATAACTATCCGGAAGGGGCGGTTGAAGAACTCGACGCGGTGAACAACCCTGAGGATGCGTCGGCCGGAACAAGGCCGGTGCCCTTCTCGCGGACGCTCTACATCGAGCAGGACGATTTCCGCGAGGATCCGCCGAAACAGTTTTATCGGCTCGCACCGGGCCGGGAGGTCCGGCTACGCTACGGGTACATCATCAAATGCGTGAGCGTGACGAAGGACCCCCAGACCGGCGTCATCACCGAGCTGCACTGCACCTACGACCCGGAGACAAAAAGCGGATCGTCACAAGAGCAGCGCAAAGTCAAAGCGACGATTCACTGGGTGTCGGCTCCCCATGCCGCTCCAGCCGCCATCCGGCTCTACCATCCGTTGCTGCTCGCCGACCAGGCCAAGCTGCCTGCTGATCGGGATTGGACTCAGTCGTTGAACCCCCAGTCGCTTGAGCTTCTCACCGGCTGTGTGGTCGAGCCAAGTCTTCGCTCCGCCACGCCGGGGGCCCGTTTCCAATTCGAACGCCAGGGGTACTTCTGTGTGGATCCTGACTCATCAGCCGATACTCTCGTTTTTAATAGAACCGTGTCGCTCAAAGATGCCTGGGCCAAGATCGAGAAAACACAGCAAGCCCCTCAGCGTTAGAGAATCGTCATGACCTGCCCCATCTGCCATCGGCCGACTTCTTGGGCTAACAACTCTTGGCGCCCCTTCTGCTCCGAACGCTGCCAGCTCACGGATTTAGGAACCTGGGCTGCGGAGCAATACCGATTCCCCGGCGATCCGCTCACGGTCGAACCGGACCGGCACGAAACGGACGCATCAGGCTAATCAGCTCGCACCCTCACTTCTTCCCCGTTGGCAAGCTCCGACAAACTTGCTAAGGTCACAGCCTCGTTCACCTTCGACTAAGGAGAAAACGGATGCTTCCTACTTCTGGCTATGCCGCATTGACTGCGAAGGCCGTTTTGCAGCCGTTTCCCTTTGAACGGCGGGAAGTCGGCGATCACGACGTGCTGATTACGATTACTCATTGCGGAATTTGCCATTCCGATATCCACCAGGCTCGAGATGAATGGGGCGGATCGTTGTTTCCAATGGTGCCCGGCCATGAAATCGTCGGGACTGTGGCGGCGGTTGGGGGCGCGGTCAAGAAATGGCTTGTCGGGGACCGTGTCGGCGTTGGCTGTTTCGTCGATTCCTGCCGGACCTGTCCGGCCTGCCGTGAAGGACTCGAACAATACTGTGAGGCCGGCATGGTCCTCACCTACAGCGGGCGCGATAAACAAGGCCGCATCACGCAAGGGGGATACTCGACGCAGATCGTCGTAGATGAACAGTATGTCATGCGCATTCCGGACGGCCTCTCGTCGGCTGGAGCGGCCCCGCTGCTCTGCGCCGGAATCACGACCTATTCTCCGCTCAGACATTGGGGCGTCGGCAAGTATCACAAGCTGGCCATAGTAGGACTCGGCGGGCTCGGACACATGGCGGTGAAAATCGGGAACGCCCTCGGCGCGGAAGTGACGGTGTTGAGCACGTCAGAACGCAAACGAAAGGATGCGGAGCGGCTGGGGGCCGCTGACTTCGCTGTGACAGCCACCCCCCAGACCTTCACGAAATTTCAACGCCGCTTCGATTTCATCCTGGATACTGTCTCTGCCCCGCACGACTACAACGCCTACATCAATCTGCTCAAGACCGACGGGACCATGATTCTTGTCGGCGTGCCGGACAAGCCGACGCTGCTGGAGGCCTTTCCCTTGATTCTGCATCGCCGGCGTCTTGCCGGCTCCGTCATCGGCGGCATCCGGGAAACCCAAGCCATGTTGGACTTCTGTGCCGAGCACCGAATCGAATCCGATGTCGAAGTGATCCCGATTCAACAGGTGAACGAGGCCTACGAGCGTGTCCTCAAGGGCGACGTGCGATTTCGCTTTGTAATCGATCTGGCGTCGCTGAAGTAACCTGTCTACATCCCCTGGCTGGCAACTGAGGGTCAACTTGCCCCGTTGAGGCCCCTCAGGTAGAGTAGACAACATGAGGACGGTTGGACATAGGCGTGAGCGGCCGCTTGTCATGCAGGGCGACGGAAAGTTGCTCGCGGAGGGCGCGCGCTTCAGTGAAATGATTTCACATCTGGCCGTCAGCACGTTTATCCCGAAAGGTGTCTATCGTTTCCACACGCATCAGGACGCGAACCGGCAGCAAGAGGACTGTCTGGTCACAGGCCTAGGGCGACTGGCAGCTGAGCGAGTGTGATGGAGGAATACAGCCGACCCGCTACGCTCGATGATCTCAAGACCCTCCTCCGTTCCCTCAATCAACATCACGTCGACTACTTCTTGATCGGTGGATATGGGCTTGCCGCCCATGGCTACCAACGGGCGACGACAGACATTGACATTGTGGTTCCAGCATCTGCGGCAGCGGGGCAGCTGGTCAAGGAAGCGCTGTTGATTCTGCCGGATCAGGCGGCCAAAGAGATTGAGCCTGCCTGGTTCGAAGAAGGTGAAAACATCCGGGTCGCCGATGCGTTTGTCGTGGACGTCATGCTGAATGCCAACGGCATGACCTACGAATCGCTTCGTCCCTACGCAGAAACCATCCAGTTCGAGGGTATCCCGGTGAGAACCATCAATCTGGAAGGCCTGCTGCTTACGAAACAAACTCTCCGAGAAAAAGATGTTCCGGACCGTATCGTCTTAGAGCGCGCGCTGGAAGTCCTTCGCGCATCTCGTCCTAGGAACGAATCAAGATAACTTCTCCCCAGCTCAGTCCCGCAGGCACAAGGTGTCCCGAAACTCGGCTACTCAACGCGGTGGATGGGCGATCTAGAACGTGGCGGTGATGGTAGTCGGTGTCGTGACCACGTTGCGGACGAGGATGCCGGGATTATTCGTGGCGAGCGACGCGCCAGTCAGATTCGTGCCGGTGAGTGCGACGTTGACGGAAGTCCCCGCATTGCCGGTATTCGGCGTAAAGGCCGTGATCGTCGGCGCGCCGACGCCGCCCGTATTGCGCGTGATGGACAGCAGATTGCCAACAGCGTCGTAGGTGTACGTCGCGACATTGCCCTGCCCGTCGATCACTTGCGAGAGCCGTCCCAGGTCGTCGTAGATGTATTGGACCTGATCGGCTGTGGTCACCACCGGGTTGACGAACAGGAACGCCGCAACAAACACTCGAACAAGCAGGATTCTCATTTCACGCATCCATTTCACCACAATTCACGTGTCAACTATTGAAGCCCTCTTTCCCCAACGACTTCCTATACCTTTCCGCTCTTCCGATATCTTTGCTGTTCGGATTGAGAGTGAGCCCTTTGAGATTTGCACCCCTTAATACTTCCGCCGCTTCGGCGCCGCACAACACAAGGGGATGCTTCTCATCAAAGCTGCCAAACTCAAGATCGGTCCTGACAAATCCTCGCCCTGGAATCACGGTGTTCGCGGCGAGAAACACTGGTCTCGCCCCAACGACCGATTCATAGTGCCCACACTCCTGGCACTGCTTGAGAAATCGGGTGCCCCGGCGTGCCGCATCGAACGGGACGCTGACTTTCGGACGGATGGAAAAGAGCCCGGCCTGTAACGGGGTAAACTCTAACCCTGTGAGAGCGTTGTCCTCGACACAGGCTCTAAACCGCTTCGTGACGACATAAACACCGCTAATGCTGCTGGACACATCATATTTTGGCGCGCGCCTGATCAGCACGCGGCTCAGATCTTCCTTCCACTTATCGAGTAAATCCGAGCAGGCTGGGCAGCGCTTCACATCTTGACGGTCTCTAAAAAAATCGAGCTCATTATCTTCTGCGGACAATTTATATATCTCGTTTTTACTCATTGTAGCCCCGGATGCTGTTTAAAGAAGTCATTGAATGCCTCACGGTATTTTGATGCAAACTGTTTATAAAACTCGGCTAAGGCATCCAGGACCAGAAAAGGGGACAGGCTACTTTTCCTTGCCTCCAGCCTCCCGTTTGACGTACCGTTGTCGTCCCATGCCTCGGATTCCTCGCGGACACATTGCTGGGCACGCCTACCATGTGC
>FSSH01001800.1_pt1 | contig 20462 bp, 14 predicted proteins | sample 1166101 | NCBI WGS metagenome assembly FSSH01 (sample SAMEA32972668, study PRJEB13176) | freshwater metagenome | biome: Drinking water system; feature: Biomass in drinking water that filtered by 0.45 um membrane; material: drinking water | place: USA | collected 2012-12-20 | depth 0 m | reverse complement strand
ATGATTTTCACGATAGAGCCCATGCTTAATCAAGGCAAACGCCACATGAAAATCCTCGCCGACGGCTGGACCGCGGTAACCAAAGACCGCAGTTTGTCCGCGCAATGGGAGCATACGATTTTGGTGACCGACACCGGCTACGAAATTTTGACGCTGAGACAGGAAGAGCTGTGAGCCAGGCGCTGTTCACCGAAAGCGATTTTCTCGACTGTTTCGCGGGCGACAATCCGGTCGCCAAATTCAAAAATGCGATTAACGAGGAAAATGCGCAGTTAAAAATGCGCTTTAACCCTGACCAGGCGACCGTCGGCCTCCTGACCGAGAAAGCTCGCTTTATCGACAATCTATTGACCGCCTGCTGGCTGCATTTCCTCGACGCAGCCGCCAGCCGTCACAGCCTGATCGCGACCGGCGGGTACGGCAGAGGCGAATTGTTTCCTTATTCGGATATCGATATTCTGGTGCTGCTCGGCGCCGCCAACCCGATAGACTATCAACAGCAAATATCCGGTTTCTGCAATTTCTTATGGGATATCGGTTTAAAACCGGGACTGAGCACGCGTAGCGTACCAGAGTGCCTAGCTGTTGCTGAGGACGACCAGACCGTATTTACCAACCTGCTGGAAATGCGTTTGATTACCGGCAACGCCGAACTATTTAGCGATCTAAAACACCAGGTAAATTCCGAAACACTCTGGCCATCGGAACAATTTTTTCCAGCCAAAATGGCTGAACAACAAAAGCGCTACAGCAAGTTCCACGATACGGCTTATAACCTGGAACCGAATATCAAGGAAGGTCCGGGCGGGCTCCGCGACCTGCAAGTAATCAGCTGGGTATTCAAACGCCACTACAACGCATCCTCTCTCAGAGAACTGATCAAATACGGCTTTTTACCGAAATCGGAATACGATAATCTGATTACCGCTCGCGACATCCTCTGGCGCCTGCGCTTTGCGCTGCACAATCTGACCAGCCGCTGCGAAGACAGATTAGTGTTCGATTACCAACGTGAGCTAGCCAGCCAGTTCGGTTACATCGACAAGAACGAACAACCCGACGTCGAGCAATTCATGCAGTTTTACTTCAAAACTGTCGTGGACATTGAGCGTCTGAACGAAATGCTGTTGCAACTGCTGAACGAGAGACTGATCAGCAACAAGGAAAGCCTGGCACCTATCCCTATCACCGCCAATTTTTCATCGATAGACGGCTATCTGGAAGTCAGCAACAAAGATGTTTTTCAAAAACAACCACTGGCTTTGCTGGAAATTTTTTTAATCTTGCAACAATCGCCGTCTTTGAAGGGGATTCGAGCCAGCACCATCCGCTTGATCCGCAAAAATCTGCACCTGATCAATGCCGAGTTCCGCACCAACAAACAGGCTAACCGCCTGTTCATGGATATTCTCAGACAGCCGCGCGGCATTACCAGCCAGCTCAAGCGGATGAACCGCTACGGCGTACTGGCCGCTTATTTGCCGGATTTCGCCAATATCGTGGCGCGCATGCAGTACGACCTGTTCCACATCTATACCGTGGACGAACACACTTTGTTTGTTATCCGTAATTTGCGGCGCTTCTCGCTGGCCAAACACAACAAGGAATTGCCGTTTTGCAATAATATTTTTCTACTGATCTCAAAACCCGACATTCTCTATATTGCTGCCATGTTTCACGACATAGCTAAAGGCAGAGGCGGTGATCATTCCACGCTCGGCGAAACCATAGCCAACAACTTTTGCCAGCAGCACGACCTATCCAGCCATGACACCAAGCTGATCACCTGGCTGGTTCGTCAGCATTTGTTGATGTCGATGACCGCACAACGTAAAGACATCAGCGACCCCGACGTCATCCACACCTTCGCCCTAGAAGTCGGCAGTATAGAACGGTTAAATTATTTGTATTTGCTGACAGTGGCGGACATTCGCGCAACGAATCCCAGCTTGTGGAACGCCTGGAAAGACGTATTATTGAAAGACTTGTATATTTCCACCCACCAAGCCTTGCATCGCGGCCTGCAAAATCCGGTGGCCCGCTCGGAACGGGTACAAGAAAACAAAAAAGAAGCGCGCGACGAGCTTTTGAAACTGGGCATATCCAAAACCAATATCACGCAGTCCTGGCAGCATCTCAGCGACGACTATTTTCTGCGCTATTCGGCGGACGAAATCGCCTGGCACACTATTGCCATCGCTGCCTGCCAGGAAAGCGAACTGCCGTTGGTATTACTGCGCCCGCAAACCCAGCGCGGCAGCGCGGAGATTTTCGTCTACACCCGTAACGAAGCGCAAATTTTTTCAATTTCGACCGCAACCCTGGACCACCTGGGCTTGACGATTCTGGATGCCAGAATCATCACAACGGCCGATCAGTACGTACTAAACAGCTTTCAAGTACTGGAACAATCCGGCGAAGCTATTAACGACTTGTATCGGGAAGTGCATATCTGCACCTCGCTACGTCAAGGCTTGATCGCCAAAAAGGTTAAAGCCTCAAAGAATATCCACAAGCAATCCCGTCAGGCCCGGCACTTTCCGATTGAAACCAGCATCACCTTTCTGGAAGATCCGTCGCATAAACACACCGTCATCGAATTAGTTACCACGGATCGCGTCGGCCTGCTGTCTACCATAGGCAAGGCGTTTACGGAGCTGGACATCCAACTGCACGATGCAAAAATCACCACGATAGGCAGTCGCGCGGAAGACATGTTCTACATCAGCGACCAGCAGTCAATGCCGATCACCGACGAGGATAAGAAAGCTCAAATACGCACCACGATGTTGCGATATTTGAGCCTGAAAAGCTAAAAGCTTATCTGACCAGCAAACGTTCGCCGCGCGCCAATTTCGGCAGGCGGCCTTCCAGCCCCATCGCCGCCTTCATTGCTTTATTGCGCGCAGGGGTGATGCGTTGAGCCAAACCCAGACCAAGATTTCTTAACAGTTTAATCGGCAAAATGTCGTTACTGAATGACCGATAAAACACATCCATCAAGGTCATCATTTTCAGATTCTCATTGCGGCGCATCGCTTCGTAACGCTGCAACACCGCCAGATCTGCAATGTCTTTGCCGCGTTTACGGGCATCGACCAGTATTTCCGCCAGCGCCGCAGCATCCAGCAAGCCGATATTGACGCCCTGCCCGGCTAAGGGATTGATCATGTGTGCAGCATCCCCCACCAAAGCAACCCCTTGTTTAACATAACGCTGAGCATGTTGTCGCTTGAGCGGGAAACTCGCCACACCCAACACTTGCTTCACCTCACCCAGGCAATCGGGGAAAGCCGCTACCAGCTCGGCCTGCAATTGCTCGTAAGACAAGGCTTGTAGGCGCCGGACTTCATCAGGTGATTGATACCAAACGATGGAACCGTAATTGCCTGTCAACGGTAAAAATGCTTGCGGACCGCTGGACACAAAACGTTGCCAGGTAATGTCCTGCTGTGGATAGGCGGTTTCTATGTAAATCACTAAAGCGTGCTGGTTGTAATCCCAACTGGTCACACCCAAGCCTACCGCCTGCCGGACTCGCGACTGACCGCCATCTGCCGCAACCAGCAACTTTGCCTGAAGCACGCGACCGTCCACCAAAACCAACTCCGATTCCTGACCGTCGTAATTTATCCTGGTGATGGTTTGCGGCATCAGCAATTCGATATTGGCGAAACTTGGCAATTTATCCAGCAAGGCCAGCTGGGTGATGCGATTTTCGACGATATAGCCCAGCTCGGGATAGCGAATGTCATCACTGTTAAAGGTGGTATCGCCGGCCGTTTCCCAAACCCGCATGCGCTTGAAGGGGCAATAGCGCCGTGACCTCACACCTTCCCAAGCGCCGACGGCTTCCAGAATGTTTTTCGAGGCGATACTTAAGGCCGAAACCCTTAAATCATGCGGCTGTTCGCTGGAAAAAGCTTCTGGAACCTGTGCTTCTATCACAGCTACTTTTAACTCGCTACCGCCCAGGCAACAAGCCACGGCGGCACCCACCATCCCCCCGCCGACTATCACCACATCAAATTGTTCTTTCATATTTCTTCACAAAGTTTTAAAACTAAAGGCCAGACGAGAGAACAACGACGCCATCGGCTTTACGGAATGACAGAGGCGGCGCCACATGGTATGATTACAAAGTTTCGCCAACTGAAATTCCGAAGTTAATTAGGGGTTCTCGCCGCATGGGACGACTCTAACACGCAGCAGGCAGAAAAACCATAAACGGCACTATCGGTAAGGAAAATACCGGCTAGCGCATTTAATCAGTAAGAGAGGATCTGGATAGCAATGATTAAAAACGCCCAGAAAATTAACGCAGTACACATGCTTTACGACGCTGATCTTTCCCAGGACAGCTGCGGTGTCGGATTTATCACCCGCAAGGACAGCAAACAGACTCACGAGCTCCTAGTCAAGTCGCATGAAGCCTTGTGTACCATCCCGCATCGCGGCGGCATGAGCGCGGAAGGCATAGGCGACGGCGCCGGCGTTAATATCGATTTGTCTTTGGCGTTTTTCCGCAAGGTCACTGGGAACAATGGCCTGGAGCTGGGGCAATTCGGCGTAGCCAATTTTTTCTTCCCGGAAGACCACGCGCATTACGATTCAGAAGCACAGAAGCTGGTCGAAGAGCAGCTTCTGGAATTCGATCTGCCCATCATCAAATGGCGGGAAGTCCCAGTTGATAGCTCCGCACTCAATGCGGCAGCCTTGAAAGCGCAATTACCGATCAAACAACTCATCTTCGGTCGTCCAAAATCCCTGAAAGACGCCAGTCACGAGGCTTTTGAAAGACATATTCAGTCCGCGCTGCTAACGATAGAAGCCAACGGCTTTACGCGCCCGGAACTGAAAGGCTTTTATCCGTTATCGATGAGTTCCCGCACCCAAGTTTACAAAGGCCGCCTGAATTCGTTCGAAGTCATTCCGTATTTTGTCGACTTATACGACGCCGACCACGAAATCAGCACGCTATTTTTCCATACCCGTTTTTCCACGAACACCGCACCAGCGACGATGATGGCCCAGCCGTTTCGTTACATGGCGCACAACGGTGAGCTGAACACCGACAAGAAAAACCGCCTCAGCGAAAACGCGATTGCTCGGCAAAACAACAAACATGTCGTGTTTCCCTGCGGCCAATCGGATTCCGGCCGCCTGGATCAAACCCTGACCCGCCGTATCAACGAAGATCAGCTGGATATCGTCACCGCCATTTTAGCAATGATGCCGCCAGCCTGGGAAAACGATACCACCCTGTCGGAAGACGTACGCGCCATGCTGGAATATTTCAGCCTATACGAAGAGAAAAACGACGGCCCGGCCGCGCTGATCTTCAATGACGGTATTCGCGTCGGCGCCCGCCTCGACCGCCTGGGCTTACGGCCATTACGTTCCGTGGAAACCGCAGAATATTTGGCAGTCATGTCAGAAGCAGGTCAGATCGATTTCCCACCTGAAAAAGTGCTGAGACGCGGCCGTATCGAAGCCGGTGGCATGCTGTATTTCGATCATAACACCGGGAAGTCATACGACAGCCATCAAGTGATGGAGCGCTTAGCCAAGGAAAGAGACTATAAAGCGCTGCTGAAACAAAGTTGCATTCATATCAGCGAATTACCCAAAGTGGAGCTCGCGGAACTTAGCAACGAGCATGAACTGAATATCGATCAACGCCATACAGCCTATTCGCTGAACCAGGAAAGCTTTAAATTTTTGCTGGACCCTATCCTGCAAACCGGCTTGGAAAAAGTCTCGGCGATGGGTTATGGTCTAACCCCAAACGCCTTAAGTGCCTCTGAAGGCGGAATGTCGCGTTATTTCAGCCAACGCTTTGCTCAAGTTACGAATCCGCCACTGGACTCCCTGCGCGAAAGCGACGGCATGACCTTGCGCGTAGCCTTGGGTGCTAAGCCAACTTTTGCGCCGCAGAACAGCAAACAACTGATGATCGAATCGCCGATTCTGCAACGCACTCAGCTGGAGCAGATTCGCAGGCAAAGCCAGGTAAAAACCGCGACCATAGCGGCGCTTTACAGCCCTAATTTTGAAAATGCCGCGCAAAACGAACTGGCTTTGGAACAAGCCTTGCAGTCCGTCTGCTCGCAAGTTGAACAAGCCGCGCGCAGCAATACCGGCATCATCATTTTGAGCGACGCCAATATCAGCAAAGCCCAAGCTGCTATCCCGGCGCTGCTGACTATCGCCGCAGCTAACCAACATCTGGTTAAACATGGCTTGCGCTTTAACAGTTCCCTGATCATGGAAACCGGCCAGGCTGCCAGCCCGCACGACGTTGCTACCATTCTGGGTTTCGGCGCCTCAGCGATCTGTCCACTCAGCGTACATAACCGCGTGATCACCGAATACGCCGATCCTGCCGCACAGCAAAAAGCGCTGTACAGTTTTCAAAAAGGCGTCGAAAAATCGCTGATGAAAACCATGGGTAAATTCGGCCTGTGTACTGCGGAAAGCTATATCGGTGGCGAGTTTTTTGAATCCAACTACCTGGATACCGACGAACCGAAACTGAAACCGTATTTCCCCAACATCAATGCCTCGGTGGGCGGCGTGCGTTATTCCGACATCGCCGCCAGCGCAACGGAATGGCACCACAAGGCGCTATCCGTAACCAGCGAAAGCGACATTCCATTTCTCGGATTATTTAAAGAGCGGAACGAAGGCGCCGGTCACACCTTCGGCAATACGGCCGTGCGTGAATACATCAACATGACCGATGAAGCGATTCTCTACATACCGACCTCCACGGACGGAGGAAGTGCGGCAAATGGTCTGGAACCATTGCCGCCTCAGCAGCAATCTGCCGAGGCTAGTGATACCGCCTATCTGGATTTTGGCTACGAAAAACGCACGCCGGCGCAAATCGATGCTTTCGGCATCACCCCGGCTTATCGCAGCTTTACCCACAATCTGGCTCAAGAACGCGCCAACCGTCCCGCCGCACTGCGCGACGTAATGGAGTTTCCGGCCGATGTCAGCAACGCTAACAGCAAAGCCGATTTTGATCGTCTATTGGGCAGCCAGGATTTGTACGGTAACAATAACTACCTGATTCGCGGCCTGCACATCGAGAAAACTAATGGTGTGGTTTTCAATATTCGGTTTACCGAGAATTCAAGCAAAGCGCGTCTGGACCAACTAGCCGAACATCTGAAAGGTCGCTTTGCCGGCAACGATTTCGGCTTGACGGTTGAGGCCGACAGTTTGAATCTACGGGCGAACGACAGCGACAGCCTGATTTACAACTATCTGAGCAACATCCGCCCTGCCCGCTCGCGGATAGCGCTGGATCAAGTTCAACCCGCCCATGAAATCACCCCGACTTTCGCGTCCGGAGCGATGAGTCATGGCGCACTACTGGCCGAAGCCCATGAAGCCGTGGCGCAAGGCACCAACATTGCCGGCGGCATGAGTAACTCCGGCGAAGGCGGCGAGCACTCCAGCCGTTTCGGCACCATTCGTTCCAGCAAAATCAAGCAGTTTGCTTCCGGTCGCTTCGGCGTTTGGGCCGGCTATTTGGCTGATCCGAACCTGGAGGAAATTGAAATTAAAATCGGCCAAGGCGCTAAGCCTGGCGAAGGCGGCCAATTACCGGCGCCCAAAGTATCTGTTGAAATCGCCGCGCTCCGTGGCGGCACACCAAAAGTAGAACTGGTCAGTCCGCCGCCACATCACGATACTTATTCCATCGAAGACTTGGGGCAATTGATTCATGACGCCAAGGCCGCCCGCGTGCGGGTGGTAGTCAAGCTAGTCTCGTCCGAAGGCATAGGCACCATCGCGGTCGGCGTTGCCAAAGCCGGCGCCGATGTGATTAACGTGGCCGGCAACACCGGCGGTACCGGCGCAGCAGCGGTCACCAGTTTGAAAAACACCGGCCGTTCGCCGGAAATCGGAATCGCCGAAGTGCATCAGGCCCTAGCAGCTAACGGTTTGCGCGATAAAGTGATTCTGCGTTGCAGTGCGGCCCATCAGAATGGTGCCGACGTAGTGAAATCGGCTATTCTGGGCGGCGATTCGTTTGAATTCGGCACCACCGCACTGATGATGTTGCGCTGTGTGATGGCAAAAAACTGCAACATCCGCTGCCCGGCCGGCCTCACCACCGCCCACGAGGAATTCAAAGGCGACCCGCGCGTGTTGGCACAATTCTTTATGAACTTGGCCCACGAAGTGCGGGAGATCCTGGCTGATTTGGGTTACACCAGTTTGCAGGACATCCGCGGTAAAACCGAGTTGCTGCATCTGATCGACCATCCCAGTATGGTTGGCCAAATTCACCTGCAAAAACTGCTGGCGGAAGTACCGGTGATTAAAATCGAGAAGCCGATTTATCTGGAAAAAGATTTCGCGATCGACGATTTGATCTTCGCCCGCGTCAAATCGGCCTTGTTCGAAAACGGTCAAAAACAGGTGATCATCGAAGGCGACGAGTTCAAACTCAACAACCGTAACAAAACCGTCGGCGGTCAAACCGCAGTCGATCTGGAACGCTTGTTAGCTTATGAATTAAGTGCAGATCAAGTAGCTGCGTCGGCCATCATCTATACCAACCAGCATGGGCGCCGCTATCTGGCCGACGATACCATTATCGTCCGCACTCATGGCTCCGCCGGTCAAAGTTATGCCGCATTCAACAACGACGGCATGCGTATGGAACATACCGGCACCTGCAACGACGGCGTTGGTAAAACCGCTTGCGGCGGTACCATCGTTATCAAATCGCCCGGCGGTGGCTCAAAACTGCCTGGCGAGAACGTTTTGATCGGTAACTTTGCACTATTCGGTGCGTCCGGCGGCAAAACCTTTATCAATGGCGAAGCCGGCGACCGCTTTGCGGTACGTAACTCCGGCGCGATGGCGGTAGTCGAAGGCGTAGGTGATTTCGCTTGCGAATACATGATTAACGGCGCGGTATTAAATCTGGGCGGTTTTGGTAAAGGCTTCTGCACCGGCATGTCCGGCGGCAATGCCTATCAATACGATCCAAACAACCGCTTGCAGGACTTGTATGACGAGACCTCGGTGACGATACACAGTCTGACCGACGGTAGCGATGTAGCCGACAGCCATGAGCAGTTTATTTTGTACATGCTTGAGCAACATGTTGAACACACTGATTCGGAAAAAGCTAAGGCCATCCTGGCGAACTGGGCCAACGAACGCCAGCATTTCAAATTTGCCTTGCCGCTATGGCTGAACCGCACGCAAACCGCTGAATACCTGAGTAAAGCATTGGATCGCAAGACCATGATTGAAGAGTTGTCTGTGGCATTTGCGCAAAAGCAAATCGAGCAGATCAAACAGGCTTACAAATACAACACACCATTGTTCGACGGCGCCATTCCCGGTTACGGCGAAACCGACACCGATCTGACTTTGAAACTGATCAATAGCTATGCGGTAATCGATAAAGCCCAGCAAATAGCCCGCGATCAACTAAATAAAGCCGGCCAACCTGCAACCGAAGCGTTAGTTGATAAACATGCTTACAAGTTAGTCATGGAACGTCCGCGCAAACTGCAAGACGCGCTGATTAAAAATATCCGCGAAGCTTACAGCCAGTACGATGACGGCCAGCTAGCAGCGTTGATGGCGGAAAAACGCCTGAACGATTACAAAACCACGCTAATGCTGCGAGACGTGCAAAGCATTTATTCGATAGGCTCCACGGCCTGGATCATCGAACAGGATAGATTCAATCGTGTGGCTTTGGCCGGCCTGCCGTCCATCGATAAAAATCTGGCGAGCCTGGAAAGCCTGTCTATCGTAAAAGACATGCTGGAAAGCGCGTCTGCCTGAGCCAACAGAGGGTGCATGCACGCACCCTCTGCGCCGCGATTGGCAAGAACCAAATACAGTGACTGGACAGCCTGACACCTGTCCACAGATGGTAATGAAATGAAAGCACCTTTTATCCCTCAAAACGCTCCTTACAATGACACCCAACGCGCCTGGCTAGGCGGCTTTTTCGCCGGCATGCACAGCCACATGCTGCATAGCGCCGGCAGCGTCAATCAAGCCGATGCCCGCACTTTGCACATCCTTTACGGCACCCAGACCGGTAACTCCGAATCGCTAGCCAACGACGCAGCCAACGCGGCTAAAAAACATGGTTTGCAACCTGTCGTTAAAAGCATGGATGAAGTTGAGATCGGGCAATTGCCGCAAATGCAGTACCTGCTGATCATTACCAGCACATACGGTGAAGGCGCGATGCCGGACAATGCCGAGATGCTGTGGGAAGCGGCCAATAGCGACGCGGCCCCGCGCCTGGACAACGTCAATTATTCAGTATTGGCCTTGGGCGACACCAGTTACGACTTGTTCTGCCAGGCCGGTATAGACTGGGATAATAAGCTGGCGGCTTTAGGCGCCAAACGTCTGTTCGACCGCGTCGATTGCGACGTCGATTTCGAAACCCCGGCAGAAAAATGGCTTAGCGAAGTCATTCCTTTGATGGCCGAAGGTGCCAGTACGGTTGCGGTCGTCGATACCGAAACGCCAAGCACCAAATCGGCGTTCAACCGCAAAAACCCCTTCCCGGCGAAAATGCGCGTCAACCGCATTGTCACGGCATTGGACTCATCGAAAGAAACCCGGCATTACGAAATTTCCATCGATGGCTCAGGCCTCAGTTACGAAGCCGGTGATGCCTTGTGCGTAATCCCGACCAACTGCCCGGACTTAGTCGCGCAAATCATTAAAGCCATCGGCTGCACCGGTGCAGAGGACGAACCGGTCAATGGTGAATTGATGAAGCTGTCGGATGCGTTGCGCACGCATTTTGAGATCAAATTGCCTGGCAAGGAACTGATTGAAGAAATCGCCAGCCGCTCCGGCGATCAAGAACTGAACGCCTTACTGCTATCCGGCGACAAGGAAAAACTGTCCGATTACCTGTGGGGCCGCGACATACTCGATCTGTTGTTGCAATTCCCCGGCGTGGAGTTTTCCGCCGCCGAATTTTTGCGCTTATTAAAACCGCTGCAACACCGGGCCTACTCCATCTCGTCCAGCGGCAAGAAACATCCGGACAGCGTGCATCTGACCGTCGCCAGCGTACGTTACGACGCGCATGGCCGTCAACATAAAGGCGTTTGTTCTACCTATCTAGCAGATTTAGTTAATGAAGAAACCGATGTGCGGATATTCTTCACCCCAAATAACAACTTCCGCGTGCCGGCTGACGATAGCTTGCCAATGATCATGGTTGGACCAGGAACCGGTATTGCACCGTTCCGCGCCTTCCTGCAAGAACGCGAATTCCGTCAGGCCCCCGGCAAAAACTGGCTGTTTTTTGGCGACCGCAATGCTTCCACAGATTTCATTTATCGCGACGAAATCGAAGCGATGCAAGCCAACGGCCTGCTAACCAAGCTGGATTTGGCTTTCTCGCGCGACCAAGCGGAAAAAATCTATGTTCAGGATCGCATGAAAGAGCATGGCGCCGAACTCTACGCCTGGCTGGAACAAGGCGGCTACTTCTTCGTTTGCGGCGACGCCTACCGGATGGCCAAAGACGTCGATCAAGCCCTGCACGATGTGATCCGCGAGCACGGCAAAAAAACCTTGGTCGAGGCAGTTGAGTACGTCAACCAACTGAAAAAAGATAAACGCTACGTCAGGGACGTTTATTGATCTGACATAATGTTCATGGGTACGTCTGTCGACGTACCCGTAAAAATTCCTCCAATCACAATTACCTGCAACTCCATGCCTTTCACGCCTTTCCACATGGGGCCAGGCACGGCAATAAAAGCGATTTTCGGCAAATATTTCAGTTCGGGTTCGCACAGGTGATGATGGATATAGAACCATTAGTACGCATGCTTCGCGGCGATAGTATTTTACACGGCGTGACTCATACCTATGTTGGCGCCATCTGTATTGGCGTGTTTTCTGTCTTGGTCGGCAAACCGTTTTGCGCTTTCTTATTACGGTTTTGGAATGCCGGGCTTGAACCAAAATACCTGCGTTGGCTCAGTACCCAAGCCGGTATTCCGTGGACACCCGCGATTGCTGGTGCGTTTATCGGCACGTTTTCTCATGTGTTTTTAGACAGTATGATGCATGCAGACATGCAGCCATTTGCACCCTTCAAAATTAGCAACGAACTGTTGGATTTTTTACCGGTGGGTTTCCTGTATCTTATTTGCGTGTTTTTAGGCGTTTTCGGGATTTTTACTATCTTGCTGGTTTGGGCTTGGCGCAAGTGGTCTATCGACGTTTGATTATCCATATCCTGCATCTAGTCCGACAATGCCTCTCTGAGCAAAGCTAAACTAGATGCAGGGAACCATAAGCGGTTATTAATCTATAGTCATCCGTTGCCCGCTTTTTTTCAGCTTTTTCGCTAAATTCAGCGTCAATATACCGTTCTCGTAACGGGCCTTACTGGCCTCTTCATCGATCTCGGCCGATAGCTGAAAACTGCGCGACACTTCCCCGAAATAGCGTTCGCTACGGAGCAATTTATCGTCTTTGTTTTCGGTATCCAACTGGCTGATCTGCGCACGGATGGCGACCACATTGCCGTCGATATCCACATGGATATTCTCTTTACCGGCACCCGGAATTTCGGCTTGGACGATAAATTCGCCGGGGTTTTCTTTTACATCAACTTTGATCTGCGCCGGTAAACCATCCCCATGCAGCGGCTTGATGTAATAACCTGGATTAACATCGCGAAACAGTTCGTCAAACAGACCGCGACTAACAAATGGACTCAAGTTACTCATGTCGATTCTCCTCTTTGTTGCATGTAAAAACCTGAATGCTTTGATAGCAATATGGTGTTAGACCATAAAAAATTCAAGAGGAGACCACTTCAAAAATCACCTGCAATCGGCGGCAAAAATGCAATCAGAGGGTGATCGGCGCATTCGGTATTTCGTTTGGATTGTCTAAGGCCGACGCCGGAAAATGCTGTTGCAGCTGAGCGGTAATTTGGGCGATCCCCTCGACTACGCCTTGTTCGAATCGACCAGCCTTAAACTGCACTTCCATGCCCATACAAATCCGGGTCCAGACCGCTTCGCCGACCCTGGCATGTATACCGCGATCAGCAACTATCTCCACATCGCGATCAGCCAGCAGCAAATAAATCAGCACGCCGGTATTACGCTCGGTATCCCAAATTCGGCATTGCGAAAACACTTCAAGCGCGCGTTGTCTCGGCGTAACACCTTGCAGCAACTCGCCTATCTCCAACGCGTTCTCCACGACAAACCGGATTTCGCCTAAGTGCGATGTTTCGCTAGCGGCAATCTCGGTTTCAATAGCCTGCAAGCTGCACTTGGGGAATGCCAAGCGCACGCGCCAGGGACCGCTGAAAATATGTTTGATAAACCTAATAACTTGCATTTTCTACCATCTCCCTGACGCACCGCCGCCGCCAAATCCGCCGCCGCCACCGGAGAACCCGCCACCTCCAAAACTACCTCCGCCAAAGCCGCCGCCGCTACCGCCACGAAAACCGCGACCGTTGCTTTGAGTCATTAGAAAGGCCACGAACGCCAGCAGCAATGCGAACAATAAGCCGCCACCCAAAAACCACACCAAGACACCCACTACGCCGCCATTAATCAAACCGCCGAGAAACCTGCCCAGCACCGCGCGTAAAATGCCGCCGCCGGCAATCGCCAGCAAAAATAAAAAGGGAAAGTATTGATTCAACGGGCCATCCATAGCCCGTGACGCAGCAGGAGCCGGCAAAGGTTCGCCTTGAATCAAGCCGATTAAGCTATCCACGCCGGCATTTATCCCTGCGGTATAGTCGCCCTGCCGAAAATACGGGATCATGATGTCGTCGATAATCCGCTTGGCCAACACATCCGGCACTACGCCTTCCAAACCGTAACCCACCTCAATGCGCGAGGCGCGGTCATCCTTGGCCAGCAACATCAGTATGCCGTCATCGACGCCCTTGCGACCCAGACGCCATTGCTCAACCACGCGAATGGAATATTGGGCGATGTCTTCCGGTTGAGTACTGGCGACGATTAATACCGCGATCTGAGTGCCTTTCTGTTGTTCAAAGGCCTGTAAACGTTGTTCCAGCGTAGCTTTTTGCTGAGCGGTTAAAGTGGAGGTTAAATCGGTCACGCGGTTTTCAAGATTGGGTACCGCTTGTTCGGCATTTACAGCCTTCGCAAACAGACAAGCCGTCAGCAAAACAGTGACCACAAACCCTGGAAATCCGACTGGCATCCGCATGTTATTTACCAAAATCGACCACCGGTGCGGTTGAGATGGCCTTTTCGTTTTCAACCGTAAACGATGGCTTGGTTTTATAGCCAAACAGCATCGCGGTCAGATTACTGGGAAACGAGCGCACGGTGATGTTGTAATCTTTGATCGCCGCAATATACCGATTGCGGGCCACGGTGATACGGTTCTCGGTGCCTTCCAGTTGCGCTTGCAGATCGCGGAAATTGGCGTCGGCTTTTAGTTGCGGGTAGTTCTCGGATACCACCATTAAGCGCGACAAGGCCGAGCTTAATTCGCCCTGCGCCGCTTGAAACTTGGCAAACGCCTGTTCGTCGTTCACCAGCTCCGGCGTTGCTTGAATACTACCCACCTTGGCGCGCGAAGCCGTCACCGCTTCCAATACTTCTTTTTCATGGCCGGCGTAGCCTTTCACCGTATTCACCAGATTCGGCACCAAATCCGCTCGGCGCTGATATTGATTTAGCACTTCCGCCCAACCGGCATTAATTTGTTCGTCTTGCGTTTGAAAAGTGTTGTAACCGCAACCGGGTAGCATCAAGGTCGCGATTAAAAGAAAAACCGTTACTATTTTTTGCATCGTCCACTCCGTGAATAGGGAAATTTTAATTGATGGCAGGAGCATAGCACGTGGCTACCTTCGAAACGTAGCGTGAGAATAAAGGTCCTTATGCCCTCTTCCGCAAAACCAATAGCCGGTTATTGGCGGGCATGGCATTGTCGGCCTGCAACTCCAGACCACTTTTGGTGGCCAAAACCATGATCTCTTCAAAATGCTTTATGCCGCTCTGTGGATCCCGTTCCTTAAGCCACAGGTCGAAACCGGCGTTGCTTTCGCTGGTATACGCACCAGCGTAATTGAAGGGGCCATAAATACAGACCGTCGCATCGGCTGCCAGATAGACCGCCAGCCGCTCAAATAACAGCCTTACTTCGTCGCCACTCATGATATGCAAAGTATTCGCGGTAAACACCGCATCGATTCGTTCGCACGGCCACAGCAAATCCGCTACATCCAAGCTTAGCGGCGGCAGTAGATTAGCCAGTTGCGCCTCGTCCCGCCATAAATGGATCCCTGCCAGATGCTCGGGCCTATCAGAAGGCTGCCATTCCAAATGCGGCAGATTCTCGGCAAAATGGCAGGCGTGCTGCCCGGTGCCGCTCCCTATTTCCCAAACCGTGGTCGGTTGGCTAAAGACCGTTTTGATGATCTGTAAAATCGCTTCCTTGTTGTTCTCGCAAGCCTGGGAAAATGGCTTCTGTATCGTCATGAGCAATGGTTTGATGGTATTTTGACGCTTTAACTCTACTGTGATTAAAAATGGAAGTAAAACAAATCGACAGCATGGCGAAAATCGAAGCCGTCGCTTGGAATCAGCTGTGCGGACTCGACTACCCTTTTTTACGCCACGAGTTTTTATGCGCCCTGGAACAAAGCGCCGCAGTTTGCCCGCAGACCGGTTGGGAAACCGCGCATTTACTGGTTATGGACAAGCAGAAATTGCTGGCAGCATTGCCGCTGTATTTGAAAACTCATTCCTGGGGCGAGTATGTGTTCGATCAACAATGGGCCCAAGCTTACCAGCAGCATGGCCTGGCCTATTACCCGAAATTAGTCAGCGCGATTCCGTTTACCCCTTGCAAAGGACAGAGATTGATATTTTCGCAGGACGTGGATCAAACCGTAGTCTGCGCCATATTGTTCAGTTTTATCCAACAGCTCGACATTTCCTCCTGGCATTGTTTGTTTCCCGAGCATTCCCAACTTGAGCTGCTACAATCCTTAGGTTTAAGCGTCCGCGAAGGGGTGCAGTTTCAATGGTTTAATCGCAACTACACTACGTTTTCGGATTTTTTACAGACCCTGAGCGCCGATAAGCGCAAGATGATCAAGCGCGAGCGGCGCCGGGTTGGAGAACAAGGTATTGAAATGCAACGCATCGCCGGACCGGATGTTACCGACGCCCAGTGGCAGGTGTTTTTCCGGTTTTACGCACTGACCTATCTAAAACGCAGCTCTGAACCTTACTTGAATCTGGCATTTTTTAAACAAATCGCGCAAACCATGCCCGAGCAGTTGTTGCTGGTTCTGGCAATTAAAGACGACACTTACGTCGGCGCGGCCTTGAGCTTTATCGGTACGGACACACTATACGGCCGCTATTGGGGATGCCAGGCGGAATACAATGCCCTGCATTTCGAGGCCTGTTATTACCAGGGCTTGGACTATTGCATAGAACACGGCTTGGCCCGTTTCGATTCCGGCGCGCAAGGCGAGCATAAAATCTCCCGTGGCTTCGAGCCGGTCACCACCTATTCTGCACATTGGCTAAAGGATGCCGGCTTTGCCAAGGCCGTCGCGCAATTCGTAGATCGGGAGAAAAAAGCGATTCAGCATTACAAACAGGACGCAGCGAATTATCTGCCGTTTAAACGCGCTCAATAAAATAGCGCTACATCAGCCTTTTTCCAGCTCGGTTTGACAAGGCAAACAATACTTACAGGCAATCGCCTGACGCCGTGCTTCCGGAATCGGCTCGCCGCATTCCTCACAATGGGTAGCGGATTCACCGGTATAGATGGCTTTTCGCGTCTCGGCGACAAAAAGCTCGGTCATCTTGTCCATTCTTTCCAAAATCGCATCGGTACCACCCGCCCAGGCCGTGGACATTATTGCTGCTCCTGAATATGCATCGCTTTGTGCTTAACGATGGGCTTCAACCCATAAGCCAAAATCCTCGAACGGCATCGGCTTGCTAAACAAGTAACCCTGCGCCAGATCGCACTTATAACTGCTGAGTTTATCCATGATTTCCTGAGTTTCTACACCTTCGGCGGTGACCTGCAACCCCAGGTTGTGCGCCAGGTTGATAGTGGCTTTGACAATCACCGCATCATTTTCGCTATGTAACAAATCGACGACAAACGATTTATCGATTTTTAATTCCGTCAACGGCATGCGTTTTAAGTAGGCCAGCGAGGAATAACCGGTGCCAAAGTCGTCAATCGACAACTTGTAGCCCATTTCATTCAGACGCTGAATCACTTCCATTGCCCGCTCCGGATCGGTCATGATGGAGCTCTCGGTAATCTCCAACATCATCCAGCCGGGTTTGATATTCGCTGCCGCCGCGACGCCGGCCATCACATCCGGTAGTTCCGGATCGTGCAAATCCTTGGCGGACAGATTCACCGAAATAATCAATTCCCAGCCGCGCTTGCGCCATTCCGCACAATGCTTAAACGACTGTTTCAATACCCAGGAGGTAAGGTGCTTGATAACTCTGGTTCTTTCCGCCATCGGAATAAATTCATCCGGCGAAATAAAGCCGTGCTTGGGGTGCTGCCAACGCACCAAGGCTTCCGCGCCGTATACGTGTCCTGTTGCCACTGACACTTTGGGCTGGTAATAAATATGTAATTGCTCTTTTTCGATGGCCTGGCGCAGTTCGCTCATCAAGGTTAGGCGGCGCGGACTGTGATCGTCGTAAGACGGCGCGTAAGTGGTGTAACCTTCGTGGGATTGGCCGGCAACAAATAGTGCCACGCCGGCTTTTTGCACCAGCGTATCGACATCGTCGCCATGCTCTGGAAAGTTAACGATACCGATATTGCTGTGAATCACCAGACTCAGTCGCTCGACTTTAAATGCCGGATCCAGAGCCGCCTGAATGTTTTTCGCCAAGGTGAGGCCGGCAGTTTCGTTATCCACCGCCGACAACAAGACGCTAAAAATATTGCCGTCGATACGGGCGACACTATCGGTGCCCAACACCACACTTTGCAGACGCGTGGCGATCTGTTTCAAGATTAGATCGCTGCTGTTGCGGCCCAGCGTGTCATAAACTTCTTTAAAATTTGCCACTTCCACCAATAGGATAGACAGCATTTTGTTTTGATTGCCGGCGGCTAAAATCGCTTGTTCCACCCGGTCGTAGAACAATACCCGATTCGGCAAATCCGTTACCGAATCGTGGGTGGTGGAATAACTGACTTGTTTTTCCAACGATTCGGCGCGAGAGCGCAGTTCCTGGGTCTGGTCCAAAATCATCGCCCCGGCTTGATAAGCGATGACCGAGCTGGAATATTGCCCCCAAAATCCAAAAATGAATGGTAGCGCTTCAAGCATCCACAGACCGTAGTTTTCGGTTTGCGCTTTGATGATGCCGTTTAAGGAGACTTCGCCGACGTAGTAATAACTCAACGCCAACAGTGCGCTGACAATGCTGGCAATCGCAATAGCCACGCCTTGATAAGTGGTTTTAGATACCTCGCTTTTCAGCACGCGAACATTTTCGTTCAGTATATTTTTGGCGGGTATCATCTGTTTCCCAGCATCTGTTTAATAATCCGCTATCGTCGTTTAGTTTGTACGGACCAAGCTTTGCAAGCTATGGGCCCCACAAAATACACTAAATATAGTTAGCCAAAGCGTTAATTACAAACCCAAGCCCATCAAACTACCATCTCGGCCTGAAGCAATTTAATCTGGTCTCTAACACGTGCCGCATCCTCAAATTCCAGGTTCTTGGCATGCTGATACATTTTTTCTTCCAGTTGTTTCAAGGCTTTGGCAGCCTGTTTCGGTGTCATCGCCTTGTAATCGCCGGCCGGTTCGGCGACTTTGGCTCTAGCATTGGAAATGGAGCCGCCGGAGCCGGGAATGGCGAGTTCCAGAATGTCCGTCACCGATTTGAAGATGGTTTTCGGCTCGATATTGTGTTCTTTATTAAACGCTAGCTGCTTATTCCTGCGGCGCTCTGTTTCGTCGATAGCCAATTGCATCGAGCGCGTGATTTTATCGCCGTACAATATCGCCTTGCCATTCGCGTTGCGGGCCGCCCGGCCTATGGTTTGTACCAGCGACACCAACGAGCGCAGGAAACCTTCCTTATCCGCGTCCAGAATCGCTACCAGCGACACTTCCGGTATATCCAGGCCTTCTCGTAACAAGTTGATACCGACCAGCACATCGAACACGCCCAAACGCAAGTCGCGGATAATTTCCACCCTTTCCACCGTTTCGATGTCCGAATGCAGATAACGCACTCTAACGCCATGCTCCATCAAATAATCGGTCAAATCTTCCGACATGCGTTTGGTTAAGGTGGTGACCAGCACCCGTTCCTGAACAGCAGTGCGTTTCGTGATTTCCGACAACAGATCGTCGACCTGGCTGGTCGCCGGCCGCACTTCGACCAACGGATCGACCAAGCCGGTCGGCCTGACCACCTGTTCTACCACCGCGCCGGAATGCTCTTTCTCGTAAGTGCTTGGCGTGGCGGACACATAGATACGCTGGCCGCAGATTTGTTCGAATTCCTCGAATCTGAGCGGCCGGTTGTCCAAGGCCGATGGCAAGCGAAAGCCATACTCCACCAGGGTTTCCTTCCGCGAACGGTCACCTTTGTACATCGCGCCGATCTGCGGCACGGTGACATGGCTTTCATCGATAATCACCAAGGCATCATTGGGCAGATAATCGAACATGGTTGGCGGCGATTCGCCGTCCGCGCGACTGGATAAATGTCGGGAGTAGTTTTCTATGCCGGAACAATAGCCCACCTCCATGATCATTTCGATGTCGAACAGCGTGCGTTGCTCCAGGCGTTGCGCTTCCACCAATTTATGATTGTCGCGTAATTGCTCCAGGCGCTCGGCCAATTCGATTTTGATTTTTTCCACCGCACTGAGTAATTGATCGCGCGGCGTCACATAATGGCTTTTTGGATAAAGCGTGAACCGCGCCAAGCGCTGGGTGACTTCGCCGGTGAGCGGATCAAACATCGACAAGCGCTCGATTTCGTCGTCGAACAACTCAATCCGCAAGGCCTGTTCTTCCGATTCAGCCGGAAACACATCGATCACCTCGCCGCGTACCCTATAGGTCGCGCGGCGCAGCTCTGTATCGTTGCGGGTGTATTGCATTTCCGCCAGACGGCGCAGGATGTCGCGCTGCTTGATCATATCGCCGCGCACCAGATGCAGCACCATCTGGAAATAGGATTCCGGCTCGCCCAAGCCGTAGATCGCCGAAACGGTGGCCACCACGATGGTATCGCGCCTCTCCAGCAAGGCTTTGGTAGCCGACAAGCGCATTTGCTCAATATGCTCGTTAAGTGAGGCGCCCTTGTCGATGAAGGTATCGGAGGCCGGGATGTAGGCCTCAGGCTGATAATAGTCGTAATAGGAAACGAAATACTCGA
>FSSH01001359.1_pt1 | contig 20492 bp, 18 predicted proteins | sample 1166101 | NCBI WGS metagenome assembly FSSH01 (sample SAMEA32972668, study PRJEB13176) | freshwater metagenome | biome: Drinking water system; feature: Biomass in drinking water that filtered by 0.45 um membrane; material: drinking water | place: USA | collected 2012-12-20 | depth 0 m | reverse complement strand
GCTTCCTCAACTTCATGCAGCGACATGGTGGGGCCGCCCGTAATGTTCAACAGGACCCCGCGTGCGCCTTCCACGCTGCCTTCCTCAAGCAGCGGACTGCAAATGGCCTTTTGTGCCGCCTCAATCGCGCGATTCGGCCCACGTGACACGCCCATGCCCATTACGGCCCGTCCCGTATGAGACATCACGGTCTTGACGTCGGCAAAATCAACGTTCACATGGCCCGTCGTGGTGATGACATCGGCGATGCCTTGAATGGCCTGCCGCAGCACGTCATCTGCTACCTTGAAGGCTTCGAGAAGGGGCGTCGACTTATCGACAATCCCCAGCAGCCGCTGGTTCGGAATCACGAGCAGGGTATCGACATGTCTACGCAGATCGCGAATGCCCTCTTCCGCATGTTTGTGCCGCCGCTGCCCTTCATATTGGAAGGGCTTCGTCACCACACCCACCGTGAGAATCCCCATCTCACGGGCGATACTGGCAACGATCGGCGCAGCACCGGTGCCGGTCCCGCCCCCCATCCCTGCCGTCACAAAGACCATATCCGAGCCTTCGAGGCATTCGCGGATGTGCTCTTTGCTTTCCAACGCCGCTTCCTTGCCGATTTCCGGCTTCGCGCCTGCACCCAGCCCGCGAGTCCGCTCCGGTCCCAGTTGAATTTTGTAGGGAGCCAGCGAGCGATCCAGCGCTTGGAGATCCGTATTGCTCGCGATGAAATCGACCCGTGCCAGACCGGATGAGATCATGGTATTGACGGCATTGCATCCGGCGCCGCCGATTCCGATCACCTTAATACGAACCGGCAGAAGCACATCTTCTTGGAATGAAAACATCAGGGCACCTCCTCATTCTCCTCGCATGACATCGGCCTGTCGACACGAGGAACCTTCGTTAAAAAACTTCCAGTACTCGCTTCGTCCACCCCACCATTTTTGACCAAGGCCCCCCATTGCGAAGCCCGGCTGTCTCCAATTCATCGGCATGTCGTCGGGCATGCAGCAACAATCCCACCCCTGTCGCATAACTGGGATGTCCGACGATGTCTCGAAGCCCTCCGACTCCGGAAGGCATCCCCCGGCGAGCCGGAAGGTTCAGCACCTTTTCAGCCGCATCCGGCATCCCCTCCAGCAGCGACGTTCCACCGGTAATCACCACCCCGGCGCCCAACATGCCTTCATAACCGGCGCGCGCGATCTCCCTACGCACAAGCTCAAACATTTCTTCTACGCGCGGTTCGAGAATCTCGGCAATGTCCCGGCGCGAGAAGGTTCGGGCTGGCCGATCTCCGACAGACGGCACATCGACAATCTGATGACCGGTGACCAATTCAGTGCGCGCGGTGCCATGATGAGTCTTGATTTTTTCCGCTTCGGTTTGTGAAGTGAGAAGACCGATCGCTAAATCCTTCGTCAGATTCAGCCCCCCAATAGGCAACACAGCGGAATGCCGGATACTGCCGTCGAGAAAGATAGCCAGATCGGTGGTGCCGCCGCCCAGGTCCACCATCACCACACCCAGGTCTCGTTCTTCCTGACTCAATACTGCTTCGCTGGACGCCAGCGGCTGAAGAATGATGTCCACCACATCAAGCCCCGCCCGATTGACGCTCTTGATGATGTTTTGTGCAGAAGTCACAGCCCCCGTGATCACATGCACATTTACTTCCAGACGGTTCCCCGACAAGCCCAGCGGCTCACGCACACCTTCCTGCCCATCCACCATGAACTCCCGCGGCAGCACATGGAGAATCCGTCGTTCGTGCGGGATGACAGCCACTGTTCGTGCACTCTCGATCGCCCGATGGATATCCTCACGCGTGACTTCCGCGCGCTTCAGCGCCACGACCCCCTTGCAGTTCTCCGCAGAAATATGGCTCCCGGCGATGCCGGTGTAGACTGAGTTAATCTGCACCGCCGCCATTAATTCGGCCTCTTCAACGGCCTTCTTGATCGATTCAACCGTACTCTCGATATCAACAACGACTCCTTTGCGCAATCCGCGAGATGGACTCGATCCGACGCCAATGACACTCAATGCTCCTGCATCGGTAATCTCTGCGACGATCGCACAAATCTTGGTTGTTCCAATATCCAGCCCGACAAGGATTTGATCTCGCTTCGGCATGGCGATCACCCCCTTTCCCGTACAACGATCCGATTCTCGTACCGGAGATCTACATCGTTGACTCCGTCGCCATACCCATCGAAACTCAGCGTCTTCACCACCGGCTTGACTTGCTGAAACCGCTCCCACTGATCGCCGATGACACCCTCGCCGAAATGGAACTGAACGCCTCGGACGGACGCCACCAGGTCGGCGGGATTCGCCGCATTCACTTGCAAACGCCCCCCGTAGACCTGTCCCATGAGTTTCGTCAGCTCGATGCCTGACACAACTGCCTGCCGCACTTCTTCATCGCCTCGCAGGAACTTCTTGAGATCGATACCCGTCACCATCGGCAATGACACATCGTCCCTCTGAGCAAGGCGGCCAAGCACATGACCTTCGGTATCGCTGAGCACGTTTTCTGAGCCGGTCCGAATGACCGCAGCGGGCGTTCGTTCCCTTACGGATATGCGCAATTCATGAAACGGCACACGCTCCACCGTCGCTTCCTTAATCCATGGATGAGACTCCACCCGCTCCTTAATCGCCGATGTCACAATGTGGTGAAGTGGCGTACCGGACTTCAGATTGACAAGCTCGATCACTTCCTGTCTGTCAAGATGGCGGACACCGTCCACAGTCACCTGCTTGATTTCGAGCAACTGTCGAAAGAACGGCCCGGACTGTTGCATGCCTATGACGATGGCCCAACCGATCAAGACCACACCGACAATCACTCCGCTCCACCGCATGAGAGCGATCCGTTTGGCGAGAGTCCTGGCCCGTTTGGCTTCTGCCTGCCGGCTCATTCCTTCCCCCGTGCGCGAGCCCTTCCACTGATTCTGTCTTGGCCCGGCTGGAGAAGCTGGCTTCCGCTTCCGAAACAAACCCTTCATACCGACTCGCTTTCTGCCGCCTGCACAGATCGTCCAGCACGATCGAGCGCCGACTGCAAAATCCATTCGACCAACTGGTCATAGTCGATCCCCGCTTGCGCCGACGCCATCGGCAATAAACTCGTTTCCGTCATACCGGGAACCGTGTTGATTTCCAGGACGTATGGGCGGCCCTTCGGCGTAATTCGAAAATCCACGCGTGCGGCGCCTTCGCATCCCAAGGCTTGGAACGTTCGACGCCCTAGGTCTCCGATCTGCTTAAGAAGCTTGGCCGGCAATGGGGCCGGACACAGATACCGGGTTTTGCCTTTTTGGTATTTCGCAGTGAAATCATAAAAACCGTCAGGCGCAACAATCTCGACGGCCGGCAGTACTTTCGGCTCCCCGGATGCAATTCCCAGGACGGCAACTGTGACCTCATGCCCTGGGATAAAGGCCTCGACCATGGCCTCTGGGTCGTAGCGATGCGCGAGAGCCAGGGCGTCTTTCCACTGTGACGCCCGGCGCACGATCGTGACACCAATCGTAGAACCTTGTGAGGCCGGCTTCACGACCACCGGCAACGTCAGCTTCGCTCCCTTCAGAATCCGGGCCAACGACGGCGTGTCGCCTCGCTGAACGACCGTCCCGACAGGAACCGGAATACCCTGTGCCGCCAGCAATGTCTTGGTCACAACCTTATGCATGCCGACTGCGCTCGCTTGCACACCTGATCCGGTGTACGGCATACCGATCGTCTCCAGAAATCCCTGGATGGTCCCATCTTCGCCGCCCGGTCCATGCAGCGCGAGAAAGGCGACGGCAACCTTCTGGTTCTGTAGATCGTACGGCAGCTGTGCGCTCACATCGATCGACACAGCGTCATACCCTCGACGGATCAACGACTGATGCACGGCCTGTCCGGTACGGAGCGACACATCCCGTTCGGAGGATCGGCCCCCCATCAACACGCCGATTCGCTTGTCCGTCAGTCTTTCTACTTCTTGTCCCATGGACTCCTCACCTATCACCCTCCGCCCCTTACACTCAGCTAAGCTTGCCCCACCAATTTCAGTTCCAATTCCAATTTTACGCCGGTCTTGCGAGCGACCTGCGCTCGCACCTTCTTGATAAGCGCCAGTACCTCCCTGGCGCTCGCATGGCCCTGGTTCACAATGAAATTGGCATGCTTGTCTGAAATTTCCGCATCGCCGACATGCGCACCTTTTAGTCCTGCTGCCTCTACCACCCGACCCGCCGAATCGTTCGGCGGATTCTTGAACACACAGCCGGCGCTCGGCAGCGCCAGGGGCTGCGTATCGCGGCGATACCGCAAGTAATCTTTCACGACCTTCTCGATATCAGATCTCACACCCGGTTTGAGTTGAAGCCAAACCCCGGCCACGATCCCGGCCGGAAGTTGTGCCCGTCGATAACTGAATGCAATATCCTGCGCAGGACAATCGATCACGGCACCGCTGGGCGTCACGATACGAACCGCTTTGACTGTATCCTTCATCTCTCCAAGCCTGGTGCCGGCATTCATCACCACGCACCCCGCCACCGTACCGGGAATCCCCGCCGCCCATTCCAATCCTGCCAGCGATCGGCGGATGGCGTAACCGATGAGTGTCGGCATCCCCACACCCCCTTCGGCATAGAGCACCGATCCCGGTTCTTCTTTGATCGCCCGTAACTTCGCCAAATTGACCACCACGCCTCGGATGCCCTTGTCTCGAACCAAGACATTTGTACCGCCCAGTACAAAGATCGGAAGTTTCTGCGCATGCGCCTGCATGACGAGTTGAACGAGGTCCTCCATATCGACCGGCTCCACGAGTACATCGGCGGGACCACCGATGTGAAACGACGTGTACTCCCTGAGCGGTGCGTTGAAACGGGCCACGCCTTTGAGCCCGGCCACTGCCGACCGCAATCGATCCTGCCGGTCTGTCCCACGACGTACTGTCGCATTCGTCTTCTTTCTACGGACCATGGACTATGCTGTCGGCTCAAGCCGCGCCAAGATGCCTGTGCCTGCTTTCCAGATGTCCCCCGCGCCGAGCGTCAATACCAGATCGCCCGGCTTTAGATGCGGCAAAACTTGATCCGGCATCGATTCTTTTCGTTCGATAAACGTGACCGACGGATGGCCTGCAGCCCTGATTGTCTCGACAAGTTTCTCCCCTGACACACCCGGGATCGGCTGCTCTCCAGCCGCGTAAATTTCCGTGATAAACAGCTGGTCAGCACCTTCGAATGCATGTGCAAAATCTTCAACGCAATCCCGCGTGCGAGTGTAGCGGTGCGGCTGGAACAACACGACGAGCCGCCGATCCCAGCCCTGTTTCGCAGCGGCCAGAGTGGCCCGTACCTCCGTGGGATGGTGGCCATAGTCGTCAACGACCATAATGCCGCCGGTTTCGCCGCGCAGATGAAACCGCCGCTCGACGCCGGTGAAAGCGGCAAGGCCCTTGCGGATGAGATCGACGGGAATTTCCAATTCAACGCCGATCGCAATTGCCGCCAACGCATTCGAGACATTGTGGATGCCCGGTACGGCCAGACGGAACGGACCGAGATTCTTTCCTCGGAAGTGGGCGCGAAACTCCCCTCCCCATTGTTTGAGGCTGATATCCGTTGCCTTAAAGTCCGTCGAAACGCCTTCCCGCTCATGAAGCCCATACGTATGGTAGCGCTTGACGATATGGGGAAAGAGCGCACGGAGACGCTCATCATCGGCACACAACACCGCCAACCCGTAGAATGGAATCTTATTGATGAACTCAAGAAAACTTTCATTGATCCGTTCCATCGACCCATAGTGATCGAGATGCTCGCGATCGAGGTTGGTGACGGCCACAATGGTCGGCGAAAGACGAAGAAATGACCCGTCGCTCTCGTCCGCTTCCGCTACCAGCAATTCGCCTCGCCCCAATCGCGCATGGCTACCCAGCGCGTTGACTTTTCCACCGATCACCATCGTGGGATCGAGCCCGCCCTGTGCCAACACGTTCGCCACCATCGACGTGGTCGTGGTTTTCCCATGTGCCCCCGCAATGGCGACGCCGAATTTCAACCGCATGAGCTCCGCAAGCATTTCGGCACGAGGGATTACCGGGATCTGCCGGGTCTTTGCCGCCACAACCTCGGGGTTTCCTGCCGCCACAGCAGAAGAAATCACCACAACCTGCGCTTCACCTACATTCGACTCCTGATGGCCGATAAATATTCTCCCGCCAAGCTCCTCCAACCGCCTCGTAGTATCAGATGTCTGCAAATCCGAGCCGGTCACTTTGTATCCCATCGTCAGCAGAACCTCGGCAATTCCGCTCATACCTGCACCGCCGATCCCGACGAGATGAATCTGCTGGGTCTTACGAAACATCGCCATACGCCTTACCCCTTGTAATCCGGCTGATCCACGCAACCTATAAGCCCGTACATCTGTCGCATTAGGCTCCTGCCGCTCCAACAGACTTGTCGATGTCATGTGTCACCCCCATGAGCGCATAGCATTCACGGACGATCACCTCGCCGGCATCAATGCGCCTCATCGCACGACTCTTGGCACTCATTGCTTGAAGCCGCTGCGGATTCAGCAAAATGGCGCTGACCGACTCACTCAGCCTCGCGCCGGTCAGATCCGCTTGTGGCAAAACCATGGCCCCGCCGGCCGCTTCCATCGCCCGCGCATTTTTCATCTGATGGTCATAAATCGCCGTCGGCAGCGGAATCAAAATGGCCGGCTTCCCGCAAGCCGTCAGCTCCGCAATCGTCATCGCCCCCGCTCGCGCCACGACGAGATCAGCCGTCCGCAGAACGTTCGGCATGTCGTAGAGAAAGGGGACGACCTCCGCCTGCACGCCTGCCCTTCCATATGCCTCACGCACTCGCTGACAATCCGCTTCGCCTGTCTGATGCGTGATCGCCAAGCCGGGAAAGCGCTCCATGAGCGAGACCACTCCGTCCAGCATCGCGCTATTGATCGCCTTGGCCCCTTGGCTTCCGCCGAACACGAGAAGATGCCGGCGGACTGCAACCGGCGGTGACTCGACCTCCCCAACCTGCGCCAAGAACTCCCGCCGAATCGGCGTCCCGACCACCCGTACCTTTTGCCGATCGAACGCCGCCGCCGCCGATTCGAATGCCAGAAAAATCCGTTGTGCAAACGGAGCCACTGCCTTATTGGCCATGCCGGGATAGGCATTGGGCTCCACAATCACTCGTGCCGTTCCCCGCATCGCCGCCGCTGCAATCATCGTCGGACTCGTATAGCCTCCCACACCGATCACAACATCCGCCCGGCGTTGCCGGAGAATCCTCAATGACTGCCAGAGTCCCGCTGGGAGCGAAAGCAAGCCCTGCATCACAGCGAGTAACCCTTTCCCCATGACAGGCTTGGCGGTGATGAACTCCAGCTCAAACCCTTCATGCGCAAGCACCTTTGACTCGATCCCTCGCCTGGTCCCGACAAAAAGAATCTTGGCAGACGGATCGCGGCTCAGAAATTCTCGGGCCAGAGCCACCGCCGGATAAAGATGTCCACCGGTTCCTCCTGCGGCAATCACGATCGTCATCGTCGACTCGACCCTTCGCCCCGGCGCCCTGCGTCTTCCCGTCCTGTCTGCCGATCTCGAGAGATATTCAACAAGATCCCCACCCCGAACATGCAGGTCACTAACGAGGAGCCGCCATAGCTCACAAATGGCAAGGTCAATCCTTTGGTCGGCAGCAACCCCGTTACGACACAGGCATTGATCAGCGCCTGAATACCGATAAGTAACGTGATCCCCATACCGAGATACCGACCGAACGGCATCCTCGCCCTCGCGGCGACCTGAAATCCTCTGATGGCGAATAGCGCGAAGAGCAGGATGATGACCCCCGTCCCCACCAATCCAAGCTCTTCCCCCACCAGCGCTAACACAAAGTCGGTATGCGCCTCCGGCAGGAAAAACAGTTTTTGTTTTCCTTCGCCCAACCCAACTCCGAACAAACCACCGCTGCCGAAAGCCAGAAATGATTGCGTAATCTGAAAGCCCGCATCCGAGGCATCTTTCCACGGAGCCAAAAACGTCATCAGCCGCTGGCGCCGATAACTTGAGCTGAGAACAAGCACCAACACAGCCGGCACCGCACACAACCCCAGCGAGAGCAGGTGGGAAAGCCGCGCGCCGCCCAGAAACAAGAGGCCGATCGCGACCGATCCCATCACCACGACTGTGCCCAAATCTGGCTCCAAGAGCACCAACCCACCGAGCACCCCGACGACGAGTAGCGCCGGGGCCAGGCCGCTCAAGAAACCTGTAAGGCGGTCTTCCTTCTTTGCCAGATACGCCGCGAGATACATGACGGCAACCAACTTTGCGATCTCCGCTGGTTGAACTGATATCGGGCCTAGCCGCAGCCACCGTCTCGCACCCTTTGCCGACACTCCCAACGATGGTATCAACACCATAACCAACAGGACCACTGTCAGGCCCAGAAGAGGAATCGACAACCGTTTCCACCAGACATAGTCGATGTGGGAGGCCAGATGCAGAAGTAAGAAACCGAACGCCAGCCAGGCAAGCTGCCGCTTGAGGAAATATCCAGGGTCGTGGAATCGATTGCCCGCCACAACCGCGCTCGCGCTGAAGACCATCACTAGCCCGACGAGCGCTAGAACGATCGTGATGATCAGCAATGAATGATCCATCGCGACCCGTTTTGTCGCGCGCGGACTGGCTGTGGTCCAGGGCAGCGTCAGCGTCCCTGCGGATCTCTGAGACATCGTTCAGTGTCAAATCTCCTCTGGCTAATCGGCCTTACGCCGGTAAGGATTGCACCAGGGCTTTAAACTGGCGGCCCCGGTCCTGGTAATCGGCAAACATGTCAAAGCTCGCGCAGGCCGGCGACATCAGAACTACTTCGCCGGCCGTTGCCCCCGCCGCAGCACGTTCGACCGCCTCACGTAGTGTCCCGGCTCGATCAACCGCATCATATCCTTGCACCGCATGTGCAATCAGCGGCGCAGCCTCGCCGATCAACAGCAGCCGTTTCACACGCTGGCGAATGAGGGGGGCCAGCCGGGAAAAATCTCCACCCTTGTCCCGCCCGCCGGCGATGAGCCAAATCGGCTGGTCGATACTTTCCAACGCCTTGAGGGTCGCATCCACATTGGTCCCCTTCGAGTCGTTGACGAATCGCACGCCGCGCCTCTCCCGCACGATTTCCAAGGCATGCTCAAGCCCGGGGAACTCCGCGAGGACTCGGCGAACGACGTCGAGCGAACAGCCGCATAACAACGCATAGGTCGCCGCTGCCATCGCGTTCTCAACATTGTGATCCCCAATGATTTTGATCTCGCTGCGCCGACAGACTTCCTGGAGCTGGCCGGTGACGGTGGTCATGATCCGTCCACCCTCGAGATACGTTCCTCCCGCCACATCCGGCGGCAATGTCTGAGTCCTTGTGAAGCCCAGAATGCGAGCTTTCACGTTCCCCCTGAGTGCCGCCACCCGCGCATCATCCAGGTTGAAGAGGGCGTAATCAGATGGGAGCTGATTTTCGAAAATCCGGTATTTGGCCGCGACATATTCCTCAATCGAGTCATACCGATCCTGATGGTCGACCGTGACGTTGAGTATCCCGGCAACCCACGGATGAAACCGCTCTACCGTCTCAAGTTGAAAACTGGAGACTTCTACCACCAAGGCGTCGAACGGACCGGGCTGGCCCAACTTGGACGCCTGTAGGGCCTGACCGGCCCCCTCACTGAGTGCCGTGCCCAGATTCCCTCCCACAAACACCCGTTTTCCGCTCTGCTGCAACATTTTCCCAATCAATGTCACCGTCGTGCTCTTCCCATTGGTGCCGGTGATGGCCAGAATCGGAGCGGAGAGAAATCGGGAAGCCAACTCAAGCTCGCTGATGACCTTCACTCCACGATGACGCGCGCGGTTCAGCACTTCCAAGCGATAGGGAACACCCGGACTGATGACCACGAGATCGGCGGTCTCGATCGCCGATTCATACCTGGTTCCCAGCGTCATAGTGACAGCAGACTCATCCAGCTGCTCGAAGACATGGCCCAACGCTGCTCTGTCTTTTTGATCCGCCACGGTGACAACGGCTCCGGCTTCTTGCAATAAGCGAGCGGCGGCAACTCCGCTTCTGGCAAGTCCCACCACCGTGACCTTCTTGCCTGCCACATCCATGATGTCTTCGCTCACCATCCCATCACCGCAACTTGAGCGTGCTCAAGCTCAACAACGCCAGCAAAATGGCAATAATCCACAGACGTACCACCACCTTGGGTTCTTCCCATCCCTTCATCTCGAAGTGGTGATGAATCGGCGCCATCAAGAAAATCCGCTTCCCCCTCGACTTGAACGACACCACCTGAAAAATGACGGACACGGCTTCGATTACGAACACTCCTCCGACCAGCAACAACAGCAACTCGTGCTTACTGATAACCGCCACCGTCCCGAGCGCCGCGCCGAGCGGAAGCGACCCCACATCCCCCATAAACACGGAAGCCGGATAGGTATTGAACCAGAGAAATCCCAAGCTTGACCCCAGGATCGACGCCGTGAAGACCGCTAACTCTCCCGCCCCATCGATATGGGGAATCAGCAGGTACTCCGACATCAGCCGATGACCTGTCACATAGGCCACCACCGTATAGGCCAGTGCGGCAATCATGACCGGCCCGACCGCCAGCCCATCAAGACCGTCGGTGAGGTTAACAGCATTAGAACTGCCGACGATGACAAGGACCGCAAACACGACATAGAACCATCCGAGGTCCGGCATGAAATTCTTGAAGAACGGCACGCTGAGTTTCGTGCTGTAACCGGGCAAGAAATACAGTGTGAGCGCAATGGCCAGAGCGACGGCGACCTGCGCCGTAAATTTCTGCCCCGCCGACAGCCCTTTTGATTGGGCTTTGACGAACTTAAGATAGTCGTCCGCAAACCCAATGGCGAAGAAGCCCAGCGTGGCCGCCAGGACCAGCCAAATGATGGGCCGTGAGATATCGGCCCATAACAGCGTCGACAGCGTGACGGCGAAAATGATCAAGATCCCGCCCATCGTCGGCGTGCCGCTCTTGGCCAGATGCCGTTTGGGCCCGTCGTCGCGCACTTGCTGGCCTAGCTTGATTGCCTGGAGCTTCCGAATCACATACGGCGCCAGAACGAACGCAATTAGAAACGCGGTGACGGCGGCATAAATGATGCGGAAGCTTTGATAGCGGAATACGTTCAGGAACGAGAAGTCCGTATGCAGCGGATACAACCAGTTATACAGCATAGTCTGTTGTCTGCCTCTGTGCAGCGGCGCGTTCTGTGCCGATACTGCCAACCATTCGATTACGAGGCCTTTCTCGCCGTTCGCTTTGTCCCTTGAAGCGCCTGAGCTACTTGTTCCAACTTCATGCCGCGCGACGCTTTGACCAGCACGACATCGCCAGGCTTCACGATGGCTTTGACCGCGGTGGCTGCCACAGCCGCATCCGGGGCCAAGATAATATTCCTTCGGTCGAGCCCGGCCCGCCCTGCCCCTTCAGCCAAACTCCGACCCAGAGTCCCACACGCGACAAGCTGATCGATGCCTCGTTGTGCCACAAACGTACCGACTTCCTCATGCAGTGGAACGGCATTCGAACCCAACTCCAACATATCTCCCAGCACGGCGATCTTCTTCCGACCTGCCCCTCGTTGGGCTAACAGTTGTACGGCCGCTTTCATCGACGCCGGGTTCGCGTTGTAACAGTCGTTGATGACGGTTACTCCCTGACTCACGAAAACTTGCGACCGCATTGCGGCGGGCCGGAAACGGGAGAGTCCTTGGGCTATGACCGCTCCGGGCAGGCCGAGTACAGCTCCGACCGCTGCCGCAGCTAACGCATTGGTCACATTGTGGTCTCCCTGGACATGCATGCGGACGATGGTGTGGCGGACTTTTCCCGGTAGTAGCAGACGGAAGATCGTCCCGTTTCGTGCATCAGATTTCACATCTGTCGCACGCACATCGGCTTTGGAGGAAAACCCGAACGACACCACCCGGCAGATCGCTCTCGCCGCCAGGTAGTCGTAGTAAGGATCATCAGCATTGAGCACCGCCGTGCCGTCGGGAGGCAGCAAATCCAACAACTCGGCTTTTGATTGGGCGGACCCTTCCATACTCCCAAAGAACTCCAAATGGTCCGGGCCGATATTGGTAATCACTCCGATCGTCGGTCTGACTATTTCACAGAGCCTGGTGGTCTGACCGACGTGATCGACGCCCATCTCGATCACGGCTCCTTCATGCCGCCCGTTGAGCCGGAACAGAGTCTGAGGAACTCCGATACGGTTGTTGAGATTGCCCTCGGTCTTTAATACTCTCCACCGATGCGCCATCACGCTGGCGACCATCTCCTTGGTGGTAGTCTTGCCATTGCTCCCCGTCACCGCCACAACCGGAATGTCAAACCGGCTTCGATGGTGGGTCGCAAGCTGCTGATACGCAAATAACGGATCGCGGACGCCCAGGATGAACGGGGCTAGTCGCTTCGGATTGGGTTTTATTGCAAGTGGTCCTACATTATAGGAGTCATGAACGATCGCCCCCGCAGCCCCTCGCGACAACGCAGCCCCCACGAAATCGTGCCCGTCAAAGCGCTCTCCCTTCATGGCCAGGAAGAGATCTCCGGAGCGTATCGACCGGCTATCGAGACTGATCTGCCGAACCTGCTGTTTCATCCAGCCGGCTCCAGCACCGGCCAAGATCTTGGTGCTGATCACCTCCCGCAGCTCTTCGACGGTTAACAGCGGCATAGGCCTTCTTCTCCGCATCAAACAGTCCTACCCTCGGTCATGCACAGGTCTTACGCCGTTCAATAGCTTCACGCGCCACTTCACGGTCGTCGAAATGATATTTCTTTGTGCCGATAATCTGGTAATCCTCATGCCCTTTCCCGGCGATCAATACCATGTCGCCGGAACGGGCCTCTCGCACCGCCTCACCGATAGCCTCCCGCCGATCAGCGACCTTCCGATAAAGTACCTGTGATCGCTGCTTCAAGGCTTCAAACACACCGGCCTCGACGTCCTGAAGAATCGAGAGTGGGTCTTCGGTCCGCGGGTTGTCGGAGGTCAGTATCACAACGTCGCTGTACCGCACGGCTGCCATTCCCATTTTGGGTCTCTTTCCGCGATCACGATCGCCCCCGCAGCCGAACACGGTGATGATACGTCCCGCTTTGAGCGTCTGCGCAGCGGTCAACAGCCGGACAAGCGCATCCTCCGTGTGGGCATAATCGACAACGACGGTAAATTCCTGTCCTGCCATGACGCGCTCGAACCGTCCCGGTACATTCGTGACATGCGCAACCGCCTGGCGAACCTGATCCGGCGTGGCCCCCTCATGAAGTGCGACTCCGATCGCAGCCAACAAATTATAGACGTTGTGCTCACCCACCAACTGGCTCTCAACCAAAAAGGACCCGGCCGGCGTGGCCGCCGTAAAAGTTGTACCTCCGAGCGATAGCCGGACATGCTCGGCTCGCAGATCCGCTTTCGCTTTCAATCCATAACTCCACACCGGAGCCGGACAAAGCTGTTTGATCCGGTCTCCCGCAGGATCGTCTACGTTTACAATGGCGCGCTTGTTCGGCTTGCCGGTTCCGGTGAGTCCGGTGAACAGGCGTAACTTCGCCAGAAAATACTCTTCCATAGTGCGATGAAAATCGAGATGGTCCTGCGTTAAATTTGAAAACACGGCAACGTCATACTCGCATCCGCTAACACGGTCCTGCGCAAGGGCGTGGGACGACACCTCCATCACTGCCGTCGTGCAGCCGCCTGCCACCATCTTGGCGAGTAACTGTTGTAACTCCAATGCACCCGGTGTCGTATGCGAGGCCGGGATCGTTTCACTGCCGATCTGATAGGCCACGGTTCCGATCAAGCCAACTCGTCGACCCAACGCTTCCAGCAATGTCTTGCACACATAGGTCGTGGTGGTCTTTCCATTTGTCCCGGTGACGCCGATCATCCGAATCTTCGATGATGGCTCTCCATAAAAATGATTTGCCAGCAGACCAAGCGCTTTTCGTGAATCCGCCACCCGGGCGAATGGAATCGGCAAATCCATTGCGGGCTCTTGCAAAACGACAGCGGCCACGCCGCCTTTCACCACAACCGGGATGAATGTGTGTCCATCCGTCTGCTCGCCTTTGACAGCCACAAAAACGCTCCCCGCCCGAACAGTTCGAGAATCGTCGGTAATTGCACTGACGGAGACATCGAGATTTCCGCGACGATCGATCGTCTCGACCTGTCCCTTAAGCGCCTGAAGCAGTGCAGCAAACGTCATCATCGTCTCGCTAGAAATCGATCACTGTTTTCCGGATGCCATCGCCAGCTTGACCGGCACATCCGATGACACGCCCAGGTAATTCAATACCTGTTCACCGACACGATTGAATACGGGCGCCGCCACGGTCCCGCCCCAAGACTCGCCTTGCGGCTCATCGATCACGACGATCATAGCCAACCGAGGATTGTTTGCCGGAACATAGCCCACGAATGAGCTGACAAACTGGGATGCCGAATACCTTCCCGTACGTGAATCGATCTTTTGCGCAGTCCCGGTCTTCCCTGCCACCCGGAACCCGGCAATTGCCGCCTTTCCTCCCGTACCGTCAGTGACAACACCTTCAAGAATCGTGGTGACTGTACGCGCAGTCTCCGGCGAGATAACCCGCCGCTTCACATGAGGCTGAACCTCTTTCAAAGTCTGCCCCTGGGCATCGCGGATTTCCGAGACGACATAGGGCCTCATCAGCACTCCGCCGTTTGCAATGGCGGCCACAGCGGATACCATTTGCATCGGAGTGACGCCGATTTCTTGGCCCATCGAAATCGACGCAAGGGTTCGCCCTCCCCATTCCCGCGGATGCTTGAGCAGTCCTGCCGCTTCTCCGGGAAGATCAATCTCAGTACGCTCCCCGAAACCGAAAGATTGCAGATAGCGATAGAACCGCTGCTCACCCAGAGCCATGCCGGCCTTCGCCGCGCCGACATTACTGGACTTTTGAATCACCTGGGCAAACGATAGCCATCCAAGCTTTTCGTGATCGTGGATCATGGTGTTACCAATAGCCATGCGCCCCTGCTCTCCAAATACCAGCGTATCCGGTTTCATCACTCGCTCCTCAATAGCCGCAGCAGCGAGAACTGCCTTCATGGTGGAACCTGGCTCATAGGCGTCCGTCAACGCGCGGTTCCGCCAGCGATCAGGCCTCAGAGCTGAGACCGCGTTGGGATCGAAACGGGGGCTGACGGCCGATGCCAGGAGCGCGCCTGTGCTCGGATCCAGCACGATCATCGTGCCCGACTTCGCCTCCGCGCGAGCAACCGCTTCTTCCAATTCCTTTTCCACGATGTATTGAATGACTTCGTCGATCGTGAGTACCAGTTGATGACCAGGCGCGGGGCTTTGCTCGTTTGACATTTTTTTAGGAAACACCGTACGACCCAACGCATCACGCTGCAGCACCGTCACGCGCTTCTCACCATGTAAATGCGATTCATACCGACGCTCGATGCCTTCCAACCCCTCGCCGTCCATTCCCGCAAAGCCCAAGACATGAGACAGAAGCGGTCCCTTGGGATAAAACCGACGGCCTTCCAGCACGATGCCGATACCCTCCATAGGCATACGTTCCAGCCGGCGCCCCTGCTCAGGGTCTAGCTTTCTCGCCAACCAGACGAACCCTCGATCTTGCCGAAGCTTCCGCTCCAGCTCATCGGCCCGCACATGAAGGACGGGCGAAAGAGAGCGCGCTGTTTTTGCCGGACTGTCGAGCGCAGTCGGAACGCCAAAGACAGACGGCACTTCTAAATTCATCGCCAGCATCTTTCCATGACGATCGACGATCGTACCGCGCACCCCTTCAAGCGAGACAGTTTTTTGATGTTGCCGATCTGCCTTGACCGTCAGCTCCGCAGCCTGCAAAACCTGAAGCGTGGCCAACCGGAACAACACCACTCCAAACCCGCACAAGAGCAGCAGCAATGTAATGTATCGCCGTCCTCGCCCAAGGGGGGCCGCCACTATCTCCTCCAGTCGGACAAATCATTGCGTGCGATGCGTACTTCAGCCGGAGCCGGACGAAAGTGTGGATCTCCAGCAGGCTTGGCTTGCACCATAATCACCTGCCCTTTCTGTGGCGGAACCATACCAAGTTGCTCCGTTGCCATTTTGGCGATTCGGTCTGGGGCACTGAGCGCAGAGAATTTGACCTGAAGTTGATCGCGCTCTCGCTCGAGTCTTGACTTCTCGACTTTGAGCCGTTCGACTTGATATCCGACCCGCACAATGTCCACTCGTTCCCACACGAAGAGGAACACCAGGCACAACCCGATAAGCACAGCTAAAATTTTCATAGGGCCATCTCCTCAGACGCACGCTCCGCAACACGCAGCTTGGCGCTTCGCGCCCTGGGATTCACCTCGCACTCCTGTTCAGAGGAAAGAATAGGTTTCTTTGTCAGAAGCGACAGGCGCGCCTCGGCTCCCTGCGCAAGAGATCTGAACGTATGCTTCACGATACGATCCTCAAGAGAGTGAAACGAAATTGCACAAATTCTCCCCCCCGAAGCCAATATGTCGGCAGCGTCCCGAAGCGCCGGTTCCAGGCATTCAAGCTCACTATTTACGGCTATGCGAAGCGCCTGAAACGTTCTCGTTGCACAGTGAATCCGCCCATGCCGATAAACAGACGGAACCGCCCCGGCGATCACAGACGCAAGAGCACCCGTGGTCTCAATCAGACGGCGCTCCCTCTCTCGCACGATTGCGCGAGCGATTCTCCGTGAGTATCGCTCCTCTCCATATTGGAAAATGATGTCCGCAAGTTCATCTTCCCGGACACTATTGACCAGTACGGCTGCGGTCGGGCCGGTCGTTTGGTCCATGCGCATATCAAGCGGGCCGTCTTGCTGAAAACTGAAACCACGCGCCGGATCGTCGAGCTGAGGGGACGACACGCCGAAATCAAACAACACTCCCTCCACTTTGACAATTCCCATGTCTGTAAGATGCCGCTTGAGATCTCGATAGTTCCCCTTTCTCAACACAACACGTTCCGCAAATCTCGCCAGCCGCTCTTTAGAAAATGCGATCGCCTGGGAATCCCGATCCAATCCAACCAGCCGGGTGGCTCGATCGGAGCGATCCAGCAGCATTTCTGCATGTCCACCATATCCCACTGTACAATCCAAAATTGTCACTGGCCGCTTAAAATCGAGCCAAAAAGAAACTTCATTTCCAAGGACTTGAACATGCCTTGAGTTTCCTGAAGCAGTATTGCCCACTATCCTCCACTTCTACCCACAGAACGGGAGTATACTCCGGCAAATTCGCTTGTCAATGGGGAATTTGTTGCTGACTCCAGATCATACCGTCAAAGGATCATGCGCGCTAAAGAGGGGCTACGCTCTGGTCTGATTATATTATTCCTCCATCGACTGACGTACAGTTGGGCGCTGACAGAAGCGGCATGCATGCGTTCAACTTTTCCAACTCTTCCGGTTTCGTTGACATATCAGGGAATGAGACGGAGAATGTGACCATGCCTACTCTGGACTCGCGATCACAGCACACGACTCTCCTGTTCTCCCTTGCACTCCTCCTCCTGACTTTTCTTACTCCTGGCGAGCTGATGGCAAAAGACTTCAATCCCGACAATCCACTGAATCCCCCCGCCCCCATTTTTTGGTGTCCTGGGAAAACGCAGGATCAGCAGATCGCGACCAAGCAACGTTCCGGTTGTCAACCGCTGCACGACCCACAAGCAGAGGAATCGTTTCGAGAGAACGCACGAAAACAGGGCCACGACCTTCCGAATCGCGACCCCATAAAAATCGTAGAATTGCAGAACGAGGCCTCGAAGTTTTCCGATCGATACCGGAACTTTCTGTCCTGCTGTGTGCTCTCCGATGACGCTCCAATCGAAATCATTGACTTGATAGACGAAGCAAACCACATCCTGAAGGCCGTTCAGCAAAAAGGCATTTACAATTCGGCGGGATTCGGAATCGGAAGCCGCGCAGACGGTACTCCAGGCACGAGCCCCGGTAACGGAACGGGAAATGGCGGCTTGGGAGGCGGCCCCGGCGCAGCCCCAAAGCTGGGAACGTTCGCTCGTCAATTCACCCTCAGCGAGATCGTCGGCACAGTGGCGCGCGCGAGGAATGACTTACTTTCTCTCAAAGAACGGCTCGATAACTTGCGCGAGGCTCAACAAGGTGTCGACAAAGCAGAATATGAGCAAAGCGGCCGGATGCAGCAGCAGATAGAAGACGAACGGGAAGCGATCAAGAAAGAGTTTAACGCAAAGAAGCCGCCATCATCGGCACCCACAGGGATGGACATTCAGGACACCACATTGCGCCCCAAGATCGGCGGAGACATTGAAGACACCAAGCTAAATGCAAACTTCGGCGCGGATATCGGAGCGTCAGTCTCTCCGTACAGTAACGTCGGAGAATCGCTACGCCCAAGGAGAGGCGACGACATTCATGACAGCCAATTACCCCATCGGCCAGGAGCAGACCTTCAAGACACCACCATTCCCAACAGCACCGGATTCGAAGTCGACAACGCGCAAAATCGCGACGGATCGTCGACCATTCCACGGCGAGGAGTCGGCCCTTCAATCGGAGATTCCAATCTCAACAGCAACCGCCGATAACTTCAGCACCGATTATTTCTCCACCACCATCGGCATCGGCTCCCACGTTTCACCTGCATCGTGGCTGCGGTACAACCCGCTGCCGTTCGTGCCCGCGTAAAAGAGCCTGGAGTCGGTCTCACTCTGGGCGATTGATCGAATGTTTGTGGTTGAAAACCCGTTATTGAGCGTGTGCCATGTAGCCCCGCCGTCCTCGCTCCGATGCACACCATCTCTTCCGGCAAGATAGATCACGCCTCTTTTGGTACGATCCAGAACCATCCCCATCAACATTTGATCTGCGAGTGATTCCGCCGCCCGCGCCCAGGATTTCGCTCCGTCGTTCGTCTTATAAAACCCCGCCAACGTCGCAGCATAGACGGTGTCCGGCTGGTAGGGATCGACATGGATCGACGTCACATTGAGCGCGCGAGACGTCTTGACCATGCCTGGCGGCACCAGCCCGTTATTGACCTTCTCCCAATGGCCTGCCCCATCAACAGATTTGTACACGCCACCGCTGGTTCCCGCATAGAGAACGGCAGGCCGGGTCGGGTCCATTCCTATTGTCACCACCATCAAGACTTCCTTCATCCCTTCCATTCGCTTCATCCATTGCTCGCCACCGTTTTTTGTTTCAAACACTCCCATCGTCGTGGCAATAAAAATATGCTGACTATCGGCGGGGTCGAACAAAAACTGATTGACGACTGACGTAATCGTGGCATCGTCCAGCCCCGCGCGCATCGACACCCAACGCTGTCCACCATCATGGCTCTTGTAGACTGCATCGCCCTTCGTACCTGCGTAGACCGTGGCCGGATAGGCCGGATCGATCGCCATGGCAATCACACGGGAATAGCTCATACCCCTGGAAAGATTGCCCCACGTCTGGCCGCCGTCACGGGTCTTGTAAATATAGTCGTTCGTCGCGACGTATATGATATCCGGATTCTTGGGATGAAGCTGAATGACGACGATCGGATCGCTGCGATTGCAGCCCGCCAGTGGCAATCCAATCAGAAGCAACAGAAGGCCGACGAGCCTTTTCATAAAGTCCGGCGGAGCGACAAATAGAAAGTCCGATGAATGAGCGCGTTCCCGGCCGTCGAATCTTATCGATAGTTGGTAAATTGCAAATCGATGCCGAAATCTTTGCCTTTGAGAAAGGTGATCGCCCCCTGCAAATCGTCTTTACTCTTACTCAATACCCGCACCTGTTCACCCTGAATTTGCGCCTGCACTTTCAATTTTGATTCCTTGATCGCCTTCGTAATCTCTTTGGCCTTTTCTACCGCGAGTCCGCTCTGAATCTTCGCCGTCTGCCGCACGGTTCCACTTAACGCTGGTTCCACAGCACCGTAGTCGAACGCCTTCAGCGACACCCCGCGCTTGATGCATTTGTTCTTGATGATATCCAGCACCGCGTTCAGCTTATAGTCGTCATCCGACACCACCACCAGTTCCTTCTCTTTTTCCTTCAGTGTAATCTCCGTCTTCGTGTCCTTGAAGTCGAAGCGCTGTTTAATCTCCTTCGTCGCTTGATCTAACGCATTCTTCAGCTCCTGCATGTTCACTTCCGAGACTACATCGAACGAAAACTGATCAGCCACGATTCCCTCCTTCTTTCTCTAAATTTCCTTTAAGGAACGGCCTGGTTGATCCTCGACTGCGCGCATCGAACGAGCACATCGTTCACAGCCAGAGCCCTACTGTAAGAGCAGATGTGCGCGTTCGGCGAGCAAGAGGACAACCTGGCCGCTCCTCTCCCTCTCAGCAACACCCTGTCCCGTGCGG
>FSSH01000078.1_pt1 | contig 20499 bp, 20 predicted proteins | sample 1166101 | NCBI WGS metagenome assembly FSSH01 (sample SAMEA32972668, study PRJEB13176) | freshwater metagenome | biome: Drinking water system; feature: Biomass in drinking water that filtered by 0.45 um membrane; material: drinking water | place: USA | collected 2012-12-20 | depth 0 m | reverse complement strand
GTTGCAAACCGTGCTGTCCGAATACGAACTTGAACCGATGCCCATCCATGTAGTCCATCCTGAAGGGCGTCGAGCATCGGCCAAGGTACGAGCCTTTGTCGATCTGGCCGTCGAACGCCTGCGCGCTGATCGGCATCTCAATTGAGGAACTTGTTAGCAGCGGCGGAACGGTAGGTGATCCAGCAATCGTAGGGCGAACGACCCCGGAGCGCATCGTTACCGTGTAGCGAGGCTGTGAGAGCCCCTGAGACGGCATTCATGTGCAACCACGACAAACACCCAAACGAATGGTGCGAACTGCCCTGCGATTTGCAGGGCAACTTCATGCTGCTGGCATCCAATCAATCTGAAATGTGGCCGGGATCATATGGGCCGTTGGCTTACCATCGAGAAGTTGTCGTTTCTTGGCGATAACGCAGTTTGAAGCGGACCATCGGCATTGGCTGTGAGATTCACCAGCAATCAAGAAAACGTATATCGAACAATACCATAGACGATACTGGCTGGTCACGTGCTGTTTGACGGCAACAAGATCGCCAGTCGTCAATCAACACAGGTTTACCGCGCCAAAAAACTTATCGCGTGCTATAATTTAGCATGACCAAAATCCACAATCCAGATCGCTTGTACCGCCATCTGACCCCAAATGAATGGGCCTATGCGGTAGATCAGTACGAGCTTGGATTTCAAAGCGGTGCATCAATTGCGCGCGAACTTGGGGTATCCAAGCAAGCGATGTCTCGTGGGTTGATTAAGCGAGGGGCAGTCAAGGGTATGCGCGCTCATGAGACAGTGAGAGAGCTTAACAAGATTTTAGATGAGCGGGATCGGATCAAGCGGCTGGCAACTGCCAAGCTTTGGGAGCAGGCGGCTGTTCAACTACATGTCATGAGAAAATTCATGTATGATTTTGCTGTTAGCCTCGGTGAACCGGGTTATGCACACGCTTTGCTTGGTAATGATTCTTCTTCTGCAAGTGCACAACAAGGGCTCCCGACAGCTTGATAACTGATTAAAGGGAAGCAAGGTCGAGGATCATTACTGACTAGGTTTGGGCCGATTGCGGACAGGCGGGATACGGGTGAAGGATCGCTTGAAGCAATCGCTAGTTCAGCTATTTAATCCGCTTGATCAAGATGAGCTACAAAATTCGCGCTCGACGCTGGAGAAAATCGGGCAGTGGTTAACCTGAAAATCAGCTCGCTCAACGAAATCGTCGCAGAAACACCCAGTCTGCGCGTGAACGGCGACTGGGTGTGCCTAAATATTGATACTCGCACGGCCTGGCCGACCAAGCCGCAATCCTTCGTTTTCGAAGGGCGCCAAGTCTGGGTAATACCACTCACGACGGACCACTATCCGGGACTGGCCGCGAACAAGCCCGCCGATATGGATCGCGACGAGTGCTTCGCGCTCCTCCATCGGTCTTTGAGCATCTTGGCTTGGCTCCAAGATACGGGGGCAATCGTCGTGCAAATGAGCGGCGGAAATTTGCCGCGCATGATGGGGCGCCAGCAATCCACCGGCAACGCGATCCGCGATGAATTCGACTTGTCTGACTTGCCGGCGATTGAGGACGGGCCAGGAAAGTTGGCTTTGGCACTGATCCGAGAAGGCCGCGGGCTGAACCATCCTGGCTATTCCTTCTTATCCTTCTTTCGCGCGCTCGAAACGGCAATCCCCAATGGGCCAGCGCGGGGCGCTTGGGTCACTGCGAATATCGATCGCGTTGACGGCCACCGGGCGAAAGACGCACTCGATAAACTCAGAGCGAACGTTCAAGGCGACATCGGGAAACATCTTCGAGAATCAGGTCGGCACGCAATCGCGCATGCAAAATCGGATCCTATTATCAACCCCGATGACCCGCGGGACGCCCGGAGATTGGAAGCTGAACGGCCGATTATTGAAGCATTGGCGGTGCTAGCGATCGAAGATCATTTAGGGATTCAGACGAGCCATAAAGCCTGGCGCGAGCACCTGTATGAATTGCGCGGATGGAAGGGCATTTTCCCGCATCTGGTCGTCCAGGCCAGCATGCTCACCGAACCGCCAGACCTACAAGCCTCAATCGATCTTCCTCAGATCAATATCCGGTTGCGACGCAGCGAACCGTTTCTACCGCTTGAGGGTATGGAGCCGGTGCATGCCGGGCTGTCGAATCAGCGCGTAGAACTGGTCTATCGCAGCGTCGATGGCCTGGCTGAAATCATGTTTTGGCTGAACTTCGCGGAGGAACGGCTCGAATTCGATCCCGACCGTAGTTTCAAACTCTATGACGACGGCAGTGTCGCGGCCGCCAAGAATGGGAAGGAGCGATGCCGGTTTATTTGGGACTATTTCGGCAATGGAGAAATTCAGATCTGGAACGCTGAAAGCGGCGTACTGATCTCACGTGTTGATGCCTATCTGCCTGTAAACATGATGGCGAACTTCGATCGCCATATGGCGGAGCTCGCTGCATGGGACAAACTCATTGCAGTCCGAGAACAAGCTGGGGCGGCAAACTAATTGCCGATGTGGAAGCGCAATTTTGGCGGCACCTTTCAGGACAGCGAAATGCTGGCCGGATGACCGATGTCGGGTGCCACGCTGCCTCTGATACCAAGTTGAACGAATGGCAGGTTTCGGGCATTCGCTAAGGGTGCTGAAATCGCCGAAATCAGGGCGCGGAATAGCCTCGCCGCCAATAGCATTTAACGGCTAATCGCCTTTCAAAAAGAACGAACCCAAGCCTCACCTCATTACCCACCCGCAATCCACCGCGCAGCGCTGCAAGGTTACCTCGTCAACAACGACAACGAGGTAACGCGACATGAAACTTTTCGAAATCACACAGGCGTCCGGCGCCAAACTTTCTGTTTTCGCCGCCGGGTTTGATGAGGCAGCGGGCATCTTCACCGCTTGGTATGCCAACCACCACGACGACTACCTATCCGGGTTCGAGGTTGCCGAACGCAACCCATCATGGTCGGGCCTCAACACCGAGCAACTGCGGGAAGCGCTGGCCCTAAACATCTCCGGTGTAGCCCGATACGACCCCGATAAGGGCTGGACGATCCTGCCCACCAACGCGCCAGTGGGGGAGTCCTGATGGTGTACCAAATGTCCCTCCATTACGACGATGACGACTATCAGGCCGTGATCTTCGCCGAGGACAGCTTTCGCGCCGAGCACATCTGGGACGCAATCGGTGAGCGGTACGAGCTCATGCCCGAAGGGTGGCTCGACTCAGAATGCGATACCTGGAGAACCGTTGGTCTTGTGCGCCATGAACGAGAAGCCTGCGTCCGGCGCATCGAGGGCGTGGGTGTGTACTCCTCACGCACTGGCTGGACGATCCTGCCTATTGACTACGAAGCCATCGGGCTCGAGCCGCCAGGATGAGGATGCACTGGGTTTGGGAAGCGTTCGAAACGACAGGAGCGATCGATGGTCCGGGTTTTCCTCGCGCGTTCGATCGCCGGAGCAGACCAGCTCGTACATAGCATGCCGATTCAAGCCATGGGACGCCGCTCGGGATACGGCTGAGATCGCATAACTAAATTAAGAGAAGTCCAAGGATTGGGAGCGACTTCCCACCCGGATGGTGCCGACTTGCCGGTAGCATACGGAGCTGTGCCATCCACTGGCATGGATATTGCCAATCGTCGACGCTCACTGCGGAAAGCCCAGCCCGGCAGTCCCAACAGACTCCAATCTAAAGGTAGCGTGCCCGACCCAATAACGCGCTAAGAATTTGAAGCGCTTCCAACTTGGCGCTATAAGAATTTCGCCTCGTCTGTGCACGCGATAGGTGTCCGTGCCAGGCTCGATGCAGCCTGCGTTGCGGAGTGCATCGAGGGAAGTCGCTCAACTCCGACCAAATTCGATAGTGAACTATGGCTCACGTATTTTGACGAATGCCGCGCCCGAGGTCGGTCATGTCGAAAAAGTTTATGCCGCCATTTTTAATCAGAACGGTGCTGATTTAGGCACATTACCTGAGGGTTCACGACCGAGCAATAATTAGCCCGACTCGCGCTCGCGCTCGCGATCGGGCGTTTCCTGATCAGGACGCACTGGAGGAGGGTAATCGGCTCCACTATCGGGATAACAAGTCATTGTAAAATCATGCCTTTCCATGGGGAGGTGCAGCGGAAAAACCGTAATCCGCTTCCTCTATTCTAGTTCGAAGTCTCTCACAAGAGAAATTAACAAAATAACTGTCCCAATAAACACAAAGTAAAAAAGCCCCTAAAAGATCAACAGTAAGTTCCTTTACCGTCCTTTAAACACTTTCCACGCATCTTTACCGATGTATTCGTGCACCTCCGCTACATACGGAGACATCTCTTGAATCGGCATGTTTTCTCTGATGTCCAGAATTATTTCAGCAGCCCTTTGGGCGTCGCCCGGTCTTTGGATGAACACTAAAGATCGCATGATAGTATGCCAAACATTTTCAGTCGCCGGGCCAATATCAGTCACGCCTACTTGCAGAATGTTTAGAAGACGTTCGAATTCAGAAAGAGAAGGAAACTCCCGATGCGACTCGCCTTCATCATTTGCATTTTGAAGCCCGTCGAGGGCGAAATATAGCGCTGAATTAATTAGATTTAGATCGCCAGAGTTTGTAATTTTTTCGAGCGACTCTATTTTTGGCTTCACAATCATCCACGCACAATGGATGTCATCTACATCTTGCGAAGTCACCTTCCCGGAGATCGCGCGTCTTATGTTGCTTATTCGCCAATGAACGAAACCGCGAAGGCGTTCTACATTTTGCTCTAGGTAACTCTTTTGATTGGGGGAAATTAGTAATTCAGATCGTTGCGGCAGTGCATTCAGCGCCTTGCGAGCCTCGACATAAAAATCGTCCGCCAATCGCGTGTGCCGTTCCTTATCTTCGATAGACTCCACCAACTCGACTAATGCTCCGTGACACTCGGCCAGTCGAAACCAAGCTGTCGGATAATGGTTGAAAGAGTCGTACACGTAATCGAAAGGTCTGCCGTTAATCGCCAAATCGTATATATCGATAGCCCGACGAATCTGTGCTGATGATCCCGTAAGGAGTCGGCACAGCGCATGCTCCATCAACACAAGATAAGATACTGTCTTTATTATGACGTAGTCTTTATCTGTAAATTTCTTTCCAGACAACTCTCTCGGAAATTCCTTTGCCAATCGCTCGAAACTTTCTGCGAGTCCTCGATAGGAGTCAGCTTTATTGCCCGTGGATTTATCAATTCTATCCTTCTTACGGTATAGTTCTATGAATCGTTCAAAAATTGGGGAAACCGGGTGCAATCGATGAGTTAAACCCACCAGATAACCAACGTCATCTAGGTTAGCCTTGACTGCCGGTTGACGATCCTCCTCCCCAACATCCATATACCACAATAGTTCGGCATAATTGGCCGCATTATCGAGCATGGCTTTCAGTATTCGTAGATGTTTATCTAGCGCCAAGCGACGCTTTTCGCCACTAATTTTGCCGTCTCGATCATCTTCGTAGAAAAGTTTGTGGTCTATTTCGCCCCAAGCCTCTTCAAAAACGGACCTAATTTGATATTCGACATGAACTTTTACCGGCTGAGCTTTGTCGACTGAGACCGTGTGGGCAACAATTAAGTGGACGCCAGAATATTGTGGCCGTGGTTCGACAATAAGCTTTACTGGAAATGTGCTGCCAAAATTGACTTCAAGCAATGGGCGAAGGCTATCGGTTAGGGGGTCGATGGGGCTGCCAGTGTCCTGATCCAGCATCGCACCAGTAGTGGCAACAAATTGCTTAAACTCGATGAGTTCCACTTTTCCAAGACTGCGAGATTCACTAGATGTTTGCTGAGCAATCATGCTCAGAAGGTCATTGGCTACTTTGGCAATATCCATTCTAAGAAGTGTAATAAAACGAACGCCGAGAAGGTCCTGAACACTTTCAAGCGTATAGCCAGCGTCTTTAATTCTTTTGCGTGCGATTTTTGAGACAACGCCCTCTTCAGTCTTGACGCGCCCGCGATAAGACAGTGGTGGCGAAAAAAGTCCTGACTCTTCTATGGAATGAATCACGCCGTTGCGCAAATAATCCGAGGCTCGAAGCAGCCTAATGAGCGTTGTGACGTCAACTTCATATTCGCCCGCAGGCGGGTCAACGCCATCTGCCATTCTGCCCCCCGGTCACACCATTCACGCAAGCTTGCGGCGTCTTAACTTTTTGTCAAGGCGCGCTTGGTCTGCTTTGTTGTTTTTGGTTTCGACTTTTCCATCTGTGTTGCGGCACGAAATCTGCCTGCTCGACGGCCTGCTGATACTGAGTTAGGAGCGGCCCAATCTGCTGATTATCACTCGCCGCTAGAGCTAGCCGACATTGATCTTCGATTATCAGAAACTTAAGGCTCCATTCTTTGTGCTTGCGGCTCCGTGCGTCTGGCTGAAGGATGACCTGCCAAACTCCAACCAACGTGATAACCGCGCTACAAATAGCAACGCAGATTTCTGCGCCTTTGTAAGGCTCGTTCGATCCAAGGAGCAGTGCGCTGGCTGCCATAATGATTATGCCGCCGATTACGACTAGAAAGTTGCAAGCCCCGTTTATGACTTCAAGCCGCAAAGAATGCCGGATGTGGCCATGCGCGTTGCGATCAGCGCGGCGTTGGAGCGCGCGAATCTCGTTCGTTACATTTTCGGTGTCCGTATCCACCATATCCTGACTGCTTTCGTTAAAAACTTCATCACCCGGTCGAGCGCCGAGATTGAGGAATATGTCGCTCTTTGCGCAAGAGCAGACCGATTAGTCGAAAGCGCAGAAGTTCAGAACCGTGCGAGATTGTCAATTTGAGCCGCACAGAGGTAGCGTCTCTGACGTGACCCCCGGCTTTCATCCTGCGGCAACCAGAGACCGACCGTTGTTGTCGCGCGGGAGCGCGGGTGAAGCCCGGCCCCGTAAGCTCATGATAGATAGAGTATACTTCGTATTCGTTTCCCGCAGTGTTCGACTGGTACCATGTGTACCAGCTTCAAGCGCAAAACGCTGAATCACTGCCAAAATACCCCGAAAATGCGTGCCTATCGAACCAAAAACCGCAGTTTTGCGTGGGTCGCTCGTGTTGACATCGCAGGGGTCGCAAGTTCAATCCTTGCCACGCCCACCATTAAAAGCCCGCTTGGTCTGCACTGGCCCGGCGGGCTTTTTTGTTTTGCTCCCCGGCCGGCCACTGCGCGGGCGCTGACAGCGACGCCTGGCTATGCCAAAGGGACGAAAAGCTTCCCCAGGAGAGACTCTATGCGCATCATCGATCATCACATTGCTGGCCCCGCCGGTGAGGCTGCCACCCGGTTCGGCGATGTGTTCGATCCCAATAGCGGCGCGGTGCAGGCGCAGGTGCCGCTGGGTGGGCAGGCCGAGCTCGATCGTGCGGTGGCAGCGGCGCAGGCGGCGCAGCCGGGCTGGGCCGCGACCAATCCGCAACGTCGCGCGCGCGTGATGTTCGAATTCAAGCGGCTGGTAGAGGCGCATATCGATGAACTGGCGCATTTGCTGTCGGCCGAACATGGCAAGGTCGTGGCCGACGCGCGCGGCGATGTGCAACGCGGGCTCGACGTCATCGAATTCGCTTGCGGCGTGCCGCATCTGTTAAAGGGCGAATATACCCAAGGCGCCGGGCCGGGCATCGATGTCTATTCGATGCGGCTGCCGCTGGGGATTGGTGCTGGAATTACCCCGTTCAATTTCCCGGCGATGATCCCGATGTGGATGTTCGGCGTCGCGATTGCGTGCGGCAATGCCTTCATCCTGAAGCCATCGGAGCGCGATCCATCGGTGCCGGTGCGGCTTGCTGAGCTGATGCTTGAAGCGGGCGCGCCGGCGGGGATTTTGCAGGTCGTCCACGGTGACAAGGAAATGGTCGACGCCATCCTTGATCACCCCGCGATCAGCGCGGTCAGCTTTGTCGGCTCGTCGGATATCGCGCACCATGTCTATCGGCGCGGCGTTGCGGCGGGCAAGCGCGTCCAGGCGATGGGCGGAGCCAAGAACCACGGCGTGATTATGCCCGATGCCGATCTCGACCAGGTCGTCGCCGAGCTGTCGGGCGCGGCGTTTGGATCGGCGGGCGAACGCTGCATGGCGCTGCCAGTGGTGGTGCCGGTCGGCGAGAAAACCGCGCTGGCCTTGCGCGAAAAGCTGCTCCCCGCCATCGCCAAGTTGCGGATTGGCGTGTCGACCGACAAGGATGCCGATTACGGGCCCGTGGTGAACGCGGCGCATCGCACCCGCGTGGAAAACTGGATCCAGACCGGGGTGGACGAGGGCGCGGAGCTGGTCGTCGACGGGCGCGGCTTCAGCTTGCAGGGGCACGAAAAGGGCTTTTTCATTGGCCCCAGCCTGTTCGATCACGTCAAACCGACGATGGAAAGCTATAAGGAAGAAATCTTCGGCCCCGTGCTCCAGATCGTCCGCGCGACCGATTTCGAGGAAGCTGTCTCGCTTCCCTCGCAACACCAGTACGGTAACGGCGTCGCGATCTTCACCCGCAACGGCCATGCCGCCCGGGAATTCGCGGCCCGCGTGAATGTCGGGATGGTCGGCATCAACGTGCCGATCCCGGTGCCCGTGGCCTACCACACCTTTGGCGGGTGGAAGCGCAGCGCGTTCGGCGACACCAACCAGCACGGCCCCGAAGGCATCAAATTCTGGACCAAGATCAAGACGGTGACGCAGCGCTGGCCCGATGGCGGCGTGGGCGAAGCGGCGAACGCGTTTGTTATTCCGACGATGGGTTAGGGGACGTGGTGCGGATCCTGATCGCAGTCGTGCTGGCGGCCGGCTGGACATTGTCGTTATTCCTGCCAGCCGTCGCGATTGCCGGCATCAATGATCCCCACCAGATCGTCAGCGGCACCGAAATCCTGATGATAGGGTCCTTCGGTTTCCTGATCGGTCAGTTCGGATGGCTCGCAAATCTCACCTTTCTTGCGACGGTCCTCGTTCTTGCGACCGGCGCTCGATTCAAGGCGCTCGGCATCGCTCTACTCGCGATGCACTTACCCCTCCTAATTGGTGCAATGATGTGGAGTGACTTTCCGACGAACGAGGGAATTCCTGAGAAGGGCAATATCCTGGAGCACCTGTCGGGCTATTATCTCTGGATGGCCGTGATGATCGGCGCTGTTTTTGCGCAATTATATATTGCTGCTCGCTCGGGCGTCACGACCGACGGCTGACCCCCCCCCCTTGTGCATCGCAACAAAGCGTTGCAGCATAGCCATGACGAAGAGCTGGGGACTTAGCAGACTTAATGGGGCTAAAGCGCGCGTTTGACGAGATTTGGGGGGACGGCACCGGGCAGGTGGCGCGCGCCGAACTCGCCGCGCTTGGCGATTGGCTGGCAGCGACGCCGCCCGCCGATCTCAGTCGTCGCCAGCAAGCCGCCGAAGCGACGTTCCGCCAGCTGGGCATCACCTTTGCGGTTTATGGTGATAGCGACGCCGCCGAACGGATTATCCCGTTCGACATCGTCCCGCGCGTGTTTCTGGCCGATGAATGGGCGCGGCTGTCCGAAGGGCTGGTTCAGCGGGTTGAGGCGATCAACGCGTTCCTTGATGATATCTATGGCGAGCGGCGGATTATGGCCGAAGGCGTGCTGCCGCCTGATCTGATCTTCGGCAATGCGCAGTTCCGCCCCGAAATTGCGGGCATGCGGCCGCCGCACGGGGTGTGGGCGCATATTTGCGGGATCGATCTGGTGCGCACGGGGCCCAATGATTTTTTCGTGCTGGAGGATAATGCGCGGACCCCCTCCGGCGTATCGTACATGCTCGAAAATCGCGAGGCGATGCTGCGGCTCTGCCCCGAGCTTTTCCGGGCGCTGCGGGTGGCAGCGGTCGATAGCTATCCTGATAAGTTGCTCGAAACGATGCGATCGGTGACGCCGCTGAGCGCTGGCAACAACCCGGTTTGTGTCGTGCTGACCCCGGGCCATTTCAATTCGGCCTATTATGAGCACAGCTTTCTGGCGGATTCGATGGGGGTCGAGCTGGTCGAGGCGGCGGACTTGGTGGTCGATGACGATATCGTCTGGATGCGGACGATTTCAGGGCGGGTGCGCGTCGATGTGATTTATCGCCGGATCGACGATGATTATCTCGATCCGCTGGTCTTCCGGCCCGATTCCATGCTGGGCGTGCCGGGGCTGATCGCGGCCTATGCTGCCGGCAATGTCGCAATCATCAACGCGCCGGGCAACGGCATTGCCGATGACAAGGCGATTTACAGCTATATGCCCGATATCGTCCGCTTCTATTCGGGCGGCGAGGCGAAATTGCCCAATGTCGAGACGTACCGCTGCCGCGAACCGCAGGCACTGAAATATGTCCTCGATAATTTGGCGGACCTGGTGGTGAAGCTGGTTGATGGGTCGGGCGGCTATGGCATGCTGGTCGGGCCCACGGCGAGCAAGGCCGAGATTGAAGACTTCCGCGCCGCGCTGATCGCCGCGCCGCATCGCTATATCGCGCAGCCGACGCTGTCGCTCTCGACCGTGCCGACGCTTGCCGATGATGGTCTGTCGCCGCGCCATGTTGATTTCCGGCCCTTCGTGCTCACCGGCGCAAAAGGCGTGCAGGTCGTGCCCGGCGGGCTGACGCGAGTGGCGCTGAAGCAGGGATCGCTGGTGGTCAATTCCAGCCAGGGCGGGGGCACCAAGGATTCGATGGTGTTGCTCGACAATGGCGCGCCGCGTGCTGCGCCCGCGACGGGATTGTCCCAGTCGCAGCGCCAAGTCTGATGCTGTCGCGCACCGCCTCGTCGCTCTATTGGCTCGGCCGCTATGTCGAGCGCGCCGACTTTACCGCCCGGCTGGTCGAGGCGACGGTGCGGCTTGATGCGCTGTCGGCGCGCCCGGCGGGGGAGGCGGCATGGCAGAGCGCGCTGGCGGTGTCCGAAACCGATGAGGCCTTTGCGGCGACCGGGCAAAGCGTGACCCAAGCGCATGTTGCGCGCTTCCTGACGCTCGATACCAGCCACCCGGGATCGATCATGCGTTGCCTGGATATGGCGCGGATGAACGCCAAGGCCGTGCGCACTGCGCTGACGCGTGACGCCTGGACATCGATCAACCGCGCCTGGCTGTTGTTCAGCACCCGTTCCAGCCCAGGCGGGACGGCGGCAACGATTGGGCTGGTCGAAGCGGTCAAGGTCGAAACCTTGGGGTTCGAAGGTGCGATGAACCGGATGCTGCGCAACCAGGCCAATGGCTTTATCCGGTTAGGCCAGGCGATTGAGCGCGCCGACAACACGGCGCGGCTGCTCGATGTCAAATATCATCTGCTGCTGCCCGAAGGCGAGCGGATCGGCGGCGTGATCGATCGCGATCAATGGACGACGATCCTGCAGACGGTGTCTGCCGTCACTGCCTATCGCTGGCTGTATAATGAAGGGCTGACCCCGGCCAATGTCATCGATTTATTGCTGTGTCGGCATGAGTTGCCGCGCTCGTTGGCCGGTTGCGTTGAGGAAGTGGTCGAGATTTTGAGCCTGCTTGCCAAGCGGACCGGCCTGCAGGGCGAAGCGGATCGTATGGCGCGGATGCGCTATGCCCGGATGCAGAAAACCAACTCGCGGCAAGTGATCGCCAGCGGGCTTCACCAATATTTGCAGGCGTTCAACGCTGAAAATGCGCTGATCAGCGCGGCAATCGCGCGCCAGTTCCGGTTCACCGGATGAGGCTGTCCATCGATCATCGCACCTTTTATCGCTTCTCCGCGCCGCAAGCGCGGCTGGTGCAGATGCTGCGGATGACGCCTGGCGATACGCATGATCAAACGATCGCGACCTGGCGAATCGATGTCGATTGCGATGCCCGATTGAAGGCGGCGGTGGATGGGTTCGGCAATCGGGTGACGATGCTTTATGCTGTCGGGCCGATCGACTCGATCGAGATTTGTGTGAGTGGTTCGGTGCTGACGAACGCCAATGCGGGGGTGTTGCGCGGAGCGAGCGAGCGTTTCCCGCCAGACTTGTTCCTGCGCAGCACCGGGTTGACCGAAGCTGATGACGCGATGATCGATTTTGCCCGCGAGGCGGCGGTCGGCACAACGGCGCTTGACCGGCTGCACGCGCTGAACCGCGCCATCCATGGGCGCTTTACCTTTTGCCTGCAACGACCGGTGCAGGGGCGATCAGCGGCGCATGCCTTTGCCGAGCCGCGCGCGCCAGGGCGTGACCTGGCGCATATCTTTATTGCAGCGGCGCGCGCGATCGGCGCGCCGGCGCGCTATGTTTCGGGCTATGGCAAGCTGGACGTGCTCGGGACGAGTCAGCCAAGCCCACATGGCTGGGCAGAAGCATATATCGACGGACTGGGCTGGGTAGCGTTTGACCCCAGCATCGGGCTTTGCGCGGGCGAAGACCATGTCCGCGTTAGCATTGGCCTCGATTCAGATGGCGCGGCCCCGGTCGCCGGGTCGCGACTGGGCGAGGGGGACGAGCAACTCGCGGTCGATGTCCATGTCGCTGAGCTAGACGACCAGTAACGGCGTAACCGCGCGTTTTTTCAGGCCAGTTCGTCGGCCAGAGCGGGCAGGCGGGACGGGGTGAGGTCGGCATCGCTCATCACCGTCCAGCCGCTGGGGCCCAGCACCTCGATCGGGCGATAGCGGGTCTTGTAGGCCATCCGGTCTGACCCCTTCACCCAATAGCCGAGATAGACATAGGGCAGGCCAAGCGCGCGGGCGCGGCGGATGTGATCGATAATGATGAGATTGCCGAGCCCCGGCCGATCTTCATGCGCGGCATCGAAGAAACTATAGATCATCGACAGGCCATCGGCTTGCTGATCGGTGAGGCACGCGCCGACCAGACGACCACGGCGGCCATCGACAGAGGGCTCGCGATATTCGACAACAAAGCTGTTGACCGGGCTTTGTTCGATCATGTCGGCATAATCGCCTTCGTCCATGCCGGCCATGCCGCCGCCGGGGTGGCGGCTGGCGAGATAACGGCGGAGCAGATCAAATTGCTCATCAGTCGCCCACGCCTTGCAGGCGCTGATCTCAAGGTCGCTATGGCGACGGATCAATTTGCGCTGCGTGGCATTGGCGCGAAAATCATCAGCGACAACCCGGACCGAGACGCAGGCCGAACAGCCCGCGCAGCTGGGGCGATAAGCGACCGATTGGCTGCGGCGAAAACCAATGCGGCCAAGCGCATCATTCAGTTCGCTGGCATGCGGGCCGTTGAGTTCGGTGAAGACTTTGCGTTCGAGCCGACCGGGCAAATAGGGGCAGGGCGAGGGGCTGGTGACGAAGAATCGCGGGAAGCGAAAAGGTGCTGACACTGCCGCGGATCCTCCCAGTTGTGCCGACATTCGGCGGCCCCGATTGACCTCTTATGAATCACCGCCATCGTGATGAAAAGCGGCTTTACCATGATTGAAGGTTAACGCGGGCGCGCGCAGAGTCAAAATCAGGCGAAAGCCGTTAAAATGCCAGCGACAGTGCCACTATAGGCCAGCCCAGCCGACGTTAAAGCGTCGCGCGACTCGCTTTGCCGCGCGCGCGAATCCCTCCAGCGTGCTTTTGTTCAGGCGAGTTCGACCAGGCTCACTTCATAGCCCGCCTGGCGGATCGCGGCGATCAGCCGGTCGAGATGCGCGCGGTCGCGGGTTTCGCATTCGATATCGGTGATTAGCCCCTTGGCAGGCAGCGTGGTGAAGACCCGCTGGTGATAGACTTCGATGATGTTGACGCGTTCAGCATCGAACACGCGGACGAGATTGAACAGCGCGCCGGGCTGATCCTGCAACCGCACCCGCAGCCGCGCCAACCGGCCCGACCGCGCCAGATCGCGCAGCAGGACATTGGCGAGCAGCCGCGTGTCGATATTGCCGCCGCACAGCGTGATGCCCACGGTCTTGCCCTTGAACCGCTCCGGGTGCTGGAGCAAAGCGGCAAGGCCAGCCGCGCCCGCGCCCTCGACCACGGTCTTTTCGATCTGAAGCAGCAGGCTGACGGCCTTTTCCAGATTGCGTTCGCTCACCAGCAAAATGTCGTCGACCAGTGCTTCGACCATTGTCGCGGTGATCGCGCCGGGTTCCTTGACGGCAATACCCTCGGCCAGCGTATCGCCCGCGCAGGGCATATCGGTGCCGTTGATGCGGTTATACATCGACGGAAACAGCTCCGCCTCGACGCCAATCACCTCGATGTCGCGGCCGCTGGCGCGCGCGACGGTGGCCATGCCCGAAATCAGCCCGCCGCCGCCGATGGGCGTGACGATCGTGTCGATCTCGGGCACGTCCTCCAGCATCTCGATCGCGACGGTGCCTTGCCCTGCGATGATGCGGGGATCGTCGAAGGGGTGGACGAAGGTGAAGCCGCGCGCCGCCTCCAGTTCGCGGGCATGGGCATAGGCGGCGTCGAAGGTTTCGCCGAACAGGATCACGGTCGCGCCGTGCCCTTCGGTCTGGGTGACCTTCACCGTTGGGGTGGTGGTAGGCATCACGATCGTGGCAGGAATGCCGAGCCGATTGGCGTGATAGGCAAGCCCCTGCGCATGATTGCCCGCCGACGCGGCGATCACGCCGATCGTCTGCGGCCCCAATTGCATCAGCGTGTTGAGCGCGCCGCGTTCCTTATAGGCCGCGGTAAACTGGAGGTTTTCGAACTTCAGATACACTGTCGCCCCGGTCATCTCCGACAGCGTCTTGCTGATCAGCGTGGGGGTGCGCACGATCGAGGGCGCGATGCGGGCATGCGCGGCGCGGACGTCGTCGATCGATACGGGCAAAGCTGCCACGGCGGCGGGGGCGGGATCAGTAGCCATAGCCTTGGCCCCTAGACCATCTGGCGCAGCGACGGAACACGCCTTATGCGGCTAGCCCATGGCACATATCGCATTCATTGGCACCGGCATCATGGGCGGCCCCATGGCGCGTCATCTGGCGGCGGCAGGGCACAGCCTCACCGTCTATAACCGCACCCGCGCCAAGGCAGAGGCTTGGGTGGCAGCACATGGCGGCGCGGTGGCAGAGAGCCCGGCGGCGGCAGCAGCGGGCAAGGACGCGGTGATCGCGTGCGTCGGCAATGATGACGATCTGGCGCTGGTGACACTCGGCACCGACGGCGCATTTGCCGCGATGCGCGACGATGCGGTGTTCATCGATCACACCACCGTCTCCGCTGACATTGCGCGGCGTCTGGCGGCAGCGCGCGCGCTGGTGGTCGATGCACCGGTATCGGGCGGGCAGGCGGGGGCGGAAAATGGCAAGCTGTCGATCATGTGCGGCGGCAGCGACACAGCGATGGCCAGCGCCGCGCCGCTGATGGCCGCCTATGCGCTCCGCATCGTCCATGTCGGCGGGCCGGGTGCGGGGCAGCAGACCAAGATGGTCAACCAGATCGCGATTGCCGGGGTGTTGCAGGGCCTGAGCGAAGCGCTGCGCTTTGCGCAGGCGAGCGAGCTTGATCTGGCGCGCGTGTTCGAAGCGATTTCCGGCGGCGCGGCGCAAAGCTGGCAAATGGTCAATCGCTGGCAGACGATGAGCGAAGACAGTTTCGATTTCGGCTTTGCGGTCGATTGGATGCGCAAGGACCTGGGCCTCGCGATCGACGAAGCCAAGAAGAATGGCGCGACGCTGCCGGTGGCGGCGATGGTCGATCAATTCTACGCCGATGTGCAGAAACTGGGCGGCGCGCGGCAGGATACGAGCTCACTGGTGCGGCGGTTGCCGAGGTAGATGGATGGGGTTGGTTTTTCGGGGTTGGGTTGGGGAGGTAATTGGTCTCGTATTGCCTCAGTTGCGGACGCCTGACCGAACGAGAACTATGCGCCATAATCGCGGTTATTCGGCGCGTTAATCTCGAACTCTGTAAGCTAACTTCGTTCTATTAACTTCGATCGGACGCGCCGTCGTCGGTCAGAACGTACTGGGAACGGCTGGCAAAAGCACCTCCAGCCTGTTACTTCGATGATAGGAGTGTGCCTTGGCGAAGAATTCACGGATCGAATGGACGAACCACACCTTTAATCCTTGGTGGGGGTGCGTGAAAGTCTCGCCGGCATGCAAGCATTGCTATGCCGAGTCTTGGGCGAAACGTGTCGGCAGCAAGGTCTGGGGCGTCGATTCCGAACGTCGCTTCTTCGGTGACAAGCATTGGGCCGAGCCGCTGCGGTGGAATGCGACGGCGCAGGCGGAGGGGCAACGCGCCCGGGTCTTCTGCGCGTCGATGGCCGACGTGTTCGAGGATCGTCGCGATCTCGACCAATGGAGAGAACGGCTATGGAATCTAATCGACGCGACCCCTTGGTTGGACTGGTTGCTGCTCACCAAACGGATCGATCACGTCGCTCGTCTGTGTCCTTGGAACGACTTATGGCCTTCCAACGTGTGGATGGGAACGACCGTTGAGGATCAGCAGCGCGCAGACGAACGATTGCCGGTGTTGGCTGGGTTGCCAGCCGCTGTCCGCTTCATATCCGCAGAACCTCTCCTCGGTGCGCTCGACCTCGAACCGTGGACCGCGTCGCTCGATTGGGTGATCACCGGCGGCGAATCGGGACCGCACGCCCGACCCTCAAGCCCGTCGTGGTTCACCGCCCTGCTGAACCAGTGCATGGCCGGGGAAGTGGCGTTCCACTTTAAGCAATGGGGGGACTGGGCGCCGGGACAGGGCATCAACCTAGCTAAGGCACGGGCCGAGCAAGCCGATGACGGAACTACGATGCTGCGAGTGGGCAAGAAGGTCGCCGGCCGGATTTTGAACGGGTCGGTGTGGGACGGTCTCCCGAGAGCGAGGTCGATCTGAGCGATCATCCGCTTCTCCCGTTCTCCTCGTCCGAAATGCCCATTGTCGATGCCGCGCGGATCAACAATCGGAAGGGGTTGCATTGCCCGTTGTGGACGGAGAACAAGGCGAAGCTGATTCAGGAATACATCAAGCTATTCACGTATGTGACCAAGCACGGTACTTACATCGACGGCTTCGCCGCACCACAGCGACGCAACCACTCGGCAAAATGTTCGGCCAAGCTAGTACTGGAGAACCAGCCGCAATGGGTCCGGGACTTCTGGCTTTGCGACATAGACCCAGATGGAATTGCTCTCCTAGAGGCGATAAAGACAGAGCACGAAGGGAAGAATCGACGCATCCGGGTAATGCCGGGGGACTTCAACACATCGATCGAGGCGATCCTCGCAAACGGAACAATAACCGACAAGACCGCGACGTTCGCGCTCCTCGACCAGCGTACCTTCGAATGCGACTGGTCCACCGTGCAACGGATTGCCGCTCACAAGACGACTACCAAGATCGAGATGTTCTACTTCTTCGCGACCGGCTGGATCGATCGCTCGATCGCCGCGATCCGCAAGCCGGATGCGCTTGATCAAGCCGAACGGTGGTGGGGACGTTCCGACTGGCGCGACCTGCAGGGCATGAACGGCGTTGAACGCGCAAATCTGCTCGCCGCCCGTTTCCGGGACGAGCTTGGCTACCGTTGGGCGTTTCCGTTCGCGATCCACGACGCCGCGCGAGGTGGGCGGACGATGTATCACATGGTTCATGCCACCGATCATCCGGACGCGTCACCGCTGATGCTCCGTGCCTATCGCAAGGTTTCCGGTCGCCCAGACTGGGATCGTCCAGCATTATCCCAGACTGATCTCGGGGACCTCTGGAACGAGGTCGTCTGACAAGAAAGAGCCCGCTCGCGCTCGGCCACCAACCTTAGGCATCCACATGCCCTCAGGCTTTCAAACGTAGAGGCACGACTTGACTGGCGTAACATTGCCAGCAGCAGGCCCCAAGGAAGAGCCTCCGGAGTTTTCGCGCGGTCGCTTAAAGGATGGCGGCCTGCTGACAGCTTATTTTGTCCCCCGCAGATGGCCGAACGGTCGGCAGCACTTCCTTCCCGAAATCCGCCGATTCTCTCACCACTCAATTTCACTCGCTGCCGAAAGCAATAAAGACACCGGGCCCCAACCCACCCCATCACTGCCCCACGGCAAACCCTGCACGATACCCCGGCCTCACCGCCGCGATCACCGCCGGCGTTACAGGCAGCGTGATCTCATACGGCCCTTCGGCATAGCTGCCGGCGACATATTGATCCGCGATCAGGCCGATGCGGTTGATGGCCTGGCGGTTGCTTGATCCGAGCAGCAGCGTCAGCTCCTTGAGGAGCGGGCAGGTATCGAACGGGTCGCTGGATTTACTAACGGCCTCGCCCCGGCGCGTGGCGCGCTCGGCATCAAGCGCCTGGCAGTAGGGCTGCTTGATCGCGGCCCATAGCGCATCGGGCGAGGTGAACAGGGCGAGGGGCTTCAGCCGTTCGCGGCGTTGCTTGTCCCATACCAGCGAATCGCTGCCGATATTGCCGTGCGCGCCGCCGCTGAAGCCATAAAATGATCCGGACAGGCTCAGCAGGCGTTGCGTCTGCGTGACCACGTCCCAGACGATCGCGGCTTCATAGGGGTTGAAGCTATAGCCGTCTTGCTTTGCCTCGCGGCGCGCGTCGGCGGCATCCTTGACCAGGCTCGCGCGGACGCGGGCGCGGTCGGCCTCGAAATAGGCGGCGAGCGCCGGGATCGCGGCGGCCTGGACGGGATAGCTATAGCTGAAGTCGTAATCGGCGGTCTTCACCTCGACCTTGGGCTGGGGGCGCTCGGCCGATTGCTGGGCCGAGAGCTGGGCCAAGAGCGGGGGCACCAGCGCCGCGCCTGCCAGCATCATGGCCGTAGCGATCATCGATCCGCGCATCATCTTCCCTCGCAAATTTCGCTGACAGCCAATATCACGGCGGCATGACCCGCCAAAACTCAATCGCCCGCCTGATCGCCATTGCCTGCCTGGGCACCGCGATTCCTGCCCATGCCGATGCGCTGATCGATAATGTCGATGGCGTCACGCTCGATGCCGAAGGCAAGGTGGTGCGCTTTACCGGGCTGCTGATGACGCCCGATGGCCATGTCGCGCGGTTGCTGAAGCAGGGGGAGAAGCGCCCCGACAAGCTCGATTGGCGCGCGGACATGAAGGGCAAGGTGATGCTGCCCGGCTTTGTCGATGCGCACGGCCATGTCACTGAACTGGGCTTTCGCGCGCTGGAGCTCGATCTGTCGGACACGACCTCGCTTGAGGAGGCCAAGGCGAAGATCGCTGCCTATGTAGCGGCCAACCCGGACAAGAAATGGATTTTGGGCGGCGGCTGGAACCAGGAGAAATGGGGGCTGGGTCGCTTCCCGACGGCGGCTGATCTCGATGGTGTGGTTGGCGACCGGCCGGTGTGGCTGTCGCGGGCGGACGGCCATGCGAGCTGGGCGAATAGTGCAGCGATGAAGGCGGCGGGGGTTTCGGCCAAAAGTGCCGCCCCGGTTGGCGGGCGGATCGAAAAGACCGGTGCCGAGCCCAATGGCGTGTTCGTCGATTCAGCGCAGGAACTGGTCGCGCGAGTTGTGCCGCAGCCCTTGCCCAAGGAACGCGGCACCGCGATCCTGAAGGCGCAGGCGATCCTGCTGAGTTATGGCATCACCGCAACGGCGGATATGGGCACCTCGCTTGATGACTGGATGAGCTATCGTCGGCTCGGCGATGCCGGGTCGCTCCGCGTCCGCTTCATCGGCTATGGCGCGGGGATTGAGGAGACCGTGCGGATCGGCGGCATTGGGCCGACGCCGTGGCTGTATAATGGGCGGCTGAAGCTGGCTGGCGTGAAGCTCTACACCGATGGCGCGCTGGGATCGCGCGGGGCGTGGCTGAAGGCGCCCTATGCCGATGCGCCGACGCAGAGTGGCGCCGCTTTCCTTGCCGATGATGTGCTGCGCAATTACATGAGCCGGGCGGCGATGGATGGCTATCAGGTCGCGGTGCATGCGATTGGCGACAAGGCCAATGCGCAGGTGCTGGCGGCGATCAGCGATTTGTCCGAAACCTATAAGGGCGATCGCCGCTGGCGGATCGAACATGCGCAAATCGTCGATCCCGCCGATCTCGCCAAATTTGGCGAACATGGCACGATCGCCTCGATGCAGCCAGTCCACCAGACGGGCGACCGGACGATGGCCGAAGCACGGCTGGGGCTGGATCGGCTAGGCGGGGCCTATGCCTGGGCGACGATGCTGAAAAATGGCGCGGTGCTGGCGTTTGGTACCGATTATCCGGTCGAGAGCCCCGATCCCTTTGCGGGCTGGGCGGCTGGCTTCACCCGCGCTGATGCCGATGGGAAGCCCTATGGGGGCTGGCAGCCGCAAGAGCGGGTCAGCCGTGAACAGGCGTGGCGCGCTTACACGATGGACGCGGCCTATGCGGGCTTTGCCGAAAAGGATTTCGGGCGGCTGGGCGCGGGGCAATGGGCCGATTTCATCATCGTTGACCGCGACCCGCTGCTCGCCAGCCCCAGCGATTTGCGTGCAACCAAGGTGGAGGAAACCTGGATTGGCGGGGTGAAGGCCTGGGGGCGCTAACGCAACGTGCTTGAAGTTTGATTCACCACCCCGTTGGTCCTGAGTAGGGGCTGAGCTT
>FSSH01000943.1_pt3 | contig 20513 bp, 18 predicted proteins | sample 1166101 | NCBI WGS metagenome assembly FSSH01 (sample SAMEA32972668, study PRJEB13176) | freshwater metagenome | biome: Drinking water system; feature: Biomass in drinking water that filtered by 0.45 um membrane; material: drinking water | place: USA | collected 2012-12-20 | depth 0 m | reverse complement strand
GCCTTTCGGCCAAGCGACGCCAAGTGATAAACCAGCGCATCCTCGCGGCCGTGCGTGACCCAGATGTCCTCTGCACCTGTCGCAACGATGGTCTCGATTAGTTCGGGCCAATCAGCGTGATCAGAAATGACCAGCGGCAGCTCGACGCCGCGCTGGCGGGCGCGTCCCCGGATTCGCATCCAGCCGCTGGCGAAGACATTGACCGGATCGCCAAAGCGCCGCGACCAGCGATCGCCGAGGGCCGACGGCGGACACAGCACGATGCCGCCCGTCATGTCTTTGGCATCGTTACCGGCGACTGGGCGCACGTCGCCGAGATCGACCCCGAGCCGCTGATAGAGTTCGGTCAGCGCGACCATCGCGCCATGCAAATAGATCGGTTGGTCGTAGCCGGCCTCGCGCAGTAGCTTGATCACGCGCTGACATTTGCCCAGCCCATAGGCGCCGACGAGATGCGTGCGCGTCGGTTCGGTGACGAGAGACGCCAGCAGTTTTTTGATTTCGTCGGCGGCGATCTCGTGGCGAAAAACGGGAAGGCCAAACGTCGCCTCAGTGACGAACACATCGCACGCCACGACCTCGAACGACGTGCAGGTCGGATCGCTGGCACGCTTGTAGTCGCCGGAGACAATGGCGCGATGGCCCCCATGGTCGAGAATGATTTGCGCCGAGCCGAGAATGTGCCCGGCAGGCGCTAGCGACACGCCAACGCCGTTCAGCGTCAAGGCGTCGCCGACCGCCAGGCTTTGAAATGACCCGGCGCAATCGGCGCCATAGCGGACTTTCATGATCTCGACCGTTTCGGCGGTTGCCAGCACGGCGCCGTGGCCCGAGCGTGCGTGATCGCCATGGCCATGGGTGATGATGGCGCGGTCCACCGGCCGATGCGGATCGATGTAGAATCCGCCCGACGCGCAATAGAGACCCTGATCGGTGGGATAAAGCCAACGGTCGACGGCGTGTGTCATGGGTCAATGCAGCGAGATGGAGAGCCGGTCATCGGCCTTAAACGCAGGGACGATCCCGTTGGTGCCATCTTGAACGCTCGCCCGGTCGTAAACGCACATGAGCTGTGTTCAATTGCGGCAGCAACGGAGTTCGCCGCAGCGTTTCGCATGGCGCGACCACATCAAGCGATGATGTCGGGCAGCAGCCGATCCTCGATCTGGCTGATGCAGTCTTTGAGAACCAACTTCTTCTTTTTCAAACGTTTGACCAGCAACTGGTCCGCCGACGCATTGGTCTCCAGAGCGACAATTTCAAGGTCGAGCTGGCGGTGTTCCGCCCTCAACCGCACCAACTCATCGCGCAGATCGCGTTCGTCGCGACGCTCCATACGTGTGTGTCCCGCCCGCTCTTGGCCACCTGAACGGCTTTTAAGGCGAATGGATCGCCCAACGCAACTGCCAAAACTTTGACGCGGCGGGCAGGCGATAACTGCAAGCTGTGTCGTCGCATTCGGCCCGATACCGCATCGCAGCGAGGGCCGTGTCGTGAGTGCCACCGTCAATATTGATGTCGTGCGCCGTTGGACATCCGCCAAATCGTGTGGCACGATCGTCGCGTTTGCAGCTTTACAGGAGGACGTGATGGCAATGGCCGCTCACCTTGCAGAACTGGCTGAGAAACATAAATCGCTCGAAGATCGGATCGACCGAGCGATTGCAAGTCCCGGATCGGACGACCTCGAAATCCGCCGCCTGAAACGTGAAAAACTCAAACTGAAAGATGAGATCGAGCGCCTGAGCAAGGCGACGCGGCACTAAGCCGAAGTTGAATTTGAAATCAGTGGTGTGAAGCCCTGCCCAGCGGTCCCGATGGATCGCCGAGCGGGGCTTTTATGTTTTGACCACCACGGCCCATCGGAGCTGCGAAGCGATGCCGCCTTGATGACGGCTTTCGAAGCGACTAGAGGTGCGCCAATACGCAGAGTTTTGCGCCTTTAAAGGTCCGCATAGGCACTGCAACATTCTGCCGACGTTTAACGGAGTAGCCCCGTGACCACCGCGCCGCCTGATCGCCCATTACCGGACCGCTTATCATCCAATCCGAAAAGTCCGCATTACGATGCAGCGATCCTGGAGCGCGACGTCGGCGTGCGGTTCAACGGCGTCGATAAGACAAACGTCGAAGAGTACTGCGTCAGCGAGGGGTGGGTGCGGCTGTCGGTCGGCAACGGCAAGGATCGTTTTGGCAACCCGATGACGGTCAAACTCAAAGGGCCCGTCGAGCCGTATTTTCGCGATGCGGCGCCGGCGGCAACCGCCGGCGACCAATCCTGATTATGCGTCGAGCACGCTTCAGCCCGATGTCGCATGCAGGGCGAGCCTGCATTGCGGTGTGAAATTTGGCACGAAGAGAATTATTGCATACCCGCTGTGACGTGCTCGTCAGCGCGGCCCACTGGCACGCCTCACGGCTGGCCGCGGCGCGACAGCGAAACGGCATAGGCCGACGAGCGGATGGCGAAGATCGGGTCGTTGGCCGGGCCCTCGATGCCGTCGATGACATTGGTCGGGTCAAACATGCCCGCGTCACACGTCGCGTTGTCTTCGAGAGCGGCAATCGAGATTTCGCCGAGAACAACTGACTTTCGTTCTGTGCCTGTCCATTCGACGGTCGGATCATTCTGCTCGTCGCCGTCGCTGCCGATGACGGCAATGAGGTCGAAGATCGCAGGCCCCTTGGCAAGACGATCCGTCAACTCAGGCTTGTAAAAGTCGGCCGCTTTGCTTTTCACGTCCTCGTCGGACAAGCCGACGTCGCCGCCTTTCGGCACAACGTGCCATTTGACGAATTTTTTCTGACCATCGCCGTTGGTGAGCGTGAACGTGTGCACGCCAAAATACGTCGCAGTGGCGTAGCTGGCCGGAACCGGCCGGGCCATGAGCCATGCCGCTTGCCGGGTCGATTCCGGATTGGCTTTAAAGAACGCGCCGATTTTTTCGGCGTCTTTGCTTGCGACCGTTTGCAGAAGGGTCAAGAACTGCTCGGGCGTTTTGGCGGCAAACACCGGCGCCGAGATCAAGACCATATCGGTGACGTTGCCTTTGCCGATGTCAATGTGCATCGCCAGGCCGCGGACATTGTCTTTTTGGGTATGCGGTGCGTCAGGGACCCCGCCGCCCATCGAGAAACGGCCGATCAGAGGGAAGGGGCCCTTGCCCATCAAATGCGGCGCTTTCGAATAGTCACCGGCGCGCTCAGACGGCGTAAACGCACCTTTGACGCATAAGCCATTCGTATGCGCCGCGCGCTTGCCATCGTGCTTGCCGAACACGGCGTTGAGCGCATCGATCAAGGCTTCAGGATCGGCATCGGCGCGGGCCGTTTGACCGATGAGCGGCACTGGTGTTGCGGCGAAGCCAAGTGCGAGAATGATGCACACAAACCGATTTGAAAGTAGCATGGTGCGACCTCGCAAATTTATGACGACGGCGGGCATTTTTATAAAATGTCACGGTGGCCGCCGCTGTTCAAGCTTATGGTGCTGGCAAGCCTGCGGCGCGGCTGCAAAATAATTATGACAGGGCGCCGGAGCCGACACGCGCTCAATGCGAGAATATGATCCAGCCCGTGATGGCGGAAGGCCGGATGTGCTCAACGGTTTCGACGGGCCTTTTCGAAATTCGACAATGGTGATTGTGAAGGCCGAAAACCGTTCAAGCGTCTTTGGCCATCTCGCGCAGTTTGAATTTTTGAATTTTCCCGGTTGAGGTTTTAGGGACTTCGGCAAACACGATGTGACGTGGAACCTTATAGCGGGCGAGACCCTGGCGGCACCACTCAAGGATGTCATCCGATGTGGCGTTGACGCCGGGTTTCAGTTCGATGAAGGCGCACGGCGTTTCGCCCCATTTCTCATCAGGCTTGGCGACGACAGCGCAGAAGGCGATGGCTGGATGCTTGTACAGCACCTCTTCGACTTCGATCGATGAGATGTTTTCACCGCCAGAGATGATCACATCCTTCGATCGGTCTTTCAGTTGAATGTACCCGTCGGGGTGCATGACGCCGAGATCGCCGGAGTGAAACCACCCGCCGCGAAATGCTTCATCGGTTGCCGCCGGATTTTTCAGATAGCCCTTCATGACGATGTTGCCGCGAAACATGACTTCGCCCATCGTCTCGCTGTCGGCGGGGACGCGCGTCATCGTTTCGGGGTCCATCACCGTCAGGCCTTCGAGCGCCACATAGCGAACGCCTTGGCGAATTTTCTTGGCGTCACGCTCGGCCTTCGGCAGATCGTTCCAAGTTCCATCCCACTCGTTGATGGTGGCCGGTCCGTAGGTTTCTGTCAGGCCGTACAAGTGCGTCAGCTGGAAGCCGGCGTCGGTCATCGCCGACAGCACGGCTTCAGGCGGCGGCGCGGCCGCATGGTTGAAGGCAACGACGTGCGAAATATCGCGTTTCTCGTCCGGGCCGGCGTTGAGCAATGTCGACATGACAATGGGCGCACCGGAGATGTGCGTGACTTTGTGTTCGACGATGGCGTCATACATGGCNNTTGGCGCGAACCCAGCGAAGGCAGACATGCGTGCCGCCGACCATCGAGATCGACCACGGGAAGCACCAGCCGTTGCAATGGAACATCGGCAGTGTCCACAGATAGACGGGAAATCGCGTCATGCCGGTGGCGATGGTGTTGGCGTAACACATCAACGCCGCGCCCCGGTGATGGTAGACGACACCTTTCGGGTTGCCGGTCGTGCCGGACGTATAGTTGAGCGAAATGGCGTCCCACTCGTCTGACGGCCAGCGCCACACGAACTCGGGGTCACCGGTGGCGATGAACGCTTCGTAGTCGTCGGCCGATAGGGCCGTGCCGGTCTGCGGAAATTCTGGGTCGTTGTAGTCGATGATGATCGGCGTCGCGGTCGCCAGCGCCAGGGCGTCTTTGACGGTCGATGAAAATTCGCGGTCGGTGATCAGCAGCTTGGTTTCGGCATGGTCGAGCTGGAAGGCGATGACGCCAGCGTCGAGGCGGGTGTTGATGGTGTGCAGCACAGCCCCGGTCATGGCGACGCCGAAGTGGGCTTCGAGCATCGGCGGCGTATTGGCAAGCACCACTGAAACCGTATCGCCGGGACCAATGCCGCGCTGGATCAGGGCGGATGCAAGCCGGCGGGCACGGGCGTAGAATTCGCCGTAGCTGATGCGCGCGCGGCCGTGGATGATGGCGGTGTGGCGTGGCGAGACGAGCGCTGTTCTTTCAAGAAACGAGATCGGCGTCAGCGGCTGATAATTGGCTGGCGTCTTGTCGAGGTTTTGCTCGAACGGATTGGACGACATAGGGCAGCATCTCCAGCGCGGGGCTTCGCAGAGACGCTAACGAAAGTGCCGCACGCCAGCAATGGGCCGAATGGCGGGCTCGGCGCAATGGCGTCGTTAATAGCTTATAAATTCAGACCGAAATCGCCGCCGTTTCGCCGACTTGCAGCACGCGCCGGCGGGCCGGAGAAGCGGCCACGGCATGCACCCTGTCGCGGCGCTCGACCCAGGCGACGCTGGCTGCAAAAATCGCCAGCCCGCCGATAATGTCGATGCTGTAGTGACCGCCAACCGGCAGCGTCGCAAAAATGACGAAGCACGAGAACAGCGCCGATGGCCAGAACAGCCAGCGGATCGGACGGACCGCATAGGCGGCCGTCAGCGTCATGATGGTGTGGAACGACGGAAACGTCGTGATGCCACACCAGTCCGTCGTCGGGAATACGCGCAATGTGCCATCACGCAAGGCGAGATAGTGGGCGACATAGCCATCCGTGCCGGCGTTGGTCAGGTAACCGGAATCGACGGCTGACATATTCAGATAGGGATAGGCTCCAAGGGCTGGGATCAGTGTCGAAAGCACCATCGTCGCCGTCGCGCCGAGTGTGTAGATGGACGCCGATTTGCGAAGGCGCCGGAAGTCGTCACGCAACAGAAACAGGATGACGACACCGAGCAGCATCTGATTGCCGGTTTTGTAGTAGGCAAACGTCAAGATGGATGAGGCTGTTTCACTCTGGCCGACCGCCGTGCGCAACGCGACGAGATCAATCCCGAGAGCCGTGTCAAAGCTGAGAAGTCGCGCATCTTGCAGCGGGAAGTTTAAAGTTGCGAAGGCGTAGGAGCCGTGACCGAGCACCATGCTGACGCAAATCAACCAGGACGTGAAGGTGATGAGCGTGACCCGGGCGAGGGCCATATTCTGAGCGTTGGCGATGGAGGCGATCAACAGGGCGCCAAACGTCGGGACCAGATACATGATCCACTGAAGCGTATCGTCGGGCATGGCGAAGCCTGCCGAGGCCGATACCACCACCGTCGCGACGAAGATCGCGAGCAATAGCCACCAGTCGTGGTGGTGCACGGCATCCGGAAATTTAAGCATCGGCTGGTCCCTGGCTGGCGAACAGGGCGAGCATAAGAGCTTGTGATTACTTGGCGGTTAAACGCGGGCTTGCTAAGCGCCGGGCTCGTCGTCCTTGCCGCCCGACATGCCCTTGAGACGGGCGAGTACGCGGGCTTGCTCCTGCTCAGGGGTTTCTTCTGGGGCCGCATCTGCAACTTTGGGCGCCAGAATTTCGGCCGTGTTGGTGCTGACCGGAGCCGCCGGCTTGGCGGTCGTATCGGCGGTCGCCATCAGCGTGCCGGCCCTGTCGCCGCTGCCCTTGCCCGATTCTTTGTTATCGCGATCGACGCGCCGCGCCGCTTTGGCGACTTCGGCGTCGAGATCGATCTGCGAGCATAGCCCCAGCGTCACCGGATCCTGCGGCGTCAATTGAGCCGAGTTCCAATGCGTGCGATCGCGGATCTGGGCGATGGTCGGTTTTGTCGTGCCGACGAGCCGCATCAGTTGGCTGTCTTTCAACTCGGAGTGATTGCGCAACAGCCACAGCACCGCATTGGGACGATCGTGGCGGCGCGACACCGGCGTGTAGCGCGGGCCTTTGCGGGTCTGCGCTTGCACCGGCAGCTCGACTTTGCTTTCGGCGAGCTTCAGTTTGTAGCCATGATCCTTCTCGCCGCGTGCGATCTCGTCCCGCGTCAGCTGGCCATTGTTGACAGGGTCCATGCCCTTGATGCCCTGGGCGACGTCGCCGTCGGCAATGCCTTTGACTTCGAGCGGGTGCAGGCCGCAAAATTCGGCGATCTGGTCGAACGCGAGGCCACTGTTTTCGACCAGCCAAACGGCGGTCGCTTTGGGCATCAATGGTCTGCGGTCGCTCATGAGGTGGGTCTCCGGTCCTTTGCGGGGCTCCGCAACGGCCAATGGGTCTTGGATGGGAAGGGGATTACCGGCTTATAGCGGTCAAAACCGCTGAAAAGCAACCGCCAAGTAGGGCGCTGCGGGCTGCGACGAGGCCGCAGCCGCCACTCGCCCCTGGCGAGTTGCGGGCCGTTACCTCGACAGATAGTGTCAAACCCTTGGCCGCATGGACTGACAAGGGTTCGGCGGCTGACCGTCAGTTAACCTGACGTCGAATGACGTCCCGAACTGAGGATACGCCTAATGCTCGCGACCGCAGGCCGCACAAAGTACTTTGAGGATTTGCAGGTCGGCCAGGAGGCGTCGATGTCGCGCGTGGTGTCGGAGGCCGACATCGTCGCCTACGCCGCCCTGTCGGGGGATTACAACCCGGTACACCTCAATCCGGATTACGCGGCCAGCACGCAATTCAAGGAGCGAATTGCGCACGGTATCCTGTCTGCGGGATATATCTCGGCTTTGTTTGGCATGAAGCTGCCGGGGCCGGGCGCGATTTACATTTCGCAGACGCTGAACTTCAAGGGCCCGGTGAAGATCGACGACCGTGTCGAGACGCTGGTGCGATTGATCGAGTTGATCGCCGAAAAACGCCGCGCCAAGTTTGACTGCCTGTGCACGGTCAATGGCAAGCCGGTGCTGACGGGCGAAGCGGTCCTGCTGGTGCCCGGCCGGCCGGCCTGACCATGGGGCGTGATCATGCGCGAAGATGTGTCGTGCCTTTTCTCCTGACTAGACACCAGGGCTGAGGCCGCGATGCAAATTGTTCACGGCCATACTCATGTCCCGGTCAATGCCCGCTCAGCTGTCGTCGCCATCGGCAATTTCGACGGCATCCATCGCGGCCATCGGGCGCTGATTTCCGAAACCGTGCAGCAGGCCAAAGCGCTTGAGCGCGCCTCCGGCGTGATGATCTTCGAGCCCCATCCGCGTGAGTTCTTCCAGCCCGCCGAGCAGCACTTCCGGCTGACACCGCTCAATCGCAAGCTGGCACTGTTTGAGCAGTTGGGGCTGAAGCTCGCCTTCGTCGAGCATTTCGATGCAGGCTTTGCCGGCATGACGGCAGAAGAATTTATCGAGCGCGTTCTGGTTGCCGGACTTGGTGTCTCGCATGTCGTTATTGGCTATGATTTTTATTTCGGCAAAAAGCGCGGCGGCACTCCGGAGCTGATGATCACCGCGGGCCAAGACCTAGGCTTCGGCGTCACGGTGATGCCGCCGGTGGCTGAAGCCGGCGAAGTGTTTTCATCATCGACGGTGCGGCTGCATTTGGCGCAGGGCGATGTGCGTGGCGCGGCCCACATGCTCGGCGCGCCGTGGCATGTGCAGGGCCGCGTTGTCGGCGGCGCCAAACGCGGCACCGGCATGGGCTATCCGACCGCCAACGTTCCGATGCCGAAGGGCACGAGCCTCGGCCACGGTATTTATGCCGTGCGTGCGCACGTCGATGGGCTCGCGCACGATGCTGCGGCGTACCTCGGCACGCGGCCGACGTTTGATGACGGCATGCCAGTGCTGGAAGTTTTCCTGCTCGATTTCGATGGCGATTTGTATGGCTGCGACATGGATGTCGAGTTCGTCGATTTCATTCGCCCCGATCGCAAGTTCGAAACCGCCGAAGCGCTGGTTCAGCAAATGAACGACGACGTGGCCAAGGCGCGGGCCGTGTTGGCGATGGGATTAGACTGATCTGGTATTGAGCGAGCCTTGCCGTGGCCAATCAGATTGCGCGCCGGCTCCGCAAGTCGGAGACAATTGCCGAGCGGAGGCTTTGGCGGGAACTTCGCAAGCTCCGGCCGCAGGGTTATCATTTCAGACGTCAGCACCCGATGTTCGGCTACGTCGTGGATTTCGCCTGCCTTGCGCAGAGGCTTATTATCGAAGTCGATGGCGCGCAGCATCTCGACACGGATCATTTGCGAGTTGATGCCGCGCGTGACGCACATTTGCGCCACCACGGGTTTGAAGTTCTTCGAGTTAGCAACGGAGATGTCAGCGAACATTTAGACGGCGTCGTTTTGCTCGTACTGGCCGCGCTCGGCGCCGTGACGAAACAAGAATGAATGTATCGGAAGCGTTGTGCGGCTTCACCCCACCCCTGGTTCCTCCCCTGAGGGAAGGGGAATGGCAAGCCTCGGCGCATCTGTTGCCAGCTTGCATGGACCCCTCCCCAGCGGGGAGGGGCAGGGGTGGGGAGACGATGCGGATACCAAGCAGTGCTGTAAAAACAATTGCTGCGAACGTTCGTTGTCAGATTTGTATTAGTTCGACAGTGGTCGCTTGCGGTGAACTGAGTTTCGGCTCGATGCCCTACGCTTGCGGCTTCACCCCACCCCTGCCCCCTCCCCTGAGGGGAGGGGAATGGCACATGGGGAGGGCAGGCGGCAGCTGAAAATTGCGCGGACGGAGAGCACTTGCTAGAACGCGGCCTGATTTGTTTCAGACATGCTTGCGCCAGCGGCGGCACCGCCGAGCCGAGCATGCAACCCTGGAAAGACCCTCCGAATGTCGAAGGATAAGCGCACCGCCGATAAGGGCTCGGCCGATGCCGGCAATGGCGGTGGCGCCCATGGTGACGGCAAGGCGGCAGGTCGCGATTGGGGCGCGACACTGTTCCTGCCACAAACCGATTTTCCGATGCGCGCCGGATTGCCCGAGCTGGAGCCGAAACTGCTCAAGCGCTGGGAAGAGATGGACCTCTATCGAAAATTGCGCGAGCAGAACAAGGGTCGCACGCGCTTTGTGCTGCACGATGGCCCGCCGTATGCGAACGGCAACATTCACATCGGCCATGCGCTGAATAAAATTCTGAAAGATATCGTCGTCAAGTCGCAGGCGATGGCGGGGCATGACTCACCCTACGTGCCGGGCTGGGACTGTCACGGCCTGCCGATCGAATGGAAGATCGAGGAAGCCTACCGGGCCAAGGGCAAAGCCAAGCCGGATTTTTCCGACGCGAAAGCCATCAACGCGTTTCGGGCTGAATGCCGCGCGTTTGCCAAGCAGTGGTTGGACGTGCAGCGCGAGGAATTCAAGCGGCTTGGCGTCGTTGCCGATTGGGACAATCCCTATTCGACGATGAGCTTCAAAGCGGAAGCAACGATCGCGCGTGAATTGATGAAGTTTGCGGCGACGGGTCAGCTTTATCGCGGCTCGAAGCCGGTGATGTGGAGCGTAGTCGAGAAGACGGCGCTGGCCGAAGCCGAGATCGAGTATCAGGATTATCAGTCCGATATGATCTGGGTGAAGTTTCCTGTGGTCAAACAGACGCAAGCCTATTGGGGCGATCAAAAACGAGAACGCGAAGCAGCTGGCGTGGATCCACACCAACCGCTGGACGGATCCAACATTGTCATCTGGACAACGACACCGTGGACAATTCCCGGGAACAGAGCAATTTCGTTCTCAAAAAAAATCTCTTACGGATTGTATGAAGTCGAAGATGCACCGACTGATAATTGGGCTAAAATTGGCGAGAGACTCGTCATTGCAGATAAACTTGCCGAGCAAGTTTTTAATGCGGCTAAGGTATCATCCGCTAAGCGACTGTTGGATGTAGATCTAGATTGGCTTGCTCGCGGAGTTTGCGCCCACCCGCTCGCATCACTCGGCTACGATTTCGATGTGCCGCTTCTCGATGGTGATCACGTCACCGACGATACGGGTACGGGCTTTGTGCATACCGCGCCCGGTCACGGTGCTGACGACTACATCATCTGGACTAAAAATCAGAAGGCGCTGCGCGATCGTGGCATCGATACGACCGTGCCCTTCACCGTCGATGCCGATGGAGTGATGACGGACGCGGCTCCGGGCTTCACGGGTCGTCGCGTGCTGAAAGAAAATGGCGACAAGGGTGATGCGAACGACGCCGTGATCAAGGCGTTGCAGGAGGCCGGCAACATCATCGCGCGCGGGCGCTTGAAGCATCAGTATCCGCATTCGTGGCGGTCGAAGAAGCCGGTGATCTTCCGCAACACGCCGCAGTGGTTTATCGCGATGGATAAGGCGCTGGAGACTAGCCTCTCCCCTTGGGGAGAGGCGGGCGCCGCAGGCGCCGGTGAGGGGGCGGGTTCTACAAAACCGACCGGCAGCTCGCCTTCGTCTGCACTTGCGCAATCGCACACTCACACTCAGCTCCCCCCTCACGCTCAACTCCCCCCTCACCCTGACCCTCTCCCCAAGGGGAGAGGGAATTGGCTGGCTGCCTCCTTCTCCCCAACGGCAGAGGGAGGTGCACGACTTTCGCCTCACCCCTTGGGGAGAGGCAGGCGCGNNTCTCCCCAAGGGGAGAGGGGATGATGCCTCCGAGGGGAGAGGGAATGATGTCTCCAAGGGGAGAGGGGATGATGTCTCCGAGGGGAGAGGGGATGATGTCTCCGAGGGGAGAGGGAATGATGTCTCCGAGGGGAGAGGGGATGATGCCTCTAGGGGGAGAGGAAATTATGCGCCGACGCTGCGGGAGGTTTCGCTCGACGAGATCAAGCGCACGGAGTGGGTGCCGAAATCAGGGCAGAACCGCATCACCGGCATGATCGAAGCCAAGCCCGATTGGGTGGTGTCGCGGCAGCGGGCGTGGGGCGTGCCGATCACGGTGTTTCGCAACGCTGAAACCGAACAGGTCATCCCTGGGCCGTCGCGCGATGGCTGGACGGACGCGCAAAACGCCGATCTCATGCAGCGCATCGAAAACGCTTTCGAGGCAAACGGTGCGGACGTGTGGTTCGAGGAGGACGCGAAAACTCGTTTCCTCGGAGGCCTCGTGCCGGATGCCGACATGCCGAAGTGGGAGCAGGTGAAAGACGTGCTCGATGTCTGGTTCGATTCCGGTTCGACACACGCCTTCACGCTCGAAGACGCCGACACGTTCCCAGATTACAAAGGCCTGGCGCGAAAGCCCAAGGGCCAGGATCGCGTGATGTATCTCGAAGGTTCGGACCAGCATCGCGGCTGGTTTCATTCGTCACTCATCGAGAGTTGCGGCACGCGCAGGCACGCGCCTTACGACGTGGTGCTGACGCATGGCTTCGTTCTCGATGAGAAGGGCCAGAAGATGTCGAAGTCGCTCGGCAACGTCGTCGCGCCGCAGGAGGTGATGGCGAAATCGGGCGCGGATATTTTGCGGTTGTGGGTGGCGGCGTCGGACTATTCGGACGATCTGCGCATCGGACCAGAAATTCTCAAGACGTTTTCGGAAACCTATCGCAAGCTGCGTAATTCGTTGCGTTGGATGCTCGGCGCGCTGGCCCACTTTGATCGCACGTCCAACTCCGCTTTCGTGCAGCCGGCCGGACGCGCACACGAAGCCATGCCCGAACTCGAACGCCTGATGCTGCATCGGATTGCGGAGATCGATCACGACATTCGCAAAGCCTATGAGCAGTACGATTATCGCCGAGTCGTCGGCGTGCTGTCGCAGTTCATGAATACCGAATTGTCGGCGTTTTACTTCGATATTCGCAAGGATGCTCTGTATTGCGAACCGCCATCGAGTGCAAAGCGCACGGCGTCGCTGACCGTCATCGACGTGATGTGCGATGCGCTGATCAAGTGGCTGGCGCCGATCTTGTCGTTCACGGCGGAAGAAGCGTGGATGCAGTATCGCTCTAACGAGAGTGAGAGCGTCCACTTGCTCGGCTTACCCAAGATGCCGCGCAACTGGCGCGACGATAATCTGGCGGCCAAGTGGGACCGCGTGCGGGAAGTCCGCAGCGTCGTCACGGGAGCGCTGGAAGTCGAGCGCGCCAACAAGCGGATCGGGTCATCGCTGGAAGCGGCCCCCATCGTCTACGTCACCGATCCGGATTTAATGGTCGGCCTCGAAGGTGTCGACATGGCGGAAGTCTGCATCACGTCCGGTATCACGATCACGCCTGACGCCATTCCGGCGGGCGCATTTGCGCTGGCCGGAACCTCAGGCGTCGGCGTTGTCGTCAAGCGGGCCGAGGGGATCAAGTGTGCGCGGTCGTGGCGCATCACGACCGATGTCGGATCCAACCCGGCGTATCCCGATCTCTCCGCCCGCGATGCAGCCGCGATGACGGAAATCGATGCGATGAAGGCCGGCGTTTGATGGAGATGAAGGACACGAACGCCGACGTGAAAGACAACGGCTGGCTGTGGGGGCGATGGTCGGGCTTGGCGCTGGCGATCATCTCAGCCACCGCCATCATCGATCAGGCGCACAAGTGGTGGATGCTCGACGTCTACGATATTGTCGCCAAGGGCCGCGTCGAGATCACGCCATTTTTCGATCTGGTGTTCGTCAAGAATACCGGCGTCAGCTATTCGATGTTCGCCTCCGACAGTTTCGAAGGCCAACTGATGCTGGCGGGGTTTGCGGCCATCGTCAGTCTCGCCATGTGGGTCTGGTTGGCGCGCGCCGGGAACAGCCGTTTGATGGCCTGGAGCCTCGGCTTGATCATTGGCGGGGCGATCGGCAACGCGATCGACCGGCTGACGCTTGGCGGCGTCGCCGATTTCTTTTCGCTGCACGCGTTCGGTTTCTACTGGTACGTATTCAACATCGCCGATATGGCGATCGTTGCCGGGGTCGCCGGGCTCTTGTATGACTCTGTGAAGGCTGAGTCGTAATGACGCCGCAAAGTCGGCCTAATCGGCCCTGCGGGTCACGGCGCGTCTTGGACGTGGGGATCTTCTATGTTGCTGACGTTGAAGCTGAAATTAGTCAGGCTCGGTGCCGCATTAGCGGCTGCCGTGGTGCTTTCGGCGTGCGGCATCGATGGTATCGATCTGAACGGCAAAGTGTTCGATGCCGTCGGGCTGAATACCGGGTCGGTCAGGCAGGGTGATCCCAAGCTGCGCGAACGGGCGCCGCTGGTGGTGCCGCCGGGGCTCGAAGCCTTGCCGGTTCCGGGTGCCGCGGCTCCACCCGAAGCTGATGCGGTTGCTGGATTGCAGGATCACGACGCGAAGCGGAACGTCAGCAAAGAAGAGCTCGAGCGCCGGCAGCGTGAATTTTGCGATAAAAACTATAGCTTGAATAAAGCGATCGGCGACGAGACGGTCGATATGATCGAGGGCCCGGCAGGCCCGTGCCGAGGCTCAATTTTCTCAGCTATCAAAAATATCAATAAGGCCGACGACACGCAGTAATTGTGACGCGCGGCTGACGGGGCGGCGCGCACAGGTGCGCTCGGCTGATGCTCCGTCGTGCGTGCATTTTACCCGAGGTAACGCCAGCGGGCAGGACACTGCTCTGTCGCCGTGCCGCGACGGCGAAGGCTGCCGGTCGGTCAGGGGGCACGCACAGATGAACCGCTTGTCATTTGACTTTATCCCCCCAAATCCCGCTCAATCGGGGTGCTTAACGATGCTCGCCCCGCCGTCGCCGGCGAGCAAAAAACACTAATCCCCGGGTATGTGGCGGGGCGTATTGTAAGGCGGTCAGGGTTGAACACGATCCGGATGCCGATTTGCCGCCACGACTTTGGTCTGAACAAGGACGACACGATGCTGAGCCGTTTTCGATTTGACCGCGACAGGCGCGCGACGAACACGCCGCGTCCGTCAACCCTGTGGATTTTAACCGTTTTGGCTCTCCCCATGCTCGCACTCAATTCCGCAGCTTTCGCCGCCGCATCCGCCACCCGGGCCACCGAGTTCAAGCTCGCTAACGGCATGCAAGTCGTGGTCATTCCGGATGCCCGCGCGCCGGTGATTACGCACATGGTTTGGTATCGTGTCGGCGCCGCCGATGAACAGCGCGGCACGTCAGGGATTGCGCATTTTCTCGAGCATCTGATGTTCAAATCAACCGAGAAAATCGCCGTCGGTGAATTTTCGAAAATCGTCAGCCGTCTCGGTGGTCAGGACAACGCCTTCACCGGCCACGACGCGACGGCGTATTTCCAGCGGGTGTCGAAGGATCGGCTGCCGCGCATGATGGAAATGGAAGCGGATCGTATGGTCAACCTTCGCCTGGACGAAAAGGAAGTGCTGACCGAGCGCGATGTTATTTTGGAAGAGCGCCGCTCGCGCGTTGAAAACAACCCATCGTCACTGCTGAGTGAGCAGATGGATGCGGCGCTGTATTTGAACCATCCGTATGGCGTGCCCGTCATCGGCTGGTATCACGAAATGCAAAAGCTCTCGCGGCAGGATGCGCTGACGTTTTACAAGCGCTACTACGCGCCGAACAACGCGATTCTGGTTGTCTCGGGAGATGTGACGGGCGACGAGGTCAAGGCGTTAGCCGAAGCGACCTACGGCAAAATCCCGAGCAACCCTGACGTCGTGACCGAGCGCCATCGCCCGCAGGATCCGCCGCCGCTGGTGCCGCGCCGGATTGAATTGAAAGATGCTCGCGCCGGAAACTTCTCCTTCCATCGCGACTATCTCGTGCCGAGCTATCAGACGGCAAAACCGGGCGAGGCCGAAGCTCTCGACCTGATGATGAAGATCGCCGGTTCGGGTTCGACCAGCCGCCTTTATAAGAAAGTCGTCGTCGAGCAGAAGCTGGCGTCGACGGTGGGCGGCGATTATTCCGGCAGCGGATTGGACAGCGGCACGCTGTCGCTCTATGCGGTCGCCGCCGACGGTGTCGCACTCGAGAAAGTCGAGGCGGCGGTCGATGCCGTGCTCGCCGATGTTGCCAAGTCCGGCGTGACGCAGGTCGAACTCGATCGGGCAAAATCCGGTTATCTCGCCGACTATATTTACGAGAGCGATAACCAAGCGACGCTGGCCCGCCGTTATGGCTGGAATCTTGCGGTCGGGCGCACCGTCGCCGATGTCGAGAATTGGCCAGCGGCGATTTCGAAGGTGACGCTGGACGATATCAAGGCGGTAGCGGCGCAATATATCGATCTCAAGCGGTCGGTGACGGGCTATTTGAAGCCCGATACGCGCGGCGTCGCCGAGCGCACCACACCCGACGCAACCCCTGCCGCAGCCAACAGCGTCGTGAGGTAATCAAATGAAAATGATCAGTAGTGCAGCCGCGGCGGACCGCGCCGGGGCGATGATCGACAACGCCATTCGTCTGACCCTCGGGGTGGCAATTCTAGCGCTGTTTTTAGGCATTACTCTCACACGACCGGCATCCGCGATGAACATTCAAACGATCAAAAGTCCTGGCGGCATCGAAGCCTGGCTGGTGGAAGAACATGGCGTGCCGCTGATGGCGCTGCGCTACGCCTTCGTCGGCGGCAATAGTCAAGATCCGGCCGGCAAAGACGGCGTTGCCAATTTTCTGACCGCGATGATGGATGAGGGCGCGGGTGACTTGAACTCGGAAGAGTTTCAGGAGCGCATGGAAGATATCTCCATGCGCATGAGCTACGACGATAGCAAAGATGCTCTGTACGGTTCGATGGAAACATTGACCGTCAATCGCGATAAGGCGGTTGAGTTGTTGCGTCTCTCGGTGCAGAAGCCGCGTTTCGACAAGGACGCCATCGACCGCATTCGCCAGCAGTTGCTGGCCAACATCACCTACAGCGATAAAGACCCCGAAAAAGTCGCGATGAAGACGTGGTACGCCAAGGCGTTCGAAGGCCATCCGTATGCGCGGCCGTCGAATGGCACGGCAGCGACGATCGCTGACATCACGCATGACGATCTGGCGGCCTTTCACAAGCGCACGTTCGCCAAGGACAACTTGAAGATCGTCGCCGTCGGCGACATCACGGCCGCTGAACTCGGCCAGATGCTCGATGATGTGTTCGGTGCTTTGCCGGCTAAGGCCGATCTGCTTGCCGTCGAAAAGACCATGCCCGTCAATGTTGGCACGCAGTCAGTTGTTGAGATGAACGTGCCGCAGTCGGTGGCAGTGTTCGGACTTGGCGCAATGTTGCGCAAGGACCCCGACTTCATGGCCGGGTTCGTCGTCAATCATATTCTGGGCGGCGGTGGATTTTCGGCAAAGCTGATGGAGGAGGTGCGCGAGAAGCGCGGCCTCGCCTATTCGGTCTACAGCTATCTGCAGCCGTTCCAGCACGCGTCGATCCTGGCCGGGTCGGTCGCAACCAAGAACGAGTCGATGGCGGAGAGCCTGCAGATTATCCGCGCCGAGCTGAAAAAGATGGCCGACAATGGCCCCTCGGACGCTGACCTGAAAGCCGCGAAAGATTATCTCACCGGCTCGTATGCGCTGCGCTTCGACACCAACTCCAAGATCGCGACGCAGCTTCTCGGGCTGCTGCAAGATGATTTCGGACCCGACTACGTCGAGACGCGGAACAAGCAGGTCGAGGCGATCACCGTTGAGGACGCCAAGCGCGTTGCCAAGCGGATGCTGGACAGTAACGGTCTCATCGTCACCGTCGTTGGCAAGCCCGTGGGCTTGAAGGCGGCGACGCCAGCTCCGGTTAGCGCCCCTGATCGCGGTTAGGCTCAATATACGCCGCAGGCCGCGGCTCTTGGCGGCGGCGGGCAAACTCGCTAGACGTCACGCGGCCGTTCACCAGCGTGGCGTGGGCGGCGCGCTGACGGTCAGCCAACGGGTGGCCCACGTCCGGCTGCTGCGCCCATAGCGAGATCCCATGACGAGCAGCTTACGCGACTTGACGGACAGCGCTGACGGAGGCGGGCTTTATCGCCAATCGATTTCCGGCTGTCTTGAGGGGGCCATCGGCGCGCATGGACTAAGCGACGCGGAACATGCTGCCTGGATCAAGCGCGTTGAGCCGCACCTTGAAGACTTACGGCGCGATTATGATACGCGCAGCCTAGCGGTGTTGCGCATCGCCGAAGAGACAATCGATATTGAACAGGCGGCTGCGGCCCTCAAGACGTTGTCGCAGGGCGCCAGCACCATCGTTTTCTTCGGCACCGGCGGGTCGAGCCTCGGCGGGCAAACGCTGGCGCAACTCGGCGGCTGGAACATTCCCGGCGGCGCCGATGACAAGCAGCGGACGCGGCCGCGCACGCGCTTCTACGATAACCTCGACGGTCAAACTCTGGCCAATGGCCTAGCGCGGCTCGATCTCGCGAGCACGCGATTCGTTGTCACGTCGAAATCCGGCGGTACGGCGGAAACGCTGTCGCAAGCGATCTCGGCGATCCAGGCGGTGAAGGCGGCCGGTCGCGAAGCGCAAATTGCAAAAATGTTTCTTGGCATCACCGAGCCGGCAGCGCCCGGCAAGGCCAATGGTCTGCGCGCGCTATTTGAAAGTTTTTCGATTCCGGTCCTCGAACATCACACCGAAATCGGCGGGCGCTTTTCATGCCTGACGAATGTCGGGCTGATGCCGGCGATGGCGCGCGGACTTGATGCCAGCGCCATTCGCGCCGGAGCCCAGACGGTGATCGATGCAATGCGGGCCAGCACATCGGCTGCCGCCTTTGCGCCAGCCATCGGTGCGGCGACGGCGATCGCGCTGAGCAAGGAGCGCGGCATTCGCACGCTGGTGATGATGCCGTATGCCGATCGGCTCGGGCGCATGGCTGCTTGGTTCGTGCAGTTGTGGGGCGAGAGCCTCGGCAAAGGCGGCGAAGGAACGACCCCCATGGCGGCGCTGGGTCCGCTCGACCAGCATAGCCAACTCCAACTCTATATGGATGGGCCGCGCGAGCATTACCTGACGATCTTCCGCGTGGCGAGCGCCGGGGTCGGTCCGCGCATCGATGCGGACTTAGCGAAGCGGGCTGGTGCGGAGATGCTGGCCGGTCACACGGTCGGCGATGTGGTAGCGGCGCAGGCGCAAGCCGTGCCCGAGGCGCTGGCGCAGGCGGGGCGGCCGGTGCGTACGTTCGACATGTCGAAGCTTGACGAAAAAACTCTCGGCGCGCTGCTGATGCACTTTATGATCGAAACGATTCTTGCCGGCCGTTTGCTGGGGCTCGATCCGTTTGATCAGCCCGCCGTGGAACTGGCGAAAGTTTTGACCAAGAAGCGCTTGGCGTCCGGCCCGTCGCAGTGACGACGAGCGTGGCGCGGCGTGGGGGACGGCGCGGTGCCTATTCGTCAACTCTCGGCTGAAACGGTCAATCGCATCGCCGCGGGCGAGGTGATCGAACGCCCGGCAAGCGTGGTGAAAGAACTGGTCGAGAATGCCATCGATGCCGACGCCCTCGACATCGAGATCGTCGTAGCGGGCGGCGGGCTGTCGCTCATCCGGGTGGCGGATGACGGTAGCGGCATGAGCCCGCCCGACCTGCTGTTGTCGGTCGAGCGCCACGCCACCTCGAAGCTATCGGAAGAAGATCTGTTCGATATTCGCAGCCTCGGGTTTCGCGGCGAGGCGCTGGCTTCGGTCGGCTCGATCGCGCATCTCGAAATCACATCGAAGCTGCGCGGTGCGGCGGCTGGATATTCGTTGAGTGTCGTGCGCGGCGCCAAGCAGGACATGAAACCGGCGGCCATCAATGGTGGTACGGCGATCTGCGTCCGCGATTTGTTTTCAGCCACGCCCGCGCGGCTCAAGTTCATGAAATCTGAACGCGCCGAAGTGATGGCTATCACCGACACCGTTCGGCGCTTGGCGATGGCGCATCCGCGCATCGGGTTCATGTTGCAGACGGGCGAAAAAAAGCCGCTGCATTTTGCCCGTGAAGTTGACAGCGCCGCCGGCCTGTTGTCGCGGCTTGGCGCCATCATGGGCCGAGCCTTCATGGATGATGCGCTCGAAATTTCGGGTCTTGGCGACGGCGGCAGCGGGCGCCGGCCGATGCGGGTGTTCGGCTATGCTGGATTGCCGACCTTGCACCGGCCGGACGCATCGCTGCAATTTTTGTTCGTCAACGGCCGCCCGGTGCGTGACAGGGTGCTGATCGGCGCGGTGAAGGCCGCTTACGGCGATCTCATTCCGCGCGGGCGTTCGCCTCTGTTGGCGCTGTTCGTCGATGTCGAGCCAGGCGATGTCGATGTTAACGTCCACCCGACCAAGGCCGAAGTCCGCTTTCGTGATGGAGGTGCTGTGCGGGCGCTGCTGGTGGGTGCTTTGCGACAGGCATTGGCTGCGGCGGGCCATCGCGCTTCGGCGCTGGGCGGCACGCTGACGATTGAGACGTTTGAAGCGAACGTCCTGCCGCAGACTTGGTCGGGCGTGCCACGGCCAAACTTCAATATGCCAAAGGGCTTCGGCGAGGCGATGCAAGCACCGTTCGACAGCCTCGACGCGCCGAGCGCGCAGATGTCGGCCGGCGCCAATACCGCAACCGACGGCGACCTCAATTTCCCGCTCGGCGCGGTGAGGGCGCAGGTGCATGAGAACTACATCGTGGCGCAAACCCGCGACGGCCTCGTCATCGTCGATCAGCACGCGGCGCATGAACGGATCGTCTATGAAAAGTTGAA